>Ga0163150_10000437_pt1 | contig 78285 bp, 65 predicted proteins | sample OliLakLV19P2IB_FD_148628 | JGI IMG/M metagenome (GOLD analysis project Ga0163150, IMG submission 148628) | Freshwater microbial mat bacterial communities from Lake Vanda, McMurdo Dry Valleys, Antarctica - Oligotrophic Lake LV.19.P2.IB | ecosystem: Environmental > Aquatic > Freshwater > Lake >... | reverse complement strand
AAGCGAAGAAGCTCAGGTTTGGCTGCCGACCACGCGACTGCATCACCTGGTTTAACCGGTCTTCCCAATCAGGCTCCTCTTCATCGTTCGTCGCTTGCGCCGCTGTTCCGAGAATCGCTTTCAATTCTCGCGCAGTCTCGCCAGTTTGGCTGGAGTGGGCCTCGTCCACGATGATAGCGTAGCGACGCTTGGCGATTTCCGCTTCCCAAGTCTTGGCTTGTTGCTTCTCTTCATCGGTTGCCTCCTCCTGGCTTTCAGCCCCGGCAGCATGCAAAAAGCCCCGCAATACGAAAGGAAACTTCTGCAAGGTGGTGACGACGACCTTAGTACCGTCGATCAGTGCCGCGGCGAGTTGCTTCGAGTCCTGGTCAATCGCCTTCACCACGCCCTGCGCGTGTTCAATCTGGTAGATGGCATCCTGGAGCTGCCGGTCGAGCACCTGGCGGTCCGTGATCACCACAACACAGTCGAACACCTTCTGATCCGCGGCGCTGTGAAGGCTCGCGAGTCGGTGTGACAGCCAGGAAATACTGTTGGTCTTCCCGCTGCCGGCTGAGTGTTGTATCAGATAGTTTCGGCCCGGCCCATCGTTGCCCGTCGCAGCCACGAGCTTGCGCACCGCATCGAGTTGGTGATAGCGCGGAAAGATCATGGTCTCCTTCGTGACCCAACGGTGCCCGCCACAGCCATCGTCCACCTTCTCCTCCTTTTTTTCGAGGAAGATGAACTGGCCGAGAATCTCGAGAAAGCTCTCAGAGTGGAGCACCCCTTCCCAAAAGTAGCCCGTGCGATAGCCGGACGGATGCTGCGGGTTGCCCTCGCCGCAAATGATTTGCCCTGGATGACTTCCCCGGTTGAAAGGAAGGAAGAACGTGTCTTCTCGGGCCAGGCGCGTCGTCATGTGGATCTCGTCCGGATCGGCGGCAAAGTGTACCAGTGCACGCTTCTTGAAGTCGAACAGCGGCGTGCGGGGATCGCGGTCCTCCCTGTATTGCCGAACTGCATGCCGCCAATTCTGTCCGGTTCCCGGGTTCTTCAGCTCGATCGTCGAAACAGGCAGCCCATTGACCGACAGCAGTATGTCCAGCGTTCGGTTGTCGCCAGGATGACAGGGTACTTGCCGCGTCACCGTCAAGCGGTTGCTGGCAAACAACTGCAACACCTCGTCGTTGGCCCCGTGGGCTGGTTTGAAGTACGCGAGGCGAAATGTTTTGCCGTAGAACTTGAATCCGTGCCGTAGTACATAGAGCGAGCCCTTCGTATCGAGTTCCTTAACCAGCGCGCTGAGGAGTAGCATCTCAAGCCCCTCCGCGTGTAGCGCCCTCATGTCACCCCAAAGCTTCGGCTGCGTCTCTTGGAGAAACGCGAAGACCTGCGCAGGAAAGAGCGCCCGTTCCTTGTCCCACTCCGTAACGCTGCCGGACTTCCAGCCGCTGTGTGTCAGCAAGGTTTCTTCGATGTAGGTCTCGAAAGCTTTCTCGTGTATTTGAGGCATGACTACTTCACGGATTTGGGTAGATCTGCACCCATTCAGCATGTTGATCAAGCGTTCCATCAAGAATTGCAACTACGGTGTCTCGGAACTGAGAAGCAACGTTGATGCTTGCTTGCGCGAATGCATGGCAAAGCGCCTTGGTTGCGGCTTCTTTATCACTGAGCCCCGCCTTTTGCGCCAACTCGAACGGGATGTTGTGTGGTTCGCCAATCGCCTTGAGATGAGCGATGGTCGACCGTCCTTCGATAGCCTCACAGTTTAGTACACGACAGATCTCATCTACTCCGGTGCTACAATCGAGGCTTTCAACCACAAAGGTTTCGGGTGCTTTGTTTCCGGGTAGCCTTGTAAACGATAACTTTCTTCTGGCAGACGGTTTCACGAAGACGCGCTTACAGACCTCATCTTTCAAATAACCACGGATCTGCGCATCAGACACATCGCCATCCCAAACAATCGCATACTTGTTTTCCGGATGCGCCGAAATATTGAAGGCGGCAGCACGGGCGATTTCAGAGTTTGAGCCTACAGGGCAGATGTTCACTCGTCTACGGGTCGTGCTGTTGAGGACCGCATGAATCAGATGAGCTGCAAAAGCGTCTTCGCAGAGCAGCGTTAGCTCAGGTTTAGCCGATCCGTACATATCTCCGATCGCCATTCTCGTCGTGGGTCCATAAACTACGTTGTGAATTGTTCCGTGTGCTGCTTGGAGGAGAATTCGGGCTTCTCTTGGAACCTCATCTATGACTGCTTCAGAGTGGCTCGAAAGAATGATTTGAAGTTTCCGCTCGTTTGCCAAATGGATCAAACTTCGCATCAGTTTCCGCTGAGCTTGCGGAAAGAGACCAATCTCCATCTCGTCTATCACGAGTAGCGTCCCCTTCGGTGAACGTTGGATTAGTGTCAACAAGCCAAGTACGATGTCCTCGCCCGTGCCCATGTTGAACCCTGTGTAACTTCCGTTGGAGTCGCACATGCGTAGCGTCGATTTCTTCAAACTCGTAAGTGAACTGGCAGCGTTGTACGACTTGCCAATAATTTCGGCAAAATGCGTTCGCATTGAGTCCTCAAGCGGTTCCTTCGTTCCCGGCTTCGCCTTGACCTTGAAATGCAGCCGTAAAGTCCGCTGTTCGATTGGATGGACCGCCCTGCCCAAGCCTATAAAGTGCATCGGTCTTATGGGACGGGTTTCATACCTCATCCATTTGTCGGATTGTTTAGTGATGCCCTTGTCGAGCTTTGGGTCTGAGAAAGACCAGCCGATCGTAACACCAGCCATGTTCGCATCGCCATCACCACGGTAAAAAAAATCGCTGAACGTATAATGGAAGTTAGTCTTCTTCCCTCGCGTAATTGCTCTTGCGTTCAGTGGAACATGCCCGTTAGATGGGTGGTATGCCAGCGCGGCCAGCGCCAAAAGTGTTGACTTACCAGAGCCGTTACGGCCACAAATCACTGTGATGGGATAACGAAAATCCAACTTCAATTCCTCAATGCCACGCAGACCAGGCGTTCCCTTAATCGAAATGCTCTTGAGTACTGCAAACGGGTGCGTCGGATTAGTAGACCACCACCTCCGCAGATCTTGCTCATCCCTGCTCAATGAAGTCCCTGGCATAGTCTCTCCCGGTTAAATATTAGTGACTCTGATCTTGCCGGTGACGGCGGCGGTGATGAGGGCGGTACGGTATTCCTGCAACCGCTCCACTGCCGTCTCTACCTTCCCCACCAATGCGTCCAGCTTTGCCGTCTCCACGTCCAGATACGCGGCGATGGCGGCTTGTTCGGGGAGGGGTGGGCGCGGCAAGTCGATTGCAGCGAGCTGAGGCATCGTAACGGTCTGAATAGTCGTTTGCGGACACACACGGTCCAGTGCTTGCGCAAAGAAACTGCTACGGAACAGCCACGAGAGAAATTCCGGCTTTGCTTGCCCTTGATCAGGAGAGAGTCGAAGCAAGTTTGCCGTGATGTTCGCGCCTCTAAGATTCAGTCGAACCACCCCAACTTTTCCCATCGTTCCCCTCACCGACATCACAATGTCGCCAACCTCCAAGATTGTTTGAGGGAAGCGTGAATTGGTCTCCGGCGAAATGAACCGCTGGTCTTCGAGTTCCACGATTTCGCCATCGACCAGCGCCTCACCACGAATCTCCCGGACGCCTTCATCCACGTATTGGATGTCGTAGTAGGTGGGATAGCGATAGATGTGCTTGAAGAACCGCTTCAGCCGCTTCACCTCCCAATGCGTCGGGATGTCGCCGAGCCATTCGAGGCCTGAGGGTTTGAGGGGCGGGTTTTCGGGAAGACCGGCGGCGCGGGCAGCGGCGGGCGGCAGGCCGCGGGTGACGGTGCGGGAGATGAGGGCAGCGCGCTTCTCCTTCAGCCGCTCGATCAACTCCCGCTTCCGCCCCACCAACCGGTCCAACCGCCCCGTCTCCCGGTCCAGAAACACCGCGATGGCCTGTTGCTCGGCGGGTTCAGGGAGTGGAATCCAAGCGTCGCCAATTGAGGATTTGGGCAAGCCGTAGCGCGTCACGCCGCTCGCAGCGATTTGGAACTGCTGATTGACGGCGCATGACTGGAAGGCGCGAAGGAGGTAATCGCCGAAAAGCACTTTGGCTTTGGAGCGGATGATGGCGAGATGGTAGCCGCAGACCAAATCAGGCGCAGTTTTCTTCACCAATGCGGGCACGGCAATGTCGCTCCATTCTTCGGAGTCCTTCGTGATGACGACATCACCTACCCGCAGACCGAAGCGCCGGATTTCATCAGCGGTTGCGGTGGTTTCCATCAACTCCATGTCGGGTGTGATGTGGTCGTTGTAGTAAACGTCGGTGTAGTTGCAGAGCCGCACCGGCAATTCGTCTTCTGCGGGAACTTTGTCCACGTTGCTCACCCAGCAGATTGCGGAAGTCTTGAGCCGTTTCACCGCCCAATGCTCCGGCACGTCGCCGAGCCATTCGACGCCGCTGGGTTTGGTGCGCGGGTAGGCCGGGAGCTTCACTTTTTGTCTCCCTTCTTCCGCTTCGGCAGCTTTTTCACCTCGGCATTGAGCTGGTCGAGCAGGTCCGCCTCACCCTGGGCTTCCAGTTCGGCGCGACGGCGGGCGGCGAAGCACTCATACTCTTCTTCGGCCAGCCGATGCGCTTCCTCTCGGCTTACCTTGCCAGCGTCTGGCAGGATCGCACGCTCGTTGAGGTTCAGGAAGTCGTGCAGGCGGGTCAGCCAGTTCTGGAGGAAGATTTGTTTCCGCCGCCGGGCCTGGTCCTCGGCGAAGTCCAGGAACATCACCACCAGGCGGTTCAGTGCCCCGATTTCGCCCTCGCGCAGGTAGTTCTTGGCCACGGTCACATCCCCTTTGCGCACCACGCCGCCGTGCCAGGCAGTGAGGCCCATGTTTGGCTGCGACGAGTCCGCCCGTTCCGCGATGAGTTCAGCCGCCGTTTTGCCCGTGGCGGCGAAGTGCAGCTTGTTCTGGATGGTCTGGAAAAAGAGCTGCGTCTCCGGCTCGGTCGCCGCGTAGTCGGCCGCCAGCGCGAGGATTTCCCGCACGCGCAGATACACCCGGCGCTCGCTGGCGCGGATGTCGCGGATGCGCTCCAGCAACTCGTCGAAGTAATCCACCTGGCCCTTGCCCGGCGGGTTCTTCAGGCGCTCGTCGTCCATGGTGAAGCCCTTGACGAGATACTCCCGCAACCGTGCCGTCGCCCACTGACGGAACTGTGTGCCGCGATGCGATTTCGCGCGGTAGCCCACGGCGAGGATTGCTTCCAGATTGTAGTGCTCAATCTCACGAGCGACCTGCCGTCCGCCTTCCGGTCGAACTATCCGGAATTTCCGGATAGTTGCCTCCCGGTTCAGTTCGCCTTCGTCGAAAATATTCTGGAGATGCTCGTTGATGGTGCGGACGTCTTTTTGGAAAAGCTCCGCCATCAACGCCTGCGTCATCCAGACACTCTCCTGCTCAAAACGGCATTGGATGCGCGTGCGTCCGTCCTCCGTCTGGTAGAGGATGAGGCTGGATTGCGGTTGGAGTTCGCCGCTCACGCCGTCACCTCCTTGAGCAGGTCGAGGATTTCGCTTTCGAGCTTCTTGATGTCGGTCTCGATGACTTCCAGCGGGCGCGGCGGTTCGTAGCGGTAGAAGTGGCGGTTGAGCGGGATTTCGTAGCCGACCTTGGTCTTGGTGGTGTCAATCCACGCATCGGGCACGTGGGGCAGCACCTCGCGTTTGAAATGCGCCTCGATGCTTTCCTTGAGCGGAACGGTTTCGGTGTCGCGCAGGTCGGCGTCCGGTTCGGCCTGGCCGTCGCGGTCGCGGCAGATTTCGGCGGTCTCGTCGCGTTCGCCGAGGGCGGCGAGCACGGCCTTGAGTTCCGGTGGGGCAAGGCGAAGCGGTTTAACCGCAGATGACGCAGATTTCCGCAGATGGGAAATGAAGACTTCGCGGTCTTTCAAAACGCGTTCCTTGGTTTCCCTGCCGAAGGCAATAAGCAGGGCACGCAGTGCCTCCTGCCGCTGGTGGCCGGCTTCGATTTCCTCCTGGCGGATAGCGGAGTCTTTCTTGGCGCTGGTGGCGAGGTTCTTGAAGCCGCTCTCGTCGTCGAGGCGGGCGATTCGTTCAACACTGGCCTGGAGGTTCAGCCGCAGCGGGCGCTCGACAGTGATCTTGTGATAGCCGAAGTCCTCGTTGTCGAAGATCTTGCTGACGACGCGCTGGCGCTGGACGGGCTGGTGGGTGATGGGGTCTTCTTCGGTAAAGGTGCGCGTCTCGCCGTCACGGAAGTTGCCGAAGATTTTGGTGAGTTCGCCGATGTGGTTGGGGTCTTTCTCCTTGTCGGAGGGGTCGCCGAGGCGGCGACGTTTGTTGCCGAGGCTTTTCTCCATCTGCACCCAGAACTGACGGGCGTCGATGAGCTGCACCTTGCCCTTGCGGGGCTTCTCCTTGCGGTTGGTGAGCACCCAGACGTAGGTGGAAATGCCGGTGTTGTAGAAGAGTTGTTCGGGCAGGGCGACGATGGCCTCCAGCCAGTCGTTCTCGATGATCCAGCGACGGATTTCGCTCTCGCCACTGCCGGCGTCGCCGGTGAAGAGGGGAGAGCCGTTGAAGACGATGGCCAGGCGGCTGCCGCCATCTTGCGGGGCGCGCATCTTCGAGAGCATGTGCTGAAGGAAGAGGAGCGCGCCGTCATTCACGCGTGGAGTGCCTGCGCCGAAACGTCCGCTGAAGCCGAGCGTGTCGCGCTCCTGCTCGATGGTGCGCTGCTGCTGCTTCCATTCCACGCCGAAGGGCGGATTGGCGAGCATGTAGTCAAAAGTCCATTTCCTGCCGTCGGTGTCGCGGTCGAAGCCGTCCTTCGTGAAGGTGTCGTCTCGGATGATGTTGTCGGCGTCCTCGCCCTTGATAAGCATATCTGACTTGCAGACGGCCCAGGCTTCGTCGTTCCAGTCTTGACCGAACAGTTTGGGTTGCGCGTCGGCATTAAGATCTCGGATGTACTTCTCTGAGACGGACAACATGCCTCCAGTACCGCACGCGGGGTCGTAGATCGTTTTAACAACATGGCTGCGGGCGAGGTCCTTCTCCGGCGAGAGAAGAAGGTTGACCATCAATTTGATGACCTCGCGAGGAGTGAAGTGTTCTCCGGCTTCCTCGTTGGATTGCTCCGCGCCGATCCGGATGAGTTCCTCAAAGACATAACCCATCTGAAGGTTGTCCACGCGGGCGGGCGAGAGATCGATGGCGGCGAAGCGTTTGATGACGAGGTAAAGCAAATCCTTCTCAGACATCCTGGCGACTTGGGTGCCGAAATCGAACCGCTCCATGATGGCGCGGACGTTGGACGAGAAAGCGTTAATGTAGCTGTTGAGATTCGGCGCGAGCTGGTTTGGGTCGTCAAGCAGCCGCGGCAGGTCCAGTTTGGAGAGGTTGTAGAACGCGTGACCGGTGATCGAGGATAGCTTGTGGCGGATGATGTTTTCCGGCTTGGCCTTCAGGGCCTGGTGTTCCTTCAGGACCGCCGATTTCGTCGGAGCGAGGATGCAATCAAAGCGGCGCAGGACGGTAAGTGGCAAAATCACCTTACGATATTCGTTGCGCTTATAGGGTCCGCGAAGGAGATTACAGATACCCCAAATAAAGCTGGCGAGCTGCGAATGAGTTTCAGATGTCATGAGCTAGATGTCTATTGCTCCAGCCAGTGAGCGTCGAACGCACCGCGGACACGGAGATGTCCCACTGTGGGGTTGTCTTGTTTTTGATTCAGTGAAGTGAGCGCGAACTCGCTCAGAGTCCCGCAAACCATAGTGAACTTTGAAGTCACTGTCAATTCTGAGCTCGACCCGGAACGACGAGACTTAGCCGGGACGATTCACCGAGGAACTCGCCAGGCTTATAAGAGAACCGAATATTGGCCAATTCCCTGCAACTCGCCCTCGATTCGTTCATTCTGATTAACTGGAACCTCGCTGCATAAAGTGGGTTGCATCAGATTGAAAAGAGAGACTCGTTCGCGGCGGAAGGTTGAAGTTCGCGGGGTAAGCGCTAGCCGAACCTGAAGTCTGCGCCAGAAGGATTTCGGCGGCGATAAGCTTGTAGGCGACTCGGGCCGCCCACGTTTGACAATCAGAATCTTCTTCAGTTCCGCCTTGGTCACGGGTTCAGTAGCGATTATTCCAGGCTCATGGGCACCATTCGCCGGGTGTGAGAGTCTTGGGTGTGTTGCTGCTCAGTTTCCACAAGCTCTTGGGATTTGGTAGTTAAGCCCGCAACCAATTGCTGGACGGGGTTTGCCAACCTTATACGATACGGCTTCTTGCAGATAAGCATAAAGGAACCTGCCAAGAAATCGTTAGCTGCTGGCGGGGTCATCTTTTCAGCGATCTGAATAACGGTGTTTTGACCCAAACTGAAAGGTGTTATATTTTGTATGCCTTAGATATTCTAAACAAATGACTAATGGCAGTCAAAATATACCGCGCAGTCCACTCGGAAGGCTCGAAGCCGAGTTGATTTCCAAGATCGGATCTCGCGGAACTTTTTCTTCCGACGACGCACGGCAGATTCTCGGACACTCAGAAAAGGATCATTCTCGCCAGTTCCTCGAAAGGCTCCTGAAGAAAGGTTGGATCAAGCGAATCAGGCGCGGCCGGTTTGCTTTGATTCCCCTTTCCTCTGGAGGAGAACGAACTTCCCAGCTGCATGAGTTTCTGGTGGCGATGGAACTGGTTTCGCCAGCTGCGATCGCGTATGGGTCGGCCCTGAACCATCACGCGATGACCGAACAGCTTTCCGACACTGTATATGTGGCCACCGATCACCCCGTGCGCCGACCAACAACCGAAGCTCTCGGCATTCCCTTCAAGCTGGTCTCGGTTCGTCCCCATAAGTTTTTTGGAATGGTGCGAGACTGGATTGATGCGAAGCCCTTCATGGTGACCGACAAGGAAAAAACAATAATAGATGGGCTTGATCTTCCTCAATACATCGGGGGTGTTGGCGAGATAGCAAAGGCGCTGGCGGGCACTTGGCACCGGCTGAATGAATCGAAACTGAGAGACTACGCAGCACGAATAGGGAATTCGGCAGTGGCCAAGAGGTTGGGCTATCTAATGGAGAGGTTACGACTGGGTGACACAGAGATGCTGCGCAAGGCAGTAGATTTGGCCACTGGGTTTTCCCTTCTGGACCCGACGCTTCCACGGAGGGGCAAGTACAACCGGCGCTGGGGACTGCTGCTGAATCTGGAGATTGAAACTGGAAAGATGATAAGGAGCCGAGCTGACTACCCGGCGCGACGAACCCTGCCTTCAGAGACCGACCAAATTTTGAAAAGACTTCAAGCCCACCGGCACGCCATCAGGGCCTACGGCGTCCGAAGCCTGGGGCTCTTCGGCTCCTATGCCCGTGGCGAGCAGAAGCAAGGCAGTGATCTGGACTTCGTGGTTGAGTTCGAAAGGAAATCGTTTGATGCCTACATGGATCTGAAGGACTACCTCGAGAATTTGTTCGGCCGCCGAGTTGACCTGGTGATCAGCGACACGATCAAACCGCGATTGCGTGAGACGATTCTGCAGGAGGCCGTGCATGCCCCGGGACTATAAGGTGTACCTCGAAGACATTCTCGAAGCGGCTGCAAGAATTAACACCTACACGAGTGGGCTTTCGAAAGATCAGTTCAAAGCGGACGACAAGACCTTGGATGCTGTGATCCGCAACCTGGAAGTGATCGGAGAAGCCGCCAAGAAGGTCCCAAACGGGGTTCGCAAGAAGGCTCCCGACGTCGATTGGAAGAGGATTGCAGGGCTGAGCGATATCCTCATCCACGAGTATTTCGGCGTCGATCCGGAAATCGTCTGGGACATCGTTCAAAATAAGCTCGCCGCTCTGGAAAGTCAGATCAAGACTCTCTTGGCCAACTCATGAGGATTCCCTACGTCATCGACAATCAAAACCAAGCTGGCTGACATTCTCGGCGGGCTGCTGATCGAGCACGTTGGCCGCTCCCTGGACGTGGCGACGGCGTACTTCACCGTTGGTGGGTTTGGATTGCTGCAGGCAGGGCTGCACCGATTGGGGAATTTTTGTCTCTTGTTGAGAGCTGAACCAGCTTCAGGAGACCAGGTGGGCCTTAGACCTGAAAGCAAGGAAATCCATCGGCTGCTTCGGAAAGATCTTGAAGATCTTCCTTTTGAAGAAAGAACTCTGCGACTGGTGGAGGACCTGATTGGCTTTCTGCGCCAGGACAACGTTCGCGTCCGCCTCCACGACAAGGGATTCCTGCACGCCAAGTGCTGTCTGTTTTATTCCGACCGGGGTTAGCGTCGAATCGAGAGTTAAACCTTGCCCATATGGTCCTGATTGATCCAGGCGAAGCTGAAGACCGCAACGTGGCGCATGCCGTCGCGTGGCTGACCGACGCCAGGCCGAGAATCGGCAACTGCTGAAGAGCGAAGTGGGCGCACGGGCCATTATCGATTTGGAGGAATGGTATGAGCGGCAGTGGGGTGATGGTCAGGACTTCAAGGAGCAGTTGATCGAACTGTTGGACGCCTCAAAGTTCGGTCAGAAAGAATACACGCCTTATGAGGTTTACATGAAGGCGCTGTTTGAATACTTCCGGGACGAGCTGGGCGAAGAGACGCCAGTTCCCATGCGATCAGCGGTGGAGCTGGCCGAGTTCCAGGAAGATGCCGTGAAGAAGGCGCGGAAGATCCTGGCCCGCTACGACGGCGTGATGGTGGCCGATTCGGTGGGTCTGGGTAAAACCTGGATCGGGAAGAAGCTACTCGAAGATTTTGCATACCACCTCCGCCAAAAAGCGCTGGTGGTCTGCCCTGCCAGCCTCAGGGAGATGTGGGAGCGTGAACTGAAGAATGCGACGATCTCGGCAACGGTGCTCTCACAGGAAGAACTAGGGCGTGAGGATCTGGACTTGTCGCACTGGGGTGATGAGGATGTGCTCTTGGTCGACGAGTCCCACACCTTCCGCAATCGAAGTGCCCAGCGCTACGGAAACCTGGAACGGATTCTGGCAGCCAATGGCGGACGCGGACGGGACGGACTGCGCAAGAAAGTGATCCTGCTCACGGCCACGCCCATCAATAATGATCTCTTCGATCTTTATAACCAGATCAGTCTGATCACACGTGGAGACCGAAGCTACTTTACGGCGTGTGGGATTGGAGACCTCTACCGTTACTTTCTGAAAGCCCGGCCTGAAACCAAGACCGACGATGGGGCTCTCGCTTTGTTTAACCTGCTCGAAGAAGTTGTCATCCGGCGTACCCGGCCGTTCATTCGCAAGGCCTATCCGGAGGCGACGATCGGGGAGGCGTGTTCACTTTACCCAGCGGAGGCTCAAAACCGTTCGTTACGACTTGGAATCAACCTATGCCTGTATCTACGACGAGGTGGTTTCAGGCATCGAACATCTGCAACTGGCCCCATACAATCTTGAGGCTTTCAAGAAAGCGGGTGTTGAGATTGACAAGTTCGAAGAAGGCCGTGAGCAAGCTCTGGTGGGCATTTTCAAGAGTCGGTATCTCAAACGCTTCGAATCGAGCATTCAAGCGTTTCGCGTCAGCGTTCGCCGGGCATTGGAGTTTCTGCGAACGTTTGAGTCTTACATCCTGGATGGCCGGCTGCTGAAGAGCACTGACTTCCACAGAGCGATGCAGAATGAAATGCTCGAAGCTCTTCCGGATGGAATTCATTCCGGACTAGCCAGAGCGAATGCCAAGGGAGCGCCTTCTTCTATTGTCAGGCCCAGGAATCGGCGGGCCGAAAGCTTCATTTCTGGCGGTATGTCGACCTGAAGAACGAGAGCATCCTGGACAACCGCTACCTGGTAGCGAACCTGATCGCTTGTGAGCGGGACACGCCGAGGGTAGTGGATCCGGAAATTCTCGGCTCGATCTTTGACCTTCAGGAGAGGGTCATCGAAGACATCCTGAAATCGGTTCAGGCGCAACGCGCGATGGAAGTTGCTCCCCGCTCCACCGATCCGATTCAGCAGACGGTAGCGACACTCCTACAAAGCTATCTGAACCATCCCGATGTCAACCGCCGCACAGCTATCGAACTCATTCGAACGCTCAACCAACCAATGTTCAATGTCCAGCTTTCCGCGCTTCGCAAGGCGTACAAGGCATTTCAAGGTCACAAGGGCGTGAAGCACCTCTTGTCAGACTTAGCCGAGCTTCAAGCTGCAACGGACAACGCGAATGGCACGCCGGCCAGCTCAACTGGCCTGACAGCGCCCAACTTAACTCGCGACGACCTTAGATTGATTTGCTTTGATGTAGTAAGTGGCGGTTAGTCCTAGTTTGGAGGGGTTCTGGTAGAATCAGGCGCTTTGCCTGAGCGGGCAAGACAAGTGCCAAGATCACCCGAATTCATAAGGAGAGGTACATGTTCAACTACAAGCAGACCTTGGAAGCAATGAAGGAAGACCGTGCCTCCGTGCAGGAGGAATTGGAGAAACTGGATCGTGCGATTTCTGCGCTATCGTCGGTCGTGGATGGTGCGGTGCGAACCAAAGCGACACCGCCAAAAAGGGGCCAACCGATTTCGCAAGCTCGGAAGCAGCAATCGGCTAAGGTAAAGGAAGCACAGAACAACAAAGGAAGCCAATCTACCAAACCCAAGCCGAAGATTTCTGCCCAGGGTCTGCGGAACATTGTTGCGGCGCAGAAAAAGCGATGGGCTAAGGTGAAAGCGGCCGCCAAAGGGAAAGCGAAGGTTGCAGAGGCGCCCCGCTCGAAGTGAGAATAGCTCAGGTCGAATTCTCTCTGCTATCCTTCATAGTCAAGACTACCGAGTTTTCACTAATCAATCGGTCGATGAGCTTTCTGAAGCGCTTGAAATTGGAGGTCTCGGCCTTCACCTGGGGTACGACGGCCTCACGGATATACTGCGTATGCCCCTGACCTCGGTGGGTATAGCTCAAGTGCCAGTACGCCCCGTATTTCGTCTTGGTGGCGGGGGTGGCGGTAGTTGACGTCTTCGAGGGAAGCAGGCTGTTTCAGCCGGGCTTGACGCAGCCGGGTGGCAGTCGTTCGATTTTCGCGCCAGAGCCATTGGGCATCCACCAACTGGGCAAGCCGTTCCTCGAAGTTGAGCGAGCTGGTTGCGGCCTGTTGGAGCTGCTGTTGGAGAGCCTCATCCATACCGTGAAGTTGGAGCACGCGTTTTGCAGGCTCGTCAGCGTACTCTTGTTTCATGGCTCGCTCAATGTCAAGCGGTGGGTGTTGTGCCCCTCGGTCAAGTTCGAGTAATGGCTGTTCATCTGCCGCAACAATGCAATCATGGCTTCTCGCGCGGGTCTGCGAAGCTGGGATCCGAGAGCAGCAGACTGGCGCAGAAGTTCCACCGCCAGATCAGTGAGCCGCTCGGCTCGGCTAGTGGGAAAGATCGGCTCCATTTGCGTGGGAGAATCGATCATAGTGGCCGATATTCTGACCTATTTAATCAATTATATACATGACTTTAAGTTGAGATATGGCCGATGTGTTGGCCGATCTGCCCGGTGATCGGCTGACTTTTCATATCCCAGAAGTGAACCCTCAGTTTCCGTTGCTCTGGCATTATTGGCTCGGACTCCATGGATCGGACTTGCGAGAGATCCACGCTAAGAAGATCCACAGACGTTAGTCAACGATTGACATCCTCGAAATGACGGAATTGGCTTCAGGCCCGTGGCTCAAAGTTTCCAAAACAAATCTCTCGAAAAGATCCCGGCAAGTTCGACTATCATGACAAAGAGTTGAGCTTGGGCAAGTACTCGGAATCGAGCCACTCACTCAAGAAGGAGACCGTCAACCGAATGATCCCATTGCCAGGCGGCCTGAGTGTTGAGGTATTGCGCGCCCAGATTCACGGCGATATTCTTGAAAACGAGCCACTCAAAGACAAGACCACGTACCGTATTGGCGGTTCGGCCCGCCTGCTGGTCTGTCCTAAGGACTTTGAAGATCTGCAGCGGCTGAATCAACTCATTCACCGCAGCGGTGTTCCAAGGTTTATTCTCGGTGGAGGCGCCAATGTCTTGGTGAGCGATGCCGGATTTAACGGTGTTGTCGTCCATCTTAAGCATTTCGATCGCCTCGAGATTCAAGGATCAACGGTAGCCGCAGGCGCTGGTCTGGTTCTGGACGCGTTTGTATCCAAGTGTCTAAAGCGCGGTCTGGCAGGACTGGAAAGGCTCTCCGGTATCCCGGGCACGCTCGGGGGCGCCTTGCGCATGAACGCAGGCGCTTTCGATGCTGAGATTTCTGACCACTTGCTGGAAGTGGAGTGCATGGACTTCACAGGAAATCGTCGTTTCCTCGCGAAATCCGAAGTGGGCTTTGCCTACCGACAGGCACCCGTGATTCGCGATACTTATATTCTGGGTGCCACCTTTAATTTCCCGGCTGGAGCCGCTGAACAGCTTTTCATGGTGCGCGAAGAAATTCTCTCGCGGCGCTACGAAAAGCAGCCCTGGCAGTATCCCACAGCAGGCAGTGTCTTCAAACGCCCGCCGGGCCACTACACCGGAAAGCTGATCGAGGATCTAGGACTCAAAGGGGCCAGGATCGGGCGGGCACAGATCTCTCCAAAACATGCCGGGATCATCGTGAATCTGGGTGGCGCCAAAGCCGCAGACGTACTCGGACTGATTCGGCTGGCTCAAACCGAGGTGCTGAAGAACTATGGAGTCAAGCTGGAATTGGAACAGGAACTGATCGGATTTGACGGTATCGAAAACGTCTAGACGGGCTGGCGGCCGGCAAAACCGCTATCCAGGTCGTGCCACCAGGAAACTTCCTCTTCGTCCTGCTTCCAGCAAAGGTAAACCACGCGTCCATCGCGTTGGTGAGGGAAATCGCACAAGCCAGCATCCAGGTCCTTGACGACGACGCCGAGATCCTCGATGTCGCGAACAGCCTGCTGAAAGGCATCCAGAATACCGACGTATTCGGTTCCGCGATGGCTTCCCCAGTCGTAGACATGCCCCTGCTCGGCTTTCTCAATGTGCGGTTTCATCTCCATCATTCTCTGTTTTTCGCCCTGTACCTTTGTCAGCAGAATTTTCAAGCGCGGGATTAATGAATTGGCTTCAGCGAGGGAGAACAGTCGGCTCATGGGTTCCTGACAACTTTGGGTTACCACGCACTGCGAAAGTCAGATTACCTGCGGCTCCAAGGGTTGTCAAAAGGTTTCCAGCTGCCGGTACGGCGCATGAACTGGCACTTCCCGGAGGTAGTCCCTCAGCGCGACCGCTGTCGCTGCGACCGCCGTCGCTATTTATCTTCCGCTTTCTTTCTGCGATGATGCAGGCTTGAATGAAGGTGAAGTTGCTGCAACTCCTGCACGCAGCTTCGAAACCAGAATCGGGTTAGGAAGCTCCCTCGTGAAATTACCTGCCGTTGCGATTGTTGGCCGCCCCAACGTCGGAAAATCCACATTGTTTAACCGAATCTGTGGGAAACACAAGGCCCTCGTTGGCAATGAACCGGGAATGACACGCGACCGCAATGTGGAGACAGCCGAATGGACAGGACGGAATTTTGAACTGGTGGATACGGGAGGAATCGATCCCGGTGACGATGCTTTGATCCCGCGTCACATCTTCAACCAGGCGAAAACGGCCATTCAAGAAGCGGCCTCGGTGCTGTTCGTTGTCGACTGCCGGGCCGGTGTCACGGCTTTGGATCAGGAGCTGGCGAGGCTTCTCATCCAATCCTCCAAGCGGCTCTTTCTCGTGGTGAATAAATGCGACAGCCCGAAACTCTGGAACGACGCCCAGGAGTTCCACGAATTGGGGATCGACAAAGTGTTCACCGTCTCTGCCGAGCACGGCTTGAATGTCGGTGATCTCCTCGACGAAGTGGTGCAGACGTTTCCGCGAGACAGTGGCCAGGACACGGTTCCGATCCGGGAAATCAAAGTTGCGATTGTCGGGAAACCCAATGTCGGCAAATCCACTTTGCTAAACAAGATTGCGGGAGAAGAGCGTTCGATCGTGTCTCCCGTGCCCGGAACGACGCGCGATGTTGTGGACTCGCTGGTGGTGCGAAACGGAAATACCTACAGGCTGCTGGACACGGCCGGAATTCGAAAGAAGGGCCAAACCGTGTTGATGGCTGAAAAGCTGAGTGTGATTATGGCGCGCCGGAGCCTGGAGCGTTGCGATGTGGCACTCATCATGATCGACGCCACTGAACAAGCGTCGTCTCTCGACGCCACCATTGCGGGCTATGCCCACGAAGCGGGAGCCGCAGTGATCCTGGTGGTGAACAAGTGGGACAAGATTTCCAAAGACTCTTATACAATGAAGGGGTATGAGGAGCAGGTGCGAACCAAGATTCGTTACCTGGACTATGCGCCGTTGATCTTCATTTCGGCAGAGACCGGACAGCGGCTGCCGAAACTGTTTTCATTGATCGACGCCGTGGCCCAGGCGCGCCGCGTTCGCGTCGGCACCGGTGAACTCAATTCATTTCTACAGAAGGCCGCGTTGAACAAGGCGTCCATACCGGCTAACAAACAGGTGAAGGTTCACTACATGACCCAAGTGGGCACGGCGCCGCCGGTTTTTGCGCTGTTTACCAACAAGCAGAGCAAGATTCATTTTTCGCTGGAACGTTACCTCATCAACCAGATTCGGGGCCGATTCGGTTTCTTGGGAACCCCCATCATCATCAAGCAAAAGTTGGAACGAAAGACGCGCTGATTGCCTGAGTGGCTGCCATGCCGGACCCCGTTGAAATTCCCAACAAACTCTACTTTCGCATTGGAGAGGTTTGCAGGCTCTTGAAGCTGGAGCCCTATGTGCTGCGTTTTTGGGAATCGGAGTTCCCGACCCTTTCGCCCACCAAGGGTGCCAACGGTCGAAGGATGTACCGAAAGAGGGACGTTGAGATGGTGGTTACGATTAAAGACCTGCTCTACGAACGCGGATTCACCATCGCGGGTGCGCGAAAGGTTCTTTCCTCCCGAAAGAACGACGCTGGCGCCGTACTTCCTCCGGTTGCCAGCTCCCCGAAAACCCAATCCCAGCCGGCCCGACCGGCGCCCGAAAAGCTTGATCAGGTGAAGCTTGAGCTTCGGAACATCTTGACAATTTTGAATCGCCGGTGCTAGATTCCCGCCCTGCGTCGGGACGTAGCGCAGCCTGGTAGCGCACACGCTTGGGGTGCGTGGGGTCGGAGGTTCAAATCCTCTCGTCCCGACCATACGATTTGCACTGGTTAGCGATCAAATTCAGCTCTCATTCACAATTCGGTTCTCCCTCGCCCCGTAAGGGAGAGGGAGTCAGAGGGTGAGGGGCCGGGATAGAAACTATTACTGTCTCTTGCTGGGATGGGGTTGCTAGCTGCTTCAAGGCTGAATTCTTTGGCGGAAATCCTGGTTACCAACGACGACGGTGTTCACTCTCCCGGAATCCTGAGCTTGGCCAAAGCGCTGTCAAGAGTCGGCCGGGTGACAGTCGTCGCACCCGACCGCGAGAAGAGCGCCACTAGCCAGTCGCTAACCCTGCACGACCCGATTCGCTGTGAAGCGGTTGCCGAGAGGCGGTATTCGGTTTCTGGAACGCCCACCGATTGCGTGATCCTGGCGCTCCATCATCTGCTGCCAACGCGTCCGGACCTGGTGGTTTCCGGCATAAATCGGGGACCCAACTTAGGCAAAGATATTGGCTATTCCGGGACTGTGGCAGGGGCTGTGGAAGGAGCGAACCACGACATTCCCGCTTTTGCCGTCTCACTGGCAACCTGGACAGAGTTCCAGTATGACGCCGCTGCGGAGTTTGCGGCTTCGTTGGCGGAAAGGATTCTGGAATCACCGCTGCCGCAGGGTTCGATCCTGAACGTGAACGTGCCCGCAACTCCTATCAGGGGTGTGCGCATTACCTGTCAGGGCAAGCGAAACATTCGCAACCTGATTGTGGAGAACACGGATCCTCGCGGACGGAAGTACTTCTGGCTGGACCAGGACCTGCACCTGCCGGAAGCCGAAGAAAATCCCGCGTCTGATTACGTCGCAGTGGCCCAGGGTTATGTCTCGCTCACGCCGCTGAAGATTGATCGGACGAACCATGATCTGGCCGAAACAATGGCAAGTTGGCCAGCATCTCTTTTCAAGGAAGCAATTCCTCTCACGCAATAACGGGGCGTGGCTCAGCCTGGTAGAGCACCTGGTTCGGGACCAGGGGGTCGGAGGTTCGAATCCTCTCGCCCCGACCAATATTCAATAACTTACGAACCTATCAGTTTCTGGTTGTCGGCAATGGTCGGCAATTCACCTTCCGGTTTTCAGTTTACCCGCGCCTCGGTGGCTGTTTCCTTTCTTACAAACATCTCGTCCTACATCGAGCCGAGGGCATGGCGTGCCAACTCGGGAATAGGCTTTGTATAAATCCCGAAGAGGGCGGGCAATCTTGGCTGGGCATCGAGCTACCGGGTGATGAACACGGGATACTTTCCTATCTCTCCCTGCAGCATCTTACCGAGCAATCGAGCCTGAATCTCCAATAAGCGCCTGTAGCTCACGCGATAGTCGAACAATGGGTGAGTCACCAGCGTATCCATACGGAGTTCGTAGGCGCGGTAGAAGGCTTTTCGCCCCTGGGGCCTCAACGCAACGGCTTGACCAGCCATCAGGAAGTCCTCTGGAGCCACCATGCGGTTGTTGATGGCCTGGATGACGCAAGAGTCGGCAACCAAAGGGCGAAAGGGTTCCATGAGGTCCAGCGCCAAAGCGGGCCGTCCAAAGCGCGGCTGGTGATAGAACCCCATCATCGGGTCGAAGCCCACAGCATAGCAAGCGATAGTAAAGTCCTTTGCCAAAAGACTGTAAGCCAGCGACAGCAATGCATTCACCGCATCGCGAGGTGGCCTTCGATTCCGTCCCGTGAAATCAAAGCGAAGGAGTGCCGGCTTTTCTTCGCCAGGTTCCGCTTTAATCATGCCGTCAAAGGCACCGAAGTAGAGCCGGGCCGCGGTGCCTTCCACCCCCAACAACTCCTCCAGTGACCGACAGTTCTCAGCGCGGTCGGCCATATCTTTCAATTGCTGCAGTAAGCGAGTCTCTGGTTCAAGGTGATTCCGAAGCAGTAACGTACGTTGATTGCGAATCTTACCGGCAGCCAGTGCTGACGCCAGCTTCAGGCAGAACCAAGGTTGATCGGCCAGGGCAAATTGGGTCTGCCTTAGAAACACATTCTTGGTGCAAAGCCCCGAAGTGATTCCGTAAAACCAGCCACCCTGAGAAAAGTAGCAAACCGGAACCTCTGCCTCGCACAACGACTGGACGGCCTGGGTCGTGATCTGAATATTTCCCATGAGATTCAACTGACAGATCTCACCCAGACGAATCTCCTGAACCAGAGTTTCTCGATCCTTCACTTGTAGCACGCCGCCCGACTTGCCCACCCGCAGCCCTTGGGTCGTGACATAGACGGGCCGATGATCGTCACGCGAGGTCACCAGACGGCGGACGTCAGCGAGGGCAGGTCCGGAATCTTTGCCACCCTCAATGACTGAAAACAGGGGGAGTTGCGCGGCTGAAAGGTCAGGCCCCAGAGCGGCGATCCGATTGACTTCATCGGGAAGGCAAATGGGCGCGAGCGAACAGGCGGGGCACTTCGGGGAATCAACCAAGGGAGGCGGTATCTGGCCGGCTCGCGCTGTCTGCCAAGCCGACGCGATCGCCGTCAGCGCCTCGGTCATCACCGCTCCAGTAAACTCGACGCGAACTCGCTGGCGAGTCGAGACATAGTAGACCAGACCTTCGTCGCACCGGTATCCGTTTTCCCGCAGCACTAAAGCCTGCACGGCCAATTGGACGCGGTCGGTAGGCCACAGCTCCAAGGTGTCGCCGCGCTGCTTCGGCTTGCCGTGCTTGTAGTCGATGGGCGTGACGCATCCGTTTTCGACCTCCAGCAAGTCCAACTTGGCGATCACCCGATGGCGTTCGCTGGAAAGGGTCACCGACCGTGTGTGAATTCGGTCCTCAGCGCCTAAGGACTCGGGCGTCGGCAAATCCTTACCCTCCCGGTCCACGCGCTTGTGCTGAGCAGCGCCTTCGAGTGTGTCCGCGCTATGCAAGAACACTCCCTCCACCCACTCGTAAAAAAACAGGCGGGGACAGTAGACGAACTCGTTCGCCATGCGAGCCGGTAAATAGTCTGGCAGCTTCCGCTCAACGGAGAGTGTGTCGATGTGATTGAAGATAGCCATAAACTATTTAAGTCAAACAACGATGCAGGGACTGTCAACCCAGGTATACGGCTTTCCAAGCGACGTAATAACGCGTTCCCCCCGGCCTTCCACCGGTCCCAGGTTTACGAACAGCACCTGGTCTTCTCGGTGATGGATGATGCCGGCAAGCTCTGTCCTCAGGCGGATCAGATCCGACGCATTGAGTTGGCACTCGAAGATCGAATACTGCAAATGGTCTCCGTAGTCCCGCAGAACCCGAAACACCTTACGCAGGCGCTTGTCATTCGAAATGTCGTAACACACCAAATAGCACGCGCGCACGTTGAGTCCGTCAAAATGAACAACCAGGAATTGCCAAAGAGAGGAAGCAAGATTCTTCTCGGCCAGGAACAGCCAGGTCTTTATGGCTTTTGCGGCGTGTCCCACGCTGTCGGAATCGATCTTGATTGGTGGAGGGCTTTCGAATGTGAGGATTCAAGGCAGCTGAAGCGGTTCGTGCGATGCCTCATCCCCGAACACCGGGGAAGGCAGTCCTTCACTGAGATGCGATTTCGAGAACGGCACAGTGCAGCGGCTTCCAGCCGCTCGATTTGTGTGATCGCGGAAACCTGGCAGCCAAAGTGGCAGCGGCGTCTCGCCGCTGGGCTTCAATGGGGCCGTGATCGCGGAATCGTTACATGGGGCACGGAAACACACAGCGTCGGCAAGGCTTCAATGGGGCCGCGATCACGTGATCGCGGAAACCAGTATGTGAGGGCTGCACGCAGTGGAAGCAGGGGTGCTTCAATGGGGCCGCGATCACGTGATCGCGGAAACCCTCCAGATCCTACTCAAGACATTAATGCAGGTATGGCTTCAATGGGGCCGCGATCACGTGATCGCGGAAACTTCTCTTTCCGGGCGGTTCGCTCATCGCGGGCCGTGCTTCAATGGGGCCGCGATCACGTGATCGCGGAAACAAAAGCCGCGCGCCAGGCTGCGAAGGCCACAACCTGCTTCAATGGGGCCGTGATCGCGGAAACCGGGCACCCGCCTTCAGTCCGGCCGTGTAGCCATTCTGGCTTCAATGGGGCCGCGATCACGTGATCGCGGAAACGCGCAGACCCGGTAACCATTGAAGCCAGCTTCAAAGCTTCAATGGGGCCGCGATCACGTGATCGCGGAAACATTACGCTGTGACCGCCGTTGATGCGCGGGTTCCCGCTTCAATGGGGCCGCGATCACGTGATCGCGGAAACGCTATACGCCCATGAGCACTGATCGCGGACCTTATTGCTTCAATGGGGCCGCGATCACGTGATCGCGGAAACTCCAGACTCTACGCCCAAGGGGCGTGCCATCCCATTGCTTCAATGGGGCCGCGATCACGTGATCGCGGAAACATCGGCGCTAAACGGTCTTTCGACCACGCTTCTCCGCTTCAATGGGGCCGCGATCACGTGATCGCGGAAACGACATACCACTGGGTGTTGCGCCCGCAGCGGTTGCAGCTTCAATGGGGCCGCGATCACGTGATCGCGGAAACACGATCGGCTTGGGCGTGCTGCACGAGCTGGCCGGCATGCTTCAATGGGGCCGCGATCACGTGATCGCGGAAACTCTGATTTCCTCCAACCTGTAATGTAGGCAACATCGCTTCAATGGGGCCGCGATCACGTGATCGCGGAAACGTCAACTTGATCTGGATCACTTACCGCTACCTCTTGCTTCAATGGGGCCGCGATCACGTGATCGCGGAAACCCCGACGCGTTTGGCAAGCTCCGCCGTCGCCGGTTGCTTCAATGGGGCCGCGATCACGTGATCGCGGAAACGAAGCTTGTATATTCGGCTCTGATAAGAAGTTCAAGGCTTCAATGGGGCCGCGATCACGTGATCGCGGAAACGGGAAGTTCAGATTGCAACCGATCAGAGAGAACAAGCTTCAATGGGGCCGCGATCACGTGATCGCGGAAACTGGGGAATTTTCCGCGACACTGACAAAGCTTTCTTCGGCTTCAATGGGGCCGCGATCACGTGATCGCGGAAACAGGCTTACGGAGCAAGCTAAAGATTTTTCGGGAGAGCTTCAATGGGGCCGCGATCACGTGATCGCGGAAACGGCCCGGCTCCCGCAGGAAACCGTAACAGGCTGCTTGCTTCAATGGGGCCGCGATCACGTGATCGCGGAAACGAGGTGTGGACTTCGGTCTGCCATTGCAGGTAAGGGCTTCAATGGGGCCGCGATCACGTGATCGCGGAAACGAGAAACGAGACGGTAAACTATGGTGTCCTATCTCAGCTTCAATGGGGCCGCGATCACGTGATCGCGGAAACCTAAAGTCGAGGACGGACGCTGAATAGCAATAGTGGCTTCAATGGGGCCGCGATCACGTGATCGCGGAAACCTACCACACTTATGATTGATTCTGTTGAATTTATTCGCTTCAATGGGGCCGCGATCACGTGATCGCGGAAACCGCTCGTTTCCTATCTTACTGACATTCCAGCTACCTGCAACCTGCTTTGCGACCGGGTTGCATCCTGAACCTCCTTCCAGTGAGTATCCCGTCTGTTGCTTTGTCACAAGCTCCTCACTATCCAACACTTCACTGCCCGCGAGTGCCTTCCACCTTTTGGGTGTCACCTCACCGCTCGCGGTTTAGAGCTTGACAGCCGGTCGAGTGAGCGAATCTTATTCAGGTGGTGTGATATCAAGAACTTGACCGTCCTGATAGTCAGGGCGGTGAGAAGCCACTACGACCGCCCCCAGGCGAGGATCATAGACGGCAATTGCTCCGGCCGGAGAGCCATGCAGGCGATGGAATGCTTGGCCGTAACGCCAGATCGGTGCCCGACCATCAACAATTACAAGAGCACCGCGAGGGATCATGGGCAGCGGCGGCAAAGGGCAATCCGGCAAAATCGGATCCTCCACGGCAATGGAATAGAACACGAAATCCGTCACGAAGAATTCCTCAATATCTCAAGTTCAACACCGATCGAAAATGATCGAGATCGTCAGGCTTTCGAGCCAGCGCCTCAATCTGACTTCGAACCAGGAGATTGCAGTTATAAATGGCCGCACGGTTTGCCAAGCTGTCCTTGAGTTTCCCGCTGTTCCTGTCAAGGACGTGATCGGAAGTAGTTGCCAGCCAGGATTTAACCCGAAGAGCGCGAAACTGACGCGTCACGGCTTCCACCTTGTAAAGCACATCTAAACGAGGATCGTGCGATTGACCACCCGACTTACATTCCATCATGCAGAGACCACAGCGATGCATGAACGCCACGTCGAAGTCGTTGCCGGGCGCATCGCCCCGCGCAACCTCCAAACCTAAACGGACCTCGGACAGTCCAAGAGGAACGGCATGGCGCGAAAGCAATCCCCAGAAGAAGACCTCCAACCAGCCTCCAGTGAGGAACTCTACCTCGTGCTTGTCCAGTCGGCCTACCCACGAGCCATCCGCTGCCCGCGCGAGGCGGAAACAAGTCGCAAGGCTTGCAGAGATGCTGTCGTCAGGAAGGCAGTGTCCCGAGGTGAGGGTGATCCCTTTGTCTCGGGCTTTTTGGCGCTCCTCGTCGCTCAGTACCAGCAAACTCTTCCCTGCGGAGTGTTCCGCGATAAGTCGCGCACACTCCCACCATCCGGTAGCCCGCTTCTCAGCCAGGGCAATTTTTTCGTCGGACTTGCGCGACTCAAAGCCGTAACCTGCCAGAAACTCCTTCGTCAACAGCACGTGGTTGAACCTCTCGCTGTGTGTGCTATCAATGTCTCTCCATTCCCCCGGCTGTTCAATATTGGTGTAAACCAGCCGACCCCCGACAGACTTGAAGAACTCGTAGGTTGCAATTGCCATGGGCTTGTTTCCGCCGGTAAGGTTCACGATCCACTCACATGAAGCATAGCGGCCGTAGGCGCGGCGCAATGATTGCCGGATTGTTTCCAAATGGTCCTCTGAAGCCAGCGGCTCAATGTCGTGTCTCTGGCCGTAGTTCCGGCCGCCGATACGGAGCGCCTGGAGGAGATTGTCCGCGGCCTGTCGAGTCTTCATGGCCGTTGATTCCACCAAAATCAACCGATCGGGCTGAAAATGATGCACAGAAAGAAGGTTGGGAACGTGTTGCGCAGAAAGCAGACAGAGCAGGACTCGCATGTCACACCTAATCCCGTAATTTGCGCACTATCAAATTCGGTTCTCGTTTGCTCCAGGTCTGATATGAAAGCCCGAAGCGCGAGCGAGGGTCCATCGCGATACCCTCGCTCGCGCTTCGGGCTTTCAGGCGGACGTCGCCGCCGGGATATCAAGGATAACGCCCTTGCCCGGTTAGGGTAGCTTACAGCCTTTTCTTAAACACAGCCCGTGGTGTCTGGCCTGGCAGTCGCGTGATCTCAGCTCGCACCTGCTCGCCCTGGCTGAGCTTTGGAAAGGATGGGAAATTCCTGCAAAGGATTGTCTCACCCGCCTCAGTCTGCACCTGGGCGTTGCCATTCGCCCTCACGGATTCCAACAGAGTGACGGTTTCGAGGCGCTCTTTTGGTGAAGGGGCAATTTCCTTTCGAGGCGAGTACCATCCGCTCTTTCCACGAACAGTTCCTGCAGACGAACCAGGCTCGGGCAGAGTTTTGTCTGTCGGAGGTGGGCTGATGAGCGAAGACCTGGGTTGGGTTGCTATATCTCTGCTGAGCTGATCCTCATTCTGCCTTTCAGGCTTCGCGGAGTCATCGGGTTCCAATCGTGCCGACGGAGTCAGAGCCGTCGTCTCTTCTCCAGATTCGCGGGCTATTGGAGACACAGTTGCCGGCTGGAGGTTCATAATCGACTGCCAGGGCATTGGAACCGCAAGACCGAATGCCAAGTGCGCCAGTCTCATTCCGTGTTCTGAAAAGTGTGCCACGGCGGCGGGCGCCAGCAGTTCCTCCATGGGGATGCACCGCCCCAACCTGCCCATTTCCGGCAGACCGTTGAAACAGGCGCCAGCGCGCAGCATCAGCAGAGGACGTTTGAACACCTCGTCCACGCCAAAGTCCGGCCCCAGTTTGCCGTACTTCGTGAAGGACTCCCAGTATCCTTCGGTCGAGTCGTCAGTACCTGGTTGAAAGGTAGAAAGTATCGTGCAGCCGCCTGTGGATGGACTCTTGTCAAGCCAGTCGACGGACTCGATTTTGGAATCCAACCGGAACTGTCCTTTGCCTGCTGAGACATCCGCCCCGAATCCAGACTGGGCCAGCTCGCGGAGCAAGTCTTCAAACAACCCCTCAAAACCCGGCTCAAGCCGGACGTAAAGCGTCAGGTTGAAAATTCCCCGTTCCAACACCCATTCCTCACGAGAGAAAAGAGAACCACGCTCACTGGTTGTATTGGTCTGGCGTGCCAGTGTATTTCGCAGTTGCGAGTAATGCTGCGTTCCGTTTGTGGTGATGAGGTCGGTCAAGGCGAGCGGCGCGCCGCATTGGAGCTTCCGAAAAGCCTCGGTTGATATCCAGCGCGTACGTTTCACTGACTTGCGCTGGTCGGCTGGCCAGTTCTGCAACCGAAGGGCCACGGGAAATGGAAGGCAATCGCCCGGGAATGCGTCTGAAAGCACAAAGCGCGGTTTCCCAGCCAGAGCTGGCTCCAGCAGTTCCCTTCGCAGGAATTCGCCACCCCGCGTACGAGCGCAAGACCAGCAGAGCATTCCTGCGAGGGTATCCGACTGCCAGGGCGTCAGCCAGGGAGATTCAGGAAAGATCTTGAAGCGATAGAGACCCACGCCATCTCCTCACAGCGTAAACGATTCACCGTCCAGTTTCAGATCACGCAACTCAATCTCGCCTGAACCTTTGCTTATGCCAGATCCCAGACCGGTTTGTTGTAAGGCTCGGAGGCCGTCCTTAACGAAGGTAACAAGCGCTTGGCCGCCGGTCTGAGTGCTGTGCTGCACTTGTGCGTCGCCATCCCAAACCTGGATTCCAATCTTTAGCCCAAACCCGGAACCAGCAACAACTCTCTCCACCTTTCTAGGGTGGAGTGCCGCGCCAGTCTTGCGATCGATCACGTTCTCAGACTTCAACTCTGTCTGACCGCCGTTCAGGAGCTGGGCGTCACGAACAATAATGCGGGACGGTCCCAAGTTGTGGGTAGCCTTCTTGTGCGGACCAAAAATACGACAAACCAAGCAGTCGGCAGTGGCGCAGCCACAGGGTTCGGTCGAATCGCGGCCGCCAAACCTGCCTTGTTTCTGTTCCAGCTCCGATCTCATTTTCCCCTTGATGGAAGATCCCGGCAGATAGGGCTGAAGAGTGACGGGATGCTTGATGCAGCTCAAGTCAGTTCCACCAATCTGCAACAGTTCATCGCTGCCGCCGATGCGGAGCCCGCTGACACAGTGGATAATGCCAGTGATGGTATGGTGCCCAATCTTTTTCATAATCAGCTCCTCTCATCCCGCAGAAATGGTGCTCCGAATCCAACCAGTGCTTCAAAGTGAGGTAGAAAGCCCTTCAGAAAGTCTTCTTCGCTACGAACCCTGGCCACATTGCGCTCAATAAAATCATGAAAGAGTTGAGGTATCTTCTTAGGCGACTTGCCGTAAGCGTCGCTGGCTGCAACATCAATTTTACGGAAGGCCGCCTCTTCTGCTTCCCAGTTTGAAGCCCGAGATCGCAAGCGGGCTTCAATGGCCCGACAATGCTGAAAGAAACGGCGTACCTGGTGGGCGGTCAATTTAGGCTGTCCGTTCGCCATCGCCCGCACCAATGGAACCATTTTGTGGCGAGCCACACACTCGGGCCGCAGGTTACCACTTCCGTCAAAATACCCTGCTTCCAGATAACCCGGCCACAGTTGCTGCAGGGTTGGTTCAGGGGCTCCACTGTGCGGCTGGGAGCTACCCGGCGAGCCTCTTTGTCCTCGGTCTCTTGGTTGATCTCCTGGCATCTTCAGTCCTCCTCGCGCGGTGCGCGTGTTGCTGTCAAGGCGTAGCGGAGAGTCGCTGGCAAGTAATGCACCTCAGGGTCATCCAAATTGTCGAAACGCTCCATCAGCCTGTCCCCCCAGCGGCGGATGTCGCTATTGGGGGTATAGTTCCTCGAAACGTGATAGGCCAACCGGGAGGTGGCCAGCAAGTCTGGATGTTTGCCTCGTTCAGGGTCTCCGCGCCGGGCTTCCGCCAGTTGCAGCAGCGTGTGGAGCCAACCGCGTTGCGCCTTCCCCTGAGTCACCCAGTCCGTGAGCTGCCGGGCACACTTCAAGATCGTTTCGTGGTGCTCCCATTTCCAAACCTGTCCGAACCCAGCAAAGCGATTCTTACCCTCCGTACCTAAACCCCCTCCGGCCTTGGCCTGCTCCAGAAGCGTTGCGGCCTCTGCTACCGCATTCTTAACTGGACGTTTCGGTTTGATCAAAGCCATGCCGGCACTGAGTGTCAGGCCACGAGATCCGAATTTCTGATCAAACAGCTCTTGCACCCGGCCGGCGAAATCCGCCATAACGTCCCAAGGGCCAATCAGCAACAGATCATCGCCTCCGGAAAAAATGGTATAGATCGAGCGCCGCCGGCTGTCTGACCCCGCTTCCATCTCGCGCTTGAGTTGCCCGCTAAAGAACGCATCGAGTTCGTCGCTGAAGCGGGACACAGGGGTCAATTCAGTGTTGGAGGAAAGCAACTGCGAGAATGCGCGGCCCAGCCAATCCACATCTGCTTTCAGAACTGCCAGCAATCGGTCACCGCGACTCCTTTTTGCGAGATCCGTAAACCACACGGGCTGGCGATTCTCAGTTGGTATGTACGCGACCAGGCGGCGGTTCAAAAATAGGTCTGGCGGACACCAAGCCGGACGATCTTCAGGATTGACCAGATTCACAACCGCGACGGTACGAGGTGCAATCTCGAAAACTGATTCGGCTGAGAGGCTAAAGCCAAGGTCAAAAGCCTGATAGTCCGACTGAGTTGGCGGATTGCTAATCACCAGCCATTTGGCCAGGGGGAGCCGCCTGCCCATTTCACGATCGGCAGCACACCGGGCACACACCTTGCGCGGGTTTCCAGTGTCGGAGTCAGTTTCATCTTTCACGGCCTTGGCATGACCGCATAAGGCACAAGGCTGGTCGAGAGGGTCCAGCACCAGGGACGTAGGATCCCAAGATTGAGCCTGGCGTGGGGACCAGTTGCGGAGCTTCTTGCGTTCCATGGTCGTTAGTGCCGCAATGTAAGCTGCAGCCTCCAATACGTCAGCCTCTGCAGCCGCTAGGGAGAGCCTGAGTTCGCCTCTCGCTTCCTTCAAGAGCCAGGCAGTCATCTCTCGTTCGACTGACTCCAGTTCTTTATCAATCTGCAGCGAGCTTGGTCCCCGCAGCAGGAACTTGCCAGCACCTGACAATACGAAATGTTCGGAGTCTATGGGCCATTCAAGAGCGCGAAGCACACGCAGCGCCGCAGCTTCGGCGAGCAATTGGATAAAGAAGGATCGCGCTCGCAAACGTCGCGCCTGCCCGCCTCCCGCTTCGGCCACGTCGAACAGGTAGCTTTGGATGCCTGAGATGTCCCCCAGTACGATCATGAAGCCCTCTTCAAAAACAGTCGAACCTTCTGTCAATGAACCCTGCTCTGACTTTCGGGTGTTGATTAAAAGGCCGGTGATTAGAGGCTGCGAGCAACCTTGATTGTGGATTCAGTCTATAGCAAAGCAAAACGCAACCAGAAACCATCAACCTTGATCGCACAGCAACTTCCTCCTTCAGATAACCGACTGTCACTCGCTTGCGCTTCGGGCTTTGAAGGCGTGGCCTTCCAAACATCGCTTGCAGGCGAGTTTACAAGTGCTTCTTCCAGTCTAGGTAGGCGGCGATGTACAGGTGTCCAGTCGGCAAGGGAGAAACCAAGTCCACCGAGCGGGCTTCCACGCGATGGCGTTTACCCTTGTGCTCGCAAACAAAGTCGAGTCCGAATTCGTCATCTTCCGGCCACTCCATACCGATCACCTGAATGGTTTCGCCAAGCACTCGGCCAGGGAAAAGGAACTTCACTTCGTCCTCAATCAGAGTCAACAGGCCCGAATGTTGTTCGGACTCGCTGTAGCAGTCCACCACGGCCTCTTCGAAAGCTCTTTGTACTTTCTTCCGGTCGAGTCCTGACGTCCACTTCGCCGAAGCACCTTGTGACATGTCTTTGTGATGGCCTTCCGTCCGCGTGGTATTTGTAGGTTGAAGGCCCAAGGCCATTGTTGGCAAAGAGCAAATCCATTAAGATGGCTTTCGGTTTGATCGCTGCAGCGCTTAGGAGCACAACCCATGACCTACCCGTATGTGATTTCCGACCCAACGATTTGCGCCGGGCAGCCCCATGTTCAGGGTACCCGGATTACTGTCCAACGAATTGCTCTGGAAGTCGAGCAACTGGGCATGACCCCCGATGAAGTGCTTGCGGCCCATCCGCATTTGACGCTTGCCCAAGTTCATGCCGCCCTCGCTTATTTTTATGATCATCGCCAGGAAATTGAGCAGAGCGCAGAAGAGCTGGTTGCCATTGAGCAGGAGTCGCGTGCGCGATTCCCCTCCAGGGTCCAGCAGCTACTTTCCACCAGATCAAGCTGATTTGCATGGCTCTGGCCTTCTTCTTCGATGAGTGTGTGAATGAGGCGCTGGCCTTGGTGTTGAGCGCCCACGGCATTGATGTTGTCACCACCACAGACCTCGGACGCAAGGGCATCAGCGACGCCGAGCAGTTGAAGTATGCCACGCAAGAAGGCCGCATCATCCGCACCACTGACCGGGATTTCTTACGACTCGCGCGTCGCTGGCTGGCAAGCGGAGCGCCGTTTTCCGGTATCGTCTATCACGCTCCCGGAATGAAAGCCTGGGTACACGTGAACTGAAAGCCCGAAGCGCCAGCGAGGGAAATGCGGAACCGCATTGAGTTTGTTTAGCGGTGTCTCGGCCTGGGGTTACGCTTCAGGCACGGCGAAAAACAGCCCCAACCCAAAATGGCAGCCGTAGCCCAGTGCCAGCGGGCCACTCACCGCCTCCTCAAATTCCAATTCAAATCCGTAAGCGAACCCCTGCCCTCGGCTGCCTTGGCCTGAGAGCCGTTGGCGTTGGAAATCGGTCCAGAGCAGCACCCGGCCGCATACAGAAGACTGCGACAGTGGACGGACGGCTGGCGCGGCTGCCAGCCCGTGGCGCTCCAGCTCAGCGCATAACTGATCCGGTGGATTCTCGCGTTGCGTCCCTCGAAACTTCTGGTGGCGCGGCGGGATGAAGGGTGTTGCCGACCGCCAGATACGGGCTGGTCCCAAAAGTGGAATCTCCCGAAGCTTGCCAGTTTCTCCCAGACCTTCCAGAGTGAGGTGCAGATCTGGCTTGCTTCCCAGGTTTCGCATGGCGGTGAAGGCCTTCAGCGCAGCGAGATCATCTCTTTGGAACCCCTCGTCCTTGCCATCAGCTCCCTGGCGACCTCGAGCAAAAAGAGTGAGGTGGTCAATCCCTCCGTCGCCATCCTCGTCACTGGGCAAATAGAAACAGTGCCGATGGCCGGCCATCACGCTGCCATCGGCGGCCCGCCCGCTTAGGGTAGGAGAGGCTTCACCTGCGTAGAGCCGCCCGAAGACCCCTTGCAAACATCGTCGCGCCGTCTCGCCCACCCAGAGCGTGTCTTCGAGGCGAGGCAACGCACTTCCTGCCAAGCGGTAACGAACCACGGTCACTACCCGTGTCTGCGATTGAACTGAAGCTGTTGACAGCGGCATTGCAGGTCACTCCAGCAGTAGAGACTGCGGCTGGGACGTCGACGTCAAGCAGCCACATGTTGTTGTGCAATCGCTTCGGCGGCAACCAGCATGATTTCCTGAATGGCTTCCCGGGCAATAGGGGTGTAAGTTTGCCCGATCTCGTCCAAGGTCATTCCTTCACTGCAGGATGAGGGTCACTGGCAGGCGGGTTCCGCGAATGGCAAGTTTTCCGTTGAGATACTCCGGGTCCTCCACAATCCACCGGAAAGTCTTGTAAGACAGGGGTTCAGCCAGGCCCATTGATGTTGCTCCTTTGCCGCAACTGTACTACCGCCGTGTTGCCATTAGACAGATTGACTCAAGCGGGGATGGGGGATCACTGTTGGTCCGGACCTGCCGCTTCAATCCAATCTCTGTCGAAGACTGCCGATTCCACCTACTAGCAGAACTGCTCCTCCAGCGTGAGTCCGTCACCGCGCTGCTGCTGCAAAACATCAGCGCAACAGTCGTTCGACGTCAGCTTGGAGCTTCGGCAGATTGGCTTGGACGATATCCCAAACCACGTTGGCGTCGACGGCGTCGTACCCGTGACTAAGGACGTTGCGAAAGGCAATGATCCGTCGATAGTCCGTGATCTGCGCGACTGTGGCCGGATCGCTCTTCGACAACCGGTTTAGGGATTCTCCGATGATTCCAAACTGCCGCTCCACTGCCGAACGCAGCAGAGCATCGTCAATGTAGTCCTCGAGCTTTCGACCGACGCAGAATTGCGCGATCAGCTCCGAAGCACGGCGAATGTCGTCCAGAAGCTTCTTGCTTTCAAGCTGCATAGAGGGACACGCGAGTTTGGTTCACCTTCTCAAGAAAGTAAGGATTCTTGATCGCCCGGATCATGACCAAATCCACCCCTCGGCCAAACAAGTGCTCCAGCGCTTCGAGCAAGCCGAAATAGGCGTCAGCGTGCTCGCCCGGCCGAAGCGGCAGGAATTCCACCAAAAAATCCAGATCGCTTCGCTCGGCGTCAAATCGCTCCTGGTCCAGGGCAGAGCCAAACACCTCCAGGCGCTTGACGTGGTATTGCTGACAAAGCCGATCTATCTCGTCGCAATGTTGTTTGATCAGAGGGATCATTGACTGGCGGTCCTCGCGTTAGTTTGGCTGTTACCCTTGAGATAGTAGCATTTCCTTGTCGCTGGCTCGGGGCGAAGTGAAAAAGAAAACCCTTTTTGATGGATCCTTTTGAGCGCCTCCCGATCGTTTCCTTCGGCGTCCTGCGATCCTTGGATTCGATCGAAGCCCGAAGCGCGAGCGAGGGACGAATCCAACGAAATCGAAGCCAAGCGAACGCGAGATCCCGACCGACGAAGCCGTTACGTGAGGAGCTTCTGGAACAACTGCTCGGCGCGCTGGCGTCCTTCTTCGGTAAACACGACCGACTTGCTCTTATTCTTCGGATCAAAGATATAGCCTTTCTCATGCAGCCGGTCGAGTGCGTCCCAGTCGTGTGCTTTCCAGGCCCGTGTCACGCCGTGATCCATGAAACTGGTCAGATGCAACAGCGCCAGTACCGCCTCGTCAATCTTTTCGTGATTGGGGTTCATGGGTATCGCCCTCCAGTTAAACCGTGCATTCTCCCGTGAAAGCCCGAAGCGCCAGCGAGGGTTCAACGAACTAGAACTACCATAACTGAAACGCCAGAGGCACCCTTAGAATCGACCGAAAGCTCGAAGCGCCAGCGAGGGTCCGCCGTCCAGAAATTCGACTTCCAAAAGCGCCAGAGAGGAATAACCAGATGAAATCCTGGACGCGTGACAACGACCTCCCACATGGGAAATCCAGACGCAAGGCAAACTTTCATTGTCCTTCGACGACATACTGAATTGCCACCTTCACACTCGCTTCATCGAAAAGCAACCGCACGCTGCCCCGTTCCGTCCACCAGTTACGGCGCGGTGAGGTTTGCGCCTGATCGGAGTTACCCTCGCTCGCGCTTCGGGCTTTCAGCTCGCGTGTACACCAGGCTTTCAATTGAGCGATGACCTTCTTCGAAGGCACGTTCGGGGCCGACACGACGACATGCACATGATTTGTGCGGCAGTTCACGGCGTGAAGACACCAGCCTCGGAGCTTACAGTGCCCCCGAATGGTTTCTTCGACTGTCTGACGATGAACGCGATCCAGTTCGCACATCGGCCCAGACATTGCTCCCCGGGCGCGACGTTCGACGCGTGAATCGGGCGATTGGAAACCATGATTCCGCTTGACCCAGCCGCGTTGATCACCAGGAAGCCAGGTGCCGTAAGTCGTCCAAGTCAGCAAATAGGCAAGCGGCACAGACGACTGCATGGAATCCCCCATCGAAAGCCCGAAGCGCCAGCGAGGGTCAAACCCAAACAAAATCCGAAAGCCCGAAGCGCCAGCGAGGAACCCCGACAACCTATCGAAAGCCCGAAGCACGAGCGAGGAGCAACAACAAATCGCGCAAGCGACGGAATCACCCTCCGGAGCACCATCACCGCCGGTGATCACTATTCGTGCAAAGCGACAAACAATCCCAGGCCACGAAACCGGCCCGATCCCATAGCCAATGGACCGGGCACGCGACGCGGCCAGCCTTGTGCATCGCGCCAACGAATCTTTACGTGGCAGACGGGTGCCTGATGAATGTTTTGCGGGCGGCAATAGTGACTGGCCAAATCGACTCCAGGCAGGTAGCCGGTTCCGCGCCAATCCAGTTCGGCGTGCTTAACCAATTCGTCGGAGAAGCCGGCTTGTCGCAGTGCCTTGCGGAGCAGCCGCTCCATCTTCGCGTCGTTCCGGTCATCGTAGCCCGGCACGATATGTGCAACACCGCGTCCACGATGCGGTCGTCGTTGGTGCCTCTGTGGATATTTATACGGTCAACCTAATCCTCCTCACGACAAGATTTCGCTCGACAGCGTCGATCTCTGACCCGAGACTCACAGGCTTTCCGTGATACCGGCGGGCAGCAACGGCACAAACAGCCCGAGGCCGAAATGGCAGGAGTGGCCGAGAAACAGTGGCCCTGTCTGGGGCGTCGGAAATTCAAGCCTTAACCAGTAGCCCAGTTTGTCGGTATTGGTCTCCCTCCCTTGTGCACGGCGGGTTTGATGGACTTTAACCCAGCCGCCACGTCTGACAGAGATTTGGATGCCGACTGGATCGATGCCACGATTCGCCAATTCCTGACGAACCTGCTCTTCCACCGAGTCTCCCGCTTTCACGCGGCCTCGTCGGTCGAAAACGTGACGTGGCGGGACGAACGGAGTAAGAGTCTCCCACCGGCGGCTTGGCCTCGAGGAGAGTGCTGGCGGCGGGAGGACGTGAGAATCGAGCGGGACGAGCGTCACCGTCCACGGGTCACCTTTGTATCCGAGAGGAAGGGGCGTCTCTGCCGCAGCGAGCAGGGCGGCTTGTTCCAAGTCGTCGAACGGTTCGCGGCGCCAGATGCAGAGGCGGACAGGCTTGCCGTTCTCCAGGTGGATAGAAAATACGGCGTGCCGATGACCGGCGAGTGCGCGACCTTGCCCGTCTTTCCCCGCCAGCAAGGCGGCCCGCTCGCGCACATCGGGAGTGGCTTGCTTCCAATCGGTGACAGCGTTGCCTGTTGCAAGCTTCAGGAACGATCTAAGCGCGCGACCTCGGAAGCGTTGCGTCAGGCAAACGGAATCCTTCAGTGCTGGCGCAACGCGTGCGCCGATGGCGAACTGCATAAGTGAAGTGGGATGGCGCTTTGCGACCCGCGAAGGCGGATGTGACGGCGCAGGCCGACGCGGCCGTTCCGCGTACATCCAGCGTGCGCCGGGTGGGATGGTGGTGTTGGAGACGGCAGGATCGTCCGTAGATTTTTGCGCTTGCTCAGCGTGGCCTCGGGCATCGGGGCGAGCACCGGCACCATCCCAGCGGCCCGTTCTTCCCGAAGACGGCAATTCGGTTCTGGAATTTCCCTGTGGGCTTCTCGCACCAGGGAAATCTCCGTTATGGACTCCGCGCGACCGAAGTAAGTCATGCGCGCCAGACATGCTTCGAGCAGGTCGAGACTCTCTGAGGTCCAACCACCGCCGGAGAGGAACCACCAGATGGCGACGGACGCGCTCCCATTGCTGCCACCGGGAGCGGTGAGCCAGAAATTGTCCTGAACTTTGGTCGTGTTGTAGGCCATGATCCCCGGCATTTTCGCCGTCGCAGGGACGCGCTTAAATTCCGCTGGCTGGCACTGCCGCAGTCCCGGTCCTCGCCACGTGAACTCTGGCAGCCCCCAACTGATGGTGCTTCGGGAGAACGCATTCACCAGTGCCTCACGCTGTTCGGTGGTCACTGACGGTCGCTCACGTTCCAGTTGGTAAGAACGGGCGATGACGGCGCGAAGCAGTCGCCATGGACTCGGCGGCCACTCGCCGTGCGGATCGTCGTAAGGGAAGGCCTTCCACAGCGTGGCGTGAAAGCGGCCAAGCAGGAAGGTCTGGCAAAGAATGACTTGCATAAGTGCGCCGAAGTACTCAGGACTCGTTCTCATCCTCGGTGCTGGTCGCTCCTTCAGAGATTTCTCCTTCAGGTTCGTCGGTGTCCTTACCCGCTTTGAACAGGTCTTCGGACGGCCAGAAGATCTTCGTGACGCGGACCGTCTCTTTGTCGAAGCCGGCGGATTCGATCGCTCCAGAGATCCCGACGATGAGGTCACCATGCTCGATCAAAACGTCATGTGGGTTCTTTGGATCGGATAAGTCTCCTCCAATCCATTTGAGCTTGTTGAGTTGCAGATCACAATTGCTTCGGAAGCGGAACGGTGCGGAAAGGAGCTGCGCAATCTTCCAGAACGCAAATTCGAGAAGAAATTGCTTTTGCCGCTCTGAAAGTCCAGCGACTGTTTCCTTTTCTCCGTCCTTCGCGGTGCGGCCAAAGGAGCGAAGCAACGAAAGGTCGAGAATGAAAGTGGCGCGAATCTCCCGAGCTGTTTCCTCATCAACGGCGAAGATGGGTTGGCCAGAAGTAGTCTTTCCGAGCTTGTCGAATTTCACACCAGACGACCCCACACGCGCGGCACCGAATGCCTCATGATGGGCGGTCAGCACGCGGGATATCTTGATGCCGAGAGATGGAAACAGGATCCCGTGGACCAGCGAGTCGGGCTCCCATCACTCCCACTCGATCCGCTCGCCGGGGACGGCAATGCCGTAGAGCTTGTGGCCGTAGCGTCCGCGACGGGTGACGATTCGGTAAAGCAGATCCAAATCGTCCAGCGTGATGTCTCCTGGAGAGACAAAGCCTCCCTGGCCGCGGCCGATCTGCTGAAACCCGGCAAAGAGAGCGTAAGTAAAAAACATCCGTGGCGTTAGCTCAACCTTTCGGCCGCCCACACTGACGCTTTGATCTCCATAATTGAGCCGCACGATGTGCGCTGCCTCCAAGAACTCCAGTTCCTCCTGCGCTCGCCTGACTTCGTCACAGTAGCGCCAGCCGTCCTCAGCCAGGCGATCTCCCAAGATCCGGCGCAGCCGAATGAAAGGGATCGATGCCAGGTGAATCTGGGCTTGATTTGTGGAGACCCTCCTCACTTGTCCAGTTTTCCGGTCCTAGATATGGAGGTCGTGCGGCACCGGCGGGATGTAGTAGAACTCTGGATGTGTCTCGAAGTCCTCGGAAACTAGAACGTGAGACAGTTGGTCCTGAGGCCTCGCGAACAACTGCATTGCGGCAGTGAGGTAGACGCCCATGGTCTTGCGTCCCCCGGCGACTGAAGCATGAAGGGCCGAGCCGTCATCCTCGGTCAACTCTCGGACGATCTGGCAAATCTGGTTGGCAGCGTCTTCGTTGTCATCCACGGTGCGGATGTCGTCGAGCATTCGGCCATCGGCCGCGCGGAGCAACGAGATGCTCGATTCCTTAAAGGCAATCGTCGCTGGGTCGATACCGTAATCGCGGCAAAATCGGACAAACCGCCCCTTCTCAGAATCCAGCAGATGGCTTAGGACAGCGTCGCGGCCCTTGAGCGTCGTGATCACGCGGATCTCATCAATGCGTTCCCTCCTTTGTTGAGTCAGTACATAGAGCGTTTCCGTGATGATCTGCGGTGTCTTTCCGGTGACGCACAAGAGAATCTGTTTCTGGCCTGTCTGAGTCATCGAACCATCCGTGCTATACGATCCCAACTTGATTGGCTCATCCAAGTTCCACTTTAGCCCCGAAATCTCTTGAAGAGCCATCCATCAACCTTGAGGCCTCTATGGCCTGAGTGCGACCCGATTATTGGTTCGCCCGGATTTTGCTTTCCTGGGTGCTCACAAAGACGGTGAATCCGTAACTCACATCAGACTGGCGGGCCCTCGATGTCGAACCGGAAATGACCGCTGGATGCACGCTTTATACTGAAAACGGAGGCTCGATGCAACGAGAAGGAGCTTGGCTTGATGGACTGCTTCCTCGCAGGAATCTGATGTTGATCGGATCAAAGAATTGTTGTGAGGCGTTCAGGACTGGCATCGACCGCAAGACACTCGTCCACTTGCCCGTAGCCGGGATTCGGAGAATGGCCCTCGCGACTCAGCCAAGGGAGTTGGGGACAATCTGGACTAAAACGCTGCCGGGTTTCGAGATGTCGATTCCAGTTGGCGGCAAAATCGGCGGCAATTGCCGACACAGGTAGCCGAAGACCCGCAATAAATCGTTTCTTTACAAAGCGTAACTTGTTAATAAATCATGTGCGTGCTATTTCGGGACCAGGGGGTCGGAGGTTCGAATCCTCTCGCCCCGACCAATTCTTTCAGTAATTTCCAAAACACAGTCCAGCCGCAGAAACTGCTTTGCACTGTGGATTGTGCTGTAATCCACTCAAAACCCCTTCAATTTGACCTTGCTGACTCGGCTGTCTCACCAGGTTTGGAGATCGACAAAGATGTTTCCAGTAGCGCCAAAGAGTCGCGCCTTGCTTGAAGCCGGATGTGCGAATCAGGCTGAAGCATTTCCCGTGAGACTCGGCAGGTAATCCCCATGATCGTCATATCCGAAAGCCCCGCCCCGCACAACTCAGTAATTGGTTAGCACCTCAAATCATGGAAACGAAGACCCTTCAAACGGTGCTTCCGCAGTTTACTGGGGTGACCTGTCTTATCTCCTCCTGAATCTCCTCCTGACAAAAGCACTTGTTCCCGATTCGGAGCCAACCAAAATGGGTGACGCCAAATTCGGCTGTAACCTATTGCAAACTAGAATTTTTACAGACAAGATGGGTTTTCATTCCGTGACTCCTCAATTCTCAACCAAGGAATTCGTCAATGACAAACACCACCCGATCACTCCGAAGAGCCTTCTCTAGAGCTTGTGCGGTTGATGACGGTGCACCCCTTTCCGGCTTGAATTCGCTGGCGTCGACACTCGCCTTTCTGATTCCCCTTTTCTTCGTTGTGCTTTCGGGTACCTCCCAATCCCAGCGGGCCGGATTCAACATCCTCGATTTTGGGGCGAAAGAAGACGGCAAGACCGTCAACACCTCAGCCATCAATCAAGCGATCGCCGCCTGCGCCAAATCTGGAGGAGGAACCGTTCATGTTCCCGTCGGCGAGTTTCGCTCCGGGACGGTCCTTTTGCTTAGCAACGTCAATCTTCACCTTGATTCGGGAGCGGTCCTCAAAGGAAGCGACGACTTGGGAGACTATCTCAAGGAAGGCGAGAACCGTTATGGTCTCATTCTCGCGAGGAAGGCCGAGAATGTTGCGATTACAGGCCATGGCATTCTGGATGGGAATGGAACCTATTTCATGGATCTGACCAAGAAGCGCGTCGAGGACGACTTCGACGGCAAGTTCACCCGCCAGGGCAAAGCCTATATTTACGGCGACAAGGAACTGGGTGATGGACCTGTACTGCCGAGGGATCGCCCGGGAAACATGTTCGTTTTTTCTGAGTGCCGGACAATTCTGCTGCGGGATGTCATCATCAAAGACAGCCCGATGTGGACGATTCACATAGCCGATTCAGACGGCGCTGAGCTGACGGGACTGGCAATCCTGAATGGACCCTCATACGCCAACAACGATGGGATCCACTGCACGACCTCCCGGAACATTCGTATCTCCGATTGTGACATTCGCGCCGGCGACGACGGCATTTGCGTCACGGGTTTCGGCAACAAGAAGGGAATATCTGAGAACGTCACGGCCACCAATTGCATGATTCAGAGTCGTTCCAGCGGCATTCGTATTGGCTACGGCGCAAACAACATTCGCAATCTGGTTTTTCAGAATCTTGTCATCTATGGTTCAAACCGCGGGATCGGTGTATTCACGCGCGATCAGGGCTCCATTGAAAACGTCCTGTTCTCCAACATTACCATCGAGACGCGTCTCCATACGGGTCACTGGTGGGGCCATGGAGAGCCTATTCACGTATCGGCTGTGCCAGTCTTCGAGAACGTGACTTCCGGTATCATCAAGAATGTCCGCTTTTCGAATATCGTGGCTCGAGGTGAATCCGGCATTGTGGTCTATGGGCAAAAGGAAACGATTCTTCAGGACTTGAGCTTTGACGGCATTCACTTGACCTTGCTCCCCAGTCCGCTGGAGGCCACGTATGGCGGCAACTTCGACCTGCGCCCCACGATGGACAAGGCCGCTGCTATCTTTAAGCACGACATTCCGGGAATCTTCCTGCGGTACGTCAAGGGAGTGAGAATTCAGAATTTTGATCTAAACTGGCAAGCGCCTCTGACAGATTCCTGGTCACATGGGATCGAGGCTGAAGAGTTTGAAGGCTTGGTCATCGACGGGTTTAAAGGAAAGCAAGGATCGAAAAATGATTCTGGAGCGGCTGTGGCACTCACACGCGGTCGTGACGTCTCAATTCGAAATTGCCAGGCCCAGGCGGGAACGAATACTTTCCTGTTCTTGTCGGAGGTTTCCGATCAGAGGCTTTTGGTCAACAATGACTTGTCAAAAGCCAAGAAGACGTCTCAACCGGCGAAGACTTCCTTTTCAAGCTATGGAAACATCGTTCCCACAAAATAGCCCGAGAGGCAAGCGGCGACGTGTCGTCGCTTTCCTCAAGCGTGACATGCCGCGCCGTTGCAGCGATAGGTAGCGAGAGACCTCATGCCGCCCAGCCTCGCCTCTCCGTTGTCGGTTAACCCCTCACCCGGCCTTTGGCCACGCTCTCCCCAAAAACGGCAGAGGGCGGTGGAATCTTGACCTGTTCTTGAACTTCGAACCTAGTCGTGAATCGTCCAATGAGCTTGGGATCATTGTTTGCCCGCTAGAACTTTACTTTCAAAGCAGGCCAGCGTGCTCCGCGCGACGAACGGCTTCGAGTTGGCTGTGCGTGTTGAGTTTGCGGTGAATATGCTGGATGTGATTGCTGACGGTGGTTCGGCTGATGTGCAACTGGCTGGCGATTCTGGCTGTCGTTGTGCCTTTGGCAAGCAGTCGCAGGATCTCCAACTCCCTGTGGGTCAGGTCAGTCTCTCTGGCGATGGCCCGAGTTGACGAAATCAACGTCATCGCTTCTTCTGGAGGCAGTTTTGTTTCGTTCACGACAAAGTCGCGCACCAGCATTTCCAATCTCTTGCGTGTGTGGACCGCGCGGATGATATGGATGGAGTAAGGTGAGTGAGATGTTGCGTCGCTAGCCGCCAGAACTGACAAGTTACACCACTTGAAGCCATCCTTCGTCTGCACCTGCAGATCAAAGTTGCGGACAGGATGGTGCTTCTCCACAGCCTGTCTGACGTTGCAATCCTTCGAACAGACTGGGCCACATTCATCAGCGCCTTGCACAATCTCGCCACAAGCCCTACCCATAGCCTCTTTCGCTGACAGTCCAAACATTTCTTGCGCAGCTCGGTTCCAGGCCACAATCTGGCCACTCCCGTCCACCGCAAAGGCCGAGTCTGAAGTGCTGTCCACCAGTGTGACAATCTCGCTGAGACGCATTTGAACACCTTCATCACAAAAATGATGAGATCTGATTATTGTCCAAGGGCCGGGGGAAAGTAAACATAACGGACAAAAGGGTACCTTGGTACGGTGAAACGCGATGATCCTCTCAAAGGCAACTGGTTACGGCATTCGGGCGTTAATTTACCTGGCGCGCCACCCGCAGAATGAGCTTTGCGGATTGGCGGAGATTGCTAGCAGTGAACAGATTCCTCCGGTCTTCCTACGGAAAGTATTGGGAGAGCTTCGCCGGCACCGGCTCTTGCGTTCTCTCAAAGGCATTCATGGCGGCTATGCTCTGGCTCGCTCTGCTGAGTCCATCACCCTTTGGGAAGTCATCGAGTCCCTTGGAGCCAGTGCCGAGTTCGATCTCTGCATTCTAGGCTGTGGGTATTGCAGTTCCGACGATCCCTGTCCGCTGCACCAGGAATGGCAGGGCCTGCGCCAACAGCTGCTTCACTCCTGGCAGGTGAAGACAATTTCCGAAATTGCAGCAGCGAGCGAGACAAGATGTCGTGTCCAGTCCGCACTTGAGGAGGATTTTGCTGGCTCCACAGACCACACCGTCCGGAAAGAGCGTCTTCGAAGATCTCGATAGGGCAAAGACGACTCTAAATACCGTTCAAGGCCGCGGAAAAGAGTTGAAACATGAAAACCTCTATGAATCATCGTTTCGGTCAAGACTCAAAATGGCCTGACATACGGCTTGGGGCCATTCGCCATTCCATGCTCTGGCTCGCATTTCTCCTTCTCTTCAACTTTCCGCCATGCTTGATTGCTCAATCCCAGGGTGCAGCAACGCTTTTTGAAAAGAAATGTTACAGCTGCCACAACATTGGCTCGGGCAACAAGAAAGGCCCCGACTTGAAGGGAGTGACAGCCCAGCGGTCCAGCGAGTGGCTTCACACATTTATTCAATTGCCGGGTTCGATGAATCGACGTGGTGATCCGAGTGCCGTTGAACTCTTCAGGAAGTTCGCGCCTGAAGTGATGCCGGACCAGACGCTGAGTCCGGAGGAGATTGACAGCCTTCTCGCCCTCATCGAGAGCCTATCGAACAAGAATCAAATATTCATCCCGGCCGGTGCCAAGCTAAGCCGTCCGATCGCAGTCGGAGACGCTGAAGCCGGACTTGGGATTTTTAGGGGGAAGACAGCACTCAGCCGCGGCGGCACTGCCTGCATTACCTGCCACGATCTCCAGGGCGTCGGCCTGTTCGGCGGTGGCACGCTGGGTCCCAGCTTGACGGCTGCCAATATCAAGTACCGCGACCCCGAGCTGATTGCCATCCTGCAGAATCCCAATTTCCCGACGATGAACAGCGTCTTTGTAACTCGCCCGCTCACTGACGAAGAGATCGTTCAGATCTTTGCTCTGCTCCAAGCCACCAAGCAAGCCAATCCCACCGCGGCAGTTGCGCCGGGCCCGGTCGACCTGAAGTTTCCCCTGCTGGGGTTCGGACTCTTGGTCTTGGGTCTTGCAGGGATGAACCGGGCATGGAAGGGCCGGCTGCGGGGCGTTCGGGAGGCTCTGGTCAACGGAGAATTACCTCATGCCAAGAGCCTTGATAGGAGCCAGCCATGAACTGGATTAAAGACTTGATCAGTCCCGAAACCCGATCCTGGGAAGAGTTCTATCGCAACCGCTGGCAGCACGACAAGGTCATCCGGAGCACTCACGGCGTCAACTGCACGGGAGGATGCAGCTGGAACATCTACGTCAAGCAGGGCATCGTCACCTGGGAAATGCAAGCGCTGGATTATCCGCTCCTGGAAGACGGTTTGCCTCCGTATGAGCCGCGCGGCTGCCAGCGGGGCATTTCCTTTTCCTGGTATCTCTACAGTCCCATTCGCGTCAAGTACCCCTACATTCGCGGCGCACTGCTGGATCTGTGGCGGGAAGCACGCCAGCAGCATGACGACCCCGTGGATGCTTGGGAATCGATCGTGAGCAATGACGCTTCCCGATCCCGCTACCAGCGCGCTCGCGGCAAGGGCGGCTTCCGGCGTGGCAACTGGGACGAACTCCTCGAACTCATCACAGCCTCTGTCATTCACACCATCAAGAAGCACGGCTCCGACCGGATTGTCGGTTTCTCGCCCATTCCCGCCATGTCTTTCCTGAGCTACGCCGCGGGTTCGCGTTTCCTTCAATTACTGGGCGGTGTGAACCTGAGTTTCTATGACTGGTATTGTGACTTGCCGCCTGCCTCTCCAGAGGTCTGGGGGGAACAGACGGATGTCGCGGAGAGCGCCGACTGGTACAACTCCAAATTTATGGCTGTTATGGGTTCCAACCTGAACATGACGCGCACTCCTGACTGTCACTTCGCCGCTGAGGCGCGCCATAACGGCACGAAAATGGTCGTGCTCGCGCCAGATTTCAATCAGGTAGCCAAATACGCCGATCAATGGATTCCGCTCCATGCCGGGCAGGACGCGCCGTTTTGGCTGGCGGTGAATCATGTCATCCTTCAAGAGTTCCATGTCGCAAAGCAGACCCCTTACTTTCTGAACTATCTCAAACAGTACACCGACTCACCGTTCCTCGTGCAGCTCAAGCCCACGGGGCCGGCCTATGAGGCAGATCGCCTGTTGCGCGCCAATAGCGTGACCCGCTATCGCGACGAGGAAAACGGTAACTGGAAGTTTCTGGTGTTCGACACTCTCTCGAACGAGGTCAGGATGCCTGGCGGATCTGTGGGGCATCGCTGGGGGCAGACACCCGGGAAGTGGAATCTGGAACTGAAAGACGCACTGGATGGTTCCGTGATCGATCCACTCCTCACTTTGCTCGACCACCGCGATGACGCGGTTCCAGTGACCTTTCACGAGTTTGGTTCGGGCCAAACCTTTACCCGCTGCGTGCCTGCGAAGTGGATTGAGACGAAAAACGGACGCATTCTCGTCGCGACCGCCTACGACCTGTTGCTGGCTCAATTTGGCGTCGGACGCGGCCTGCAGGGAGATTATCCAGCGAACTACAGCGACAGCCGGCTTTCCTACACGCCTGCCTGGCAGGAGCAGTGGACTGGCGTCAGCCAGGAAACAGTCATTAAGTTTGCCCGCGAGTGGGCTTCCACTGCTGCTCAGACCGAAGGCAAGTGCTCGGTCATCATCGGAGCCGGCGTCAATCACTGGTACCACAACAACCTGATGTACCGGTCGGCCATCACGGCTCTCATGCTGTGTGGGTGTGTGGGAAAGAATGGCGGCGGGCTCAACCATTACGTTGGACAGGAAAAACTCGCCCTCGTCGGATCCTGGAGCACCATCGCCTTTGCACGCGACTGGATGCCGGCCGTGCGGCTCCAGAATGCCCCCTCCTGGCATTACGTCCACAGTGAACAGTGGCGCTACGAGCGTGAGTTCACCGAGTACCACACGGTGCCCCAGAATGGTGCATCCGACGGCCGTGGACCCCACAGTGTTGCCCAGGGACACACGGTCGACCTGCAAGCCAAAGCGGTCCGCTGTGGCTGGCTCCCCTTCTATCCTCAGTTCAACAAACCCAACACACAGATCGTGGCGGACGCCGAAGCGAAAGGCGCGACCACCGGACCCGAAATTGTCCGCGACACGGTAGAGCAGCTTCGGCAAAAGCAGCTTCGCTTCTCCTGCGAAGACCCCAGTGCTCCCGAAAACTGGCCACGGGTGTGGTTCATCTGGCGGGGCAACGCGCTCATGTCGAGCGCCAAGGGTCATGAATTCTTTCTGAAGCATTACCTGGGAACGCACCATAACGATATCGCCGAAGAATGCGCCCAAGGTTCCGTCAAAGATGTCGCGCTCGACCGGGAAGCCCCTGAAGGAAAACTGGATCTCGTCGTCGACCTCAACTTCCGCATGGATACGTCGGCACTCTATTCCGACATCGTCTTGCCAGCCGCCACCTGGTATGAGAAGGCCGACCTGAATTCGACCGACATGCATTCGTTTATCCACCCGCTCTCCGAGGCCGTGCCACCCTGCTGGGAGTCGCGCAGTGATTGGGACATCTTCCGCTCGCTGGCGAAAAAGTTCAGTGAACTGGCTGTGAAGCATCTGCCTCAGCCCGTGCGTGACCTGGTGGCGACTCCTCTGGCCCACGATACTCCCGACGAAATTGCCCAGCCTGAAATCAAGGACTGGGGCAAAGGGGAATGCGAGCCTGTTCCGGGCAAGACTATGGGCCATCTGACGCTGGTGGAGCGCGACTACGTCAATCTCTACAATCAGTTCGTCTCGCTGGGACCGCTGGCGCGAAAGAACGGCATGGGTGCTCACGGCGTGAAGTACGCCGTCGAAGATTTCTACGATGAGGTTCTCCAGTCCCAATCGCACCCGATTGTGGAGTGGAACGGCCAGCGCTATCCCTCTTTGAAACGCGCTGAAGAAGCAGCCGACGTCGTGCTGCTGTTTGCGCCGGAGACCAACGGAGAACTAGCCTACCGAGCTTACCAATTCATGGAGAAGAAAGTGGGTTTGCCTCTTGCCGATCTGGCGGAGAAGAGCCGCCACGCCCGATCCACGTACAAGGACTTGCAATCACAACCGCGGCGGCTTTTGAACAGCCCCATCTGGTCGGGACTCATGAACGATGGCCGTGCTTACTCGGCCTTCACCTATAACCTTGAGCGCCTGGTGCCTTGGCGGACACTCACCGGCCGGCAGCAGTTCTATCTCGACCACGAAGGCTACATCGCTTTTGGCGAGAACCTGCCGACCTACAAGCCGGTTCCTCAACCCGCTCAGTACGGTGATCTCAAGAAGAGCATCGCGGAAGGCAAGACGAAGATGCTCAACTACCTCACGCCCCACGGCAAGTGGCATATTCACTCCACCTTTCACGACAACCACCGAATGCTCACTCTGTCTCGCGGCATGGAGCCGGCCTGGATCAACGAGCAGGATGCTCTCGAGATGGACATCGTTGATAACGACTGGGTGGAGATTTACAACGACAACGGCGTCTACTGCACCCGGGCCGCCGTGAGTGCGCGCATTCCCCGAGGCGTCTGTCTGGTCTACCACTCGCCAGAGCGCACCCTTTCGATTCCGAAATCTCCGATGCGCGGCAATCGCCGCGCGGGCGGGCACAACAGCCTGACCCGCATTCGTTTGAAACCGGTGCTCATGGTGGGCGGTTATGGCCAGTTCACCTACCACTTCAACTATTGGGGGCCGACGGGAGTGAACCGCGACACGTTTGTGCTGGTCAGGAAGATGGAGAAGGTGAGTTGGTAGGGAGAGTACTGAGTCCTGAGTCCTGAGTGCTGAGTACTGAGTGAAGACTCATAAAGACTCATGAAAGGAAGACAAGTGCCCTGAGTGCTGGGAATCATCAAGGCCGCATGGGAGGGCGTAGCAAAACTCCCTTAATCGCAACTTCCCAGTCACTCTTCACTCATGATTCGAATCCATAACTGGGCACCACTTAGCACTCAGTACTCAGCACTCAGCACTTGCCACTCACTGAAAAGGACAAACCTTATGGACGTTCGACTGCAAGTCTCGATGGTCTTTCACCTGGATAAGTGCATCGGCTGCCACACCTGCTCGATTGCCTGCAAGAATGTCTGGACCGACCGCAAGGGCGCTGAGTACATGTGGTGGAACAATGTGGAGACCAAGCCGGGTACCGGCTATCCCACGGCCTGGGAAGACCAGAGTAAGTACCGGGGCGGATGGGAACAGAAGAACGGACAGCCCGACCTCAAGATGGGCAATCGCTCATCGCGGCTCCTGAACATCTTCCACAATCCCTACCTGCCCAAGATGGACGATTACTATGAGCCTTGGACCTATAAGTACGAGGATCTCTTCAACGCTCCGGAAGGCGCCGACCAGCCCACCGCCCGTCCGATTTCCATGGTGACAGGCAACCTGATCGACATTAAGGCCGGCCCGAACTGGGACGACGACCTGGGAGGATCTCCTGTCTACGCCGCTAACGATCCCAACTTGGAAGCTCTGACGCCGGAGCAACGGGCCGAGATCTTTGAAATCGAGCGCCTGGTCTTCTTCTATCTGCCGCGCATCTGCAACCACTGTTTGAATGCTTCCTGTGTGGCCGCCTGCCCTTCCGGGGCCATCTACAAGCGCGGTGAAGATGGGATTGTGCTGATCAACCAGGATCGCTGCCGGGGCTGGCGGATGTGCGTCACAGCGTGCCCCTACAAGAAGACGTTCTACAACTGGTCTACCGGCAAATCGGAAAAATGCATTCTCTGCTTCCCTCGGCTGGAGACGGGCCAGGCTCCCGCCTGCTTCCATTCCTGCGTCGGCAGGATTCGTTACCTTGGCGCCTTGCTCTATGACGCCGAGCAGTTGACCAGCGCACTCGCAGTTCCGGATGGCCAACTGGTGGAGGCGCAGCGGCAACTGATCCTCGATCCGTTTGATCCCACAGTCCGTGCAGAAGCCCTGAAAAACGGCATTGACGAGGGCACCCTCGAAGCGGCTCAGCGGTCGCCCGTCTATAAGTATGTCAAAGAGTGGAAGCTGGCCTTGCCGCTCCATCCGGAGTTCCGCACACTACCCATGCTGTTTTACGTTCCGCCACTGCTGCCGGTGATGGCGAAAACGGAGGACGGGAAGTACGACTCTTCGGGACCGGAACTTTTCAGCCCCATCGAGAAAGCGCGGCTCCCGATACAGTACCTGGCACGCCTCTTTTCGGGCGACAATGAAGATCCCGTGCGCTACGCGCTTAAGAAGCAATATGCCATCCGGCTCTTCAAGCGTATGGAAACAGTCGGCGATCTGGACGTGTCCGTGATTGACAGCGCCTTAAGAGAGGTCAACACCACTCCGGAAGAAGCGGAGCGCATCTACCGGCTGACCTCGCTGCCCACGATGGACGACCGGTACGTAATTCCGCCTTCACATCGGGAAGAAGCCATGCAGATGCTTAACGACGACCTGCTGGAGGAAAGAGGAAGTGCAGGTCTGGGTTTCAGGAAACTTCCAGTTCGCGGAGCGTAAGCAGGAAACCGAGAAACAGGAGGCAACGACGACTCTATGAGAAACCTCTACACCATTCTGGGAGGCCTGTTGGAATACCCGGGCGACGACTGGGCCGAACGCTTGGAACGCGCTGAAAAACTGTGTTTGCCCGGCAGCAGCCATGGTTTGCTAAGAGAATTCCTTCGTGACGTGCAGTCCACTGCGGTACCTCTGCTTCAAGAGTGCTACACCCGGCTCTTTGATCTGAATCCAGTTTGCACGCTCGAAGTCGGCTATCACCTCTTCGGTGAAAACTACAAACGAGGCCTGTTTCTGGCAAACCTCAGCGAAACCGAAAAACGCCACGAGGTCGCCCTGAATGGCCAGCTACCCGATTACTTGCCCGCCTTGCTCCTTCTGGTTGACCGGCTGCCCGAAGACGAGTTGCGCGCCGATCTCATCTCCCAGTGCATGGTCCCCGCTCTGGGGAAGATGTCGGAAGCATTGGCGAAGAATGACAATCTCTATGCCCGGTTGATCAGCGTGGTTGAAGGACTATTGAAGACGGAAACGATTCCAACGGGAGATTCCCATCCCTCGTCTGACAGGGAGTCCGAGAGCCTATTGGAGAGGATCTCCCATGCTTGATCATCTGCTCTTCATCATCTTCCCCTACGCCGTTGTCTTGCTGGCAGTCGTCGTCAGCCTGCAACGGTACCTAAGAAGAGGCTTCACGTACTCCAGCCTCTCGTCACAGTTTCTGGAGAGCAACGAGCTCTTCTACGGATCAGTGGCTTGGCATTTCGGCATTCTAGGGGCGCTGGCTGGACATGTGATCGGCTTTTGTCTTCCGGCGCAGGTGCTGTGGTTTAACTCAGTACCGGTGCGCCTCTACATTCTGGAAAGCACCGGCCTGCTGTTTGGCTTGCTCGCAGTCACCGGGATCGTCAGTTTGATCATTCGCCGCCTCACTACACCGCGCGTCCGCGCGGTAACCTCGGCGCTCGACGGAGTGGTCTTGCTGCTCCTGCTGGTGCAGGTTGTCCTGGGAGTCTACATCGCTTTGTTCTATCGCTGGGGCTCGTCCTGGTTTGCGGGTTCGGCCGTACCGTATTTGCGCTCGTTGTGGATCTTTCAGCCTGACATCAGCATGATCACGCCGCTGCCCCATGCGGTAAAATTGCACATCTTTTTCGCTTATCTACTGGTGGCGGTGTTTCCATTTTCCCGGTTGGTTCACATGCTCATTGTCCCCATTCAGTATTTGTGGCGGCCCTACCAGTTGGTAGTCTGGAACCGGAACCGAAAAACTCTCATCAGGCAATCGCCGCGTCCGCTGCGCCACGCGCAGCCCCGGCCAGCTCAGGCCAGTGATCCCACCGCACAGGAAGGGGCGGCGCTGACGAGGTAACCCGAAAATGAGCCTCAAGACTGCGGCCATTCTTTCCCTGCTGATTACCATCATCGGCGCTGTGGTGCTTCTGCAGGGCGCGACCTTCCACTGGTTCGGCAACCAGCAAGGGTACGCTCCGGTGCAGCCGATTCAGTTCTCTCACAAGGTCCATGCGCGAGACAATCAGATCTCGTGTCTTTACTGCCACTCGGGAGCCGAGAAGTCCAAGGTGGCCGGCATCCCCGCCGCCGCTGTTTGCATGAACTGCCACTCGCAGGTTCTTAAGAATTCTCCAGAAATCCAAAAGATCACGCGGGCGCTGGCGGAAGAAAGACCCATTGAGTGGATCAAGGTGCACAGCTTGCCGAATCATGCTGTTTTCGATCACAGCCGCCACCTATTCGCAGGCGTTCAGTGCCAGGAGTGCCATGGACCTGTTCAGACCATGGAGCGGGTGGCTCAAACCGAGACTCTGCTCATGGGCATGTGCGTGAGCTGTCACCGCACGCATCGCGAGGTGACACTGGATGCGACGGGAAGAGCCATTGTTTCAAAGGAGCGGAGCCAGGCCAGACTGCAGGCATCGACCGACTGTTCGGTGTGCCATCACTGAAGCAGAAGTGCTGAGTGCTGAGTTCTGAGTGATGAGTGCTGAGCTGCATTCAGCCTTTGTCACCCGCAATTCGAGGTTCTATGAACCAGGACAAGCTTTGGAAAATTCTCCAGGAGAACGACGATAGCGAAGGGGAAACCCCGAAGCCGCATGCCGGTGTCTCACGGCGTAGCTTTATTGAGATGATCGGCTACTCGGCTGCTGCCCTGGCACTGAACGGCTGCCGTGCGCCTGAACAGAAGATCATTCCTTACCTTCGCCAGCCTGTGGAACTTACCCCCGGAGTCGCCAACTGGTATGCCTCAACCTGCGGTGGGTGCAGGGCTTCCTGTGGGACACTGGTTAAGGTTCGCGACGGCAGGCCCATCAAGCTGGAGGGTAATCCGGAACACCCCCTCTCAAGGGGTGGTCTCTGCGCACTGGCTCACGGCCTGGTCTTCAGCCTGTACGATTCTGACCGGCTGCGGCACCCGCTGATCAAAGGCGATGCCGCCACCTGGGATAATGTCGATCAACAGATCAACAAGAACTTTGCTGCTATACGGCAAAGCCACGGCAAACTGCGCCTGCTGACCCCTGTCATTACCAGCCCGACCTCTTGCGAGGTGATCGCCACCTTCCTGCGGCATTTCCCTGATGCCAGGCATATCTCCTATCAACCCGTCTCCTTATCGGCCATTCATGAGGCCCATGCCCGAACCCACAGGCGCAGTGCCGTTCCAGCTTACCGCATTGAGGATGCCAGACTCGTCGTAAGTTTCAGCGCTGACTTTCTCGGCACGTGGATGGCGCCGGTTCAGTTCACGCGAGGCTACAGTCAAGCTCGGAATCTGCAGAGCGGCCGTGAGATGTTGCGTCACATTCAGTTCGAATCCCGCATGTCCGTCACTGGCAGCAATGCCGACAGTCGCGTTGCTGTCTCTCCGGCCGAAGAGAGGGAGGCATTGCTTCTTCTGGCCAAACGGATTGCCGCGATCTCCAGCCGAGTGGATCGTATGCCGGCAGAGCTGGCGTCCTTCGAGCCGGCGCGGCTCAGTCCCAAAGTAAGGCGAGCAGTCGACAGTACGTTCGAGGATCTCTGGAATCGGCAGGGGAAATCTTTGGTTCTCTCGGGGTCGAACACCGTTGCCGTCCAGGTCGTGGTCAACTTCATTAACCAGTCGCTCCACAATTATGGCCAAACCCTCGATTTGGCGAGCGGCTCGGATCATGGCCAAGTGAGCGATCAAGCGATGACAGACTTGGTGGAAGAGATGAACACCGGCCAAGTGGCTGCTGTGGTGATATCGAGCGTGAATCCAGCCTACGACTATTTCGCTCGCGAGGAGTTTATTCGGGGACTGAACAAAGTTCCGGTAAAGATTTCGCTCGGTTCGACACTGGATGAGACCGCCTCGCTGACCGACTACGTCTGCCCGCAGCCGCACTTCCTCGAAAGCTGGAATGATACTGAACCGGAGCCCGGCCTTTTCAGCCTGACGCAGGCCACCATCGCCCCGCTTTTCAACACGAGGCCCTATCAGGAGTCGCTCCTTCGCTGGAGCGGCGACGATCGAAACTTCTACGAGGTCTTGCGCAAGCACTGGCAGGAAAGACTCTTCCCGCGACAGCAAGCCGCCAGTTTTGACGAATTCTGGGACCAGTCGCTGCATGACGGGATAGTCCGGCTGGCAACACCGCGATCCACAACGCCGGCGTTCATCTCTGCCAGCCTCGATGATGCAGTGAAGCAACTGAAGGAAGAGGCCAATGCCGCCGCCGGAGAACTCACGGTCGCACTTTTCGAAAGCGTCGCTCTTCACGACGGGACCTACGCCAATAATCCGTGGCTACAGGAGCTGCCCGATCCGCTCAGCAAAGTGACCTGGGACAACACTGCCAACATCGCGCCTGAACTGGCCGGGCAGATGAAGCTTGAGGAAGGCAGCCTGGTCCGCGTGTCCAAGGGCGCCGTCTCAGTTGAACTACCCGTCCACATCCAGATCGGACAGCATCCCGAGTGCGTTTCGATTGCGCTGGGCTACGGGAGAACCCGGGCCGGCAAGGTGGGCAATGACATTGGCGCCAATGCCTATCCGCTGGTGAGTTTTGACAGGGGCGCGTTTCAGTATGCAGTGTCGGGAATTACTCTGGAACAGACGGGCCGCAAAGTGGAATTGGCCAGAACCCAACTGCAGGACACTTTGGGGGAACGGCCGATTTTTCGAGAACTTACTCTAGCAAGCTATCTCGAAGGGCAGCCCAAGGAGAGCGAACGACATCGCGAAGAGCGCAAAGATCTCTGGCCAGGTTACGAATACACCGAGCACAAATGGGGCATGGTGGTGGACCTCAACGCCTGCGTCGGCTGCTCCGCCTGTATCCTGAGCTGCCAGGCGGAGAATAATGTGCCCGTGGTTGGTAAAGAGGAAGTGTGGCGCCGCCGCGAGATGCACTGGATCAGGCTCGACCGCTACTACAAGGGTCCCGCTGACGATCCCAGAGTCGCCTATCAACCGGTGATGTGCCAGCAGTGCGACAACGCCTCCTGCGAGAGCGTGTGTCCGGTGCTGGCCACCGTCCACAGCAGCGACGGGCTGAACATGCAGGTCTACAACCGCTGCGTGGGAACGCGCTACTGCGAGAACAACTGCCCGTACAAGGTGCGACGCTTTAACTGGTTTGAGTATCCGCATGAGGATGCGCTGGCCAATCTGGCTCTGAATCCGGATGTAACGGTGCGGAGTCGCGGGGTCATGGAAAAGTGCACGTTCTGCGTCCAAAGAATCGAAGCAGTCAAGATCCGGGCGCGCAATGAAGGACGCGCCATCCGGGACGGAGAGATTCAGACGGCCTGCCAGCAAAGTTGTCCGGCGGGCGCCATTACGTTCGGGAACCTCATTGATTTGAAGAGCCGTGTGGCCCGGCTGAAACACGACGAGCGCAACTACGTACTGCTTGAGGAACTGAACCTGCGTCCACCTTTGAGCTACATGGCCAAGGTGCGAAATGCGGAGAGCCTGGGGTGATCATTGCAAATCATCGTGACACTTCTACCTTGGCACCCCTCTCCCGGGGGAGCTGTGAAAAAATTCCCCCTTAGTCAAAGGGGGCGGCGGCGCAGCGACAGCGGTCGCGCAGCCGCCCGGGGGTTGCCTTGCGAACTGGGGAAGACTTTACCTCAGCGCGTCGTATCTCAACTGGTACCACCATCTTATCTTGGCCTTCCGGCCTCGCGAGACAACCCCCGCGCCTTCGGCGCTTCCCCCTTTTTTAAGGGGGAATTTCTCGCAACCGCAGGCTCCGGGAATTTTTTCACAGCTTCCCGCGTTGGGGAGAGGGGAAATGAAGTCTAGCGAGTCTGTCGAGAGACGAAGAGGACCGACCCAACCTGTTCCGACTCATTCAGGGGATACCTTATGAATGTCGCAATTGAACACCTGAAACCCAGGGAGACTCACCAGGCAGAACATGCGGTGGTCTCTTCGCTTCGCAAGCCGCTGATCGCGGGAAACAAGAGTTACCAGGAGGTCACCGATGACATCTGCCAGTTGCTTGAAGCAAAGCCAGGGCGCGGCTGGTGGATTGTCTTCTCCATCTCGTTTGTATTGATGGTGGCCGGCGTGGCCGCTACGGCGCACACCGTGATGACCGGAATCGGGACTTGGGGCCTGAACAAGACCATCGGCTGGGCGTTTGACATCACGAATTTCGTCTTCTGGATCGGCATCGGGCACGCCGGCACCTTCATCTCCGCCATTCTTTTTCTCTTTAATCAGAAATGGCGCACCTCAATCAACCGTTCGGCCGAAGCCATGACCCTGATTGCGGTGATGTGTGCCGGTATTTTCCCCGTCATCCATATGGGGCGTCCGTGGCTGTTCTACTGGATTCTGCCTTATCCCAATGATCGCGGGTCGCTCTGGGTAAATTTCCGCTCTCCCTTGCTTTGGGACTTCTTCGCCATCTCCACCTACTTCATTATCTCAGCGGTATTCTGGTACCTCGGCTTGGTTCCCGATCTGGCGACGGTGCGAGACCGCGTCAAGTCCCGCTTCCGGAGAGGCTTTTACGGACTCCTTAGCCTGGGCTGGAACGGCTCGAATCGCACCTGGTCGCGCTACGAAACCGTTTACCTTGTGCTGGCGGCTCTGGCGACGCCGCTGGTCATCTCGGTCCACAGCATTGTGAGTTTCGATTTCGCCACTTCCCTCATTCCAGGCTGGCATTCCACGATCTTTCCACCCTACTTCGTGGCTGGCGCGGTCTTTTCCGGCTTTGCCATGGTAATGACGCTCATGATCCTGGTCCGTTGGGTCATGCGGCTGGAAAGCTATATCACTCTTCAGCATCTGGAAAACATGTGCAAGGTCACACTCCTGACGGGGTCGCTGGTCGCGCTAGCCTACTTTACCGAAATCTTTATCGGCCTCTATAGCGGCAACCCGAACGAGTTGTTTGTCATAGTCAACCGGGCCGGCGGACCCTATGCCTGGGCCTACTGGACCATGGTGACCTGCAACGCTCTCTTTCCGCAGCTCTTCTGGTTTGAACGCGTGCGCACTTCAGTGCCAGCCATTCTGGTGTTGTCGATCCTGATCAATGTCGGCATGTGGTTCGAGCGCTTCGTGATCATTGTCACATCACTGCACCGGGATTTTCTGCCCTCCAGCTGGGCGATGTACTGGCCCACCATTACTGAAGTGCTCATCATGGCCGGTAGCTTCGGACTGTTTTTCACGGCGTTTTTGCTGTTTCTGCGGATCTTTCCGCTGATTTCGATGAACGAAGTCAAAGGAGTGCTCCACTATGCCCGCCACAAATAGCCAGGAACGAAATGTCCGTTATACGGCCGCCTTTTTCGACAAAGAAGAAGATCTCCTGAGCGCCGCCTCTGACGCCAGGCGTTCCGGCTTCGAACTGGTCGACGTCTTCACGCCGTTCCCGGTGCATGGCATGGACGAAGCCGTGGGACTCGGGCGCTCGCGCCTAACGTGGATTGCTTTTGCTGCGGGCCTCTTAGGCCTGGGGTTTGGATTGGCTCTCCAGATCTGGACTTCAGCCTACGACTGGCCTTTGAACGTGGGTGGCAAGCCTTTCAATTCCTTTCCCCTGTTCATTCCTGTGGCTTTTGAACTGACCGTCCTCTTTTCCGGCCTGATTGCCATTGGCGTGCTGCTGGCGCGAAACCGCATGTGGTTTTTCAGCAAGAGACGCGTCTTTGAGCGGGTGACCGACGATCGCTTTGTCATGGTGCTGCAACAATCCGACGCCTCCTTCGATATGAAGAATGCACTGGCCCTTTTCAATCGCCACAACGTTCTGAAAGTGATCGAAGGGGATCAGTATGTTTGAAAGGGAAGAGAACAAAGTTGGGCGAAACATCTCCAATGAAGAGATCTGCCGTTGCCTTCAGGGCCGATCGGCAAGGGAGTTTCTCCTGCCGAGTTGCGGCGCCTCCACGTTCGATGAAAATAACGGTCAGACAAGGACCCCCTCTTCATCTCCCCCTTCTACGCTTCGCAAGGGGGAGAAGGATTTTGGTCCCCCTTGGGAAGGGGGACGCCGCGTTTTTTGCGGCAGGGGGTAGACGACCCCACCCGGTAGCTGACGCACCAGCCCGCACTGGAGGGGATTTTCAAGGGAAGACTTATGATGAAGCGAACGATCTCATGGTTAGCCATCATTCTGTTGCCAGTCGTGGTTAACGGCTGCATCTACGCTCTGCGGCGCGACCTTGCCCTGCGCAATTACGAGTGGCCGACCCAGATGCAGTACTCGCCAGCTTATCATTCTCAGACCCCGAATCCAGTGCTGCCAAACGGAATGACCGGGCAGGCACCGGTGGCTGCAACCATTCCGCGCGGCTTTCGGCCGTTCCACTACGGCCTAGGTGAAACTGAAGAGGCCCGGGCGGGCCGGGACCTGGCCAATCCGTTTCAGCCGACGCCAGAGCATTTAGCGCGCGGATCTCAAGTCTACGCCAACCACTGTGCTGTCTGTCATGGTGCCACCGGAGCAGGCGACGGTCCTATCGTTCCGAAGTTCCCCAACCCGCCCGCTTACACGGCGGAGCAGTCGAAAAACCGGCTGGATGGCACCCTATTTCACGTGATCACGCTTGGCCGCAAGGACATGCCCGCCCAGGCGGCGCAGGTCTCGGCGGAGGATCGATGGAAAGTGATTCTCTACATTCGCAAGTTGCAGGGAAAGACCCGAGAGTAATTGCGGAGGTATGCCCCTCATGTTCAATACTCGTTTTGTTTCGACTGGGGAACGCAGACTCCTGTTAGCTCTCGTCGGCTTTGGCGGGCTGGGCCTGGTCTCTGGACCCTATTTCGATCTCTACCGGTTTTGGCCAAGCTTCTTCGTTCAGGCCTTCTACTTCCTGTCGCTGGCATTGGGCGCATTGGTTTTCCTGAGTATCCAGCACGTTTCGAACGCAGGTTGGAGCGTAGCGTTGCGGCGCATTCCCGAAGCGTTAATGTCGTATCTTCCCATCGGCGCCGTTTCGATCCTGGCCGTTTATTTCGGGCGATACACCCTCTATGAGTGGACGCACACGTTGCCTGTCGCACAGACCGAGGCACTGCGCTGGAAGGCTTCATTCTTGAGTATTCCCTTCTTTTTCTCACGCATGGCGGTGTTGCTGGGGCTTTGGGTACTTTTTTCCTTTCTGCTAAGGCGGGAGTCGCTGCGGCAAGACCGCGATGGTTTGCTGGAACACACCGGTCGAAGCAAGGGCTATTCCGCAGCCTTTCTGGCAGTCTTCGCCGTCACCTTTTCCCTGGCCAGTTTCGATTGGTTGATGTCCATCGAGTCCGAGTTCTACAGCACAATTTATGCCTTGTATTGCTTCTCCGGTCTGTTTCTGAGTGGAGTCGCCGCAATCACCGTTTGCGTCATTCTGTTGCGCCGCCGGGGTTGGCTGGCTCAGGTCGGTCCACAACATTTGCATTCATTGGGAAAACTGGTGTTTGGCTTCTCCACTTTCTGGGCCTACATCTGGCTCTGTCAATACATCCTCATCTACTACGCCAATTTGCCGGAGGAGACGATCTACTACATTCGCCGCACCGCAACCCGCGGATGGACTGCGCTGTTCGTTCTCAACCTCTTTCTGAATTGGGTGGTCCCGTTCGTGCTGTTGCTATCTCGCAAAGCTAAACGCAACGAGAGTTTGCTTCTGGCCGCTTGTGCGATTGTGCTCATCGGTCACTGGCTGGACCTCTACATCTTGGTTATCCCAATTTTTGGCGGCGCGCCGGTCTTTGGCTGGGTGGATGCCGCCCTGTTGGCTGGCTTCGCCGCGCTCTTCGCATTGGCCTTTCTAAACAGCCTTGAGAAAGCTCCGCTGCTGCCGGAGCGCGATCCTTACCTGCAAGAAAGCTTGTCGATGGCGCCTGCTGAGCTGCCAGAGAGTGCCGCCGGATGGGGCAAGGACGCCAAGTGGGCGCTCGTTCTGTCCACGACAGCCTTCGGCATGACGTTTGCCGTGTGGGGGCTGGTTGGCGCGTTGGCGCCACGCTTTCGTGAAATGTATCAACTTTCGTCGGTGCAGACTTCTCTGCTCATTGCAATCCCGGTAACCCTAGGTGCTGTGGGGCGATTGCCGATGGGCATTCTAGCCGACCGCTTTGGGGGACGCCTGGTCTTCGGCGTGTTGCTCATCTTCTGCGTGATTCCCGCCTTGGGAGTGAGCCTCACTCATTCTTACGGAGGGCTTCTTGTCTGGGCGTTTTTCATCGGCCTGGCGGGCACAAGCTTCTCGGTCGGTATAGCGTTCACCTCAAGGTGGTTTGCCGCTGATCAACAGGGGACGGCGCTGGGAATTTATGGTATGGGGAACATCGGGCAGTCGGTAGCGATGTTTGGGGCCCCTGCACTGTTGCTCCTGACCGAGGATTGGCGAGTTCCCTTCTGGGTATTTGGCGTTGTTACGAGCTTGTTCGGATTGGTGTTTTTCTGGCTGGCCCGCGATGCGCCTGCCAGGGCGCAGCCCAAGAGTTTCAAAGCCTATCTGGGAATCCTGAAGCGCGAGCCATTAGCCTGGGCGCTGTCACTGCTTTACTTCCTGACCTTCGGCGGATTTGTGGCCCTGAGCATCTATCTCCCCACGCTCTTGAAGGACATCTTTGGCCTGCGGCCGACCGATGCAGGCTTCCGAGTGGCTGGGTTCGTCGTGGTCGCGACCCTACTCCGCCCTGTCGGCGGATGGCTGGCGGATCGTTTTGGTGGAGGACGCGTTCTGCTGCTGGTTCTCGGCACGATCTCACTGACTGCTCTGGGGCTGACCTCGACTCGTATGGTTCCGTTCACCTTGGCAGCCTTGAGCACTGCGGCGCTGCTTGGGACGGGCAACGGAGCGGTCTTCAAGCTGGTGCCGGAGTATTTCCCGCGTGAAACGGGCACGGTGACTGGTTTGGTGGGTGCTGCCGGAGGATTGGGTGGCTTCTTTCCTCCGCTGGTCCTTGGCGCTATCAACCAACGGACTGGGTCCTATAGTTTAGGTTTTGCCTTCCTGTCGTTGTTTGCGCTGGTTTGTCTGGCCGCCAACTACTGGGTCTTCGTGCGTTCCCATGAGGAGGTTGCTGAGTGGGCCGAAACGAAATGAACTCAAGCGAGGCATGGCAACCAGCGGCACTCAGGACGGGGACGAGCAACAGAAGGAAGGCCAACCTTGAACAATAGAGGGCGGCTGAAACCATGCCACGTGATTTTAGTCAACTGACCAAAGCCATGATTCACCCTCTGGGTGTGCGTGGCCTTCTGGACAGCGCTCGCCAAAACGGCGGGCGAGCTGCTTTTGTGTTCGCGACCGGATTTCTGTCAATTGGCATTCTGGCGGGCTTGGCAATGATCTTTCAGACGCCGCTGATCTTTCCGTCGCTGGGACCCACTGCGTTTCTGTTTTTTGCCGCCCCAACGCTTCCTTCCGCCTGCCCCCGCAACACGCTCTACGGGCATGCGATTGCCATTCTGTGTGGCTATGGGGCTTTGTGGCTGTGCGGGTTGAGCCAGGCAGCGCCCGCAACAATGGTTGGTGTCGATGGCCCGCGTATCGTGGCGGCTGCCCTTTCCATCGCCGCCACGGGAGCTTTCATGATTCTCGCAAATACGTCCCACCCACCGGCCGGTGCGACGACATTGATCATTTCGCTTGGCATTCTGACCCGTCCGCAGCATCTGGTGATGATCGAAGTCGCCGTCGGCTTGCTGACCCTCATCGCAATTGTCACCAACCGTCTCTTTGGAATCGATTATCCATTTTGGTCAGCACGCGAAGTGCCCGGGAATTCGCCATTCCCTGCCTAGGGAATGGCGGAAGAAACGAACAAAGCAGTTCTCGTCATTTTCTCTTCCGACGGGGGCCAAGCAAGAACAAGGGAGACTCGAACGATGTTAGCAGACAGCTTTAGCCAGGTTTTCAGACAGGAGCACCGTGTCGTTCGGGATACGCTCCTGGATTTGATCCAAGCCTTTGAAGATCGTGACAGGGAGCGCATTCACGCGTTGCTCAATGCTGTCGCCATCCTCACGGGACCCCATTTTCGATACGAGGAGGAATCGATGTACCCCGCCTTGACTGGCATCTTCGGCGAAGAGTATGTCGAGAAACTCCTGCGAGACCACGACCGCGCCATCGAAATTGCCGAAGAACTGATCGGATTGTCAGCCAAAGACCTGTTCAGTAGAGAAGACATTGCCATGGCCGTTCGACTGATCCGCAGTGGCGTCCTGCCGCATGTCAGCGACTGCGACGGGCTCTCGATCATGGTCGAGACTTTGCCGGAAGATCAAGTTCAAGGCATTCTGGACCGCCGCCAGCAGTCACTGGCCGCGGGTCTGGATCTTCTCGCTTGGGCAAAAACGGTGCGACGGCGACCGGCCTTGGTGGCCAGCGCTGCCTCAGGAGCAAATCAACCATGATACTTCCGCCCATTCTGACAGTCATCGGCTACTCCAACGCTGGAAAAACTCGCTGCATTGTTGGGCTCATTGCAAGCCTCTCGCGTCGCGGCTATCGCATCGCTTCGGCGAAGCACTGTCACCAGGGCTTCGACTTGGATGTTCGTGGCAAGGATAGCTGGAAACACAAAGAGGCTGGCGCGGTGATGACGATCATGGCCGGGAAAAACCGGATTGGCATAGTCAGCGATGCACAGCCTCTCGTGCCTCTGCGGCAGCTGGCCGAACGCTACATACATCACGCGGATCTTGTGCTCGCGGAAGGTTACAGCTGGGAGCCTTATCCGAAGATCCTCGTCCTAAGCAAAGACTCGCTTGAGCAGGAGAGACCCCACGCACCTGACCTCCTTTTTGCCTTGGTCGGCGAGAAACAGATCGCAAGTTCCTTGCTCCAGTTCACGTTTGAGAAGTTGGATCAATTGGCGCTGCTGATCGAGCAGCGCTACCTGCGAGCAAGCTCCGAAGGTGTGGCGTGATCCGCAGAAGGTTCAACTGTGCTACGGGCCTTAGGCAGTCAAGGTGTCTCGGGCTTGCTCAATGAGAGTCTTCAATGTTCGCGTTAGCACATCGTTTTCGTTGGGCGGTTATGAACTCTGCAGCGAGAATGTGTTCTCACTTCTCCGGATGCTTCCCGAGTAATGGTAGGGTGCGTCGCGCCTTTTGACGCACCACCTCCGATAGATGATCTGGTGCGTTGAAAAGCACAACGCACCCTACTGTATTGTCCGACTGCCCGAAGGGCCACGTTTTCGGCGCCCCGTCGCCGAAAATGCCTAGACCGTTATGCGCGACAAGACGAGGATTTTGTTCTCGTTTCCTCAGCAATGGCCCGGGCGAATAAAGTGGAAGCGGCGAGACGCCGCTTCTACCTTGGGGATATCAAGGGCGAAGCCCTTGGTTAGTTAGTCTATTGGTGGCGGGGCTTGAAAGGAGACTAAACATGGCAACCTATGTTCTTTTGTTGAAGTTTACGGATCAGGGAATTCACAACATCCAGGAAACCCGGAAGCGAGCCGAGGGCTTCCGGGCGATGGCCGAAAAAGTCGGCGCTAAGGTCAAGGAGGTTTACTGGACACTCGGCCAATATGATGGGTTATTGATTCTGGAGGCTTCTGACGAAGCAACAGCAGCTGCGCTCGGACTGAGTCTCGGCTCGTTGGGGAATGTTCGGCCAGAGACACTTCGGGCTTTCTCAAGCGACGAGATAAGCAGCGTCCTCAAGAAAGCGCTGTGAAAACAGCAGCGGAAATCCAGGCCGAACGGCCCGGAGCTGTGCCTACGAATATGAGCAATCTCCGAAGGTGTAGCGTGCTCCACGGAGAGTTCGGGGTTGTGCGATTGGCCTTCGCAGTCAAGATGACCGTTGATAGTAAAACGCTGGCACCTTTGTCAAGGGGCGGCTCCATTGCTTATCCAGACTCCGTCAAAGTCCCGCTGATTAGGAACCGGTGAGCATTTTCTATTTTCGATTAGCTATCGGCTATTTGCGATTGGTGCCACGGAGTCCTTTTTGTCAAATAGCCATTGGAAAATAGTCAATGACCAATAACAAATGGGTCTTGCCGGATTGTTGCTTGAGTTTGACGAACCCTGACCGCGTATCTTTCAAGGAGTACCTCTATGGAAACAATTCGTCATGGACCCTCAAATCGGGTCAACCGTCTGGCAGAGTGGAGGTCCAAACTCAACGTCTGGAGCAATGGCGCGTTGCTGTTCCTTACGCTCACAGGGCTGTCCATCTGGCTTTTGCCCTTTAGCCGATTCAACCAGCTGAGTGTGTTGGCTCACACTTTGATTGGGCTGGTCTTCCTCGTACCGATTTGCGTCTATGCAGTGCGTCATTGGCTGGTTTACCGGCGGCATGTGCTCACGCACAACAAATTCCTGGGCTACGTCAGCGTCGGGGTTCTCTTGGTCTGCGGCGTCTCCGGATTGGTGCTGACCTATCAACCTCTGTTTGGCGCAAAAATCAGTTACCTGTGGAGATCGCTCCACGCATGGACCACCGTCGGGTTACTCGTCCTGGGTCTGCCGCATATTCTGATCCCGCTGTTTCGTGACGCGCGGGCCAGATTCACCGAAGCCGGGGCTCCCATTTGGGCTGCGGCCAGGCACTTTGGTCGAGGCGCTCTCGTGCTGACCGTGCTGCTCTCAGGTGTGGTGGGATTAGCCTACTATGCCTACGAGCCTCTCCATTTAATTCAAGACTTCCCGTCCGACTACGACCTCTGGGAACCCACGAACCCACTTTATGGCAAGAATCGTCCTTTTGCCCCGAGCCTGGCCCGTACCAGCGACAACCGTCCAATCGATACCAGGGTGTTGTCGGGGTCGGAGGGTTGCGGCACCAGCGGCTGTCATGCACAGATCGTGAAGGAGTGGCGCCCCTCGGCGCATCGCTATGCCGCAATGGACACAGCCTTTCAGGCGATCCAGCTCACCATGGCGAAACAGAACGGTCCGACATCGACCCGCTACTGCGGCGGTTGCCACGATCCCATTTCCCTCTTCTCGGGGACCAAGAATATTTACGCAGACGAGCAGCAGCTAACCGCACTGGAAGGTTATCGTGAGGGCATTTCCTGCCTGGTTTGTCATTCCGTCCGCGAAACTGACATCAAAGGCAATGCGTCCTTCTCGGTCAAGGCGCCGTCCCGCTACATCGGAGAGTTGGAATACGACCAGACGAAAGGTAAGACCTGGCGTGTGGTCCGAGACTTCCTCATCCGCGCTTATCCCAGGGAGCACGTCGCCACACTATCCAAAGTGATGTTCAAGAAGCCGGAGTACTGCGCCGCCTGTCACAAGCAGTTTGTGGATGAGGAGATCAACAAGGTGGGCTGGGTCCAGCTTCAAAACCAATACGACAACTGGCGAATGAGCAAGTGGGCGCGCGACCTGAAACAACCCGACCGCATCGTCGAGTGTCGTGAATGCCACATGCCCCTCACGGCTTCTACCGATCCGGCGTCGGGCGATACCCGCGACTACAACCGCTCGCCCAACGACGGGAAACATCGTTCGCACCGTTTCCTGGGCGCCAACCAGCTCATGCCCGCACTTCTCAAGCTGGAGGGCGCCGATGAGCACATCCAACTCACTCAGCAGTGGTTGAAGGGGAAGGTGCGCATCCCTGAAATCGAGGGGAAGTGGCCCTCGCCGGAGATCCCGGCCGTGTCGATTCAGTTGGTCGCTCCACCCAAGGTGAAGCCGGGCCAAAAAGTAACACTCAAATGCATCATCACCTCCAACAAGGTGGGGCACGACTTCCCCACCGGGCCACTCGATATCATTCAGTCCTGGATTGAAATTGTGGCCAAGGATGAGAGCGGAAAGGTGATCTTCGAAACCGGTACCGTAGACGACAAAGGGTTTATCAAGCCGGGTTCCTTCTTGTTCAAGGCGGAACCGGTGGATCAGTACGGCAACCTGATAGATCGCCACAACCTGTGGGAAATGGTGGGTGTGCGCAATCGGCGCTCGTTGTTCCCGGGTTTCTCCGATACAGCGGAATTTGGTTTCGTCTGTGCTGATTCCTTCCAGCCCAAACGGCGTAGCCCTCCGCCAGACAGAGAGCTTGCCTTCAACGCCCCCAAGGCGGGCAGACTTCATGTCGTCGCCAAATTGCGTTACCGGAAGATCGATCAGTTTTTGATCAACTTCATTCGCAGTGCCGGTTTCTTTTCTGAGTATCAGGGTCAGCACCTGACCTCACCCATCACCGATATGCATGAGCAGCAAGCGGTGATCGAGGTGAGCTCTTAGGCAGAAAGTCCCCCTTGGTAAAGGGCGCAGAGCCGGAGGCTCAGGGATTGTTGGGCAGGCTTCCGTAAATCAGCACAGCCCTTGCAGGCTCAAGACCGCTTTCACCTTTATGAAGTGGGAATTGCTTGTCGTCCATTGTCAACTATGAAGAACAAACTGGCCCGCCGTCATCGGCTTCTGCTTACCACCAGCCTTTTCACAGGTGCGGTGTTGCTTATTGCCGGACTGCTCGCGTTCTACAGGCCCCCCGCCGACCGCTACGATCCAAAGACACGGCAGGAGGGGATCACGGCGGAGCTGGAGCGGCAGTTGCCAGCCGGCTATCCGCGGATTTCCTTCACAGAAGTCTCCAGCGCGGCAGGGCTTTCTTTTCAGCACTTCTTTCACAGTCGCTCCTCCCAGCTTCCTGAAGACATGGGCTCAGGTGCAGCGTGGGGCGACTACGATAATGACGGTGACGATGACCTCTTCCTGGTGAACTTCGTCGGCCCGCTGACCCTTAGCGAGACCGAACGAGCCCAATCCCCTGCCTTCTGCAAGCTCTACCGGAACAACGGCAACGGCACCTTCACTGACGTCACCACCTCCGCTGGACTGGCGCTTCGCATCCATGGGATGGGCGCCGCCTGGGGCGATTGGGATGGCGACGGAAGTCTGGACCTCGTCGTCACTGCCTATCCCGACCTTTTTCTGTTCCACAACGACGGCGATGGCTGCTTCAGCGACGTGAGTGTTTCTTCCGGTTTCAGCAAGTATAAGGGCTTCTGGTCGGGAGCTTCCTGGGCAGATTACGACAGGGACGGCGACCTCGATCTCTATGTTTGCGGCTATGTGCAGTACCGCTTCGACCCGATTGACTCAAAGAAGGTGTCCCTGCAATTCGAAGCCGAGGTTCCGTATTCTCTCAATCCCTCGTCTTACCCGCCCGAGCGCAACTTGCTGTTCCGCAATGACGGTGGCCGATTTACCGAAACGGCCAAGAGCTCGGGTGTGGACAATCCGAGCGGGCGCAGCCTTGCGGCAGCCTGGTGCGACTTTGACGGCGACGGCTGGCTGGATCTGTACGTAGCCAACGATGTCTCTGACAACGCCCTATTTCGAAACCTGGGCAATGGCAAGTTTGAGGATGTCTCCCACGCCGCCTGGGTGGCTGATTATCGCGGGGCGATGGGACTCGCCATCGGCGACTTTGATCTGGACGGAGACTTCGACATCTTCGTCACCCACTGGCTGGCCCAGGAAAATGCTCTCTTCAAGAACATGCGCATCGGAACCCGGGGCGCGGCGCCCGGGAAAATGGTCTTTATGGACGTGGCCGACCAGGTAGGTTTGGGCCAGATTTCTTTGGACTACGTTAAATGGGGAACGTCTTTCTTTGATTATGACAACGACACGCGGCCCGACCTGCTGGTCGTGAACGGCAGCACCTTTCAGGACCCAAAAGACAAACGCAGGCTGATCCCCATGCGTCATCTGCTTTTTTGGAACAAAGGAGAGCCGGACGGCTTCTACGAAACCAGCGCCGTCAGCGGCAGCATCTTTCAGCAGTCCTCGGTGGGGCGCGGCGCAGCGTTTGCGGACTACGACAACGATGGAGACATCGATGTCTGCATCGTCAACCATGGTGGCCCAATCTGGCTGCTGCGCAACGATGGCGGCAACCGGCAAGCCTGGCTCAAGATTAAAGTACGAGGCCGAAAGAATCGTTTCGGCATTGGTGCTGTCGTCAAGGTTCAGACCGGCGAGCGCGTCCAAATGCAGCAGATCGGATCGCAGCCGTCGTATCTGTCACAGAACAGTCTGGCCGCTCACTTCGGGTTGGGCTCAGCAGACGTGGTTGACCAGGTCGTCGTGGAGTTTCCGGGCGGGGCCACGGTTCGGCAACGGTCCGTGAAGAGCCACCAGACGATTGTGGTGGAAGAGCCGTGAAGATGGGAGCCACCCTGTCGTTCCAGTAGCCCCACCCGCCGTGAGAATAGTGGAGATTCCCCTCGCAGGAGGAGCAGGAGCCCCTAGGCTCCAGGGTGGGTTGTTCCGGACTCCACGGACCCACGTCGGCTGCCTTGGGCAGGTACTTCTCCCGGGAGGGGGGCTGTGAAAAAATTGCAAAAGCAGTTGTTGTGGTTTCAAAATCTGAACACTTCGTTCAGATTTGCCTCTTGAAAGAAGACTAACGAGATCCTCTCGAACGCTTAGGCAGGAAGCGCCGGTTCCTCTCATCTTCAGAAGATCTTTCAAACTCAAATCACCTATGTTCCTTGCAGACCTTCGTCGCGAATACAAGTTCATCTGGCTTAAAGGAAAATACACGTTAACTGGCTTAAAGGAATCCGACCTTGCTCCCCGTCCGTTCCAGCAGTTCGACAAGTGGTTCCGTCAAGCTCTCGAAGCGCAGCTTCCCGAGCCCAACGCCATGACCCTGGCTACGGCAGCCGGGAACGGCATGCCTTCCGCTCGCATCGTGTTGTTGAAGGGATTCGATGAAGAGGGGTTTGTATTTTACACCAACTACGAAAGCCGCAAGGGGCGGGAACTCGCGGAAAATCCGCAAGCGGCACTTTTGTTTCATTGGATTGAGTTGGCGCGACAGGTGGCCATCACCGGCAAGGTAAGCCGGGTTTCCCGGGAAGAGTCTGAGAATTACTTCCACAGCCGTCCGGAAGGCAGCCAACTGGGCGCCTGGGCGTCGCGGCAGAGCGAAGTGATCAAAGGGCGAGAAGTTCTGGGAATTCGGTTTCAACAATTGAAGGCCGAATGTGAAAGCAAACCCATTCCATTACCTTCCTATTGGGGTGGATTCCGGCTGGTACCAGATTCCATCGAGTTCTGGCAAGGCCGCCCGAACCGCTTGCACGATCGCTTGCGCTATACCTTGCAACCGGACAAAAACTGGTTAATCGAGCGCTTGTCGCCGTGAATGGGCTTCACTTTGATTCATGCTCTCATGAGACCTACTCCAAAATCTGGCGTCAAGATCTGCTGCATTCGCAGTTTGGCCGCTCTTCTGCTCCTGGCACTTCTGGCAATGGCCGCATTTAAAGCAGTGCGAGCCCGCCGGCAGGAACAACAGAACCCCGCTCAAGCATTCCCCGCTGCAACCACGCGCCAGTTTTGGGAGACTTATCGACTCGCCAGCCAGAAACGCGCCGCCGGGGATCTGGAAGCGGCTGTGGCACAGTACGCAAAGGCGCTAGCCCTCAAACCGGAGCATGAAGACAGCCTCTACTATCAGGGTAACTGCTATTTGGAACTCGGACGTTACCCGGAAGCCATTGAAGCCTACGAACGATTGGTCACCGCAAGTCCGGAGGGCTCTTCACGGGCCTACATGCAACTCGGCCTCGTTTATTCCTGCCTGGAGGCCGGCGCTCCGCTGAACCTGGTGAAGGCCGCCGAGTACTTTCAGCGGACCGTCCAGGTGGACCCGGACAGCGGCGGGCTGCTGGCACTAGGCGAAGTGGCACTGCTTCGAGGGGAGTGGCAAAAAGCCTGGGACGCCCTCGAAAGTGCTAATGCCGACAATCCCATGAGCATGGCGGCGCCTTACCTGCTCGGGTACCTGTGTTACCGCAAAGGTCAGCAGGCAGAGGCTTGGCGCTGGTTCAGGCTGGCCGTGGAGCGTGGCGAACTCAAAAAGCCGGCGGTGAAGTGGACGGAGGAAGGCGACGTCAAAGCGGATCCAGAGCTGCGTTGGCGCGCCCTGGCCCGGCAGAGCGTGTTTGGCAAGTACTGGCTTCCCTTGAGAAAGTACCTGAAACGTGACAGCTCGCCAGCGGACATGAAGTCGGAGTATCAACAGTTGCAGGAGGCTCTGGACAGGCTTCCTCCACTACCGGCCAAGCGGACAACCTGACACAGGCCAACATTTGATGAATACCGTCAGAAGAGAAGCCCCATGCGAATTCGGTGGCATGCCAGCCCGGACGATCGGCCTGTGCCGATTATCAGGATGTGCTGCGCTCGCGCTGCTGCTTGCCAGTTGTGGTTCACCTCCGCCCCCCCCGCTGGATGCGATCCGCCACAACAATCTCGGCGTCGCCCTCATGGATGCCGGTGTGAAAGACCCAAAGTATTTTGCTGAAGCCGTCAAGGAATTCGAAGCAGCCCTGCAAATGTCTCCCGCCTATCGCACCGCCCGCATCAATTTGGGAATGGCGTTCTATTACGCCGGGCAGGCCGATCAGGCTTCGTCTGCGCTAGAGACGCTGGCCAGGGAAGTGCCCGAGAGTTTGCACGTCCACTACATGCTGGGGCTTCTCAACGAGATGAACGGCCGATTTCAAGATGCCCGGCGGCACTTCGAAATGGTCGCGCAGAAGGATCCGCAAGATTCCAGCAGCTGGTACCACCTGGGACAATGCCTCAGCAAGGAAAGGCAGTACTTGCAAGCCATCGAGCCCTTCCGCAAGGCCGCCGAGTTGGTGCCCTATCAACGCCGGATCCGCTACAACCTCTATATGGCTCTTAACCGCGCCGGCAAAGCTGCCGAGGCCCAGGTGGAATTGGAGCATTTCAAAGAGCTGCAAAACTCGGATATTCGGGTCGTAGAAGCGCCCAAGAGCGTGATGGAGTATCTGAAGCAAGGGAAATATGCGGAAGCCATCGCAGAGTCAGTAGTTGTTCCGGCTTCTGCCAAGCCTGCGCCGCGCTACACGAATGTTGCCGCTGAAGCAGGCATCGTCTTCAAGCACGTAGGAACGTCGCAAGATGAGGAAATCCGAGACATATTGCAGGGAAGGCCCCATTCACGTGACTGGTACTTGCACACTAGAAATCAGAACAAGCTGATGGCGGCATTGGGTTCAGGAGCGGCATTTTGTGATTACAACAATGATGGACGGCTTGACGTCTTTCTGGTCAACGCCGACGGCGAAAGCGCGCTGTATGAGCAGAAAAGCGACAGCCGTTTTGAGGACGTCGCCAAGAAAGCCGGACTGGGGGGAGAGTCGCGGCCAGGCATGGCCTGCACGTGGGGTGATTATGACAACGATGGCTGGGCCGATCTGCTGATGAGTCACTACGGTGCCATTCGGCTCTATCGGAACAATCGCGGCCGCTTCCAGAACGTAACGGCCGCCTCCGGCCTGGCAAACTCCGTTTCAGCTAGTGCCGCCTACATGGGCGCTGCCTTCGCGGATGTGGACCATGACGGCGATATAGACATTTATGTGACCTGCCTCCTCGATCTGGAAACAATCACCGAAAAAGCAGCGGTCAGATTTCCGGATGACTTTGATGGTCAGGCTAACCTGCTCTTCCGCAACAACAGCAATGGAACTTTCACGGAAATGGCAAAGCAGGCCAGGGCCGATGCCGGGCGGCACCGTTCTCGTAATGTCTGGTTCGGTGATGTGAACGATGATCGGGCAATCGACTTTTTGTTGTTTGACTCGCAGAATAGATCCACTAGCTACTTGAACAACAAAGATGGGACTTTTTCAACGGCCAGCCTGACGCCAGTCCATCTGCCGGCCGCTCTTCCGTTCGGCGAGTCGCGTGCCTATGGCGATTTCAACGGCGACGGAGCCGTCGATGAACTCATTCTCAAGAATGGCGCTCCGGCAGTACTGAATCGCAATGACTCACGGCCGGCCAATTGGCTGGCAGTGCGGCTACAGGGCTATGCAGTGCCGGGTAAGGTGAAGAGCAACAAGTTGGGGATTGGCGCGAAAGTGGAAGCGCGCTCGGTGGGACGTTGGGAGCGACAGGAATTGCGTGCCGGCAACGGAATGATGGGCTCAGATGTCTCTATGCTCTACTTCGACCTGGGAGACCAGACCCAGGTGGACTTTGTGCGGGCTATCTTTCCCTCTGGAGTTCGGTGGACTCTTCAGAATGTTCGTGCGAATCAGACGATTACCCTTGACGAACCACTGCTGGATGTCAATTCCTGCCCCACGGTATTCGCCTGGAATGGAGAGCGCTTTGAATTCATCGCCGACACACTCAGCGCCGGTATCCTGGGCGAACTGGTTGCCCCACAGCAATACTGGCAGCCCGATTCGGATGAGTGGCTGCGCATCACGGGCCAGCAGTTGAACGCCAGCTCACGCAACACCCTTGATCTTCGCTTCACCAATCCGCTGGAAGAAGTGACATACCTCGACCAGGCAAAGCTGCTGGCCGTCGATCATCCTGCCGGTGTTGAGCTTTTTCCTGACGAGAGGATGCTCAACAAACCGGAAAACCGCAAGCCTGCACAACTCTGCGCGGTGGCCAATCGCCGCTCCATCGCCCGGGCTTGGGATCATCATGGACACGACGTCACGGGCAAGCTGGCTCGTATGGACCGCGAGTATTTTGACCATTTCCGTATGTTGCCCTTCAAAGGGTTTGCCGAGAACTGGTCTTTGACGCTGGATCTAGGTCGAGTTGCGCCCGGCGCCAGACCCGTGTTGCTCATTCATGGCTGGAGTTATTGGAACTCGTCGGCTTCGATTCTGGGTGCCGCGCAAGCTGGACAGAAACTGCAGGGACCCGTACTAGAGGTTCTTGGGAACGACGGCCAGTGGCGGGTTGGCTTCGCTGACATGGGAGTCGTCGCAGGACTGCCACGAACCATGCTTCTCGACCTCTCGACCGTGCTGGCTCCTGGCAACACGGTAAGGATTCGCAGCAATCGGACTCTCTACTTTGACCAAATCCTACTCGCGGACCAGGTTGAGCATTTGAGTTTGGATGGCGCGCCGCTGACTGGGAAGCGCATGCACCCCCGCACAACTTCCCTTTTGTCGGCACAGTTGCGCTGGCTCGGCTATCCCCGACGGAGCTTGCCCGATGGGAAGCTGCCAGAAGTGTTCGATTACTCGGAGATCCTTCAGCACGCCGATTGGGGGACCCACGCCGGGCTGCTGACTCGCTATGGAGACGTCCTGCCACTGCTGGCGTCGCGAGACGACCGGTTCGTCGTGATGGAGCACGGGGAAGAAGTGGCGCTTTCGTTCGATGCCAGCCAACTGCCGCCGCTGGCGCCTGGCTGGAACCGGACGTTCTTCTTCTACAGCGATGGCTTCGAAAAAGGATACGAACTTTACTCGGGCCAGGCTGAGTCCGTGGAAGGGTTGCCCTTTCATGCCATGAAAGGCTATCCCTACGATCCACAAACTCAACCGCACGACGAAGCCTATTGGCTCTACTTGACGGAATGGAACACGCGGCCAAGCTTTATCCGGTGGTAAGGTGCGCATTGAGGTCCACGATGACTATTTTTCTCCGCAGAATTGTTTTTGGGCTGATGCTCGGAATGTTGCTTATTCCACTCTTGAGTTTTGGTTCGCCCCGTAACTCTCAGGTTGCAGGGAGAGCACTGTCACTTCTTGCTAAGCCGAAAATTGTTGAAGGCGCCTCTGCGAAATTGTGGAGCGGTTCAACTGTCGCGGATTTAGAAGCCGCTATTCAAGATGGAGATGAGAAAACCTGGGTGGTTTTGACTCCGGAATCAAGAGACTCGCAACTGGGCGTCGGTTTGCAGTGGTCCTCTCCAGAGAGAATCAATGGATTGCGGGTTGCCTATGCGACCCTGAACGGCTCCGCTTACGAAGCTGTGCCCGATTTTCAATCTCTCGAGGTCTGGGACGGAGATCGGTGGCGTTCCCTGGACTACAAGATTCGCATTGACTACAGCCAGGGGGGAGAATTCGCGCCGTATCAGAAAAGCGGGCTGGTGAGTTGGGACTACAACTTTGATTCTGTGGTAGCTCATGGAATCCGGCTCTTGCTGCATCGAGCCAGCTCGCCGGTTCGGTGGGACCAGAGATATGTCATCCGAGAAATGCAGGCTTACTTTTCTGCGGTGGAGGCCAGACAACTCCCCAAAGTAGTGGTGGTGGGAAGACCGTCTGAAGGGGAGCAGGACGAGGCCTCGGTCAATTGGAGCTCTTCAGAGGCTGGTGCGGTGCAGTCGCAAGACGAGAAGGGTATGGTTATTTCCTGGCCACGTCCCAGGATGGTCAATGAGTTGATACTGCCATTGAAGGAATTGCCAGGGCCGTTGCAGTGGTGGGACGGTCAGGAGTGGGAGGACATTGAAATCAGCCAACTCCACACGGGTTCGTCTGACGAGCCCTCGCTAAAAGTCCTGTTTTCCCCTGTTGCCATCAGGAAAATGCGCCTGGTAGGACTGAATGCCTCCCCTCACTCTCAAGTTCGCTTGGGCCGGTCCGCAAGTGAATACTTCGACCGGGTATACCAGAGCGGTCGCGACCTGCTCATGGAAAGAATTCTCAATCACGAGGAAGAGCCCGACTTTGCGTCGGTAGCTTCTTTGCTGTTGCCTTTGGATATGCAGACCAGCGTCATTGGCCGTCCGGGCGACTCTGTGGAGTGCATGGTTCACTGGAACGGCACGGTCGTTGAGATTGAAAACGGAGACAAAGGGGCCTGGAATTCTGGCGCCAAGGAAAGAGTTCCCGGAAAGGAACAGTGGATCGACCGCTGGTTCGCCTTCGCTGCAGATGGCGAACTGTTCGGTGAGGACCCGGATCGAACCAGCGGGGCTTACCTGGATGGCTTCATGCCTGCGGTATTGACCCGTTATGCGAAAGAAGGGGTGCAGTTTGAACAGGAGATCTTCACTTCTGCACCGGGTGATTCACTTTATGCCCAGGTCGTAACTCTGCGAGTATCGAATCCGGGAAATACAACAAGAAAGACCGGATTCTCAGTCATCCTCGGGCGGCGAAAAAGCGCCGAGGCGGGCCATCACCGAGGGCCTGGCGGCGTCTCCCCCGGTCCTATGAGCTTCGCACCCCTCGAAACCGGCTACCGGACGGAACCGGGTTCCAAAGCTGTCCGAAACCAGACCGGTGAGATCATCCTTTATGCAGATACGCCCTTTCAATGGGGTGGAACTCCCCAAGAGAATACTCTGCTCTATCCGCTACAGCTCAACGCTGGCCAGGTTAAAGAGTTTCATTTCATTCTCCCTTCTGTGAATGCTCCAGTTAAGGATCTTTTGAAGGTTGAAAGAGTCAAGGTCAACGAGAGTCGGGAGCAGTTCCGGAGTTACTGGCGCCAATTGCTTGAGGGAAAGGGCAGGCTGGATCTACCGGAACAACCCCTTAACGATCTCTACAAAAGCTTGCTGGCGCAAGCCATGATCATTCTCCGGGATGACGATAGGCTGAAGTATGGAGCTTATTGGTATGAGTCGTACTTCGGGGTTGAAGAAGGCTGGCCGCTTGTTGCCCTTGCCCAGTTTGGCCACGGAGATCAAGCCCGCCAGGGGATCGAGGTAATGCTCTCCCCGGAGCTGATGGACAAGTCGAACTACCATCATCAGTACCGAAGTGGCCTCGAGCCCATGTACACGGCCCAGGTCTACCGACTGGTTCGGGACCGCCAGTGGCTAAGGACGATCAAGCCGCGCCTGGTGGAAACTGCGGAATGGATCATGGACGCACGTCACCGGACGGAGGGCAAAAAGAAAGAGTTTCATGGTCTCCTGCCGAAACACGCCTACGGAGGCGATATCCACACTCCTGCCTACAGTCTTTATTCTAATGCGACGTGCTGGAGAGGATTGCAGGACATTGGTCTTTTGATGGAGGAACTGGGTGATCACGATTTGGGGAAGAAGTACCTGAGGGAGGCAGAAGAGTATCGCCGCAGCATTGGGCAGATTGTTCTGAAAACCACCAATCAGGAAGTAAGTCCGCCTTTTGTCCCTCTCTCCTTGGATATCGGAGCTGAAGACAACAAGGATTTCAAAAAAGTCGAGACCCCTTACCCGTTCATTCCTTCCGATCCCTTAGGCAACTATTGGATTCTCTTTGCCCCGCTTCTGCTCGAGACCGGAGTCTTCCCCGCGGATAGTCTCCCTGCGCGCTGGATTACCAGTTACATGGAACAGCACGGTGGCCTGCTGGCCGGCTTGGCAAGATTTTACCGTGGCGTAGACCATATCTACGGGTTTGGTTACCCGCTGCAGCTCTACGAGAGAGGCGAGCGCAAGAAGTTCCTTGCGAGCGTCTATTCGGTTCTGGCACACGGTTGTGCGCGTGATAATTTTACGAGTCCCGAAGTGGCCGGAGTATTCCCTTTGCGCACCGAAAACCTCATATCGCGTCTGGCCTTCGGCAAATACATTTGGAATTGGGATCTTTACAGTCGAGGCTGGATGCAAGAAGGCTTCGGAGTCTCAATCGGGTCAGAACCACTGAGTGCCGGATCGGGAATGGCCCTGCAGTTGATTCGCAAGATGGTGATCAATGAGGAGCTGGATGCCGACTCCAAGCCGACCGGCACACTGGACTTGTTGAAAATGGCCCCTGCGGCGTGGCTCAAAGATGGCAAGAACATTCGGGTCGAACGAATGCCTACCTTTTTCGGAGAGGTCGATCTGGCTGTCCGCTCTCAACTCGCCGAAAAAAGGATCTCCGGACGATTCAATCTGCCTGCGGCGGGTTCTGTTAAGAAAGCAATGCTGTGGCTGAGACACCCTGACAATCTTCCGATCAGGGGGGTGAGAGTGAACGGTCGGGGATGGACGGAATTCACTGCGGAGTCTGTTGCCCTACCATCAGGTGCCGGGGAATTTGAAGTCGAATTTTAGCCAAAGGAACTCGCTCGCCAGGGACGTTTGGTGAGCTCCTTCCTGTGGAGATAAAGATGATGTCAAGTGGACGGAAATCGCGGAGGACTGTCATGAGATTCCGGGACATAACTCTCGCCTTACTCATTTCTTCAATGCTGCTCATTTCTGTTCGTGGTTCGGAGCGCCCGTTGCTCGAGCCTTCCTATGAGCAGGCGCTCGTGCGTTGGCCTGACATGCGGCGGCCTGTTACTTTCCTGGGGTGTAAGAATCACCTCGACGAATTCGGTGTGATGTGGAATGGGAATCTTACCCTAAGAACGCTGGCTAGGACTGATGCCGACCGGCGGCTCTCTCAGTCCCGAGAGGACTATTCTCTCCAAGTGAGCTTTTCAGTTGGCGAAAAGCCAGACTACCAGAACCGCGACGTGGAAGACGGTGCTACCGAACCCTCTCTGCGCGAGGGTTACCTTCCGATGACCCAAGTGCTGCTCCGGAGTAAAAATGTTGTCCTCTTACAAGAGGCATTTGCATGGAATGCCGAGGGAGGCTGTAACGCTCGCGCATGGAACGCTCCGGTCGCTCTTCGGGTGCGTTTCACCGTGCAAAATGCCGGCACAGCCTCTTCGCCGATTCGCCTTTGGGCGCAAATTGCGCCAAATCATACCAGCTACGCCATGAGCACGAGGAGGAACGTGCGGATCCAGCCGGTCGCTCCGCTCTACAAGGGCGGACTGCGGTCGACCGGCAAAGCGCTTGTGGATTCCCGCGGTGGAGTGGTGATGTACGCGGAGCAAGGGTTTGAATTCTATCCGCAACTGTCGGATGCCTTGAACTCCCTGACCTTGCGGGAGTCAGAGCTTGACCGAAATCTTTGTGAACTTAAGATTCCTGCCAAAACCGGCGCCAAACTGGAACTGCTTTTCCCGATCAGGCCGGTTTCGGAAGGAGACATCACACCGGTAGTTGCCGTGGACTATGACCAGGCTGGAGAGTCGGTCATGCAATGCTGGAAAAGAGAGATTTCGAGGGGGATGCAGGTGCAGGTGCCGGAGGAGTCCCTGAACAACTTATGGCGTTTCAATGTGCCATTGACGTTCATTACAGCAGATACCTACCCCACTGGCGATCAGGTGCTGAAGACTTCCACTCACCACTACGAGGCTTACTGGCCTACTCCCAATTCCATGCACTTGCAGGAATTGATGCAACGCGGCTACCGCGAAGAGGTGACCGCCTACCTCGATCCGTTCCTGGACGCCACGCGCCGGCAACCCGTCTCCAACACTGGCGCCAGCTTCAGTTCGACAAGAGGATTCATCAGTGGTCCCAGTGAACATCTGGCGATCAGCTGGGTCAGCGACCACGGAGCAATTCTGTGGGCTGCTTCCGAATACTACTTGCTTGCGCGAGATTCTCAATTTCTCGACCGCTGGCTGCCGACGATGTTAGAAGGGCTGAAATGGATTGCTCATGAGAGGGAGGTCACTAAAGTGCGCGGTGGACGGGGAGCGGGTCTGATGCCCGCCGGGCGAGCCACCGACGCCAGCATGCAATCTAACTTCGTCTGGAGTGATGCTTGGACTTATCGGGGGCTGGCTGCCGTCTGCCGAGTCCTGAAAGCTGTCGGCCATGCAGAAACCCCGCGCTGGGTTCGGGAACGCGACGACTATCGGGAAACATTCCAGCGAACTTTTCGGGCTCAGATCGAGCGGAGCATCCGGTGGACTGATGCCTCGGGGGCAAAAATCCCTTTTGTTCCCTGGGAGTTGAAGCAGGATGACGCTGAAAACCTGCACGCTTTTTACCTGGACACCGGTCCTATGATGCTGGGTGTGGCAGGCCTGGTGGATCCGGGCGATGAGATTCTGACCTGGGCTATGAAATGGCTGACTGAAGGACCCGATTCGAAAAGCGCTTTTCCAGACTGGAGCGATTTCTTGGAGCGGCCGAGTCTGCGGTTTGAAATGTCCAGTGTTGAGCCCTGCTACTCTTGGAATGTTTACCTCCGTTTTCTCCGTAACGAACGCCGTGAATTTCTGGAAGGCTTTTATTCACTGGCGGCTGGCAGTGTGTCGCGCAGGTTTCTGGGGGGAGTGGAAACACGCGATGGTATCCAGGCATTGCCAGCCACCAACGCCGTCATCAACAACCATTTGAGGAACATGTTGATCTTCGAAGATGAAGCGGAAAAGGGAGTTCATCTCTTGCGCAACTCGCCGGCAGCATGGCTGCAGAAAGGGAAAGAGGTCCGTGTCAGAAATGCCGAGACTTACTTTGGTCCCATGTCCTACCAGGTGAATTCTGCGGACGGACAGCGTTTGGAAGCCCGGATCGAGCCACCACAGCGGGAACGCTTAGACTGGATCCGTTTGTACTTGTACCATCCGGAGGGCAAGCCTCTGAAGAGTGTTACCGTAAATGGCTCAAGACTGGAGCCCACGGGCAAAAACTTTGTCGAAATCAAGAATCCCTCGGACACTCTGAGAGTCGATGGGCAATTCTGATTCGCTCAAGCCCCCGGCAACGCTCACTTCAGATGCCCGTGTGCGCCCATAGCGCAGCCAGTCCTCTCGGCTTCATGGCGTCGGCTCACTGTGCTGCCGCCATGCGCAATTTCAAAGCGCACGAACACAGCGTGGGTCGTTTCAGCGAAGCCTGGGAAAAGTTCGTCCTTCACGTTGTCCACGTAGTACGTCTTGGTGGACTGAAGCGGCTGCTCCCAGGAAACAAACTCGCTTCCGTTGGGCAGCAGCACGCCGGTACCACCGGTTGGGAACCCTCAATCGAGTACCTCCTAGGTCCCCAGGGTTCGCCTCGCCCGAAAGTGAAGATTTACCAGCGTCGTTTGGACGATCTGGAGTTCCAGGGCTACAACCCCTTCGGCGTCGTCAACATCATGCAGAACCGTGTGTACCTGTTCCCTAAACCGGAAGAACTAAGGACCCACCTGCTGCGGCGCGGGATGATGTTTGTGGACGGAAAGAAGCTGGAGCAGGTCGAGCTTTACAAGGAACTCGCCCAGAAAGACGGCAGGTTCTGGTGTGAGCACGACGGTCTGACAATCCATGTCCGGCTTCCCGGCGATGCCGATCCGGCCCAGCATGAGATCGAGCTTGCAATCCAGGAGCAGGTTTTCGCCCCCCGCACGCGTGGTCTGAACTTTGTGCGAGTGAAGGGCATCACGTTCGAACACGCGGCCAACGCTTTCCCGGTGCCACAGAGGGGAATGGTTTCAGCCAGTCGCGGGCATCACTGGATCATCGAGGACTGTGTTTTGCATCACGCCAATGGCGTGGGACTGGATATCGGCTCTCAGGACTGGGACATGGAGGCCCCAGCAGTGATCGGCCATAGCATTGTCCGCCGGAACCAGATCATCGACATCGGCGTCTGTGGACTGGCGGGGATGGGGGTCCAGAATACGCTCATCGAGGGGAATCTCATCGAGCGCATTGGGTGGCAGGACGTCGAACTGGCCTGGGAGACGGGTGGAATCAAGCTGCACCTCACCAAGAATTGCCTGCTGCGGAACAATGTCATCCGCCGCCTGGTTCATGCAGAGGGCATTTGGCTCGATTACCAGAATTCCAATACCCGTGTCACCGGAAACGTAATTGGCGACACCGTGGAAACACTGCGGGGTGGCATCTATCTCGAAGCCTCCCAAGAGCGCAATATGCTCGACCACAACATCATCTGGAAAGCGACGGAAGGCAAAGGGGGTGGCTCTTACAACATGCCAGGCCACGGGGGATGGGGCATCACGGTGGATGGCAGTGACGAGACGGTGATTGCCCATAACCTGATCGGTGACACTCAGGATGCGGGCATCAAGTTTCGAAACATCGAAGGCCGGATCGTGGGTTCGCGGGGCGGTACCACGCGCAGGAACAAAGTCCTCAACAACATCTTTTACCGTTGTGGCAAAGCCATTGACTTTTCCAATCAGGACAACACGGCAGAGGCGAATCTCTACACACGAGACTGGGGAAAGGTCACTGACGAGACCCAGGGCGTGGGGCGCGGATTGAACTGGGCTTCCTGGCTGGCGCCAGCGCTCATGTTAAATCTGGAGGCATGGCAGAAGTACTTTGGCTTCGACAAAAACAGCGCTTACGCGGACATGAGTATCGACGTCGATCTCGATGCGCTCACTCTGACCTGGTCGCTCTCTGGAGCGACGACCCAGGTTTCAACGGAAGAGCACTTCAAACGGGATCTGCTGGGCGAAACCGCGGGCGAGATTCGCAATCCAGGCCCGTTGCTGCGTTTACC
>Ga0163150_10000435_pt1 | contig 78455 bp, 63 predicted proteins | sample OliLakLV19P2IB_FD_148628 | JGI IMG/M metagenome (GOLD analysis project Ga0163150, IMG submission 148628) | Freshwater microbial mat bacterial communities from Lake Vanda, McMurdo Dry Valleys, Antarctica - Oligotrophic Lake LV.19.P2.IB | ecosystem: Environmental > Aquatic > Freshwater > Lake >... | reverse complement strand
ATCTAATGATACAAAATGCGATAGAACAATTAGTGAATTTTCAAATATAATCAATAAAGCAACAACAAATGCACCCGATCTTGATATTCTTAATTGAAGAGCTAATAAAAAAACTATTAACGGTAACAGAATTCCAGCGATTATCGGTAATAATCGATACCAAATATAAATATTACTATTATACTGATTACCAATTTTTGAATAATCAGTTTTGTCTTCCCTATTTCCAGCTGTATATCCCATCCCAGCAATTAACAACTTTCCTAATGGAGGATGGAGATCAAAATAATAATTACCTGATAAATATCCAGAAGAGTATTTTCCAAAATATGATTCGTCAAAAACTACCTCATTGGGATAAGAAATTGAAAAAAGCCTAGTAATAATACCGAGAGTTAATAAGATAAGTAAAAGATATTTATAATTCTTAAATTTATTCATTAACTTTCTTAATGGTCCTTCCTGTTTGTTAAACAAATAATTGAAAGTATGTCATGGAATAGCTGGGAAACTTCAATCATACTTTCGATCGACAGGAGCGTTCCTATAAAGTTCTTTCGAGCGTATTCATATTAACACCCCAACACCTGATCCTTATGCACCTTCGCTAAGGATCAGTTTTTTTGTATAAGATTTGCACTTTCTGTAATCACTGATCTCATTTGGTCAATAATTTCATTTGGAGTAACAGTAGCCTTGACTATAAATCGAGCGGCACCAAGATCTTTACTTTTTTGAATATCTGCCGGTTGCCCAAGATTTGAAAGAAGAATAACTGGTATATGTTTAGTTTTTGAATCAGATTTTATTCTACTAAGAATCTCAAAACCATCCATACCATTAAGAATAACATCAAGCATTATGATATCAGGCATTTCATTATTGATAATTTTAATAGCTTCTTCACCTTCACTCGCGTGAAAAAAGATACATTTAACCATAGAAAGCTTGAGTGCAATTATGTCATTTAAGAATTGATCATCTTCAACCCATAAAACTTTCTTGCCACCAAGGTTTGCTCTATTTAAATCTTCATTTATTACACCATTTGGTACGGAAGTATCTGAAGTATTAGATTCAGCTTCATTGTCTCTAAATTGAGCCCGTACTTTAACCAAAACTTCATCCGAATCAAACTGTGCTTTAACGATATAATCCTTGACGCCTAGATCTAGAGCACGACTTATTTCAACAGGTTGTCCGGAATTTGACACAATTATAACCGGAATTTTAGCAATCGTTTCATCTTTTTGCTTCGCCTCCAATATTTCATAGCCATTCATATTCGGCAAAATAATATCAAGTAGAATAATGTCTGGATTAAATGACTTAATTGCCTCATATCCTTCTGCCCCATCTCTGGCAAGCATGACTTCAAAACCTTCTTTTTTTAGCTTAACATTTAGAACATCTCCCAAAAATACATCATCTTCAATTATTAAAATTTTTTTCATAAACTTTTTTATTTTAATTTTGATTATTGATTAAAAAGTGGAACTGTAAAATAAAAAGTTGTTCCTTTTCCTTCAATACTTTCAAACCAGATTGTTCCGCCGTTTTTTTCAACAATGTTCTTTGCAATATATAAACCCAATCCTGAACCGTCAGTTTCTAGTTTAATAGCATTGCTTGCCCTAAAAAATCTCGTAAAAATATTTTCCTGTTGACTTTCTGGGATACCAACACCATTGTCTGTAAAAGAGACTACTAGTTGTTTATTTGCCTCTTTTACGTTTATCTCAATCTTGCCTCCTTTTATTGTATATTTAATCGCATTTTCTAGCAAATTTTGCAGAACTGAACGTATTGCCTCTGGATCAATATATGCTTGTGGTAAATCATTAGGCTTATTTTTATATTGAATTGAAATATCTTTTTTGACGGCTAGTTGATTCATGTCGAAAAGAACATTTTCAATAAGATATATGATGTTGATATGCTCAAATCCGTAATGTACTCTACCAGATTGTATTCCATCAGCTACCAACATATCATTGACCAAAGTAATCATACGGCTATTGCTCTCATAACTTTTCATCAAAAATGTCTTTTGATCGTTATTGAGATCTCCCATATCGCCACCGATTAGCATACTAAGCGTCCATTTTATACCAGATAGAGGTGTACGAAGCTGGTGTGCAACAACTGATATAAAATCTGACTTACTCTTATCAAGCTCGCGCAGTTTTTCATTGACTCGAGTAAGTTCTATATCTCGCCGTACCAAAAGCCTAGTAGCAACACCATAATCACTTGCATTATGCTCAAGCTTGGCAAGTTTATTTTTCATTTTTTCAATTTCCAACTCTGTCATCATATTTTAATCAGCTAAAACACAAATAACTACAGTCTCGTTATGAAAAGCTGAATTACATTTTTCTATGTTTCTAACTTCACCTCCAAGTGGAGCCTGCTCACCGTAAGTATAAAAACCAATCAATGGCACATTTTTACCGATAACTTCTTGTATAGCGTCTATTTCATCACCAGATTTGTCACCAAAAAGTTTATTTCGGGCTATACAGTTGAATATAATAACAGCTTTCGGCGTGCTACCATCGAGTTGAGCAACTGCATCCTCAGCTGCAATTTTTGCCACCTTAACAGCTTCTTCACGACTACCAATCATTAGACGAATTTCTGAACCTTCTGGAATTTCCGCTGCGCAAGTAATAGACCCCTTATCATCTACAGTAATAGGATCACGAATTAAAAGCTCATCACTGCCGACAACTTTCATGCCCAGCGGATAAGTAATAGCCAGCTTAGCCAAAGTTTCGGTATATAATACTTTTGACTCTTCTTGTCCAAAGTAATCTTCGTAAATCTTAACAGCCGGAGCGTCATTGATTTCATGTATAACTGCCCCTTCAGATTTTGTGACAGTCATTGGTTCACCCACAGGGATCCAACCGTGTTTCACTCCGATACCTATCTTAAAATTACCACTAAGTCCAAGTCCAACTACTGCGCCTGAATATATTTTGTCGTTGACGTATTGATAAGTTTTCTTGAAAGCAAAATCATCACCCGAAGCGCCGCCGACAACTGGGAAATGAGCACCTAAAGAATCTAATACTCCACGGACAATATCCGCACCATTACCAACCAATACATCTGGCAACATAATAAACGCTTTGATCCCATCTTTATCCTGATTTTTAACTTGATCTGCGGCCATCTTTCCAGCTATTCGTGGATTCCCAGCAATATTTTCACCGACACCTGTAAAATATTGTACCCCTGGCGATTTTATCGCCATAACAGCAACTGACCTTTCTTTGACTGGACCATTTGTTGTGATCTCTCCTGATGTAGAAGATCCAACAAGTATAGCTTGCGGGGCAACAGATCGGACACCTTTAAGCATCTTTTCTTGATCATATTTCACAGAAGAAAACACGATCAATAAATCTGGATTTTTTTCACCAAGCTGATCTATTGCATCCTGACACGCCTTTACCCCAACTATATATGGATCATCTCCATACGACATACCAACACTTGCTTTTATCCCTTTATTTGTTTCCATAATAAATGTTATTATATTTATATTAGCTTAATTATACTTCTTTCAAAAAAAATAAGATAGGAATTATATAATAAAGGTTGATTAACTATCTTATGGTACAATTTTATTAATTATGGAAAAACAAAAAAATAAAGGATTTACTCTTATAGAATTACTGGTTGTTATATCTATAATAGGAATGCTATCTACGGTTATTCTGGCTTCACTACAGACAGCTAGAACTAAAGCTCTTTATGCGAAAGCACGGATTGAGTTGAGACAGCTTGGCAGAATTATTTCTTATGTAGGATTTTCAACAGATAAGTCATTAGGGTCTATTTCGAATTCTTTCAATAGTATGAGTTCTTGTACTGGTAATTTAAGAAATATACCTTCGGGAAGTCAGTGCTATCAGCAATTTTCGACTCTTTTAACTAATTTAGATGTTTACGCAAAGACAGCATACACTGGTGTAACAAACTTAGTTAGAGATCCTTGGGGAAGTCCTTATCTTATAGATGAAAACGAGGGGGAGTATGATAATATTGCTAATAATATTGCTAATCCACAATATTGTAGTTTAGCTCCCTTTAATCTTGTGCTATATACTGGCACAGGAGTACCTCCTGGAAATTCCTATGAAAAAAATGACTGTTATTGTCGTCATGATTTGCTTGTCTCGGCTGGTCCAGATGGAATAAAGAGCAATGGCGATGATATTTATTTTCACTTACCTTTTTACACAAATCGTTGTACAAAATAAAAAGTAATTAGTGGACAATTAATCTCATGGAAAGACTATTCCATAATATTATTCTCCACTTATCCTTATATCGAGTTGTATGCTAGATTGGATGTCTAAAAGACCTATCCATGGAAAATCCTGAATTCCCTATGCGTATCAACAAATACTTGGCTCTGCACGGTCATTCGACTCGCAGAGGTGCCGACACACTTATCGAAGGTAAGCAAGTATTTATCAATGGCAAACATGCTGTTCTGGGAGATAAAGTTATGGAAAAAGACGTGGTTGAAGTACGTCTTCACGGCAAACAAAAACAATATCAATACTTCGCTTATAACAAACCTCGCGGAATGGTGACTCATTCTGCCCAAGATGGAGAAAAGGAAATTCTCACGGAAGTTCTCGTCAAAGGTGTATTCCCTATTGGCAGACTCGACAAAGATTCACGTGGCTTGATCATTCTGACCGATGATGGACGCATTACCGAAAGACTCTTGGGACCATCATATAAACACGAAAAAGAATATATTGTAAAAACAAAAGAAAAACTTCGATCCAATTTTAAAGCAAAAATGGAAGCAGGTGTTCAAATCGATGATGAAAAAACGACTCCGTGCATAGTGCACATTCTTAACGATTTTGCATTTAAAGTAATTCTCACTGAAGGAAAAAAGCATCAGATCCGACGCATGTGTGTCGCACTTTTTCAAGAAGTACTTGATCTACAAAGGATACGCATTATGAATATCAAAATCACTCACCTTGCCGAAGGTGATTATCGAGAAATCAAAAGCGATGAATTACAGACATTTTTACATTCGTTAGAATTGGTATAAATAAGAGTATTATACTCTTTCAGGAAGTCAGCATATTTTTGACTTGTCCAACGATAAAAGCAGGATTGACGGCAGCTTTGACCATAAAGCTTGCACCAAGATTAGTAACAATATCGCGGTGTTTATTTTCACTAGAATTAGAAACAACCAACACTTTCATATTCTTAGTAACATCATCTTTGCGTATCATTTCCAAAAGTTCAAGACCATTTACACCCGGAAGAAAAATATCCAGAACCAATACATTTGGAACATCCTCTTTTAAGGCTTCAAAGGCATTCATTCCTGTTACAATCAATTTCACATCCAATGATTCGGCTTTTAAACGTGTCAGAAGAATACTTCCGAGTAATGCATCGTCTTCAATCACTACAACTTTTTTTTGGGAATTATTTTCCATGCCACTATTTTCCTATGATTAGTCTTCACAGTCAAGGTATAACGCTTGTTCAACTCCCAATTACACCAAAACGTAATCGAGTGTTTTCTTATCCAAATCTGCTGTCACGACCTTAAATGTAACTTCATTGCCGAGAGTAAACTTTTGACCAGTACGTTCACCTACAATTGAATACGTCTTTTCATTAAACACATAAAAATCCGCTCCCAGTGCGCGGATTGGAATCATGCCTTCGGATTTACTTTCCTTATCCTCAACATATATACCCCATTTGGTAATTCCTGAAATCACACCTTTGAATGTCTGGCCGATGCGCGTACTCATATATTCAACTTGTTTTAGTTTTTTAGAAGTACGTTCAGCGTCAGCTGCGTCAATTTCACGTGCCGTAGTACTTTCAGCAATAGTCTGAAACCTGATAATGTCGCGATCACCGAATGGTTCATTATTTAGATGTTTTGCTAATACACGGTGAACTAACAAATCTGGGTAACGACGAATCGGTGAGGTAAAATGGGTATAAAATTCGAATGCCAGTCCAAAATGACCTATATTTTTTGTTGAATAAATCGCCTTTTGCATCGAACGAATAGTGGCAGTACGAACCAATGATTCGTGCGGAGTTCCTTCAACCTGATCCAAAAGAACATTGATATCTTTTGCTGTAACTTCCCCATCTTTCGAAGTGTGCAAATCATATCCCAAGGCTTTTATAAATGTGGCCAAATTTTTTATCTTATCCTTATCGGGAACATCATGAATACGATAGATTGCGCCAGTATCACGTGGACCACTTTTTTTAATAGCATCGAAAATGAAACGGGCTACTTCGCGATTGGCGAGTAACATGTATTCTTCTACCAATTTATGCGTATCCAAACGTTCGTATACATAGACACCAATTGGTCGTCCCTTGGCATCTAAACGAAATTTTATTTCTTCTTGTTCAAATTCAATGGCACCTTGGGCAAACTTTTGTTTTTGTAAAATCTTAGCCAAACGATTGAGAATTATAAGGGGTTCGGCATAAATCATACCTGCCTCAGCAAGTTCAATCGGTTGAATACCTTTTGAATACTTTGTGACGTTTATCGCAACACCGTCGATTGCCGCTTGGGCTGTTTCATAGGTAAAACGATGAGTAGAATTGATTACGGTACGGCCAAACCATCGTTGATGAATACGAGCAACATCATCAATAATAAATACCGCCGAAAAAGTTAATTTATCTTCATGCGGATTTAGACTACATACGTCATTGGAAAGTACTTCAGGTAACATCGGAATAGTCCGATCAACCAAATATATAGAACATCCACGTTTGAGTGCTTCAACATCAAGCGCATTTCCTTCTCGCACAAAGTGGGAAACATCGGCAATATGAACACCAATCTCATAAAGCGGACCATTCACTCCAATCTCTAGGGCTTCAGCTACAGAAAGTGCTTTAAATGAAATAGCATCGTCAAAATCTTTGGCATCAAATGGATCAATGGTGAATGTCGGAATACCTCTCATATCACGACGCTTGGGAATCTCAGCCTCCATTGTTTCTTTTTTTGTACGTTCAATCTCTGTGGCTTCCTTTTCTACAGCCGGAGAAAAATTGATTTCAAAACCACTTTCCAATACAATCGACTCCATCTCTACATCATTGTCACCTTTTTTACCCAATACACGGATAACTTTGGCAGTGGGTAATTTTTTGGAATCAGTCCATGGGTTCAATTTCACTTGGACTTTTACGTCTTTCTCTAAACCAACAACTTCTTCCAGATCAATCAGAATGTTCACATACATCTTTTTATCATCAGGAATCACCACAGTACCTTCTTTTTCCAAACTAATAATACCGACAAAAGTATCTTTCTCACGATTTACAATACGAAGAACTTCGCCAGTCTTTTGTTTGAGACCACGAATAATCTTTTCTCCAACACGTACTTCAATGGTATCACCGTTCATCGCGGTATTAAGTGTTCCTTCTTCTATATAAATAGAAGGCTCAAGAGATTTACCACCCTTCCGTGGCGAAAGATCGACATATCCTGCTCCTTTTCTCGTCGTAGAAATGGTTCCAATAACCGTTTGCGCATCATTATTCACGTGCTGACTATAACATCATTTTAGTTTTCTTGCCTAGTATACGCTCCTGGCGTTGGAACCACTGTCCCGCATTGTTACATTTTAACCAACACATTCCACATCCAAGGTCTAACGCACGTCCAATTTTTACAAGGGCTTCCCCTTGTAAAGTCTTAAAATTAATCTGAATCAAACACACGCACCACCTTTGACTCCATTTGGACCCAGAGAGGTATCGGAAGAAAAGATAGCGAGAGTGGAGTATGCTTTGAACATGAATCCGAGGAGACTACTCGGATACCTCACCCCATTAGAAGGCTGGAATGGTGTAGTCGCCTCCAGTTATACACAACCATAAACACTCATTGTATCCTATAATGAGAACATGTTTGTTATGCAACCACTTAAACCATCTCGAGAAGAAAGACCGTGGGGAAATTTTGTAGAATATACACGCAATACCCCTTCTACCGTAAAGATTATCACTGTACATCCCGGTGAGGCACTCAGCTTACAGCATCATCATAATCGAGATGAATTTTGGCACGTTCTTTCAGGGGAAGGTTTTCTTCATATCGGTGACACAGAAGTACCTGCTATTGCAGGAGAAAACCATTTCATTACGAGAGAAACCAAACATCGTATCACTGCTGGCGCTACACAAATCATTATTCTCGAAATTTCTTTTGGAGAATTTGATGACAACGATATTGTTCGTATCGATGATCGTTACGGACGTAGTAACACTTCAAAATAGATGGAATTTACCAGTTACACATTTATTCTCATATTCACCATCATTGTCATTGCTGGACTTATTGCATATACAATATGGAGCTGGAGAAAACGTATATCCACTGTTTCGACTCCTATTTCAGAAAAACTTGAACTCAGTCGTCACGAACAAAACCCAATTCTCAGTCCCCAAGCTCACAAAGAGTGGGAGATCGCTGGAACATTCAATCCAGCTGCTATGCTGGACGACGAAGGTCGTACCCATGTCTTATATCGCGCTATTGGTACAGACGGTGTATCACGTCTTGGATATGCTTCTAGTGAAGACGGTACAAACTTTGATACACGATCAGACTATCCGGTTTTTTCCATGAAAAATCCACGAATGTCTACGGTACCGACCGTAACCGTGGTAAAAAAGTATAATCCAGTGATGTACCCATCTGGAGGAAGTTGGGGTGGGTGTGAAGATCCACGCATGGTGAAAATTGGTGACAAAATTTACGTTACGTTCAACGCTTTTGATGGATGGGACCATGTTCGTATTGCTGTTATTTCTATTTCTGAAAAGAAATTCAAAAAGGGCCATTGGGATTGGAGTCAGCCATTTATGATTTCACCTACGGGTGAAATCAATAAAAACTGGGTACTTTTTCCTGAAAAAATTGATGGTAAATTTGCTATTCTACACAGCATATCGCCAGAAGTTCAGATTGATTATGCAAGCTATCTCGAAGAATTTGCCAGTGGCAAGCGAAATATTAAAAGTCGATTTGGTCAAAAAACTCCTCGGGAAACATGGGATACATGGGTTCGCGGTGCTGGTCCTCCTCCAATTAAAACCGATAAGGGTTGGCTTATTCTCTACCATGCTATGGATAAAAAAGATCCTCATATTGGATACAAACTGGGAGCACTTCTGTTGGATCTAACGAATCCTAAAAAAGTCATCGCTCGTGCACCTGCACCAATACTCACTCCAGAGCAATGGTATGAAAATGATTGGAAGGCTGGAGTTGTGTATGCATGCGGTGCTGTCGTAAAAGGTGGCGTCCTTTCCGTATATTACGGAGGCGGAGACAAACATACCTGTATGGCTCAAACAGAATTGGCGCCATTATTGGATTGGCTAATCAAGTACGGGAAAGTCTAGAATTTTTATTTTTAAGATTTAATTTTTTATGTTTACACTCACCCGCTCAGAACACAATCCGATCCTCTCACCATTAAAAACTCATCCATGGGAAACTGCTGCTGCATTCAATGGATGTCCTATTATCAAAGGTACGGAGACACACTTGGTGTATCGGGCTATGTCAGAACCACAACTACTCAAAGAGCCCCATATCCGCATGTCAGTCATTGGTCATGCAGTTTCATCCGATGGCTTACATTATGAAAATCGTAAAATACTAATTCAACCTGATACCGATTTTGATCGCTACGGTTGTGAAGACCCACGCATTACCAAATACGGTGACATATACTATATCTTTTACACTGCTATCGGCGGATTTCCATTTGCTGCGGAAAATATCAAAGTCGCCGTCGCTCTATCTACTGATCTTAAAACAATCCAAGAAAAACACCTTGTCACACCTTTCAATGCCAAAGCAATGGCTCTTTTTCCCGAAGCAATCAATGGCAAAATGGGTACGCTTATTACGGTTAATCCGGATTCTAACACCGCCGATATCTGTTATGCTGAATTTGAAAAACCAGAAGATATGTGGTCACCAGCATATTGGGATGCATGGTGGAAAAATATCGAATCACATAAGATTCACATCCGACGTTTACCAACAGACCATCTCGAACTTGGCGCTCCACCACTCAAAACAGATAAAGGCTGGCTGGTTGTCTATTCTCATATACAACGCTATGGTCATAGTGATGTGACGTTTGGTATCGAAGTAGTTCTGCTTGATCTAAAAAATCCCCGTCAGATCATCGGACGTACCAAAGGACCTTTTATGGTTCCTGATACTTATTATGAAAATACCGGTATGGTGCCACATATTACCTTCCCTTCTGGCGCTCTTATCCGTGATGATAAACTAGAGGTATATTACGGAGCAGCTGATACATATTGTGCCATTGCCACCATTCCTCTAAATAATCTGCTACGCAGTATTACCGATGAAAGACGCACCCATATCAAACGTTTTCCAGGTAATCCTATTATTGCTCCACGACCGGGCATACTCTGGGAATCGGACGGCACCATAAATCCAGCGGCGATTGATTTGGGTAACAAAACTCACATCTTGTATCGCGCTGTAGCAGCAGGAAATTATTCCACTCTAGGATACGCATCCTCAAGTGACGGTTTTTCTATCGATGAACGTCTGGACAAACCGGCCTATTTTCCCAGAGCTGATTTTGAAAATCGAGGATGTGAAGATCCGCGTCTGATGGTGGTCGAAGGACGATTGTATATGACCTACACCGGATATGATGGTTCAACACCTCGCGTGGCAATTAGTTCAATCAGTATCGACGACTTTATAAAACACAAATGGAGTGGTTGGAGTATGCCAGAAGCTATTACTCCTCACGGAATCGCGAACAAAGATGCCGCGATTCTTCCTGAACCAATCAAAGATAAGTATATGATATTTCATCGTGTTCACGAGAGTATCTGTGCGGACTTTGTATCGTCACTCGATTTTACCAAAGAACGAGTCAATCAATGTATAGAGATTATTGCTCCTCGACGTGGTATGTGGGACGGAGGTAAGGTAGGTATTTCAAGTCCTCCCGTCAAAACAAAGAATGGTTGGCTAATGTTATACCACGGTGTATCGTGGAGCACGACATATCGCGTTGGTGCCATATTACTTGATCTTGAAGATCCCACAATCGTTATTGCTCGTACAGCTATTCCACTCTTTGAACCAGAAGAAGAATATGAACGCAAAGGTCTTGTTCCTAATGTTGTCTTCCCATGTGGAATGGTTGTTCGTGGAGGCACTGCATATATTTATTACGGTGGCGGAGATAGTGTCATTGGCGTAGCGACAATCAAAATGACTGTCTTATTAGATATGATGAGAACATGATCATTGTAATCAGACTCAAACATTAATATGGATTTGCTTAAAAAAGATCTAGTTATATTTGACCTCGATGGCACTCTTGCTCCAAGTAAGTCAGCTATGGATCCGGAAATGGGCACATTACTGGTAAGCCTTTTACAAAAGAAAAAAGTGGCTATCATTTCTGGAGGTGGTTACCCTCAATTTGAAACACAAATGTTACGTATGATGCCTCATACCTCCACAGGTCTTAGTAATTTATTTTTACTCCCTACATCAGGAACTCGTTTCCTGATATGGAAAGGTTCATGGGTAGAACAATATGCAGAAAATCTCACCGACAGAGAAAAGAAAGATATTATCTCGAATCTCGAGTGGGCATTCAAAATTGCTGGATATGAAAAACCTGTAAAAACATATGGATCAACCATAGAAGATCGTGGTTCCCAAATTACCTTTTCTGCACTTGGACAAGAAGCGCCATTAGACATCAAAACTGCATGGGATCCTGATAGGATAAAACGTGAACGCATTGCGGTTATTCTTCGTGAAAAAATCCCCACTTTTGACATTCGTCTTGGAGGTACAACTTCTATCGATATCACTCGTAAAGGTGTTAATAAAGCCTACGGTATTCACAAACTGGAACAGTATCTCTCTATTTCCATTGAACATATGGTATTTGTCGGTGATGCGCTTTTTCACGGTGGAAATGACTATCCTGCAAAAGCAACTGGTATTGATTGCATTCAGGTTACCGGTCCTGAAGAGACAAGAAAATTGATCCTGAATTGGATTGCATAATAATTATTTACTGCTACAATGCGTTTAGCCTGCCGAGTGGCAGATAACAAAAGGATACACATGATTGATTCGGATATACTCGAAAAGATCAAGAATGGCGAACTAGTTGAAATTCGTATTACCCAGACTCCAGACACTCCAACACCACGTTTCGAAACTGACGTCAGAGACATGGGAACATGGTTACGGCAATTCTCTAAGAGTTGCGGCCCTCATCGATGCATATATTTTTCGGAGAAATCAAATCTGAAAGGTGATGTCACTGCTGAGGTAACAATTGGAATTATTCCAAATATTCAACGTAATATACTTATAAAAAAACTTCAAATCCTTGCTCATGAGTCATTCAAGATCTCGTTTAGCACATAAACCTTATCCACCGTCCAGGAATCTTCGGATTTCTGGACATCTTTTTTAATTATCAATAAGGCTTTCTACTTTACTTATCAATAATCGAGTATCTACAGCTCTTCCTTCGTAGCGAGAACCGAGAACAACAATTGCTACTGCTTGATCACCAATTCGTAAAATAGTAAGCATAGTGTCTCCCGCTTCCGGAGTCCGACCAGTCTTGCCACCGATAAATCGCGGATCACTAGCAAAAGGATGAGTACTTAGGAATGCATGAAAACCATGTTCAGTAGTTGTAGCCATTTCAGCTCCTACCGTACGCGTAATTTCCAGAATATCAGGGCGTGAAGTGTATAGATATTGTGCCAATGCAAACAAATCATATGCCGAAGCTACATTGTGTGGACTGACACCTGATGGATCAGCAAAAAATGTTGAAGGCATACCGATCTCCCACGAATAACTACTCATTAGTTCAAGAAAATATGCTCGATCAGTCGTCGAAAGAAGTGCTTCTGCTGCTACATTAGAAGAGGCTAGTAACAATGGTTTTAGGAGTTCTAGAACGGTAAAACGTTCTCCTTCCTTCAACGCACTCTTATCCGGAGGGACATTGGTAGATTCTTTAGTGATTTCAATGTCTTTATCGATAGATAATTCATTAGTCACAACAAAAGCGGTCACCAACTTTGACATGGAAGCTACTGGTAAAATTGATGAAGGATGATATTCCGCGTATATCTCTCCAGTTTCAATATTTCCTGCAATATATGCACGTGCCGTCACTCCTGCAACATCTGGCCGAGACACAATCACATCTACTACTGCAGCAGTATTGGGAACCGACACTTTTTCTGGAGTTGCAACTATAGCTGTTGTTGTAGAGATTTTAGAAAACTGAATATCAGTAGCTGGAGAACGAGGTATCCGCGCCAAAGGAGTTTGTTGTAGAACTTGCACTACAGAAAGAGGATTATTAACGACAGTTTTATGAATCTTTACTCCTATTGCAAAAGTAATAAAGCCAATGCAAAGAAATAATACAATAAAAGTATTTCGATAAGGAACTAACATCTAATTACTGTAGCAAATTTTACCTAAATCAGGAAGACTATCGTGTGGCAGAAATAGTAGGAATTAATTCCCCCGTTGAACTTGCAGTTATGCGACCATTTGCATCGCGAAAGATCTCATATCCAGTTATATAGTCAGTCACATTTGTGAAGTGTGCGCCGGAAATAGAAGGATCGAAAGGAAAGGCAGATACATAATTTGGAATCACACAAGAAGCGATATCCCCAGGGTCATTTGGTGTGACACTACTCTGTATCAGAGTAACAGCAGTTGGTATGACTCGAGCTGTACCATTACACATAAAAGTTCCTCGATTTTCTGCCATATTTTGATGAATGGAATTAATAATAGTATTCATATTACTGACTCGTTGTGAATCACGAGCAAGTTTGAATTGTCTTGAAGGATTGACCGCAACCAATACAATTGCCGAAAGAAGCGCAATGATACCGATCACCACTAATATTTCGATAAGAGTGAAACCTCGCTTTTTTGAATGAATATTCATATAAAGATATATTAGTATTAATACACTAACGTTAGCAGAATGAGATAAAGTTTTGATAAAGAATATATCAACTAATGATAAAGGTTAATTACATTTTTACTGAAGAAACTGCTGTAGTAACTCCCGATATGGAAGAAGTAGCAGAAATCGTGACATTTCCACGATAATCATTTTTAATATATGCCTGACAAGAAAATTCCCGCATAGTGATCACACCTTTTAGAAAAACATCCTTACGAAACATCAGTTGAATACTTTCTACACACCCATCAAGAGAAAGACGTGACTGAATTCTTAATTCACGACGCATCACCATATCTACATATGAATAAGTATGAACCATCGTTACCAATGAAAAAGCCAACGTTCCTGAAGCCAAAAGAACGATAGAAATCAGTGCGGTGAAACCGTATTTATATTTTTTCGGCATCATTAATATCATTAGTTAAGTGAATATTTTGAATATGAATATTATATGCATAACTAATAAATCCAGATAAAAGAATGGAAAGGAGTACAATATATATCATCATTTCAATCAGAGTAAATCCTGATGAATAACGATAATATTTACTGGAATGAGATTTCATATATAATAGGCGCGGAATTCGCTAAGACATATAACCGTTCGTTATCACAAACTAGTGTTTGTGGAGCGATAGGTAATGAATATGAAGTACTCGAAGCGTTCAATATATCAATTCCAAATCTTTGTAATTCCCTACCGCCTTCCCTACTTACAATATACATACCACTACGATCAACTATACTGGCATATACTCCACCAGGACTATTTAATGACACTGGTGATGCAAGTGTCCGAACCGAACTGGTTGCCCAAGAGAATAACTCATGTTCTGCTTTAATATCAAAACCGCCTGACGTACGACCGAATATCAGTCGATCTTCAAAAAAAGAAATATGTTTACCTTCTTGACGACTCCATCCCGATGGGCTGACACTATTCAATATCGTCGGATGATTTGGATCCGTAACATCAACAAGAATCAGTTGATGTTGTGCTGCAGTCGTAATATAAGCAACGTCATGTCGTACAAAAATATCCATGATTTTACTGCCAATCTCCAAACTCCCTTGTTGTACCAAATTATTTGGATCTACTGCATTAAAAATAATAAATTCAGCCCCATCCCATTTTTCTGTTCCGAGATACATATGACTATCATTGTAGAAAATAGTATTTCCACGTGTTGGTGGAGTAGTTGTACTTGGAAGTGTCAATGTGTATTTTTGTTTAAGTATTAATCTATCTAATGAATCTATACCTATCGTATGAATCTGTGCCACAGTACTCGCGGATGCAGCAAATAGCATATTTCCCACAAGTGAGATCGAGCGTATTCCCGGACCTGTATTAATGGAAGATCGTAGATATGGATTAGTAGTATCCGCTATATCTACAATAATAATATCCGGATCATTGGCTCTAGTAGAATCCGTCGCAATATATGCAGTAGAGTTCCGCACTTCGAGATCAAAAAATGGAAGTAATGGATCTACAGGAATCGTGATTGGAGTAATAATTACATTCCCCTGATGGCCAAAATCAACCGAGCATACTGGAGTACCTTTGCTATCAATTTTGGAAAGTGACGGATAATTTCGTACACTATTCAACGTAATTTTTTCACCAATACGTATTTCTGTTTCAACTCTATCATTACCGTACCACTTCCCTGTACCACGAATTTCAATAGTTGAACTAGCAACAGGTACGATGATTATTCGTGATTCATAAGGTACCATACCAACAAAATCGTCCCGATATACTTCGTAAAGATCCATAAAAGAATTACGTTCATATGCCTGTTCAAATACACTTCTCAACATGATGGAGGATTCAAAGAGTAGTGCAGTAAAAATAGACGCCAGCGAAAACGCCAACAATATGTCCACCAGTATCATCCCTTTATTTTTGTAATACTTTTGAAATATCATATATCGGCATCATGATTGATAAAGCGATTGCTCCGACCATACACCCAACACCAATCATCATGACCGGCTCAATCAATGCCGTAATACGCTTGAGTGTATGTTCAATATCTCGGTCAAACAGACCAGCGACACGGCCCAACGATATACCTAATGTTCCTGAACGTTCGCCTGCTAATACCAATTGTGGAACATAGTCTGGTATATAGTGATGTTTCAATACAATACCCAATGATATTCCTCGTTTGATCTCAACGACCTGTGCCTGAAATATCTTTTGCAACGGTAATAGAGTGACGGTCTCACAGACTTTTGGATATGAAACTGCAATAGGGACTCCTGTTTCTATCAATGCACCGACTGAACGAAAAAAGATAGAGAGATGATATGCAATAATTATTTTTCCTAAAATTGGTATCTGCACAAGACTTTTATGCACTATTCTTCGAAGAGATATGTATCTTCTATATGTCCATGTAAACGTACTGATACTTATCAACAAAATTATTGCAATATACAAACCATATGATAATAATCCATCTGAGATAGCAATAATTATTTGAGTTAATAGAGGTAAGGTCACATGCAAACTTTTGAGCATTGGGATAATCTGTGGCATCACTCCTCGTAATAATCCCAATGTCAGAAAGCTAGCAAACAAAGCAATGATGCAGGGATAGGCCATAGCCGAAAGGCATTTGCTAATCAATTCACCTTCCCTTTCCATAATAATTCGCGCTGTCTGTAGTGATTTGGGAAGTTCTCCTGATAATTCTCCATGACCGATCAATGCAACGATGGTTCCTGGGAGTCGGACATATTCTCCTAAAGCTACCGATACAGAACCTCCTCTTTCTATTGTTTGTCTCACCGCTTCGAGACTCTGCTTCTTTTGAGGAGAAGTTCCTTCTGCCATAACCGTAAAAGCATGATCGATACGCAATCCTGCTGAAAGATATAATTCCAATCTTTCCAATAGGAAAATACTGTCGCGACGATTCCACACACGGAAAGAAAATAATGAGATCTTCATATTTTTTATTCATATAAAACTCGTTGGACTTCGGTATGAGTCGTGACTCCCCATTCGACCTTTTCAATGCCATCTTCGGCCATTGAAATAAATCCCTTGGAGCGTGCATATGATTGATAATTGGCACTCGAAGCTTTTTTGAGAATCATTTCTTTGAGACGACTGTCTATCTCGCACACTTCAGCAATCACTGCTCGACCGGCATATCCGGATTGGCGACACATCTCACATCCGTCGAGGTTGCATCCACTACATACAGTTCGTACCAATCGTTGACCTATAACTAATCGTAATGTAGAAGCCAATAAATATGGATCGATGCCCATATCAATAAGTCGTGGAATGGCTTCGAGAGAAGAATTGGTATGTAATGTCGATAATACCAAGTGTCCAGTCAATGCAGTATGAATAGCAACTCGTGCAGTTTCACTATCACGTATTTCGCCAACCATGATTACGTCTGGATCTTGTCGTAATGAAGATCTCAATCCATGCGCAAATGTCATACCTTGTGTATGACGAACATAGACTTGGCGTATACCCGGCAATTCGTATTCGATCGGATCTTCGAGAGTAATAATAGAAAGTGATTCCCGAGCTTTTTCTACCAAACAGGTATGTAAAGTGGTTGTCTTGCCGGAACCAGTCGGACCAGTCACTAGAATCAGACCGCTGGTTTTTGCAATAGCCCTATATATAGAACGTTCATGATCTGGAGTGAAGCCAAGTTTTGCAAATGAAACGTCGTGAACCGTATGGATAGGTAATAACCTCATCACCGCATTTTCACCATGATACGTTGGCATAAATGAAATACGGATATTGTATGGAATATCACCCTCGACTTTCCATCGACCATCCTGAGGAATAATATGAAGATCTGTCCGTGCTCCTGCCAAAATCTTCAGTCGAGCAATGATCTCCTCGTGAAGTTTTTTTGGTATCATCGTGATATGTTCCATAATGCCGTGAACCCGCATGCGTACAAGTACACAGGAACTCTGTGGATCACAATGAATGTCCGATGCCTTTACATAAACTGCGTGAGAAATAATGGTATCAACCACTTCTACCGCTGATAAATGTGACATGATTTCCTTCATAAACACATACTATCAATCCTCTATGAAATCCTGATGAAGAAAGTCTCAAGAAACACTTAAAATTTCTATCCACAGTGTTTTAGATACCCACATATGGCGGTTTAATTAATTGATAATCTGAGCCAAAAACTCATCTTTAGAAGCAAATATGAATGGGATCACTATAGCTGATATGTTTGGTTTAGACTAGTAGCAAAAGCCGACGAATTGAAATAAGTTGAAATTTGATACTGTAAACTTGAATAACCAGAGTATATGCTCAATCCAAAAACTGTAGAAGTTATCTTTGAGGATGCGATTTTCGTGCGACAAGAACACCAAATCACCTCATCAACATCCATCTATGTATAAATATCCTGAGCGGAATAAAGAGTCCATCAATAATAATCTTATAATTCATTTTTGATCTACCTGCGATTCTTTCAGCAAAAATAATCGGGACTTCTTTTACTCGAGCTCCAGCTTTTACCATACGATATTTAAATTCGATCTGATATGCATATCCATCACTTGCAATTGAGGTTATATCTACTTTTTGTAATATCTTGCGAGAAAATCCTGCGAATCCTGCAGTAAGATCGTTAATAGAAATATTTAGAAGAAAACGTGAATACAAATTCCCCACTTTACTTAAAAAACGTCTCTTCATATCCCAATTACTAACACCTCCACCATGCACATATCGTGAACCTACTACAAGATCGTAATCAATAAGAGCATGCAACATTGGTGAAATATATTTAGGATCATGAGATCCGTCTGCATCCATAGTTAATATATATTCTATACTTTCGTCACGAACCAATTTAGAAAGTGCTGATTTATAGGCTTCACCAAGACCATTCTTGGACTGCCTTTTCATAAGAGCCACTTGAGAATGTTTTATACGAAAATTTTCAACTAATGCACCTGTACCATCAGGAGAATTATCATCAACCACAAGAACTTCAATATCTGGATACAATGAAACTATAGATTCGAGATGTCCTATAATCGTATCTTTTTCATTATATGTCGGTACAATTATAACTGTGCGCTTCATAAAGAAAGTCTATCAAGTATAGTATATTTCCCTATTTCTTCAAGAATACGATACCCACATATGGCGGTTTAATTAATTGATAATCTGAGCCAAAAATTCATTCGGCGTCTTGCCATTTAAACCGCAATGTTCAAGATCATTGTAGTACATATTCTACTTCTTTCTTCGCTATCGGGATTACCCATCTTAATCGTTCTTCTTTAATTGTTTTAGCCATATGTATCGACATTCTCGGAGTTTATCCGAAAACCGCCATATGTGTGTATACATTACCGGAGGTACTTGACAAGTGTTGTCTATTTATGTACTATATTAGTCTACTCAATGATATGTCCACATACGATCAAGTGATCTAATATATACAAATATTATTAATGAGGAAGTATTTTTAATTAGTTATTATGAAAATAAATAATCGCCATCCAGCTCTCTCTGTTTTACTAGGTTTCTCTCTTATTTTAGGAAACTTTAGTTTTTCAACAGTATTTGCTGCTGTGCAAAAAGGTGAGAGTTTTAGGGTTCCAACAACTGCTCTACCAAGTAATTTTATTTCTAAACAAGGAACTTCTATAAGTTCAAAGAATAGTTTAGGTACTTTAGATTTAAATAAGCGAACTACGATCCAAAAGCGGAACTATGTTGAGGGGGAAATCCTTGTTAAATATAAAGATAGTAAAATAAATTTACAGAGTTTTTTCGGTAGAGCAACTGCTAACTTTTTGATGAGCGGTAAATCACTGGAAAAGGTAGAGGATTTGAGAAAAAACAATATCTCTGTTTTCAAAATTAAGGATAACAAGACAGTAGAAGAGAAAATTGCAGAGCTGAAGAATGATTCCAGCGTTGAATCAGTCCAGCCTAACTTTCAATATTATCCTGCCGTTATTACTACTAATGATGAATATAAAGACATTCTGTGGGGGTTGGATAATACAGGTCAATTAGTTAATGGGGTTTCTGGAACTGATGACGTTGATATAAACGCACCAGAAGCTTGGGTAATAAACGAAGGTACAAATGGCGTTGCTATAGTAGCAGTTATAGATAGTGGAGTTGCATATAATCATCCAGATTTAGCTGCAAATATGTGGGATGGAACAAATTGTGTAGGCGAAGACAAGAACGGAATTAGTTTAAATGGCGGTTGTAATCACGGCTATGATTATCAAGATAATGATAAAATTCCATTACCTACATATGGATCTCACGGTACTCATATTGCAGGAATAATTGCTGCTGAAAAAAATAATGCCGAAGGAATAATAGGTGTTGCTCCACAAGCAAAAATAATGGCTTTGAAAATGGACGGAACCACTGCAGAGGCTGTAAAAGCAATTAATTTTGCACAGCAAAATGGATCCATGATTATCAATTTTAGTTGGGCAGGTACGAATAACGATCCTGTTTTAAAAGATGCTATTGAGGGCTTTCCAGGGTTATTTATTGCCGCGGCAGGAAATTGTAGTGATATTAATACTTATCTATATAATGGATGTACATCTCTAAACCAAACTTTATATCCAGCAAGTTTTGATTTATCAAACATAATTTCTGTTGCAGCAATACACCAAGACAATGGTTTGGCAAGTTTTTCAAACTTTAGTGCAATTTCAGTTGATGTTGGAGCTCCTGGGGTAAATATATTGAGCACAATATCACAAGAAACTACTGTCCTATTCGAAACCTTTGAAACTGTCACACCGCTCGCTGTTCCAGATAAATGGTTAAAGGGTGAGATATTGAATAATTGGGGAACATATCCGCTTGATGCAGGTACTTTTTGGGGCAATGTATTGTATGGGGATCTCGCTACTTCATATGCACATACAGCTAATTCTACTATTACCTCACCAACATACGATTTAAGTGCAGGTGGGGCGAATATAGATTTTTGGACTGGGTGCGATACAGAATATAGCACGACCTTGACTGATTATATGGCGTTAGAGTTTAGCGATGACGGAGGAAACTCTTTTACTGAAATGTTGAAGTGGGATGAATATCTAATAGATGCGAATACGGATCCTGCAGGAAGTGCAATCTATCATTTTCAAAACTTAAGTATTCCAAACCAATATTTGACTAGCAATTTTCAATTTAGACTAAGATGGGTAGCTAATGGAAATGCAAATATTGGCTCAACAGGAGACGGTTGTTTTGTTGACGACATAAAAATCACAAAATTTAGTAATGGTTTAGACGAACAATATGGTTATAGCAACGGTACTTCAATGGCTGCTCCGCATGTTGCAGGACTTGCGGCACTTATTCAAGGATATAACCCAAGTCTCTCTACTTCACAGGTAAAGAATATTATCCTAAGTACAGGAGATAGTGTTTCTTCTTTGTCTGATAACACAGTTACAGGGAAAAGAATCAATGCTCAAAAAGCACTTCAAGCTGCCAATCCAGCAAAAGCAATAACTTCATTTAGTTTTGCTAGTCCAATAGCAACTACTACAATTGATGAGATTAACCACACTATTTCTTTTGTAGCACCTTTCGGCACAAATGTTGCTGCATTAGTTCCAACAATTACAATTACAGGTGCATCAGTCAGTCCTCTTTCTGGTGTGGCTCATGATTTCACATCTCCTGTAACATATACAGTCACGGCGGCAGATGGCTCAACTCAAGCATATGTAGTGAGTATCAATGTTGGTGTAAACCTAAATACTGCTTTGGTTGCAGCTGATAAACTCGCTCTTACAGAAACCTTGATAAAAGGAACTAATACTGATTTGGCAAACATAACGACAAACTTAAATACATTACCAGCGAACGGTTCAAATGGATCGACTATAACATGGACTTCCTCAAGTACATCGATCGTAAGTAATGACGGACAAACAGTTGTTAGACCAATATTTGCTACAGGAGATGCTACTACAACTTTGACAGCCACCTTGACCAAAGGGTTAGTAACAGATACGAAGATTTTCAATTTAACAGTATTAAAATTACCAGCTAATTCTGTAGCGACAATTACATCTAGTAGTTACACAGTTAGTGCAGGCGGACCAGTGACTGAGACTATAACTTCCGTACCGTCTGGTACATCAAAAGCTACTTTTCTGGTGACTTTAACAAAAGGAGACATTACTCAGACTTGGAACGACTCAGCTATAAATGATCCAGTAACAAGCGATGATATATTAATTGTAACTGCTCAAAATGGAACGATAATTATTTATACAATTAGTGTACTAGCGACTCCAGTTACACTTTCTGGTATCGCAATTACGAATCCTGCAACTAAACTCATCTACACAGTTGGAGATGTATTAAATATTACTGATCTGGTTGTAACTGGAACTTATAGTGATGGAAGCACTACGACTGAATCAGTTACAGGAGCAAATATAACAGGCTTCAATAGCTCAGTCGCTACAACTAGTCAGATCCTTACTGTTACTATAAATGGAAAGACTACAAGTTACACAATCAATATTCTTAGTTCTGATAAAAATATTACTACCTTCAATTTTCCACAGTTTACAGGTGTGATTTCTGGAACAGATATTACAGTGACTGTGCCTTACGGAACAGAGGTAAATGCTCTCGTCCCAATAATCACACTAAGTGGTGGAACAGTTATTCCAGCATCTAGTGTAGAACAGGACTTTACATCTCCAGTTACATATACAGTGACGGCGGCCGATAGTTCGACAAAAATCTATATAGTCACAGTAACAGTTACTCAACCATCAGATCTCTCAGTTTTAGTTACTACGATTGCAAATGCTCAAAATAAGTATGACTCTGCTGTCGAAGGTATTTTACCTGGTCAATACCCAGCTCCACTGAAGGATAGTCTACACACAGCAATAAGTATTGCGTCTGCAATAACAAATAATTCAACACAAGTTGTTGTTGATGCTGCTGTTGTAACTTTAAATATGGTTATCGCTACATTTGATGCTGGGGCAGTTCCACCTGATACAGTCGCTCCGACTATCACCCTAAAAGGACAAAGTGTCGTTGATGTACATATTGGTGATACATATACAGATGCTGGTGCTATAGCTGTGGATAATGTGGATGGTTCAGTCACTGTTTTTACTACTGGATCAGTTGACACTTCAACACTTGATTCATACACAATAACTTATACAGCGACTGACACTGCAGGGAATATTGGGACAGCGACAAGAATTGTTAATGTTGTTGATGTTACAAAACCTATCATTACAATTTTAGGTGACAATCCTGTGACAATTGAATTTGGCTCAGAATATGTTGATGTTGGTGCAACATCAATAGATGACGTTGATGAAAATTTAACAAACCAGATTGCTTCAAGCACTGATGTTAATTTAAATATAGTTGGTTCTTACACAGTAAGGTATAACGTCTCAGACTTCTCGGGAAACAATGCTCTAGAAGCAGTAAGAACTGTGAATGTGGTAGATACTATTGTTCCTATAATATCAACTCCGGTAAATCAAACTTTTGAGGCTACTGGAATAAGTACTACACCTACATTAATTGAATCAACAGCGACTGATAACTATACCTCTAGTCCGATTATTACATATAGCCCACATTCATTCATACTCGGCACTACAACAGTAACTTGGACAGCTACTGATTCTTCAGGTAATGTAGCTTCTACTACCTCCAAAATAACTATTATAGATACGACAGCTCCAGTTATTACTATAACCGGTTCTAACCCAGTAAGTATTACTGTCGGTTCTGGCACTTATTCTGATGCTGGTGCAACCGCTCTAGATTTGATTGCAGGTTCGGTCGTCGCAACATCTACAGGATCTGTTGATACAGCAGTAATTGATACATATACCATAAGTTACACAGCAACCGATAATTTTGGAAATACTTCAACATCAACAAGAACGATTAATGTTATTGCCACACCAGTTACTCCTTCGTCTAGTAGCGGAAATACAACTCCACTTAAGATAGTGGGAGATATAAATGGTGATGGAAAAATTAATAAATACGATTTCTCACTTATGATGGCAAACTGGGGAAAGGTAGGATCAAACATTTCAGACTTAAATGGAGACAACAAAGTTGATAAATATGATTTTGCATTATTAATGGCGAAGTGGATTATATAACAATAAAAATATGAAAAATAATAAATTCAAAATCTTAATATCAGCATTTGTCCTCTTAATTTTCAGTGTTGCTGGAATTGCTGAGGCAGCAGGTGGTGTTTATGTCACGCCAGCAACCGCGACTAAAAATGTCGGTAATAGCTTCGAGGTATCCGTTGGAGTAGAGACGACAGCAAGCAAAGTATATGCCGTTGAAGGAACATTGATGTTCAATAATCTTACATGTAAAGGCATAACTGTTGCAGATGGAGTTACAGCGCAGACTTCCCCAACATGTGCAAAACCATATTTTTTGCTTGGAATACCTTCAGGTACGAATACAGGTAAAGTGTTGTTATCTGTTGCCGTTAACGCTGGAACAGCTGGTGCGGCTTCTATAAGCTTCACAGGGGTTGATATAGTAGGTGAGGGGGTATCTTTAGGTTCAGGTTCAACAGTGGGTAGTTACACAGTCAATCCAGTTGCGGTGGTTCCAGTGAAAGTAGTTGAACTAGTAAAACCTGTTAAAAAGACGATAAATGCATTACCAGTTAAGACTGTTGCGGAACCAGTTATTGTTCCGGCTACAACCACACAAGCAGCTACAGAAATACAACCTGAAGTCCCTCTACAGGTAGCTGCAGTCACGACTGCTGTACCACAAAGTGGTTGGAATATGTGGATTTGGATTTTGATGGGGATTGTTGTTCTTGGCGTCATAGTTTATGGATTCTTCAGACATCCTAAAAATAATAATTAATATTTCAAATAAAAAAACTACAATTCATATACTGGAAAAAAGGGTTATGTAAATCTGTATAAGTGGTAAATTTATGAATTGCACAAATTGTAATCAATCTCAATTTGAATACGCTCACTTAAATTCAAGCGTTTATTACATTTTCTTAGTTTTTTGTTTTTCATTTCGCTTAATATCTTACTACTAAGCGTTGCAACTCAACACTGAACTCGGATACACCATATTGCTTTTTTATAAAAACGTGATATTATTTTCCGTTGGTTGCTCTTTTATATACATGTCCACAATGGACAGGAAGTTCAACTTTGTTGTTCTAATCCAAACCTCAAACCTATCATGTAAATGGACAAAACATCGAAGCCTAAAAAAATCAGTCTGATCGGTCCTCCCTGCGTAGGAAAAGGATTCCTTTCGCAACATGCAAAGGAATATTACCGTAAAACTGATAATGAAGTTCACACCATCGGCATGGGCGATTTAGTCCGTGCACGTTTGGATAATGATGCAGTATTTGCGAATAAATACCGCAAACCAATGGCAGACGGGTACCTGCTTCCCGATAATGAGATGCGGCCTATGTTTCAAAAAGCTTGGAACGAAGCGATTCATCCCCACCTCATCCAAGAAGGATATTTGAGAACAGTACGGCAAGTTCAAGATGGAGAGGAAATGGGTTTCCTTCAACAAGACTCTGTAACTATCATACTTCTTGCGTCTAAAACTACTTGTCATAATCGTGCTTTAGATCGGTTAAAACGGAAGCCTGATGGAAACCGTTTGGACGAAGCAAAGTTTCAAGATCGTTTTGATCACGATTACAAAACCGCCAGAGACGTTCGTAAAGCTTTGCTTCGTACACAGACAACGATTATACAACTGGATGCAAACGACGATCTGGAATTGAGAGTCTTTCCGGATTTTTTATCTATCCTTCGAGCTTACTGGAACGAAGTGAAGCTATTCGCGCAACCCAGTATTCCAAATCGCCTCATGCAATCCAAGACATCATTTGTTTCATTCGCTACTCAAGGGCAAAACGGAACGATTTCTCCTATTTAAATCTTTCCTACAACCTCCCCACCGACTCTCAAGCCGGTGGGGATTTTTCTTACTCCAAACCGGAGGCCTCACCTCGAGGTGAGGCCTCCGGTTTCTTGATTTGACTTATTCCCTATTTTTATGCTTTACTAGAGATATCAGAGCCGTCGGCTCTTTTTGTTTCCACCTTCATTCACTTAATATTATTCTTATGCAAATTCGCAACATCGCCATTATTGCCCACGTGGACCATGGCAAGACAACTTTGACTGACGCCCTCATGACACAATGTGGTCATGCCGACGAAGGCACCATGGACTCAAATGCGCTTGAGCAAAAGCGTGGTATCACCATTTATGCAAAAAATACCTCTATTTTATACAAGGATACTAAGATCAACATCGTAGACACTCCGGGTCACGCTGACTTCGGTTCAGAAGTCGAACGTGTACTCCGCTCTATCGATACCGTGCTTTTGGTGGTGGATGCCCAAGAAGGTCCGATGCCACAGACTCGTTTCGTACTCAAGAAATCCCTCGAACTTGGTCTCAAACCTATCGTCATTATTAACAAGATTGACAAACAAGCTGCAGATCCTGCACGTGCACACGAACAAGTCCTCGAACTCTTTATGGAACTTGGTGCCAACGATCAGCAACTCGATTTCCCTACCCTCTATGCCATTGGTCGCCAAGGTATTGCAAAACGTGCACTCACTGACGAAAGCAAGGACCTTTCTCCATTGCTCGACGTTGTTCTTGAACATGTTCCTCCGGCAAACAAAAGTGCCGACGCTCCTCTCGTCGCTCAAGTATTCAATTTGGGATACGACAATTTCCTGGGACGTTTGGCCATTGCACGTATTTATGACGGTAAGATCAAAGATGGTCAAAATATCTGGGTTAAAGATATGAACGGCAAATTGACCCAAGGTAGAATCACTAAACTCTTTACCTTTACCGGCAAAAAGCGCACCGAAATCTCTGACGCAGAATCAGGTGACATTGTGACCGTTGCAGGTATTCCTGATATTTATATTGGAGAAACACTAGTTGATAATGAAGCGACCCAAGCAATGCCCGCGATCACAGTCGATGAACCGACCATCTCTTTGCAATTCTTGGTTAACAATTCCCCTTTTGCCGGACGTGAAGGTACATTCGTTACTGGTCGTCAGATCCGTGAACGTCTTGAGCAAGAACTTGAAACCAATGTAGGTCTCAAAATCGACACCTCTTCAAGTGAATACATCACCGTTTCAGGACGTGGTGAACTCCATATCGCAATCCTTTTGGAAAATATGCGTACCGAAGGTTACGAAGTTCAAGTTTCTCAACCACAAGTTATTATCAAAGAAGAAGGCGGGGTCAAACTCGAACCTTTCGAAGAAATGATTATCGATACACCTCAGGAATACTCTGGTGCTATTATCGAAAAACTCGGCAAACGCAAAGGTATTATGACCGATATGAAAACCCACGGAAACCAAGTCCGTATGATGTTTGAAATTCCTACCCGTGGTCTTCTTGGTTATAGAAACGTATTTATTATAGACACAAAAGGTGAAGGTATTATGTCTAGTCGTGTAACTGGTTTCAAACCATATGTAGGTGAGATCGAGAAACGTGAGACAGGTGCCATGACATCTATGGTCTCCGGAAAGTCCCTCGGTTTCTCTCTCTGGAACCTCCAAGATCGTGGACGACTCTATATCGGTCCTGCAGTTGATGTATACGAAGGCATGGTCGTCGGGGATACTTCAAAAGGTGACGATATGGAAGTTAATCCATGCAAAGGTAAGGCTATGAGTAATATGCGTTCATCTGGTAAGGACGAAGCTCTCAACTTAGTACCTCATTTTGAACTTACTATCGAAAGAGGTTTGGAACTAATCCGCGATGACGAATATCTCGAAATCACTCCAAAGAGCGTCCGTTTGCGCCAAAAGTTTTTGACTGCTCTCGATCGAGCAAAAGCGACAAGAAAGGATTTGAAGTAAATCTCGATGCCTCGCCTCGGGATTTACTTATATAAACCAATCAAGAATCCCGATCTTCTGCAATATTTGAATAATTGTCCATTGTATGAGAAAGAATGGTACTAATATAATTGTAGCCAAAACAAGAGTTTTTTTTAGAAATTCTATAATAGGGTTACTTTTATCTTTAGACATATATACAATAGTACACCTAACTTTATTTCCAATGAGTTTTAATATACTCCTCTGCTTCACTCATCAGAAACGGTTGAGTTGAATTACCAACACGAACAAAGAATTCCTCTTTCTTATCACCGTTACGAACGTATGCCGGCTTATGAGTCTCGCGAACCATTACCATGCACACATCTTTACCTTCTATTTTCTCAAACTTTACTCCGACATATTTGGCAAAAGGTAAGCCAATCACCGTCTTCACCAACATATTGAAGTGGTTTTCAAAACCATCACGATTCTTTTTTGGTAATGACTTATAATCATTTTCTAATCCTCTTACTTCACCTCGATCATCGACACCGATCAACAACGTACCTCCATCAGCATTCATAAAACCAACAATTGATTTGGTCACTGCATGTTCTATCTCCTTACTGACTTCACCTTTTCGTACATCGTAACGAAGAGTTTCCTTGAATTCTACAGTGATACTCTCACCTTCTTTAATAAGCTCCGCAATGGTACCAGTCGGCATGCGTCCCGAAGAAACACGGACCATTTGTTGTATGGTCTGAACATGATCATCAAAACCAGCGATATTCTTGATCTTGGTAACCCGGTTCATCTTATGTTCCAGAATAATCGTGGCATGATGCATCAAACGACCGAGGGGAGACTGATATACTTCTACGGAATTTACATCACTCAAACTAACAAATTTATGTCGTCGAAATAACAATCCAGATTTTTTGACGATTTCTTTTTCATTAATTTCATAATGAGAAAAATACCAATTGAGAAAGAGAAGTGTAATATATCCAACTTGAAAAAAGGAGAATATGGCCACCAAAAAAAGATCATAACGAATATACTGATCAAGGCCCCATGCCTCGAATATCAGACCGTAGTTTCCGAGAAATGACGCAACAAAGAAAAAGATAATAGCGATAACTTCCATAACCACAACGTCTCGAATAAAGACGAGAGGTCCTTCTTTTACGATGATACGGCGCATAGTTCTTCTATAGTATCATACTCTTACTTTGAATCTGTAGGATCTTTTTGTAGTATTATTTTGGTCCTGTTAATCCCTAATGCAAATGCCCCACCCCCTCGATCTTGGCCTATTCGATGAGCTAATGAACGCATATAGGTGCCACTAGAACACATTATACGGACTTTTAAGACCCCAAACTGCAGAGCATCATCGTGGAGCACTTCCTGCCAACGTTGAGTGATTTCCACTTGTCTAAAGTCGCCTTTCACCTGAGAAATCTTGTTGATAATCAAACCTTTTAATTTAGTGGCCGATATCGTTTTTGATTCCAGCTCCACTAAAGAATAGATCGTGACTTCCTTTACTGGCATTCCCTCCGGTAATTCACCGGCGCGCGCCATGACATGCAAAGGAACGCCATTCACGGTACGCGATGAATACGGAGGGTATGATTGAGAGAATGTACCTATGTAGTGACTAAGATCGATAGATCGAGGCGAGGCCTCGATCTGACAAATCGTAGCTAATCCCAATGCATCATAGGTATCGGTTTCAATTCCAAAGACAATTTCAACTTCATACTCCTTATCCAACCCAAGATACTCTTCTTTTTGTTTACATTCTTCTCCAATAAGAATAAGTAGCTCACCTTCTGCCATAGGATCGAGGCGTCCGGCATAAGTCATTGATACATCTTTAAATTCAATTCGTCCTTGTGCAACCTGTTCTACACGAAATCGCTCCAATGCTTCCAAGGGTGTTTCGCCCACTTTTTTAGTAATCACGTGCATATGTCTCATATTATAGGTCTGTCGCATATTAGACAACATAGCCCCTTCATAGGGGCCTTTTTATTTGCTACAATTCCCCCATGTCAGACAAATCAAAGAAACTTTCGACTGATGCATACAAAGGAGTACGCGACTTTTTTCCGGTAGACATGGCTATTCAGCGACACATTTTTGATATTTGGGAAACCATATCAAAAAAATACGGCTATGAAGAATACGGCGCATCAGTTCTCGAGCCAGCCGACCTGTATCGTGCTAAAACCGGAGAAGAAATAATCAACGAACAGACCTATAGTTTTATCGACCGTGGCGAACGTGAAGTCACTCTTCGTCCCGAAATGACCCCTACCCTCGCACGCATGGTAGCAGCACATAAACGTGAGCTCGTATTTCCGTTACGTTGGTATTCCATTCCCAACCTATTTCGCTATGAACAACCACAACGCGGACGCGTGCGTGAACACTGGCAACTCAATGTTGATATCTTTGGTATCGAATCTTTGGCAGCCGAAATAGAAGTTATTTCTATGGCATACGATATTACTCGTAGATATGGCCTCAAGGATATCGATTTTGAAATACGTCTTAATAGTCGCCGTTTGATGCACTATGTAACCAAAGACATGTTCAATCTCGATGAACATCAGGCACACACTATTGCAAAGTTAATTGATAAAAAAGACAAAGTAAAACCAGAATGGTTTGAAGCTGCTGCTATGGAAATTCTCGGAGACAATACACCAACATTTCTTACTCTTCTCAATTCTAAAAATTTCGAAGAATTCACTTCCCACCTTCCGCAAACAGTCGAAGAACACCAGGGTCTCTCTGAAGTACGCCAAGTTATTGAGGGACTAGAAAAGCTCGGTATTACCAATACTCGTTTCGATCAGACCTTGATGCGCGGTTTCGACTATTATACCGGCATCGTATTCGAAATATTCGATCTAAATCCGATCAATCGTCGCGCAGTGCTTGGTGGCGGTAGGTACGATGATCTTCTTTCGCTTTTTGGTAATGATAAGGTCACTGCTGTTGGTTTTGGTGCAGGTGATGTGACCGCACGAGACCTGATGGAAACCTACAATGCTCTTCCTACGCCTCATGCTCCCGCTGAAATTATGATTTGCGTGGTTGGTGAACAGAATATTCCCTATGCATTCGATGTAGCACAAAACCTTCGTAACAAAGGCCACAGTATTGCTGTTGATTTCTCTATCAAGAAACTTGGGGATCAGATTTCCAATACGAACAAACGAGGAATTGCTCATATTATTGTAATTGGTGACGAAGAAGTAAAAACAGGTAAAATCAAAACAAAGAACCTTCAAAGTGGAGAAGAAAAAGAAATTATTGGATAACAGTTCAGCACCTTATATTTCCAATGCGAAAAATTACGTTTGATATCGAAACAAAGAACTTATTCTCTGATGTCGGTTCCAATGATCCCACAGCACTCGATCTATCAGTGATTTGTATTCACGATTCCGCTGATGATAGTCTCAAAAGCTTTCTAGAACCAGAACTCAAAAATCTCTGGCCAATCCTCGAACAAGCCGATATGTTTATTACATGGAATGGTGATCATTTTGATATTCCACTGCTTAACAAATACTATTCCGGCGATCTCACCAAGATAAAGAGTCTTGATCTGATGAAAGAAGTTCAAACATCTCTAGGTCGTCGTCTCAAGCTCGATAGCGTCGCCGAAGCAACTTTAGGACAAAATAAATCTGGTCACGGACTTGATGCCATCCAGTGGTGGCAAAATGGCGAAATCGATAAGCTTATTCATTATTGTAAAGAAGATGTACGCTTGACACGTGATTTATATGATTATGCTTTGAGCAAAGGCCATCTCAAATACAAGGACGCAGGAAATCTAAAAGAGATCAAACTTAATACATCAGAATGGGAAATTCCTATAGATAACGTCATGACATATACACTACCTTTTTAGAAGATGCTATACTAGATATATTAATTATATTAATTTTCCCCTAATGGAATCCAAATCAAACAGTCCTCTCGGTATTTCCGGAGCTATCATTATTGCAGGAGCTATTATTGCCGTTGCTATCATCTGGGCCCAACGTCCACCGACACAATCAGTTACACAAATTCCTTTGGATGCCGCAGTCGTTTTAGCTCCAGTTACCAATACCGATCATATCCTTGGCAAACCGACTGCCACAATAAAGATTGTCGAGTATTCCGATTCCGCTTGTCCTTTTTGTAAAATGTTCCACCCAACGATGGAAAAAATCATGAAGGAATACGGTGATGAAGGCAAGGTAGCTTGGGTCTATCGTCATTTTCCTCTTGATAATATCCATCCAAATGCCCGTAATGAAGCTCAGGCCATGGAATGTGCTGCATCTCTTGGAGGCAACGATGCCTTCTGGAAATTCACCAATCGATTATATGCAATCACTCCATCTGTTACATCTCAATCACCCGAAGGTCTTGATCAAAAACAATTGCCTGAAATTGCAAAATTTGTAGGTCTCGATGCAGTTACTTTTAACGAATGCCTCTCCAGTGGTCAGTTCAAAGACAAAGTCGAGTCTCACTATCAAAATGGCCTTGCCGCAGGTGTAAATGGTACTCCATTTTCAATTATTGTTACCTCTTCAGGTAAACAAATTCCATTAAATGGCGCACAGCCATACGATGCAATTAAGTCAATGATTGATACGATTCTGTCCGAAGAAAAATAGCCCATATCGAGGTCCGACCTTGGCTATTATTTCTTTTTCTTATCGTCTTTCTTTTCAGTTTTATGTGTACCACTCCATATGAGCGCTACGACAATCAAAATAATGAGAAATGTTTCCATAGGATAAGTATATCATCTATTGACGAGTAATTTTCCTAATGCACAATATTCGCAGTGCTTATTATCGCAATAAAAATCAGTAAAAGAGAGACTTAAAATATTTTTAGCCATTGCAACGATTTCTGTATTTACCATCTCTACTGCCGAAGTATCGATTTCAAATCTTTCTACTTTGTATTTTCCCCGATCATTTGGTTCGATAAAATCAATTTCTCCGTACTTCAAATTGTATTTACTATCACCATATAACAATAGTTTATAAAATGCTAACTGACGGAAGTAATTACCATCCCCTCCACTTCTACTAGCAACCTTGCCTTCAATCTGATTACGAGATTTTGGTTTACCTGTTTTATAATCAACAACCACTACATTAGTATCATCAATAAATTCAATCTTATCGAGCTTACCAGACAATTCGAGCATTACTCCTTTTTCTATGGCCACCTCTATTCCTCGTACCGCATATTCACTCAATAGCCTGCGATTCCATTGAGGATAATAGGCCTTATAATATCCCTGAAGAGCTTTATTACCTTTTTTAAGCACATCTTCCCTGTCATCCACCGTAAATGGAAGCATATCGACATGATACGCAAAGAGCTCAATGAGACGCTTTGAAACAAGGTCTTCACCTTCTTTATATGAATCAAAAAAAGTTCTTAATACCGCATGAATAGCAGTTCCATAGAGCTGATGTTTATTTTCCGCTTGCGGAATACGAATCAGATTTACAAAGAAATATCTCCAGTGACATTCCAAATAATTATTCAAATGAGTAACCGAAAGTGGTTGGCCAAGAAATTTTGCACGAACAAAATCTGGCTGTAAAATAGATATCGATGTATCAAGCACACTTGATTTTTTAGGCATAAAGGTATTACTCATACGCACTATTGGATTTTCACTACGGACTTTTTCTACTTTAAGCAGAGACGGTTCAATTTCAGAAATAAACTGACTTGCTATCGTATCGGCTGAGACGGAACTACTAGCATAACTAACGGTGACATTCTTACGGGCTCGCGTTAGTGCGACGTAGAAAAGACGACGTTCATCATCGATTCGACCAGTTGCTCGTGCATGTTCAATAACCGGAATATGGAATAAATTACGAGAAGATCGATTACCCCAAACTCTATCGACGGCATGAATGATAAATACATAATTAAATTCTTGTCCTTTTGCTCGATGAGCAGTCATCAAACGTATACCGTGAATATGTTCGGAATAGTTACGTCGAGTCGATATGCCATGCGTTTCGGTAATATCGAGATAGTCCATAAAATCCGCCAGACGAAATATACGAGCAGATTGAGTAGCTGTCATGACATGATCATAAAAAGCTTGAACTGAGTTGAGTCGTTCTAGTGAATCAGGGGCGGATACAATCGCCAATAACATATTAGTCTCTTGAATTAATTTTTGTACAAAGACCGAACATGAAAGAAGTTTTGCTTCATATGACCAATTGATGATTCGTGTATATGCTTGACGCACACTCTTTGTATGAGGATCTGCCGTTTCTGTTAGTAGACGATGTAATGGTTTTCTTTCTCGAGTGGCTCTAGCGCAGAGTGCTGCCACTTCAACTAAATCAGCACCCAATTCACGTATAAATAGAGCCTGAGCGAGTACAGAAGCGTCAGAAGGATCGTTGATAGCCCGACAAAGAGTAAGAATCTTGACTATATCCATATCATCCATAACATTATGATCGGATTCAATCCGATGAGGAATACCGTATGCCTTAAGAATAGCCGCGACCGATACAGCATGCTTATTATCACGATATAAAATAGCAATTTCATCGGGTATCTCCCCTTCATTCAATAAGACCTGTATCCTATGAGCAATCATTTCCAATTCATCATCGACGGTGGCACATTCAAGTACGTGTACAGAACTGCGTCCCATCACTAAGGATTTGAGTTCCATCAACTCTCGACCTGGTAATGAAGGATTTTTTCCAATTAAACTATGTGCCACATCCAGAATTCCCTGATGGGAACGATAATTATGTTCCAGATCAATAACGACTGCTTCGGGATATTTATGTGAGAAATACAAAAAGTTTTCGAGTGATGCTCCTTGAAAACGGTATATCGCCTGCTTATCATCACCTACAATAAATAAATTTGGGGACTCATGAAAATCCGACAACAATTCGAGAATACGGTTTTGTGCAGCATTTGCATCTTGATGTTCATCAGCCAAAATATATTGATATTTTTCTTGAAGAATCAACTTAAACTCCGAATCTTTCTCCATCACACGGATAATTTCTAGTAACATATCATCAAAGTCATACTGTTTATGTTTGGCCAGAGCCTTCTCATATTCAGCATATACAAAAACTAATTCTCTGTTTTTGATAACCTGTTTGGCATGTTTTTCTGTTTCAGTTGCAGAGAGTTTGCCGTCATTACTTTCTTCATTATCAACACTTTTCAAAAGAGCCTGAGGTGAAATATTCTCTCTTTTTAAAACGTGAATTTCACGCAAGACCGGACGAACATAATAAGCAGGATCACCATATGGCCGTAATGCTTCGATATCACGAGATTCAATGATTTTCTCTATGATACGAATCTGTTCAGCTTCGGTAATTAATTTTGAACCGATAATGCGAGAAAAATAATCGGGATGATGTTCGATCGTATGTGCCGCGAAACCATGAAAGGTGTGAATTGCGACTTTGTATGCCGGAGAACCAATAATCTCCAATAGTTTACGACGCATAGTATGTGCTCCTGATTCGGTAAAAGTGAGGGCCAAAATACTATCGGGAGACGTGTCTGTAAGATGTAAAATATGTGCAATGCGTAAGGTAAGAATAGTTGTCTTACCAGTACCCGGTCCCGCAATCACAAGTACTGGACCTTCGATGGTATCGACTGCCTTTTTTTGGGCTTTATTGAGGATTGCATATGCCCGATCGAAAGGATTTGGTTGGGAAGCTTTTTTTAGCATTGGTGTATTATAACACAAAATCCTAGTTGACTTCTTTTTAAAAGAGAGAGGTGATTATAAGGAAAAGGATGTGGTGAACCTTAACAGAAAGGAGAGATATATGAAAAATCGTGTGCTGACAAATAGTGACAGTGAGATATTCCCATTCACATTAACCTACGGAACGCGGAGAACCAGGACATTTTGGCTGGGTTCGGGCAAAAAAAAGATTGCGAAAGCGTCAACCAAGTTTCGCCGACCAGGAAGCCTGACACGAACTTTAGTCGGTCAGGGTGGACATGGTGGAGGACCCCAAGAATACGACGAGGTTAGCTAACTCAACAGAATATCAGTCTCATACCGTTCCGATGCAACATCGGAACGGTATTTTTTAATACCCAGGAAACCCCATTCTCCCCTATGGAGTACGCAGAGGAAGTCGTCTATGTTTCAATATACTATGTACCTTTCCAGATTGGTAAATAAAGTACAAATGTCGAGCCACGACCAACACCATCGGAATGAGCCGATATAGTTCCGTTATGATGCTCGATGATTTTACGTGCCACAAAGAGACCTATGCCCGTACCTTCTGTATCTATAGCTCGTGCGGAATCAGTACGATATAACTGAGAAAAGAGACGGCGACCCTGTTCTTTATCAAAACCAATACCCGTATCTTGGACTGACACAAACACTTTTCCACCCAACTGTTTAATGGTAAGAATTATATTTCCACCTACATTGCTATATGTCAGTGCATTATCTAAAAGTGACTGCATAACGATACGCATTTTTACCCTGTCTGCATGAATGAAAAGCGGCGAGCCTTCTATATCATGAAAAGCAAAGGTGATTTTTTTATCTTGACACAAGTGTGAATATTCTTGACCTAGACTCTTAAGAAACAGAGTAAAATCGATAGTCTCATAGGCATATGTGTACTGCGAGCGATCTTCAGATGAAACTTCTGCCAAAGCGTTAATAAGTTCGATCAAGCGATTGACACTTTCATTTATATGAATAATATCTGTTTTTCCTTTAGAAGGAATCATTTCAGTAAGATTCTCTACAGACCACCTTATAGATGTCAACGGCGTTCGAAGTTTATGTGTCATGATCGTGATAAATTCATATTTGAGTTCATCAGTCTCACGAAATCGTTGCCAGGTAAATATACTCAAAATCGTTGCTGCAAAACCCGCTAATAACGGTAATACCCAGAACGGAAAATTGGGTATCAATATATTTATGGTTGAATTGATATATCCGACCATAAAAATACTGAAACTACTGACAGCTACGATAACAGCAAAAAATAAGGCTCGCTTTGCGACGATTCTGATATCAAGAAGATTGTAACGGACAATTGCATATGCCATTGGTATGGCCAAAATTGGTACAAATGGGGCGGCGTAGAGAGGGTCAATAGCAATATCGTATACCAAAGGTATTGCCAGAGATCCAAGACTATATCCCAAAAGCAGTGAGATGAAGAAATACTTGAGCCGATTACGCATGATCGCATCTACATGATGATATGCATAGACCAAATATCCCAAGAAATAAACGGGTACGATGATATCAAAAATTATGCGCATAATCCATTGTAAATTACCTGGATTATAATAATTAACAAAATAGAGTTTAGGAATCGAAGGTAGAAGATATGTATCTGGAAATATCACGTGTATAATCGTCAACACGATAGCTGATATATACATGAAATACATAAAGTATATCTGCTTCTTGACTGCATCCACCAATGCAAAAGAACAGTGGGTCAAAAAGACTGCGATCCAAATAACCGACAGATTTAACATCAGTACATTTCGCGATACAATAGGATCAACGATATTTACTCCAATTGCATGAGAAATGACAAAAATGAAAATACTGAAAAATGACAAACTAAATGTTTTATTGACGACAGAATTTCTATCTTTTAAATAAACAAATATCGAAAAGAAAAGTGCTATGACTCCACCCGAAATAAATCCAATATTATGAAACAAGAGATTAATACCCATTGTTTTTCTATTGTAACAAAAAATGGCTGATCATACACTATATACTAATAATTCTTCAGACGATCGATATTGTTATGCTGACGGATCTTTTCGTGCGCCTTTGCTTCGATCTGACGGATACGTTCACGAGTAACACCAAATTCACGTCCTACTTCTTCGAGCGTGTGAGTAATACCATCATTCAAACCATGACGCATTTCCAAAATCTTTCGTTCTTTTTCAGAGAGGTCGTCCAAAATACTATTAACATGGTCACGAAGAATGCGGCGAGATGACTCTTGATCTGGTGAAAGTATTTTGTCATCAGCGATAAAGTCCTGGAGTGTAGACTTTCCATCTTCACTATCATCGCCAACCGGACTTTCAAGAGAAACAACGTCCTGTTCGATCTTTTCGATCTGGTAAATTTTGCCGACATCCATACCCATTTCAGTTGCGATTTCTTCGGGAAGAGGCTCACGTCCCAAATCTTGAGTCAAACGACGAACCATTTGTTTGTATTTGGCGATAGTTTCAACCATGTGCACAGGAACACGGATCGTACGTGATTGGTCAGCTAAAGCACGAGTGATAGCCTGACGAATCCACCAGGTCGCATAGGTAGAAAACTTGTATCCTTTGGTCCAATCAAATTTATCGACGGCACGGAAGAGACCGAGGTTTCCTTCTTGAATAAGGTCGAGTAGCGTAAGATCCGGACTGCGGCCAACGTATTTTTTTGCAATAGAAACTACGAGACGAAGGTTGGCTTTTGCCAATAAATTTTTTGCTTCAAGATCGCCAGCTTGGATACGACGAGCGAGTTCCTTTTCGTTTGCAGCAGTAATGAGCGGGTATTGACCGATCTCTTTCAAATACATTTGGATCGAGTCATACGCAGAATCAGACCCATGACGAGCACTGTATTGGGAAGGTTTCTTTACTGTCAAATCTTCGATTTCAAGCAGACCTCCACCTTCCAGAATATCGATGTTAGCAACAGAAAGTTTTGAATATAATTCATCAAGAAAGAGAATATCATTTTCGATCTGTGGAAATTCTTTGAGAATTTCGTCGTAGGTTACGAAACCACGATCACGACCCTTTCGAATCAGCTTTGATGCCTTATGCTCAAAACTATTCTTATCAATCTTTATAGATCGAGGTCGAGCTTTTGTACTTCGTGATGTAATAGCTTTCTTTACTGATATTCGCTTTGGTGATGGTTTACGACTAGTAGCCTTTGATTTGCTCATCTTTTTTGTTTTTGGCATGTATAAAAAGGGTTTGGATTATTTGGATGATTATACAACAATGTTGTCCTAAAGTGCAAGGAAAATTAGCTATGTGCGTTTCTTGAGGATTTCCGACTTACGAATCGAAAGGACCTGACATTTTGTAGCCAATTCTGCCACTCGAGCTTGGTCCCCTGCTTTTTCAGCCATACGCAACTCCTGCATAGCAATAATGAGTTCTTCATTCAGGATATCCTCCTCAAAGTTATATAGAAGTTCCGTCATATGTATACCCCATCGTTCCTGTGAACTTCCAAAAAATGATTCTGCTTCGAATAAAAGATCACTCATGATCGACTGGGCACGCGCCATCCGACTATCGTACGAAGTTCCTGCAATCTTTTGTATGCGCTGGACATATTCTGATGTACCAGCAGCCTTGGCTGATTGCATCAGATTAATAAGACCAAACATTCGACGTTCTACCAAATCGATTCGTTTTAATATCTCACTACTGGTTTTTGAACCAATTCCTGTAAGAATAGGTGCAGTACCAGCTTCGGCATCCAAGCGTTTTTTGAGTACTTTGATATCGTCCCAAATTGCACTAGCTTGAATATGTGTTTTTTCAGCAATCATTTTTACAAAATAATCCTGATCGGTCTGTTTTTCAATATAAACTAAAAGTGGAAATACTCGATCCTGCAGTGCCCGAGGAACTTTACGTGGATCGGTTATTTCATGGAGTACATTTGAAAGCTCAAATTCAATCACCGGTTTGGTCGTGCGCAATACCTCTTTCCATTGAGCAGGGTCTTCTTTCACAATATCTGCAGGATCTTTGCCTCCGACAATATCGGCAATCTTTACATCCATACCCATACTTAATGCAATACCCGCAGCACGCAATGCAGCTTTCTTACCTGCCGTATCAGAATCAAATGCGATAATTACGTTTGGAGATAATCTCCGGATCAAACCAAGATTATTAACTACACCGATTTTATTAATTCCTTCATCAGCCAAAGCGGTACCAGATGCAGCTACGGTATTTTTGATATCCGCCTGATGAGACATTACCAAGTCCATTTGTCCTTCTACTAAAATAGAATAATTCAAACGGCGAATTTCGCTTTTGGCCTTATCAAGACCATACAATACTGAAGATTTATCATACAAAGGATTATCAGGGCTATTGATATATTTTGCAGACTTACCATCGTCTTGCAAAATACGTCCAGAAAATGCAATGACTCTGCCACTAGTATCGTAAATTGGAAACATAATACGTCCACGAAAACGATCGTAAAAATCACCACGATCACCTTTTTTAGCTAAACCGGATTTTTCAATAACAGTATCATTCCAGCCTTTCTTTTTTAGATAAGTATAGAGATTACTCCATCCTTCTGGTGCCCAACCAATTCGAAAATCTTTTCGTGTCGTATCCAAAATACCACGGCTTCGTACATAGTCCTGTCCGTCTGTTGATATCTCGAGTTGTTTCTCAAAATAAACCGTAGCTTCTTCGACGATACGATAGAGCACATCTCGTTCACCATCGGCTTTCTGATCGTTGACCAAAGGCACTCCTGCACGTTCAGCTAATATTTTGAGTGCCCCTCGAAAGTCGAGCCCCTCGAACTGTTCGACGAAAGAAAATATGTCACCTTTTACACCGCAACCAAAACAATAATATCCACCACGGTCAGGTGAAACAAAAAAGGAGGCTGATTTTTCATTATGAAACGGACATTTCGCTTTAAAAGACTTCCCCGCTTTTTCCAGCTTTATATAGGAAGAAAGTAGGTCTTCAATAGGTATGCGTTTCTTGATTTCTTCAACCGTATTACGATTCATGTGGGAAGTATACCATCAAGAGGAGGTTAGAAAGTGAGTAATTTCCCGAGGCCTCGCCTCGAGGCGAGGCCTCGGGATAAATCTCTATTCTTCTGTAACCTCACCCTTTGCACTAATAGCATCGATCATTGCCTTCTTTGGAGAACCAGGGAAACCTGAACCAGCTGGTACGAGGCGACCGATGATAACGTTTTCCATGAGACCACTCAGATTGTCTTGAGCTCCACGAACAGCATTTGCAATAAGGACACGAGTCGTGTGTTGGAATGAAGCGGCTGAAAGAAAACTCTTGCGTGACAATGATGTTTCAGTAATACCCATTACCAACTTTTTAGCTTCAGCAATAGTACCACCTTGATCCTTTACTGCTTTATTTTCTTCAAAAAGATAAATATCATCAACGATCATTCCTTCAGTAAGCTCAGTATCCCCTGCACTAACTACTCGGCGACGTGAGAACATCTGCTTTACGATAAGTTCAATATGCTTACGAGAAACTGTTTCTCCTTGAAGTTCGTAAATCTTTCCAACTTCAGAAATAACGTATTCCTTTGCACGTTCTTCACCGCCAAATTCATAGACTTCGTCAATATCAGCAGAACCGTCAGTAATCAAATATCCTTTCTTGACGCGTTCACCGACAGAAACCAGAGTTGTACGACGATATGGAAAGACATATTCGACTTCGGCAAGCCTTTTTGTGCCGGTTGCATCTTCCATATCAGGAAGAACGCGGATGATCTTTTCCTTACCATGATTTTCAACTGCAGTAACAACACCGTTTACCGAAGCAACTACTGCAGGATTTCGAGGGCGACGCTTTTCAAAGATTTCTTCAACGCGAGGAAGACCAGCGGTAATATCTCCACCTTGTGAAGCGGTACCTCCAGCGTGAAATGTACGCATTGTAAGCTGTGTTCCTGGTTCACCGATAGCTTGAGCAGCAACAGTACCTACAGCTTCACCTAGAGCTATAAGGGAATTCTTACCAAGATCGAGACCATAACATTTGGTGCAGACACCACGAACAGTCTTACATGAAAGTGGTGAGCGAACACGGACAGTTTCGATACCAGCACTTTCGATACTTGCAGCATCAGTCTTTGAAAGAAGATGTCCTTTTTTGAATAATACAATTCCGGATGCATCGATAATATCTTCGGCAATAATGCGTCCACGAATATTCTTGGATAATGGAATAATCATACCTGAAGCACTTTGCTTGTATATGGTAATACTTTCTTTTGTTCCACAATCTATCTCTGACACAACAACATCTTGGGCAACCACGAATAGCTTACGAGTAAGATATCCAGCTTTTGCAGTGTTAAGTGCAGTATCAGTCAAACCTTTACGTGATCCATGAGTCGTAATGAAATATTCAATCGGAGTCAAACCTTCCTTTGCACACGAAAGAATCGGAAATTCAATGGTTTCTCCGGAAACTGAAGAAATCAATCCTTTCATACCAGCCATTTGAGTAATCTGAGAGAGAGATCCACGAGCACCAGAGGTAATCATATCAAATACGGAACCCATCTTATCTAGAGATGCAGGAATAGCTTTTTCAATTTCACCTTTTGATTTCTGCCAAATTTCAATGTGCTTACGAATACGTTCTTCTTCGGTCAAAAGACCCTCTTCAAACTGTTTCGTAACCAAGTTTGCTTGTGTCTTTCCGCGGGCAATGATCTCCCCTTTTTCAGCAGGAATCTTGATATCATCAATACCCCATGTTGTTCCTGAATATGTTGCATATCCAAAACCAAATGTTTTAACTCGATCAAGAATTGGAGCGACATTCTCTGCGCCATGTAAGGTAATCATATCATCGATAACAACTCCCAAAAGTTTGCGTCCTACTTCCTCGTTGATAAAGTTATAGTCCTCAGGAAGAATTTCATTAAAAAGAATACGGCCAACAGTCGTTTCAAATATGCCACACTTGAAGGCTTCATACTTTGGAGTCTGTGGTGCCAAAACTTTTACCTTTGAACGCAGATTGATATCTCCGAAATTTTGAGCAAGAATAGCTGCACTTGGCGATTCAAATATTTTACCTTCCCCTTTCCCTCCTTCGAGCATTTTGGTAACCCAGAAACAACCAAGAACTATATCAAGCATTTTTGCGACCACGGTTGGTTCATTGTTACCTGGCTTCAGGATGTTTTTATCAGCAGCCATGATCTCACGAGCTTCCATTTGAGCTTCTTCAGAAAGTGGTACGTGAACAGCCATTTGGTCTCCGTCGAAGTCAGCGTTGAAAGCAGTACAGACAAGTGGATGAACTTGAATAGCGTTACCTTCGATCAAAATTGGCTTGAAGGCTTGGATACCAAGACGGTGCAATGTTGGCGCACGGTTCAAGAGTACGTATTTACCAAAAATTACTTCTTCGAGAATTTCCCAAACTTCTTTTGCACTATCATCAATCAGACGATTTGCACCACGGATATTATATGCAAGTTCGCGCTTTAAAAGACCAGAGATCACGAATGGACGGAACAATTCCAGAGCCATGTGTTTTGGCATACCACATTCATCGAGTTTGAGTTCTGGACCAACGACGATTACGGAACGTCCGGAATAGTCTACACGTTTTCCGAGAAGGTTTTGACGGAATAGACCACGCTTTGATTTGAGACTGTCTGACAAAGACTTGAGTGCACGCTTTTGCGCAGCGGCCGCAGCGGCACCTGCCGAAGAACTATGACGAATAGAATTATCGATCAAAGCATCGACTGCTTCTTGAAGAATACGCTTTTCATTACGAAGAATAACTTCCGGAGCATTGATTTCCTTGAGTTTCAAAAGACGATTATTGCGGTTAATGACGCGACGATAGAGATCATTTACATCGGATGTCGCAAAACGACCTCCTTCAAGAGCAACCATTGGACGGAGACCTGGTGGAATAACTGGTAGACGAACGATGAACATCCATTCTGGACGTAACTTTGCTTTGATCATTTGTTTGACCAAGGCAATACGTTTGCCGAGCTTTTCACGATCTGCAGCACCTGCATCTTCATAATATTTCTCAAGTTCAATTTTAAGCTTCGCAAGATCAACCTTTTTCAAAAGGTCATAAATAGCTTCGGCACCGATGAGCGCTTCGAAGATTGAACTGTAACGCATCGCGTATTTGTGATACGTCATTTCGTTGATAACCAGACCAAGAACAATACTCTCAATTTCCTTACGAGCATTCAAAAGAAGTTCTTTGAGAGCTTCCTTTGTCTTATCATCCTGAGCAGTCTTTACCTTTGTTTTATATTCACTATCAAGCTCCTTGAGGAAATTATTCTTCTCGGTCTCATGAATAGTGGTAACCATATAACCTGCGAAATACACAACCTTTTCTAGGTCAGAGGTAGTCATTCCTAAAATTAGTCCAATGCGTGAAGGAACACTTCTCAAAAACCAAATATGAGAAACTGGAGATGCAAGCTCGATATGACCCATACGATCACGACGAACGATAGAGCGAGTGATTTCAACTCCACATTTTTCACAAACAATACCCTTATAGCGAATGCCACGGTATTTTCCGCAATAACATTCATAATCTCGGTCTGGACCGAAGATTCGTTCATCAAACAAACCACTTTTTTCGGAGCGTTGAGTACGATAGTTAATCGTCTCAGGCTTGGTGATTTCACCATATGACCATTCCATGATCTTCTCAGGGGAAGCCAAGGACAACTTCACAAAATCAAAATTTTGTGGCTCCACGTATTTCTTCGTGGTGATGGTGACATGTTGTGTGTTTACGTTTGACATGGTGGTTTATGAATATTATTCTTGTTCAGTAATAGGAGACTTGACCAATTCGACATTTAGGGCCAAACCGCGAAGCGTCTTGAGAAGCACGTTGAAAGAAGCTGGTAAGTTTGGAGCCTTCATACGTTCGCCTTTAACAATAGAATCGAATGTCTGTGAGCGACCAACGATATCATCGGATTTAACCGTGAGAATTTCGCGAAGCGTATGAGCAGCACCGTGACCCAAAAGTGCCCAGACTTCCATTTCTCCAAAACGTTGACCTCCGCCTTGCGCTTTACCTCCCAATGGCTGTTGAGTAATAAGAGAGTAGGGACCAATAGAACGCATATGGATCTTGTCTTCAACCATATGGTGAAGTTTCATGATATACATGTATCCGACCGCAATTGGTTGATCAAAATATTCACCGGTACGACCATCTCGAAGTTTCATCTTACCTGAAGCATCGTGACCAGCCTTCGTGAGCTCTTCTTTGATTTCATCATCAGTTGCTCCTACGAATGGAGGAACGATTGCCTGATATCCGAGAGTACTTGCAGCCAATCCAAGGTGCAATTCCAAAATCTGTCCAAGGTTCATACGAGATGGAACGCCGAGTGGAGTCAAAATAACATCGATAGGTGAACCGTCTTCCATATATGGCATATCCTCTTCAGGAAGAATACGTGATATAACTCCTTTATTACCGTGACGTCCGGCCATCTTGTCACCTACTGATACATTACGTACCTGAGCGACTTCAATATAAATCTTTTTAATTATTCCTGATTCGAGTTTATTACCACGTTCACGTGAGAATACTTTGACAGAAATCACACGACCACGCTTGCCATTTTCCATACGCTTTGAAGTATCTTTGACGTCACGAGCCTTTTCACCAAAGATTGAGCGGAGAAGACGTTCTTCTGGAGTAAGTTGTGTCTCGCCTTTTGGAGAAATTTTACCAACCAAAATATCACCTGGACGAACTTCTGCACCGATACGGACAATACCCTCTTCAGTAAGGTTTTTTAGTTTTGCCTCAGCAACATTTGGAATATCACAAGTAGTGACTTCTGGACCAAGTTTGGTATCACGTACATTTACAACAAACTCTTCGATATGAATTGAACTCCACTTTGCATTTTTAACAACACGTTCAGAAAGGATAATCGCGTCTTCGTAGTTTGATCCAGACCATGACATGAAAGCGACGAGTGCATTGTGTCCAAGTGCGATTTCTCCTTTATCAGATGTTGAAGTATCAACGAGAATATCACCCTTCTTGACTAGGTCTCCCAAAGAAACAATTGGACGCTGGTGAAATACAGTAAAACCATTGGTTCGAGAAAATAGAACAAGATTGTATGTCTGAGATTTACCTGATTTATTACCTTTAAACGTAAGACTCTTTGCATCAACAGCAATAATCTCTCCATCTTCAGGAGCAATAACGATACGTCCAGTATCGACAACAGCTTTTCTTTCCATACCCGTAGCAACAAATGGTGCTTCGGGAACGAGACATGGTGTTGCTTGTTTCTGCATGTTCGATCCCATCAATGCACGGTTTGCATCATCGTGGTTCAAAAACGGAATCAATGATGTTGCAATAGAAAAAGCTTGGTTGGTTGCAACGTCGATATAATCAATATCATTCTTATTGGAAAGTTCTGGCTTACCATTGCGACGAACTTCTGCTTCATCGTCAGTAATATTTCCATCCTTATCATATGGAGTTGCAGCATGAGCGATGCGGAAATTTTCTTCTTCGAGAGCATTGAGATATACGATCTCTTTGGTGACCTTACCGTTCTTAACTTTGGCATACGGAGTTTCGATCATGCCAAAATCATTGATACGAGCATATGTAGTCAAACGAAGTACCAGACCGATATTCGGACCTTCTGGAGTATGGATAGGACAGAGACGACCATAGTGAGAAGGGTGAACATCACGAACTTCGAAACCTGCACGTTCACGTGAAAGACCTCCGGGACCAAGAGCTGTCAGCGTACGCAAATGTTCAACTTCGGCAAGCACATTTTCTTGCGCCATAAACTGGGAAAGTTGATTCGTGGTAAAAAACTCCTTGATACGAGCCTGAAGTGGACGAGGGTAGATAAATGAAATAGGTAATGTCACATCTGGTTCAACAGTCGACATCTTGTCCTGAATGTTACGCTTCATTTGGGTAAGACCTAGACGGATGCGCTGTTCAAGAAGTTCACCAACGTATCGTACACGACGTGAACCTAGATGATCGATATCATCGGCCTGCATTTCTGGATCAAGTGATAAAGTCACAATATTAACAATAGCTGTAGCCACATCATCCAAAGATAAGGTACGACGTTCCAAATCCTTCTCTTCCATAGACTTTCCAAAACGTTTGTTGAAACGGAAACGACCAACACGTGAAATATCGTAACGATCGGATTTCAAGAGAGCCTGGATAAATGAACGAGCGTTTTCCGGAGTAGCCAAATCACCATCGCGTAATCGCTTATGGATTTCTATATAAGCATCATCCGAACTCTTTGCATGATCCTTTGCAAGAGTGATTTCGATGACTTTCTTTACTTCAGGATTGCCAGTAAAAAGATCGTTGATCTTTTGATTTGTATCGGCACCGAGAATACGAAGTAGAGATGTAACTGGAAATTTCCGTTTGCGATCGATACGGCAATAAATGATATTATCAGAGTCTATTTCGATTTCCATCCATACACCGCGTGCAGGAATAATCTTGGCACCAAAAAAAGTCTTACCTTTGAGTTCGTTTGAGGTAAAAAAGATACCAAAAGAACGAGCGAGTTGTGGAGCAATAACACGTTCAACACCGTTGATAATGAACGTACCATGATCAGTCATAACTGGAAAATCCGCCAAAAACATTTCCTGTTGCTTGACAACGTTGAGGGATTTATTCTTTAAGGTAACACGAACCTTAATCTGGCCTTCATAATTGAGTTTATTGAGCTTTGCATAGTGCTCGTCAAATTTAGGAAGAGTGAGTTCTGCATCTCCGATGGAAAGTTCGAATTTCTTTTCGGCATAGTCCTTGATTGGTGAAAAATCTTTAAGCAAGTTTGAAAGACCTTGCTCGATAAGCCATTTGAACGAAACAACTTGAGACTCCACAAAGTTTGGCATCTCTGTCAGTGGCACTTGGTAGCGGCTGAAATATTTCTTCGGTCGAACAGCAGTATTGTGTGACATATCGTTTATAAATTATTAAAATAAGAAATAGACTCTCTTTCTTACCACACTTTTCATATCATTACTTGTTGATAACTTGTGGATATATTACTTTTTCACACATACAAAAAACCACCATCCAAAGATTCGGAAGCGTTTATGAGTCTTACATGAGGTTAATTTGCACGGATAATCAATTTTAGCCTTGTAATCCTCCGCTCTAGGGCAGAACTCAATCTACGAAGTTAGGTTGAGGCTAGCAAAAGCTATATAAAATGTCAAGTTTTTATATCTGGGGATAATTTATTCTGTCTTTTCTTCTTCCATTCCTCCATTTTCTGATGATGTCCGGAAAGAAGAACCTTCGGTACACGATATTTTTTGCCTTTATATTCAATAATTTCAGGACGAGTATAGACATCCGGACTGGCTACTCTTTCTTCTTCAAGAGATTTAATATCTCCCAACACTCCTTCGATACGACGAGTGATAGAATCGATCATAATCAAAGCTGGTAATTCCCCGCCAGTAAGAACATACGGACCAATCGAAATATCGATCATTGGAAAAACCTTTTTGACGCGAGCATCGATACCTTCGTAACGACCGCAAACCATCACAATGTCGGTATATTTCTTGAATATATCAGCAGTTTCATTGGTAAATTGTGTACCTGATGGACTAAAAAAAACTATTTTAACTTTCTTGGTTTTTCCTTTTAGCTTGCCCTGAGCGAGGCGCTTAGTGCCGAGTCGAAGGGATTTTGCAATGGCTTTAATAACTGGCAAAGCTTCAATAACCATACCCGGACCTCCACCATACGGACGATTATCTACACGACGATCAGAATATGAAGATTCTTTGTCCTTATGAATTACTACAAAATCACGGGGATTGTAAAACTTGATAGTAATCAAGCTTTTTTCCTGAGCACGTTTAATAATCGAAGCCTGAAGATAGGACTCGAAGCTTTCTGGAAAGAGAGTTATGATATGAAAAGTTGTCATGATTTTCAGATCGAGGCCTCGCCTCGAGGCGAGGCCTCGATCTGAAATATAATTGTTTTACTCCAACTTCAAATCTGCCATTGCCTCTTCTATTGTCTTAGCTGTTGAAGACTGATGTTCACCGGATTTTAGACCTCCAACTGGCTCATTGATTTTAAGGTTTACACGGGAATTATTCTTCATACCAACAACACGGAGAAGAGTACGGACTGCCTTTGCGGTATTACCCTGTCTTCCGATAATCTTGCCCATATCTACGGCACTGACTTCCAAAGTAAGAAGAACGCCCATTTCATCTACGGTACGGTTTATCTTTATCTGATCGGGAACATCTACTAAAGCCTTGATGACATATTCGAGAAATTGCTGATCTGGCTGCATATCGTTTATATAGTTAGTAAGAAGTACAGAGATTCTGTACTGGGCATAAGTGTAACAAATGGAAAATGCCGTGCAAGGCGATCTGTGGGCATCCGAAATTGGAATTATACAACAACAGGTTCCCCTACAGGATTTACTACAACTGGTTCAGCTTTCTTGGTAACAGTCTTTTTTGGAAGAGCATTGAGCTTCTTGCCAGCGATAACCTTTTTTGAAACAAGAAAATTGTGAAGAGTTAAAGAAAGCTTTGTACCATGAGACAACCAATGCTTGATCTTCTCTGTGTCGAGCTGATCAACTTTGTTTTCGATACGAGTATCATACCAACCGAGATTTTCGAGGTATTTACCGCTCTTAGGACCATTCTTTGAATCGGTCAAAACAACACGAAACGTTGGTTCGTGTTTGCGACCAGTACGTTGAAGACGGATCATTAACATGAGAAAGATAGTAACAAAGTACTGGACAAAGCGCAAGGGAAATACTAGATTCGTTGCAATTTTTCTTATCGAGGCCTCATCAATGGAAAGATTTGTGCCTCACGTACACTCTTTCCTGCCAAGAAACTAAATAAACGCTCTGATACGCCAAAACCGAACGTCGGCGGAATTCCATACTCCATAGCCTCTACATATTCAAAATCTGCCATCTGTGCTTCTTCGTCACCAGCCTCTCGTAAAATCTGTTGCTGTTCGAATCTCTGTCGTTGATCGATTGGATCATTTAATTCATTAAATGCTTTGCCCATTTCACTACCACCTAGAAGAAACTGAAAGCGTTCTACTACGCGATTATCAGTTGGGGTTTTCTTTGCCAAAGGCTCAAGGTAGACAGGCATACCTGTAAGAATTGCAGGCCCTCCAATTGTCTTGCGTATACGTTTCCAGAGAAGATCGACACAACGACCAAGATCTGCCCCTTTTTCAGATTCGATATTTTCTTTTTTAAGAATAGAAATTATTGATGGCAAATCAACAATCCTTGGATCAAAACCATACTCCTTATTCATAAGATCATTAAAATCATACTTGTCCCACTCTCTTCCAAGGTCGACGTTAAACTCGCCAATCTTGAATTTTAATGTTCCAAAAGTTTTTTGCGCAACAGTCCTATATAAATCAATAATCATAGGTACGCCCTTCCTAGCATCTTGATACGCTTCATAAAATTCAAATGACGTATAATCGTTCGCATGCTCATATGACATACCTTCGTTTCTGAATATACGCCCAATCTCAAATGTTTTCGGAATGCCAGCTGCCATCAATTTCTTCTGCCACAATTCTCCGACGGATATCCTTAAAAAGACTTCTAAATTAAGAGCGTTGTGTTTGGTTATAAAAGGACGTGCTTCAGCACCTCCGGTCATAGTTTCAAGTACCGGTGTTTCAACTTCAATAAAGTTTCGCTCAAGCATAAAACCTCGGATCGTATTCCAAAAAATTGACCTCTTTCGTATAAGTTCTGCTACTTCAGGGTTTAGAAGTATGTCGAGATATCGTTTTCTATATCGTTCCTCTTCATCTTTAAGGCCAAACCATTCATCAGGTACAGGAAGGATACTTTTTGCAAGCATCCGCCATGACGAACTAAGAATAGATTTAACACCTCTTTTTGTCGTAAAGGTTACACCCTCTACTTCTATAAAATCACTTACGTCGACAACTTTCATAAACAAATCAAAAGAAATATCTCCTATATCGTCCTTTTTTACGATAGCTTGCACTCTATCTGTGCCATCAAAAATATCTACAAAGACAATTCCCCCTTGATCTCGAAGAGACATAATTCTACCAGCAAGAGTAATTTTTTCACCAGAAACACTCAAATCATCAAAAGAGTTAAGGAACATAGCATTATCATGTGTACGAAAAGACTCAGCAGGATAAGCATCTAGCCCATTCTTCTTAAGTATATCTATTTTTTTGAGACGTTCTGCACGAATATCATCTAAATGCGACATATTTTGTATTATCCATTATTAAAATATACTATAACAAATAAGATGCATTTTATCTATGAAAGACGTCGGGCGTCAGCACTTTCTTTACTATCTTAAGGACGGAGCGTATATCGCTTTTTGTAGTCCACCTTCCGAAGGAGAATCTAATTGAAGTCTTAGCGTTACCGCCAATTGCGTTGATAACGTAGGATTCATCTTCATCACGGAGGCAGGAGCTTTTGGTTGATATAGCGATTCCGTGAGCGTCGAGTTGGAAGAGGAAAAATTCATTATCTATTCCTGGAATTGAGACGTTAAGGATATGGGGTATACTTTCCTTCTGAGCTAATCTTGAATTCAAAATAAGATCCGGTCGAACTTTTCGCAATCCTTCAACAAAATAATTTTTTAAATCTTCTAATCGTTGCGATTCTTTTTCCTTCCCTATTTCAGTTAATTCCAAAGCTTTGGAAAAACCGACGATTGAAGGAATATTTTCAGTGCCAGAACGAATACCTTTTTCTTGTCCTCCTCCGTATATAATTGGTTCGATTGGTGTATTTCTTTTTATATACAAACATCCGATACCACGAGGACCATAGATTTTTGCCCCATCAAGTGTTAAGAGGTCAACACCAAGTTTCTCAATACTGATGTCGAGATATGCAGGCGCCTGAGCAGCATCAGTATGAAAAAGTGGATAACGACTTTCGATTATAGCATCTCCTTGAAGAGCTTTACGAGCCTGACGAATAGCTTTAGCAATGTCGCGAATAGGTTGAATACTTCCTATCTCATTATTGACATACATAATAGATACGAGAAACGTTTCAGGACGAATGGCTTTTTTAATTTCTTCAACAGATACAACTCCGTGAACATCTACAGGAATTCGAGTTACTTCTACACCATTCTTTTCCATCATAGCAGTAGTTTCCATAATGGAAGAATGCTCGATAGTAGATATGATGAGGTGTGGTTTTGTAAAACCACCACGACGAGCCGCACGCATTGTCCCTTCGAGCGTCAAACTATTTGCCTCTGTGCCTCCCGAGGTAAAAACAATTTCATCCGGCAATGCATGTATGCTATCGGCCACTTTTTTACGTGACGCTTGGAGAACTTTTTGTGCAGCAACTCCTTCGGCATATAATGATGAAGGATTGGCATATATAATGTCTGAATACTTCTTGTATTCGCACATAACACGTGGATCTATAGGGGTTACAGAAGCATAATCAAGATATATACGTTTCATACTGTCAATATATCTCAATAAAAGAAAACTGCCAACATATCGTACGTGCAAGCATTTCGTATCCACAGTATACTAATTACATATATGATGTCTCTACTCGAAAATCCTTTAATACCTATAGTTGTTATTCTTATTATTATTATGACCGTACTTTTAGCTATGGTCATCTCTATGCATCGTAAACTCAAAAGTTTTTTAGTAGATATTGATTCCCATAACATTGCCGAATCACTATCGAGCATCTCTACGGATATACAAAACCTGCAATCCTTCAAAACCAAACTTGAAATATATTTATCGAGTGTAGAAAAACGTATTCGTAAAAGTGTCCAGTCTGTTCACACCATTCGCTTTAACCCTTTCAAGGGAACTGGTGGCGGAAGCAATCAAAGTTTTGCCACTACTCTGATTACCGAAGAAGGTGACGGGGTTATTCTCTCTAGTTTATACTCACGTGATCATGTCAGCATGTTCGCCAAACCAATCAAAAAACATTCGACGGAACACGAACTTTCAGATGAAGAAATAGAGTCTTGGGAAAATGCAAAAAATGGGCTGAAATAAAAACATCATTTTAATTAATGATTGTCAACAAAGCTTTTTTCTGTTAGACTAAAATTCCTAACGCTTATGTCAAAAGATCAGAAAAAACTGATTACTGTATCTGTGCAAAAAGGACGACCTCCTGTGGTTGTTGTTATGGGTCATATTGACCATGGCAAATCAACTCTCTTGGATTATATTCGCAAAAGTCATATCGTCGCACACGAATCTGGAGGTATTACACAACATATTGGTGCCTATCAAGCTACTCATACGTCTGATGACGGTATACAGCATGCCATAACCTTTTTAGATACTCCTGGTCACGAGGCTTTTTGTTCGATCCGCGAACGAGGCGCTCGTTCGGCAGATATTGCCATTCTAGTAGTATCGGCAGAAGACGGAGTCAAACCACAAACAACAGAAGCTCTCAATACGATCCTTGAAAATAAAATTCCATACATCGTTGCTATCAACAAAATCGACAAACCAAATGCCAATATAGACCGCACCAAACAAAGTCTTGGTGAACATGAAATATACGTTGAAGGTTGGGGTGGCATTATTCCTTGTGTACCAATTTCCGCACTGCAAGGAACTGGTGTCTCCGAACTCCTCGATATGGTCATTCTAATGGCAGAGCTTGCAGATCTCAATGCCGATATAACTATTCCTGCAACAGGTATTATCATCGAATCCGAAATCGATACACGAACTGGTATCTCTGCGACAACTTTGGTTCAAAATGGTACTTTAAAAATAGGAACATTTATCGTAGCAGGAAGTGCCTATGCACCTGTTAGATTTATCGAGGATTTCCAACGCAAAAAAATAGACTCTGCATCCCCTTCAATGCCAGCTAATATCGTCGGATGGAGTACGATTCCTGTCTGTGGAACTATCTTTACGACTGTAGCCACAAAAAAAGAGGCCGAGAAAATGACCGAGGATCATCGTGAAGAAACACGCCGTGCTCGCATGACAAATCCAGCTCCCGTCGCCGAAATTACCCAAAAGACTGTTGCCGATGACACCTTCGACCCAAATCGTAGCACTCCCAAAGTAGTCATATTCCCTATTGTCATCAAAGCTGATGCGATTGGCAGTCTCGAAGGTATCCATCACGAACTTAATAAGATCACACATAACAAGGTTCGCCTCAAAATTGTCGCCGAAGGTATCGGTGAAATTAATGAAAACGATATCAAACTTGCAATGAGTGATACTGGTATTATATTGATTGGTTTCAATGTCTCTCCTGACAAAAAAGCTGCTGGTATTATAGAGCGTATGAATGTATCGATGAAAACCTTTAATGTCATATATGAATTGGTGGAATTCATCCGTTCTTCCTTTATAGCAAAAGTTCCCAAGGAGTATATTGAAGAAGTTACCGGTGAAGCCAAAATTCTTGCACTATTCTCCCATGAAAAAGACCGCCAGGTTCTCGGAGGCAAGGTGCAGTCTGGTTCAATCCATATCGGAAATGATGTTCGCGTCATGAGACGTGGTTCAGAAATTGCCCGTGGAAAGATCCGTGAATTACAAACCAAGAAAGTAAAAGCTTCCGAAGTTGCCGAAGGTCACGAATTTGGTGCATTGATCGAAGCAAAAATGGAAATTGCAGTTGGTGACCGTATTGAGACCGTTCGCACAGTTGAGAAAAAATAATGAATCAAAAAGACGACAAACTAAAAGAAATTATTCGTGCACTTGCTGCCGATTATTTTTCGCGTGAATCAAACCGTCAATCGTTGATTACGGTGACTAATATCGATCTACGTAATCGAGCCTCAAAAGCGATTATCTTGATTACAGTTCTCCCTGAGGACAAGGAACAAGTTGCTATAGAATTCGCCCAGCGTCAACTCTCTGAATTTCGTGAATATGTAAAAAAGAATTCCCGTATTCAACGTATACCATTTTTTGAAGCCCGGATCGATATTGGAGAAAAGAATAGACAAAGGATGGACGAGATAGAGAAAAGTATATAGTATATACTATATATCTGTGTTAATTTGGGCCACGTAGAAAAGTGGTAATTCGGCGGTCTGCAAAACCGCTATACGCGAGTTCGATTCTCGCCGTGGCCTCAGTAAGATTCCCGAGGCCTCACCTCGAGGTTAGGCCTCGATATGCCTCATAAATCGTGATATCGTTGTAAGTACCTGCCCGGGTGGCGAAATTGGTATACGCAACAGACTTAAAATTTGTCGACCGTAAGGTCATGTGGGTTCGATTCCCACCCCGGGCACCAAAAAATTGAACGTAGTGAAATTTTTGTGCCCGGGAGCAAAGCGCCTGCGCGCTTTGCGTGTGGCGAATCGAAAAGGTTGAGTATGTTCTGAGGAGTTCATGACGAAGAACGCGAAACCTGTATCGTTCCCGTAGGGAAAGATTCCCACCCTGGGCACTGATATGTACCCCATAAAGTGGCCACACTTGTGGTGGTACCAATGTTTTCTTTTGTTAGAATTAACAAATAACAAAACTCCGCCGATGCGTTTCCAACAGGCCATATTTCCGAATCATTCCATAGTGTCTCTTTGTTCCATATCCTTTATGTTTATCAAAACCATATAATGGATATTTTTTTGCCAATTTATTCATTCGACGATCACGTAATACTTTTGCACAAATAGAAGCTAGAGCAATCACTATTTCCTTTTCATCACCTTTAATAATAGTTTTCTGATTCACATAATGAATCGGTGCCTTGAGTCCACCATCCAACAATACCTGTGCAGACAGAGGATCAATTTTTAGCAATTTCAAAGAAACACGAATAGCAGTCCGTATCGCATATGACAATCCTTTAGTATCAATAATTTTTTGACTTTGAAAAGTTACTTTAAAATCAATGTGTCCAGATTTATGAGCCAATTCAATAATACGAAACCATTGCTCTCTTTGTATTTCAGTTAATTGTTTTGATTCCTTCACTCCACGAAAAATCCTTTTAGCATGTGGTTTCAGAAATACCAAAGCCCCTACAGCCACAGGGCCAGCGATTGGCCCACGACCAACTTCATCGATGCCAATAATAAAAACTGGTTTCATTGCCATAGTATATAATAAAAAGAACCTGTTCCTCCAACTTTTCATTTCCTGCCCTAAACTGTAAACTAACCTCATGGCTACATCCTTCACCCATCTCCACACTCACTCCCACTACTCCCTTCTGACTGCTCTTCCGAAGATCGATGATCTGGTAGCAGAAGCAAAAAAGCATGGTATGAAGGCCTTGGCACTCACCGACAATGGCAACCTCTATGGTGCAATCGAATTTTATAAAGCATGTGAAAAAAATCAGATCAAAGCCATTATCGGTGTCGATTTCTTTGTCGCAATCCGCGGACGCAAGGACATGCAAGCCGGCATCGATAATAAACGTTCACGACTTGTTTTATTAGCCATCAATGACATTGGATATCACAATCTAATCCAACTGGTTACCCTTTCACACCTTGAAGGCTTCTATTACAAACCACGTATCGATCGTGAATTGATTGAAAAATATCATGAAGGCCTGATTGCCATTTCCCCTTCTTTTTCAGGAGAAATTGCTCAGTCCCTCAAAGGACGCAATCAGGATAAGGCACGTGATATCGCCACATTTTATAAAAAAGTATTCGGATCTGGAGTAGATGGCCGACTCTATATCGAGATCACTCGACATCCGGAAATCGAGAATCATGAATCAGCAATGAAAATACTTATCAAGTTTGCACAGAATGAAAATATTCCCGTATGCGCCGCACACGATGTGTACTATCTCAAACCAGAAGACCGCTTTGCCAGAGAAACATTAGTGCGAGTAAATAGTCACAGTGATGGTTCTGATAAAATTTCTGACAGTGACGAAGATGATTTCTCATTTATTACCACAGAACGTGCTGAGGAACTTTTTCACGATCTTCCTGAAGCTATAACTAATACCGAAAAAATAGTTGAACAATGTACGTTCAAAATGACTCTCGGAAAATGGGTCTTTCCAAAACTGATTATTGAAAGTGGATTATCACCAGATGATGAATTACGGCGTTTAGTATTCGAAGGTTTTGCTATACGAAATGTAGAACAAACTCCCGAGACAGAAGCTCGAGCCGAATACGAACTCAAAGTCATTCGAGACAAAGGATATGCACCATATTTCTTGGTCGTAGCTGACCTTATGCGTTTTGCCCACGAACAAGGCATCCTCTCCAATATCCGAGGATCGGTTTCAGGATCGATGGTTACCTATTTGGCTCGCATTACCAATATCAATCCCATTGAATATGAAATTCCATTCGAACGTTTCCTAAATCCTGAACGTCCATCACCGCCTGATATCGATATGGACTATGCCGATGATCGTCGTGATGATGTGATCAATTATGTTCGGGCAAAATATGGCCACGACAAAGTAGCCCAGATCGGTACATTTGGAACCATGATGGCACGCGGATCAATCCGTGATGTCGCACGCGCGATGGGCTTTCCGTATGATGTCGGAGATCGTATTTCCAAACTCGTACCGATGGGCGCACAAGGATTTCCTATGACAATCGATCGCGCTTTGGAAGAAGTACCCGAACTTAAAACCCTATACCAAAGCGAACTAGACGCTCAACGCATCATCGATATGGCTCGAAAGATCGAAGGGTGTTCACGTCATATCGGCGTGCATGCAGCAGGTGTCGTTATTTCACCAAGTGCATTAACGGACTTTACTCCTCTACAATTTGATCCCAAAGGTGAAGGAAAAGTTATTACTCAGTACGACATGTATTCTATCGAAGAAGCAGGTCTGCTCAAGTTCGACTTTCTGGGACTCAAAAACTTAACCATCATTGCTGATGCGATTGCCCGTATTGAAAAAATTGATGGAATTAAAATTAATGCTGATACAATACCCATCGATGATGTACCAACGTATGAAATGCTAGCCCGTGGTGAAACTGCCGATCTTTTTCAATTGAATGGAGATGGTATGACGCGTTTCCTCAAAGATCTCCGTCCGACCAGTATTCATGATATCAATGCAATGGTAGCGCTATACCGACCAGGTCCAATGCAATTCATTCCACAATATATTGAACGTAAGCATAATCCTTCCCTGATCAGTTATCTCGATCCTGCTCTGAAAAAAATTCTCCAAAAAACCAATGGCATTCTGGTTTACCAAGACGACCTATTGATGATGGCACGTGAGCTTGCTGGATATACATGGACTGAGGTAGATAAATTTCGTAAAGCAGTGGGTAAAAAGATTCCTGAGGAAATGGCGGAACAAAAAAATAAATTCATCAAAGGTTGCATCACACATAGTAAATGGTCTGAAAAGAAAGCCAAGGAAGTCTGGAAATGGATTGAACCATTTGCAGCCTATGGTTTCAACAAAGCACACTCAGTTTCCTACGGACGTATCGCTTATATCACAGCGTATCTCAAGGCACACTATCCTGAAATATATCTTTCCGCAGTACTCTCTTCCGAATCCGGTGACATTGAGAAAGTCGCCGAAACTATTGCTGAATGTAAACGTATGAACATTCCAGTATTGCCACCTGATGTAAATGAAAGTTTCAGTCAGTTTACTGTAATTAAGGAGAATTCGAAGATGCTTCCTCAGCAAATGGTGTCGAACCCTGCTGGGTTCGCACCTCATTCTCACCTGCCTGCGCAAGCTCCGGCGGGAATCCAAGATCACTTTACGGTTAATGGTACAAACATGGATCCCCGCATTCGCGAGGATGACACAATACAATGGACATATCGTATTCGTTTTGGATTAGTAACAATCAAAAACTTTGGTCAGGGAATATCATCGACCATCATCGAGGAAAGAAAGAGAGCAGGGCCTTTTACTTCGTTATCCAATTTCCTAGATCGCATAAAAGATCGCAATCTTAATAAAAAATCCCTTGAAGCTCTGATTAAAGCCGGTGCCGTTGATTGCTTTGGTCATGAACGTGGACTCTTATTGGCAAACATAGATCTGATGCTTGAATACAATAAAGAAAAAGGTGATCAACATAGCGATCAAGATTCATTATTTGGCATGATGTCCGACGCTTCAAGTATACCGACTCTTCGGCTTGTAGACGCTCCACCATCTGATATGCGCGATAGACTAGCATGGGAAAAGGAATTACTAGGCTTATATCTTTCAGGTCATCCACTCGAACGTTTCAAAGAAATAATGGCCAAAAAAGATATCGATATTAAACGAGCCCTTGCAACAGGTAAAGATGGTACAACATTTGTCTTTGCAGTAATCATCGATGTGGTACGAGTGATTCAAACAAAGAAAAATGAAACGATGGCATTCCTTACCATATCGGATCTTTCAGGTTCCGCTGAAGCAGTTGTTTTTCCACGAACCTATACCGAATGCAAAAATCTGATTGTGTCTGATCAATGTCTCGCAATGAAACTGACTCTCAATACACGCAATGGTGAACGAAGTTTTATGGTGGAAAGAATTAAAGGACTATAAGTCCCGAGGCCTCACCTCAATCACTTATAAGTCCCGAGGCCTCACCTCAATCACTATTTGAAACTGTGTCCTTAAAATCAATTGAAGTCAGACCATGTGATAAACCATTATAGGTAATTATAGGAAGCTTGATAGCATCAAAGAAAGTATTCCCTTAATGTAACCATTTGTATGTTTTTTAAGGATCATAATGTACACTAACGATACAATATAAAATAGGTAATAGAAAGGTCTCCCATCCATGATACAAAAATGCTAAAGTTACTTGTACAAAATTATGAACCCTATCGATCCACAACTCCAAGCTAAACGTCATACGCTCGCACATTTACTTGCAGCGGCAGTTCTTGAATTCCACACAGACGCAAAACCAACTATTGGACCAGCCATTGATAACGGATTTTATTACGACTTTGAATTTTCTAAACCAATTACCGAAACAGATCTCAAGGATATAGAAAAGAAAATGCGTCAACTTCTTCCGCAGTGGAATGAAATGTCCAGCAAACAAGTAACAGCCGAAGAGGCTCGTACCGCATTTGGGACAAATAATTACAAACGTGAACTCATCGACGAAATCGTCACCAAAAAAGAAATTATCACTCTCTATTCGGCAGGAACATTTACCGATCTCTGTCGTGGCGGACATAGTGAGAACCCTTCAAAGGAGATCGCTCCAGATTCATTTAAACTAACTCACCTTGCTGGTGCTTATTGGCGTGGCAATGAAAAAAATACACAGCTCACCCGTATATATGGACTTGCATTCAATACAAAAAAAGAACTCGATGCCTACGAGGTTATGATGAAAGAAGCAGAGAAGCGCGACCATCGCAAAATCGGCAAAGAACTCGATATATTCGAATTCGACGACGATGTCGGTCCAGGTCTTCCTCTATGGTTACCAAATGGTGCAGTTATCATCGAAGAGATCGAAAAACTTGCGAAAGAAACAGAATTCAAAGGTAATTATAAACGTGTTCGTACTCCGCACTTGGCCAAAGAATCGATGTATCTTACTAGCGGACACCTTCCATACTACGAAGGTTCGATGTTCCCTCCAATGGAATATGAAGGTGGCAAATACTACCTTAAGTCCATGAATTGTCCGCATCATCATAAGATTTTTGCCGCACGTCCCAAGAGTTATCGTGATCTGCCTTTACGTCTAGCCGAATACGGCACGGTCTATCGTCACGAAAAATCTGGTGAACTTTTTGGTCTGATGCGCGTCCGTTCAATGCAGATGAACGATGCTCATATCTATTGTACCGAAGAACAATTTGCCGACGAATTTCGTGCAGTCAACGATATGTATCTCTACTATTTTAAAATATTTGGCATCGATAAATATATCATGCGTTTCTCTACTCATGATCCAAAGCGTCTCGGTGAAAAATATGTCAACGAATCAGAACTCTGGAAAAAGACCGAGGATATGGTACGCAACGTATTAATCGAATCAAAAATTCCTTTTATCGAAATTCCCAACGAAGCTGCTTTCTATGGACCAAAGATCGATGTACAAGTCTGGAGTGCGATTGGTCGTGAATTCACTCTTGCTACAAATCAAGTAGACTTTGCCCAAACTCGTAGCTTTGAATTGAAATACGTCGACAAGGACGGTATTCGAAAGACTCCTCTATGTATTCATCGTGCACCACTTGGTACTCACGAACGGTTTATTGGTTTCCTGATCGAACACTATGCTGGCAACCTACCTCTTTGGCTATCACCAATTCAGATCAAAGTCATCCCTATAGGTGATGCACACATTGAAACTGCTCAACAGATTCATAACACTCTCAGAAATAGTATGATTCGTTCTGAAATTGATCTCTCCAACGATGGTTTCGGCAAAAAAGTACGTAATGCAAAAAATGCCCGTATCCCCTATTTTATTATAATTGGAGACAAGGACATTTCCGCAGGTAAAGTAACTCTCGAAAGTCGCGATCATGGTCAAATAGGACAAATGAATTCAGATGAAGTGGTCAAAAAGATTGTAGAAGAAATCCACGAGAGAAAGTAATTTATATAAAAAGAAAAGCCCAGCGATACAAATGCTGGGCTTTACAAAATGTATACACACATATGGCGGGTGTTCTCGTAATACTTCCTCAATCTGACATTTGAGATACCGGTCTTTGTCGGGTTTATTTGGGTGGCAATAGAAGACGCCGTGGTATATTCCAAGTTCGCGGGCTCGAAGAGCTTTTGGTGTGCCGCTAGTATCGATCACTTCTTTTTTTGGGTCTCAGCTAGATGAGTTTTCCATACTTAAAGAAAAAATGAAAAAGTTGCTATAAAAATCGAAAGACCCACTTTCGCGGGTCAATCTCGGAGGCCGAAGCCATTGTGTATTTGAAGTATAGCAAATGAACGAAGTCAATAAATTCACCAATCATATACCCTTGTATAAATACAAAATCTCTGTTACATTTTTTACGTTAGCAGTAGAGTTTGCGCCCATAGCTCAGTTGGTAGAGCAGATCCCTCTTAAGGATAAGGTCGTAGGTTCGATCCCTACTGGGCGCACAGCGTATCGAGGCCTCACCCTCGAGGTGAGGCCTCGATACATATGCCGGGGTGGCGAAATTGGTAGACGCACGTGCCTTAGGAGCACGCGGAGTAATCCTTGGAGGTTCAAGTCCTCTCCCCGGCACCAAAATGGAACTTAAAGGTTTTGGTGCGTCTATTGTACCAAGCTCGCACCTATTTCCAAAACCGATGACTTCGCACGCTCCGCGTGCGTGGTGACTTGAAACTGCCCTGTACTCTTGGAGAAAGCCCCACGCACTGGCGAGTACGCCAGCAACCCCGAAAGAAAAAACACTCCTTGCATTTCGGATGTGTGCGCGACCAATTTCTTCTAAAAAGGAAAGGACATTTTTTTGGTGTTCCTTCTTACAGAAGCTGTCCACTCATTGGGTCTTTTGATTACAAAAGCCCTCAATGCTTCGGGCAGGTGGCGGGGCTCAAAAGCGAGATTTCCTCGCAGATTGTCCATTTCTTCCAAAGTACATAGCTGTATATTTTTTCCGAGTTGTAGTAATATGTTCTATAATGAAAAAATACCAGTTAGGGTTTCTCACTTTAGCACTGTTCCTTATCGCTGGCGTTGTGTCAGCTCAATCTGTATCAGTTATCCCGGCACCACCAGTACCAAGTAATCAGAATAAGACGAACTACGGAGAGTGCTTAAACATAGCGAAGCTTAAAAGGGCCACGGATAGTCAGAAGGCATACCAAGAATTTAATCTGGCCATCGAACCAGAGAGAGCCGCGCTTGCCGAAGCGGCCAAACCATTTCGGGTTTGGCTCGCTTGGTTGAATTGGTTTCGGCCTAGTGTTGTAGAAAACTTCAATCGATTGAATAAAGAATTTGAGGAAGCTTCGAGAAAAGCCACTCCCGTTAGAGATGTGGTAACCGAGAAATCAGACAAACAATTCGCGATTGATCAGAAGTATTGTTTGACTCATCAACAACAAACATATAAATGGACTGTTGAAAACCAACGGACACTTGACCAATTGGAGGGTCGAGTGATCGTTCCTCCAGTTTCCGGTAAGACACCGGATTCTGAAAACATTTATTCCGATTCTAATCCGCTACAGAGACCGCAGCCGGACAGTCAGACAACCTCAATCAAAATCGTATCACCACAGAAGGATGATATTTGGGCGCAAGGATACAAACAGACTGTTCGTTGGAATTCAGTTGGTGTTAAACAGGACAGTACAATTGTATATTCACTAGAAGAAGGACCTAGCTCGGGTGAGTTTCTTAGTTATCAAACAAGTGGTTTCGGAACCTCGTATAGTCACACGGTGGGTGTGCCCGTAATGAGATACGGAAAAAATGTGCAGCCAGGTTTGTACAGATTAAAAGTTACCGTGTATGGCATTGCAGGGGCAGCGAACTCGCGGAAGGAAGTAGCACTTGCACAAGGAATAAGCGACTATTTCAAAATCGTTCCAGAATCGCAGTCGCAAGTCCGATACCTCTCTGTTTCTATAAGTGGACATGGCGCAGTAAAAAGTATAACTGGCATCAGCCCAGTCCTTGACTGCAAAGATCCTTTTACGAATGCGCGGGGGAACTGTACCGTCGCTTATTCTCTGAATCAGACCGTAACGCTTACGGCCATACCATCGCCAGGATATATCTTTTCTAGTTGGAGCGGTGATTGTGATGGCACTAATGTAAACTGTACCGTTTCAATTACGGAAGAGAAATCAGTTCAGGCATTCTTCGGCGAGGAGCAGCTAAATAACCAACCAGGAATTTAAAACATCTGCGCGGAAATCTCGCTTTTGAGCCCCGCCACCCGCCTCGCAGAGCCTCGGCGGGTGGCGGGGCTGATTCATTCGTTCAGTTTCCTTCGATATAGCTCATTAGAAAAGGTTACCAAGAATTAGCTCTTGGATTTACCGAATCGTCCTTTGGAAAAAAGTTCGAGCAAAGTGTATGATTACAGCACTATTCAATCAAGTCTAAAGAAAATGTCAATGTCGTACCCTGACGAGGATCAGACTCGGCACGTAATTTTCCTTTATGACGGATAATAATCTCACGAGATAGAAAAAGACCGATACCCATACCTTCAGTGTCAGTAATGCGTGCCTTTGCACCACGATAAAATTTTGAAAAGATAAAAGGAAGCTCTTCTTTGGATATACCTATACCAGAATCTTTTACTGAGAAGACAATCTTATGTTCCACAACAACAAGAGAGACTACTACATCACTCCCTACAAAACTATAGTTAATAGCATTTTCGATAAGAGTCTGAATAACGAACTTAATGCGCGACTCATCACAGCGGGCAAATGCATCGATATTACATCCACTCTGTATATTGATTTTTTTATTAGAAATTAAAGATGTAAGGCCCGCAAGGACTTCTTCAATAATACTCTTTATGTTTACTCTTTTTAAATGATAATTATATACGTCACTTTCGGCTTCGGATATCTTTACCAATAAATTCGTGAGCTCTACCAGTTTCGTATCTGCAGTTTGTATGAAACTGAGTTGTTCCTTACCCTCCGGCGTTACCACTTCCTTCATAAGGCTTTCTGCAGACCATTTGATCTGTGTAAGTGGAGTTCTAAATTTATGGGTGACCGTCGTAATAAATTCAGAACGTATCAACTCAATTTCGTGAATCTTTCTCCAGATTATCAAGGTGATGATCATAACTAACAGTACTGAGAATGCGGGCAGCACCCATAATGGAAAGTTTGCATAATAGTCTGTTATGCTTCGATTTATATATTCCAAAAGAACAATAGTTCCTCCAATACTACCAACAACAAGACCGTAGAAAAGGGCTTGTTTCGATATGACTCGAATATTCATAAGTCCATATTTGACTGCTGCATATGCAAAAAATGCCCCGAATAGAATCATAAACGCCATACCCCAGAGAGGATCGATGGTAATATCGTAAACGAGGAAATTCGGGATGAAACCTATACCATATCCACAAAAGAAAGCGACGATGAAGAATTTGAGTTGATTCTTTCGGTATACATCCTCGGTTGAAAGGTATGCCGCATAAAGTGTATAGATAATGTATGGAAGACAGAGGAAGAAAAGATAAGCGACTCGAATCCAATTGAGTGCTCCCGGTACATAATAGTTCGGAAAATACATCTTCGGAAGAGAATCATGAAGGAACAGATCGGGATAGAACATAAAGAACCCGGCTAAAAAGATTCCTAGTATATAAAAAAATGATATGACATGCCATTTTTCCTTTGCTTTCCCAACGACAAGCAGGACTGCATGAACATTGAACATGCCCATAAAAAATATACTTATATTAAACATAAGGATTTCTCGAGAGAGGACAGGGTCAACTACATTAACGCCAGCTACATGCGAAACAATAAAGACAATGACGAAAACAAGGGCGAGTATGAACGAAATACGCCCTGTTCCTGAGCGACGATTATTAAAGGCCAGAAGAAGAACCGCGAGGAGAGTAAAGATAGCAGAAGTTATAAATCCAATATTATGGATGAGTAGATGAAAACTCATCTGTTTATACTATCATTATAGTAGCTAAAAAAGTAATTATACCCAATCAATCCCCTATTGTAATTTTCAAATTAACTTTGATATACTTTTACCATTATGAAAATACTTATCATCGAAGACGATAGACAGGTTGCTGAAGCAATAAAATTGGGACTATCTGCCAAGTCTCATGTGGTTGATATTGCCACAGATGGAGTAGATGGTTCTTTCTTGGGAAGAAGTTATTCTTACGATGCAATTGTGCTCGACTATTCCCTTCCGAAAAAAGATGGATTGTCTGTCTGTCGGGAAATACGTGCAGCGGGACGTTCGACTCCTATCCTATTTTTGTCAGTTATAGGTGACGTGCAGACAAAGATCGCAGCATTTGAACAAGGAGCGGATGACTATATCACCAAACCTTTTTCCTTTAGCGAACTATCCGCTCGACTGAGCGCAGTTGCACGTCGTCCAATCGAACTAAAACTAACACTTCTAGCTGTCGACAACTTAACCCTTCATATTGAAAAACAAACAGTAGAACGTGCTGGTGAACCGATTCACCTCACTCGTAAAGAATTTAATCTTCTAAAATACCTGATGATACACAGCGGAGTTATCATGTCCCGTTCTTTAATCATGGAATATGTCTGGACTGCGGAAAGTGATCCTTTTTCAAATACGGTCGAAGCTCATATTCGCAATATCCGCAAAAAACTAACAATAAAGAGACGCCCCGATCTTATTCTCAATCTTCCTGGTCGTGGCTACGTTATCGATACACCTGCGAACTTGCTCCGTTTTTAAAAGCGCAATTTCAGCTCTATTTGAGAGTATCTTTATTCATTCTTGAACTTTTCTTCATACGGATTTTATCTCACCTTGTTAGAGTACTATCAGTTATATGTCGATATAACATTTATTAATAACAGGCCGTATTAATCTTATATTACGGAATTCCCGACATTCCGCTAGTATTGAGGACATGATCCTTTTCGGCATTACAACTCGTGTGTTTCCACACTCTGGCAGGCGTGAGATTACACAACAGTCTGTTCATATTCGACCGCTTCATACTCGGCCGGATATGTTGCCGCGATTGATGAGCGTGTCAAGTATTTTTCCGTATTCATGGGAACAATTCTGGATAGAGAGTGGTTTCCGTTTTGGTGAAGTTGGTACCTTTGTAGTGATTTTTATATTTCTTGGATTACTCAATTATCATATTAACAAAGAGCATAAAAAAAGTGATGCCCAAATACAAAAGTCACTACGTATCCTTCATGAAGAAAGTAAAAAGTTCGAACGTAATATATCCCAAAAGACATTTGCAGAAATTGCTGTAAAAAAGGCACGTACCGCAGAACTCGAACGAATTGCAACATTCGGTGAACTTTCCAAAGGTTTATTTCATGATCTTATCAATCCACTTTCGACTGTTTCTATTTCCATCGAAAGACTGGCTACCAAGGAAACATCTCCAGCAGAAGTCGAAGAACTTATTCAAACCGCTATTACTGCCTCACGACGTATGAGTTCATTTATGGAAAGTATTCGCTCTGCTATTGGGGATCATATCCCCAATACCACGGAACATAAATCGTATATTTCCACCGAACTCTCAACTGTATTTGATCTCGTAGCATACAAAGCCCGCATGGCAAATGTACGTATCATCACCGACTCGAAAAACACTAAGGAAGTCTCTTTACACCCAATACGACTCCAACAACTTCTGCTCAATCTTATTTCTAACAGTATCGAAGCATGTGAACGTTCTACCACGGATCGCGAAAAGATAGTTACAATTCAAAGCAAGAACGATTCACAACAAGGATATATTTCTATTTCGGATACCGGATGCGGAATTGTAACAGAACATATTCCCCTTCTTTTTACTGATTATTTTTCCACCAAACCACATGGCAATGGTATTGGTCTACGAACAGTAAAAACAATTGTGGAATATGAGCTCAATGGATCTATCACAATCACAAACGTGCCGACTGGTGGCACGATATGTGAAATATATTTTCCACTAAAGACTTTTAGAAACATTGACAATTGATACACTATCTATTATCTATTTTGCAGATTTTGCTTCTATCTGTACATCTCGTGCAGCTTTACGATAGGCACAATGATCACATTCAACAGCTGGTGAAGGAAACTTTTCGTAGAGCAGACACTTTTTCATTTTTTCCAAAGCATGATCTACCCATGCATCATCGCCGGTATAAGGAATGAGATCAATATCAAAATCAAGTTTTGCATCGAACGACTTCCGATCTGTCTTGCCGTTACAATAGACGAAATACCCTGTCGAAGAAACATCGAAACCATTGCGACGAAAGAGCCATTGATACACTTCCATCTGACGCTTATATCCAATCTGCCATTCCTTATCCAGACTAACCTTCTCTTCTTTACTAGTTGCTTTATAATCAACAATAATCAACTCACCTTTTTTATTAATCCAAATATCATCGATAGCTCCGGTAACTAAAAAGTTTGTTGCGGTATGAACATAAGTAATCCCTTTAAAATTCGTACGCCACAAATCCATATTCTCATGAGCATATGGTATGACATCTTTGAGACCATATGCACCCATCAGTGGATGTGGACGATTTTTGGCACGGTGAATGTCGAATTCTTTTTTGAGTAATGAATCGACTGCCGAATTAAGTGCAAAAGGATATCCTGGAGGTCTACTAACACCAAGCCTGCAATCCAAATAAAAACAAAGTGGGCAATTCATGAAAAGATCAATCTTTGATCGGCTCACACGAAAAGACTCATCATTCTGCGGACTAAAGAGATTGCGGGTACGGCGAGATTTATAGTAGTCAGACATACGAGAATATTACCACTTTTCAGGAGGCCTCGCCTCGAGGCGAGGCCTCCTGAAATATCTATTCCTTTTCTACAACTGTCACTTTTTTTATGACAATATCTTGAATTGGACGATCATCTTCATTGACTTGGACCGCAGCAATTGCATCAACAACATCCATACCAGAAATCACATGACCGAAAATAGTGTATGCATTTGGAAGAGGTTTATCCTTATGCATTATGAAAAACTGACTACCATTTGTATTTGGTCCAGAATTTGCCATAGCGACCGTACCACGAACGTATCCCTTTTTATAGGAATCACTTGCGGGATTAAGTTCATCAGCGAACTTATATTCCGGACCACCCATACCAGTTCCGGTTGGATCTCCACCCTGAATCATAAAATCACTTATAACACGATGAAAAATAACACCGTTATAAAAATCTTTTTGTGCCAATGTTATAAAATTCTCAACAGTCTTTGGTGCATCAGTATTGTATGTCTCAAAAACGATATTACCCTTTGAAGTCTCGATAGTTATAGTATGCATAGCGGTTGTTGATGAAGTGTTAATAGTAGATACTATCGGATCTGCACGACGATCCAAAAAGAACCATGCTCCTACGATAATAATAATAAATGCCACCAATATAATAATATTTTTTGAATTCATATGATTAGAAATTATACAGTTCTTTTGCTTTAGAAACAACTAATTCTTTTGCTTCCTTGAGCGACATCTTCATTGATGCCCCAGCAGCAGCTTTATGTCCACCACCTCCAAGTGCGACAGTCAGCTTGGAAACATCGAATTGCTCCCCGTCCTTACTACGAAAACTGAGTTTGATCAGACTAGGCGCAACTTCAATCAAAGTACCAGTGACTAGCCACTGACCGACAGAACGCATAGTTGAAGATACTGCATTGGCATGTGCATGTCCAACAGGGATATTTTTTTCCACTAATTTCTCAAAGGGAACGATAGCAAGTGCGAGTTTACCATTGAGAAATATTTCAATTGAACTAAGGGCCAGCGCACGAAATGCAATATCCTCTGGTTTATTTGAATTCTCCATACGAGATATCAGAATGGTAAAATCTAGAACATATGTAATAAGTGAACTTACAATGTTTAATGTTTTTGCCGTAGTACCCGTATATCTGAAACCACCAGTATCAGTATATATTCCTATAAAAAGATTAGCTGCAATATCTGATGTCATTGTCACATTCCACAAAATGAATAGATCAAAAAGTACTTGAGCCGTAGCAGGATAATTTGATTCTACCAGATTAACAAGAGACGCATATCCTTTGTTTGAAGCATGGTGATCTATAACAATAGTAGGGATAGGAAAAGGTATTGGAAAAACTCCAAGTCTTGATATCTGTTCGATTGATCCTGCATCAAGCACAATAAACAAATCATAGTCATTTGGATTTATTTCAAAAAAATTCTTATTGATTATCTCTGTCGCACCAGGAAAATGCATGAATGCTTCAGGAATATCAGAGTCACCTTTGATAACTGTGACCTTTTTACCCATACTCTGAAGAGTAAACTTTGTTGCAAGAACAGACCCGACCGAATCAGGATCGGGAGATGGGTGACAATGAAGAAGGATTGACTGTGCCTTATGTATCTCTGCCAAAATAAGAGGTGCTTTTTCTACAATGAGTGGTGAAATATCGTAAGTCATATATTTTTATCGTATCATATGTTTACCTAACAAAGAAATACTTTATTCAACTATATGGTATAGTGATTGCCATGAAAAGAACGTATATTAAAGATCTTCAATATCATATTGGCAGTGAGGTTTCCCTATCTGGGTGGATTGATATTCGTCGTGATCACGGAAAACTTATATTTATCGACATTCGTGATATGAGTGGAAAGGTACAATCTGTTGCCCTTCCCAATAATAAAGAAGCTCATGAGGCTGCGAGCAAGGTTCGTTCAGAATGGGTCGTACGTGCAACAGGTATCGTCAACACACGTCCAGAACGAATGATCGTTGCCGATGAACTCAATGGTGGCATTGAACTCGAACTCAAAGGTCTAGAAGTTCTCAACGAAGCCACGACTCCCGTATTTGATACCCGCAGTGATGGTCATGAGATTAGTGAGGAAGTTCGTCTGACTCATCGCTATCTCGATCTGCGCCGTCCGCGTATGCAAAAAAATATTCGTATTCGTCACAAACTCATTCAGTATATTCGTAATTTTCTTGATGCTGAACATTTTACCGAAATCGAAACTCCAATCCTAACCAAATCAACACCAGAAGGTGCACGTGATTATGTCGTTCCGTCCCGTTTGGAACAAGGTAGTTTCTATGCACTTCCTCAATCTCCTCAGCAATACAAACAACTTCTGATGACTGCAGGTTTTGAGAAATATTTCCAAATTGCCCGCTGTTTCCGTGATGAAGATACTCGTTCAGATCGTCAACCAGAATTCACTCAAATGGACTTAGAAATGAGTTTCGTCGATCGTGATGATGTTATGGCTATCAATGAAAAACTTCTTATTGAAATTGTTACTAATCTTTTTCCTGAAAAGAAACTCCAGCAAGTACCATTCCCACGTATCACCTACAAAGAAGCTATGGAAAAATACGGCAATGACCGTCCTGATATTCGTATCGATAAAAATGATGCAAATCTCTTGGCATTTTGCTGGGTTATTGATTTTCCTTTTTTTGAAAAGACCGAGGAAGGCGGCTGGACATTCACTCACAACCCTTTTTCCGGAGCTCAACCAGAACATGCTTCATGGCTGATGAATAAAGAAAATATTGGAGATATTTTGACAACACAGTACGACATTATCCTCAATGGATTTGAAATTGGTGGTGGTAGTATCCGTAATCATCAACCAGCAGCTCTCAAGAAAGTATTCGAGATTATGGGTTATCCAGAAGAACAGATCGAGGCTAACTTTGGACACATGTTTCGCGCACTTGGATCAGGTACACCTCCTCACGGTGGCATTGCATGGGGTCTCGATCGTTTAGTTACCATTCTTCAAAACGAAGTCTCTATTCGTGAAGTGATTGCTTTTGCTAAGACAGGTGAAGGAAAAGACTTGATGATGAGTTCACCATCTTCCATTTCAGACAAACAACTCAAGGAATTAGGTATTGAAATTAAGAAGAAAAAATAATTATTTTTTCTTGGCTTGAAGATCCAAACAGATGGAGTTGAGACAATATCTTTTCCCTGTTGCCGTTGGACCATCATTAAACACATGTCCAAGATGAGAGTCACATGTTGCACAAGTAATTTCGGTACGATTCATACCATGCGCAGTATCAACGGTATCTATCACTGCACCAAGAAGCGCCTGATCAAAACTAGGCCACCCTGTTCCTGAATCAAATTTGGCGTCAGAAGAAAAAAGTGGTGTGCCACAAACTTTGCACGCATACATACCGGTGCGAGTTTCGTGTAATAGTTTTCCAGAAAATGGAGCTTCGGTTCCATTTTGGCGAAGCACTTCATATTCCTTAGGTGTTAATTTCTTTTTTATTTCATCTTCATTCATGAATATATACTATGCCAATAATTGCGCAAATCTTTTTTGTAACTTTTCCAACTTAGGAGCAATTACTAACTGACAATATGCTTGGCTTGAATTATTTTTATAATAATCTCGATGATAATCCTCGGCTTCATAAAATTCTCCTAATGGTTTAATTTCTGTTACAACTCGATTCTCATATACTTTTGCTGTAGTCAGTTCAGTTATCAATTCCTCTGCTACACGCTTTTGATCTTCATTTGTATAGAAAATCACCGAACGATATTGCGTACCAACATCTGCACCCTGATGATTTATAGTTGTTGGATCGTGTGTATTAAAGAAAACAGCAAGAAGATCATTAAAAGAAACAATATCTGGATTAAATGTGATCTTGATACACTCAGCATGACCAGTATCTCCATTTGAAATCTGATCATAAGTAGGATGAGCAGTTTCGCCACCGGTATATCCAGGCATGACCGATATTACCCCTTTGAGTGACTGAAACACAGCCTCTGTACACCAAAAACATCCTCCACCAAATACAGCTATTTCTAAAGTTTTTTTATTCATACAAATATAATATCAGATTTTGTTATACAAAAAAACATCCCAATCAGCCAGATGGCGAATTGGGATGTTTTTTCTTGCGATCGATCTGCGATGCAGATCTATTTTCGCTTCTTTGATTTTGCTTTTGACTTCTTAGCATGCTTGACCCCAAGACGCTTTACTGTCTTTTTGGATCGTGATGCACGTTTTTTTGAAGATTGTCTTTTTGCCATTTGAGTGTGCGAAATTAATTCCAACAATACTCGACCTGTGTTTATTATACGTTATGTGCGCGCGAATGCGAGAGAAAAAAATAAAAACTGTGCATAACTTTTTCCAAATCATAAATCCGGAGGCCTCGCCTCGAGGCGAGGCCTCCGGATTTTTATTTATTACTTCGTGAAAATGGATGCACTTGTGCTGCAACCAAAATTGCCGCAACAACGATTAATATATTTTTAATAATATATTGTCCTTCAAGCGTAGGCACAAAAAAAGCTGTCCATGTTGCTGTAGGCAACATAAAAAGTGGCATAGTCGTGGTGATGAGATGAAAGAAAAGAAGTGGAATAACAATACGCTCAACTTTTGGAAATAAGAACATGATACCGATTAGACATTCAAATAAACCAAATAAAAATAAGAAGTTTCCAAAATTCATCCATGAAATGGTTTGTTCAAATAGAGCCTGAACCAATGGGCTAGCAGGACTGACATCGAACACTTTCAAAATACCGAACCAAAAAAACACAATGAATAAGCCGATACGAGCAAGAGGCACTGAAGCCTGTCTAAAAAAATTAATGATGTGAATGTCTATGTTTCGAAGCATCATATGATTATTTTTTTACAATATGTTCGAATGCGTATTCTAATGTTCCACCAACTTTCTTACCAGGATTGAAGATGCCTTTGGGATCCCAAATCTTTTTAGTTTGTTCCAATAGACCGTAGACTTCTTCCCCATATTGCATCTTTACAAATGGTGTACGTATAATCCCATCGTTATGTTCGCCGGTAATTGACCCATTGAACTCATGAACCAATTTATAAACTCTGACTGATAGGTCTCTAATTATGTCATGAATTTTTTCCTGCTGAAAGTTCATCAGAGGAATAATGTGTAGATTTCCATCTCCGACATGACCAGCCACCGTATAGACTAAATCTTTCTTATACTCATTGAGAATTAAATACAAGCGCGGAAGAAAATCGGGCAAGGTTTGTGGAGGAACCACAAAGTCATCAATAAAAGGTGCTGTACGTACACCGTGTACATGTTTACGAAGCATATTGAAACTCTCTCGACGAATCGTCCAATATTTCTTTTCATCCTGCTCAGTCTTGGTGATGCGAGATTTTTCTGGTAAATCAGCAATTGCAGATTGAGCTTCTTTAGCAGCACGTAATGCTTCTTCGTCAGTATCAGCAGTAAATTCAGCCATCAAAACCAGTTTTGGTATACCACCTTCAAGTATCGCAAGCATTTCTGGAATAAATTGTAGACCAAGGGTAATCAAGTTGCCCCCCATTTGTTTCATCAATTGTGGTAGAAATTTGAAAGCAACTTTCAATGTCTGATCATCGTAAGATTCAAAACTTTCAGGATTGTATTTCAAAATACGTGAAGCCGTTTCACCTAATTGTTTTAGATCGGTAAGGAATACAACTAATAAATGCGAATGTATTTTTGGCTTAACCAATGCAAACTCGATCTCTGTTACCAATCCTAACGTTCCCTGTGATCCAACGATAATCTGAGTAAGATCGAAAATATCTTTTTCTTTATTCAAAACATTCCATAAGCTATAGCCACAGGAATTTTTAGTGACAATCGGTTTAGCATTCATTATGGTCTGATAATGAGATGATATGAGATCGTGCATTCCACGATAAACTTCACCTTCGAAAGTAGAAAGTTTTTTCTTTTCTTCAAGTTCAGACATTGAAATAGGCTTGATCTCATATTCATTTCCATCAGCCAATACAACTTTGAGACGACGGACATATCGTTCGGTCTTGCCATAAGTCAGTGTTTTTTCTCCTCCGGAATTATTGGCTACCATTCCACCAACGGTACAAAGTTCGCGTGAGGCAGGATAACTCGGCATAATCTGTCCTCCCTTTTCCATAGTCGCTTTATCAAAATCACGATAATACACACCCGGTTGAGTAATTGCATACCCTTCACCTACTTCTACGATCTGATTAAAATATTTTGTAAAATCAACAACAATAGAACTGGTCAATGGACCGCCGGTCATATCGGTACCTGCTGAACGTGCAGTCAAGGTAATTCCCGGATGCTCGCTGGCATAGGTGACTAATTTCCCAATATCAGTAGCGTTTTTTGGATAAATGACGGCTTCAGGAACAATTTCAAATATACTAGCATCGTGACTGGCATTTGTAAGTGTTTCTGAACTAGTATCAATGTCCCCAGTAATAAGAGCGGCGAGTTCGGTAGTATTAATCATGACGTCATTATAGCATTACTAGCATTCTGTTAGGTTAATTTGGTAATATCACGCGGATAAAATATCGCTAATGTCCACTCGAAAATAATCTGAATGCGTTTTGACCAAGAAGCAAATTTGAACAGATATATGGTACGCCACATCCACCACGTCAACTTACCTGCCAAACCAAGAGAAAATATTTCACCAACTGCAAACCATTGTCCCACTGATATCATACTGCCTTTGGAATGATAATGAAAACGCTGTAAATTCCTTTCTGCAATAGATGCCCAAATATTGTATGCAACAATACGAGCCTGAGATACTGCAACCTGAGCCAACATAGGTAGCGGTCGTGCAGATTTGCTTGGATCTACCGGAAGACCTACTGATTGACCGTCGACATAAGCAGATACATCACCCAGAGCAAAGATATTCTTCTGTTGTAATAAGCGGAAATATTCATCAACGGCCAAACGTCCACCTCCGGCAACAATTGGTGACGAACCTTCAAAATGAGGAATAATCGGTTTTACTCCAGCCGCCCAGATTATCAATGACGCAGGAACTGATGTTCCATCAGCCAAAGTTAAACATTTTTTAGTAACAGCAGTAACTGTAACTCCAGATTTTAATACGATACCATTATGTATCAATCGAGCCATGGCAGCTTGGCGTAATTTTGGAGAAAATTGTTCGAGAAGTTCTTTGGTTCCATGGATTAATGTCACTTGTGGTTCTTCAGGGTGACAGTGTTGACGATCATCGGGACGGGAACCATCGGTATCAGTTCCTTCGGTATCGTTGTAATATCGTTTGACCATACCCCTGATGAACTCGATGAGTTCTGCCGCAACTTCTACTCCTGTTGCACCACCACCAACAACAACAAAAGATAATAATTCTCGACGACGTGCAGGATCTGAAATAAGAACCGCCTGTTCAAACAAATCGATAATTTTGTTTCGAATAAGATAGGCGTCCTGAAGGCTTTTGAGCGACATTGTATTGATATCTGCTCCGGGAATACCGTAGTAGTTAGTTTCTGCTCCAGTTGCCACGATCAGATAATCATATGAAATGGAGCAGGTATCTGTGTGCCCTTTGAGTGACACTGTTCGTTTGGAAGCATCAATCTTTTCGACCTCGGCTTGAATAATTTTGACGCCTGAATGGGCAAAAATCTCACGCAGAGGTTCGGCGACGTTTCGAGGACTAAGACCTCCAGTAGCTACTTCGTGAAGTAATGGGGTAAATAAGAAATAATTAGTACGATTGACGATGGTGACATCGATCTTACCTTTTTTTACTTGGCGAACGAGCTTCTTGGCGACATACATACCACCAAAACCAGCTCCCAGAATAACAACATGAGGTCGTAACATCTAAATATAGTACCATATTTAATACTTACGAATTACCCCCTTTACGACTGCACCTATATGGAGATCATACTCGGGATAAATAAGCGAATATGCTTTGTTCGCTGGTTCAAGATATACAACGTCCCCTTTCTTGCGAAAATATTTCATAGTCCAACCACCATCTACTTCGGCAATAACGATATCACCATCTTTTGCATCACTCCGACGTACAGCAATAACAAGATCACCTTCGTGGATACCAGCATCTATCATAGAATCTCCTTTTACCCGAAGCATATATGTGGAATCTTTTTCCTTGATAAGATAATCCTCGATACTCATTGTGTCGAGAATATGTTCTTCTGCACTAGTCGGAATACCAGCTTCAACTAAACCAAGAAGAGGAATCTCCCCTGCGAGTTTATTTGGTATCAGACGGCCACTAGAATCTTTACCGAGTACACCTTCATCGATCAACTTGTGGACGAGTTTGTACACCGCGTTTTTGGATTTGAATCCGACTAATTTCATTATCTCCGCATAGGCAGGCATACGTTTATTAGTCCGATAGAAGGAAAGGATTTTGTCGGTATATGAAGACATATTAGAAGCCAAAAGAAGATACGAAATTCATCGAGCGATTAAACCAAGAATGCCCTGATGATGAAAGTTGAGCCAATTGATTCATCAACATCTTGTGACGCTTTGCCTGACGAGCGTATGAAATACCTTTTATAATACGGAGATCAATCTCTTGATTTAGTCTCTCAACCTCTGAACGAATTGTGCGAAGTGCTTGATGTTTACTCATATAATTGTAGTTATTTGTATATAGATAGTATAGGTGAACAATCGTTCACCTGCAACTTATTGTTGTGGATAACTTCATGCATTTCCCAGATATTAACAGCATTTTTTCTGCACGAGTTAATCGCTTGAGTTCTCCTTCTCGAGCACGCATTTCTGCAAATGTTTTGACTGTTTCAGAATAGACCAAAGTAACTGGTCTGCGAATCTTAGTATAGTGTGCGCCATTTTTTAAATGATTATGTGCATGCAAGCGTTTCTCGAGATTGGTAGTTGATCCGACATAGAATGTCTTATCAATACATTCAAGAATATAGACGAGAAACATATTACGTTCTCAATTGATGTTCATTATTCTGAAAACACTGACTACAACACAAAATCTTACGTGATGGACGAGTACTATCGTCATTACAATATGTTTCCGTTGGAATCGTACAGAAAAAACACTGACCAATGGTAATTTTATTTTCTGTTGGTACCACATCGGTCGTCATACGATTATCAAATACAAATAATGTTCCCTTAAAATTCTTACCAGGGTATTCTTTCATATAGGTATGAATACCATCCTTAAGTTGATAGATATCCGAAAATCCTTCGCTCTTCAAAAGACAAGTAGCTTTTTCGCAACGAATACCTCCAGTGCACACTGTCACTACTTTTTTATTTTTTAAATGAGCTATATCAGCAATTTTTTTAGGAAGATCACGAAAGTTAGAAAGTCCCGGATCAACCGTCTTATCAAATTTACCGCAAGCAATCTCATAATCATTACGGAGATCAAGAACTACGAAATCCTCATTATTCGCATACCATGCATCGAGTTCTGCAGCCGGTAATTCTTTTGCGGTCTCTTTAGCAATATCAAAACTTCCCGCTCCCAAGGTCACCACCTCATCACGTACCAATACGCGTAATTTCGGAAATGCAGTTCCAGTGCCAACACTTTCTTTGACTACAATACCTGTAAAACGTGGATCTGTATTCAAAAATAGTTTATATCGTTCGATGTTTTCCGAAGGACATTCGAAAGTGGCATTGATACCCTCTTCAGCTACGATCATGCGTCCCGTAAAACCGAGCTCTTTACACATTGATCGATGACTTTCCGCCACTAATTTTGGATCAGCAATGTGGGTAAAACGATAGAAAAGTATGATAGTAAAATCCTTTTTCATATATTCCTAGTCTATACCAAAAAGAATAAAGTATCGAGGCCTCGCCTCGATCTTTCTGCGAAATTGCTGTGTCTCCTGAATAAAATCATGATGTGGAATGATGCGCGCCTCGTCTGATCCTTACAGGGGCTGTACACCTTTCGCATTTTGAGTACAAAACGCTCAAGGTCTTGTGAAGCTCCAAGTATTCGC
>Ga0163150_10000431_pt1 | contig 78957 bp, 69 predicted proteins | sample OliLakLV19P2IB_FD_148628 | JGI IMG/M metagenome (GOLD analysis project Ga0163150, IMG submission 148628) | Freshwater microbial mat bacterial communities from Lake Vanda, McMurdo Dry Valleys, Antarctica - Oligotrophic Lake LV.19.P2.IB | ecosystem: Environmental > Aquatic > Freshwater > Lake >... | reverse complement strand
TGCGAGCCGTCGCAAAGCGGCTGGGACTTGCTCCCGCCGCAGGTGCACCAGGCGTAGGTTTTGCCCGCTTCGACGCTGACCGGATACGGTGATTTCTGCGCGACGATCGGAGTGTTCATGTCCGCAGCATAACCAGTCCGCCGGCGGCGGGCCATGGGGTGTAGGCCCAATGGACACCGGCCACCGCCAACCCTAAGCTTGAGTAGCTTATTGTTTGCCGCTCCTGGCACTCAACTCCCATGAACCCCGCCCACGAAGCCATCGCCCACCGCGCCCATCAACTCTGGCAGGATCAGGGCCGGCCCGACGGACGGGAAGACGAAACCTGGCTGCTCGCCGAACGGCAGCTCACCGCCAAGGCGCCGGATCCCCAGCCTGAAACCACCGGTGCGGCGTTCGCCGCTTACGTCCGGACCGAGACCGCCGTCGAGAGCGAAATCGAATTCCAAATCACCCCCGCCATCGACGAAGAGGCCGCCATCCAGGCGGCGATCCACCAACCGGCAGCCCATGCCCCGCAAGTCGCCACCACCCGGGCCCGAAAGCCAAGCCCGCCACGACCGGGAAAACCCTCTGGCCCAAACCTCACGCGTCCTGCGGGCGGAGTGGTTTCGACCACCGATCGCTCACCTGATCCCGGACCGTGACTGAGGTCCTGCTCTATCTCGCGGTGTTCGGGGCGGCGCTGGCGGTCGACCTGATCCCTTTCTTTGGTCCGCCGGCCTGGATGGCCATGGTCTTCTTCATGGTGAAGTTCGACCTGAATCCTTGGCTCGTGCTGATGGTCGGCGTCACCGGCTCGACACTCGGCCGATACCTGCTGAGCCGCTATATCCCGAAAATCTCCGACCGGCTGATCAAGCCGCAGAAAAACGCGGACTTAAAGTTTCTCGGGGGCAAGCTCCGGCAAAGTCTCTGGCGCAGCTGGGGGTTTGTGTTCATCTACTCGCTGCTGCCTATGTCCACCACGACGCTGTTCACGGCGGCCGGGATCGCCCGGATTGCGCCCCTCGTGATCATCCCCCCGTTTTTCCTCGGCAAGCTGGTGAGCGATGCCGTGATGCTTTTCACCGGCAGTTACGCCGCGATCAACGTCGACGGCGTGATCGCCGCGCTCTTTTCGCCGAAAAGCCTGCTGCTCACCGTACCCGGCGTGGCGGCCATCGCCCTGATGCTCTTCCTTGACTGGCGCCTGATGCTCGCGGAGAGAAAACTCGCATTCAACTTCCGGATTTGGAAATAGCGCCGGTGGATATTGCACCAGCAACCCTCGCCAAGTCTGCGCCTGACAGGCTCCGGTCCGAGGAGTTTAGCCACGGATTCCACGGATTATCACGGCTGCCGCCGGTAGGGCGTGTTGCCCCCAACGCGCCTTCATCTCTGTAGGGCCGACAGGAACACGCTGACCCATGGCCAACTGCCTGAGTCCGGATCAGCTCACGAACTCCAAGCTGGTGGGTGAAACCGTCTAGCCGTGTTTTCGAGGGTCTCGCGCGACACGGTCGAGCCGATGGGATGTTTGCCCACCGGCGCATCCAGCGTGTAGAGTTCGAAGGGAGGGATAAAACCGAAGCCGTCCTTTATTCCGACGAACTTGGCCGGCGCGAAGAGAGAAGGTTCAGCGATCATCATGCGCAAATTCTACTCCTTTGCGGCCACCGAAATCCATCGGGCGAACTCGGAACAGCCCTTCAGGCTTTCTCCGCGCCGCATGCGCCCGCGGAGCGTAAACGACTGCACCGGAAGCAGGATGGCACCTATTAAGTGACGTGTGGATTGGGGCGATAAGGGACGGCCCCACCCAATTCCCGCCTACCGCTCGGCAAGTTCGCAAACTAGTCACCCCGCCGCGCTGAACAGCAACATCCGCAACCGACCCTTATTGGTCTCCGGCTATGATTTCGGACAGGTGAAGTCTCCCGCTTTGTCCAATATGATCCTGAGCTTCTGCTTCAGGTCCATGCTGCCGAACGCCCGGTTCAAAGTTACACAACAAGTGACAACGTTATCGTCGGCATTGGAACCCCCTTTCGATTTGGGATGGAGATGCTCAACCGACGCCTCCTCCTTCATCAACACACGCCCGCAGAAAAAGCATTTGTCGGACTGCAGGAAGAGCAGCTTCTCCAGTTTGGTCGAAGACTTGGACTTGGCCGGTCCCGCCTTGGCACTGGTCGCGGGCTTGCGGGGCACAGTCTTGGTCTCGGTGATGCTGTGCCAGGTAACGATCAAATGTTGCTTCGCCAATCGCTCACGGGCCGCCTGTTCGGTCTTGGCGGTGATCTTGCCGGATTTCTCCACACCACCGGATACCGAGAATTTATAGACGAAGAGACTCATGGCTTATCCCATTTCGGAAATTGCTGCTTCAGGCGGTCGACCGTGTGGCGCCACTTGGGGGTGGTCGGCTGGCAGACGGTGTTCTGGTTGCCGAAGAGACCTACTTCGTGGATGGCGTTGGCTTCCGGTACGGTGTCGAGCCACTTGACCCGCACGAAATACTCCGCCTTTTCCGGGTCGCTTGCAGTCTTCCTGAGATGGTCGGCGGATTTGATCGTGTGTAGAACGGACTGCTCGCCGTCTCCGCTCCAGACCTTAAATTCATTCACGGACTGCACCGATTCTGTGACGCGCCCTACTCCAACGTAGCCCTTACCGGGTATCTTGACCCAAACCCGATCACCCGGAGTCAAAAGCTTGAGGGTCTGGCTATACCAGATGCCTCCTCCTGCGCTGATGTAACCGTATTTGCGTGCATCATCCCACGAGCGGGAAAGCTCGCCGCCAAAAGACACGTAATACTCCCCGTTCCATGGCTCCTTCTCACCCGAGTGTTTCGTGGTTGTCGCGACGTTGGCCTGAGTCTCACCCGGATCAATCAGCCAAGCCCGGCTGAGAAGCTGGTCGGGGCCGTGCTGGAAAACCTGGAAGAATAGGACGTTGATCGCGATGTCACGGTCGTTGAGGTAGCGAATAATCCGTTCACTGGCATCGTCGAGTTCGGCCGCTACAAGGACAATCTGGTGCGACTCATTGAGCGTCTCCTCGTCCAGCTTGACGCCAAACCGGGTCTGAAATGCGGCGTCTAGGCTGCCTCCATTGGCGTAGCGCTGGTAAATCTGGACGATCTTCTCGGTCGTCAGGCCTTCCACCCATGCCGCGTAGTCGAGTGCCTGGGCGACAATCTCGCGCGGCGTGCGGTTCCGTTTGAGCTCGATGAGCACAAGCGACCCATCGGGGGCGACGGCCAGAAGGTCGATGCGGCCGCCGAAGCCGGTCTGCTCCTGCCGGCCGATGAGCATCCATTCGGCCGACAGGATGCCCGGCTCGCGGACAATCATTTCCTCAAGGGACTGCTCGCTGGAGAGTTTGGTGAGGCTGAGCGGCGTCGGCTGAGGACCGACCTTCCAGATGGCGTGTTGGATGGGCATGAGAAATTACATGGCTATAGCCCGGTATTTTTCTTGAAGCATCTGCTCGCCGGGTCGAGGGAGTGCGGGTCGAGCCAGACGGCGCGGAGCTTGGCGCGGACCTCCTCGCGGGCGAGATCGGCGAGCCGGATGCGATGGGCGCGGGCGTCGGGGGAACGGGAGGCAGGCCTTCCCCTTCTGGGAAAAGTCGGCGTAGAGCTCGAAGACATGGCCGACATCCACCACGAGGAGGAACGGCGGCGGGTCCTCGTCGGTGGGCAGGCTGCGGGCGTAGCGGTCGGCCTGCCCGTGGGCCTCGAACATTGCGCGATCCCACGCCTCGGAACCCCGGGCAATCTTGCCCTTCTTGGCAGGAGCAGAATCGGTGGCCTGAGCGAGCGCGAGTTCGGCTGTCTCCAGCGCAACATTGGCGTATTGCTTACACTCGCAGACGAAGGCGCTGCGCTTGTAGAGGTCGATGCGCCCGGAGCTGGTCTTGCCGCCGGCATGATGGAACATGACGGCACGCTCGAACACGTAGGCGTTCTGCGCCGTATCAGGCCCGGCTGGATCGGGACGAGGGACGCCAAGGAGGTCGCATAGCTCCGTCAGGAAGAGAACGTAATTGGCGCGTTCGGCAGTCTCGGCCTTGGTCCAGCGGGCAATGAAGGAGGCAACAGGATCGGGCGGGGCCATGGGTACGGGTGCGGAACAGCGAAGAGTCAGTGATGCGGCAAGCGCCTAGTCGGGTTGGCTCAGCTTGAAGGTTTGTTTGCAGCGGGGGAAGTTGCGGCAGCCGTAGAAGTCCGAACCTTCGCTGCGGCCTTTGCTGGAGATGCGGAGAACCATCTTCACGCCGCAGCTGGGGCAGGTGGGCGTGGTGTAATCGCCCTCAGTGGCGACATCGAACAGGCGGAGCTGCGCGGACAAGGGCAGCTGCTTGATGCGATTAAGCAAGGTCGGGCCATCCACAAGGTCGAGGTTGCTATCAGACCGACCGACCGCGAGGGCGTCGTCAGTGAAACGACTTGTGGTATAGAACGCGCCTTGCGGAATTTTCTGCAGGGTCATCGCACCGTAGAATGCGCGAACCAGCTCGACCCCGACCCGCTGGTTGGTGAAAGCCTTGCACTGGATGACCCTTTGCGGGGTGCGCGTGCCGGGTGCAAACACCACCACGTCGATGCCGCCATCGGCCCCGAATCCGGTGACCTCGGCCGCATGGCCCATTTCGGATTCGTAGGCTGCCACGGTGTGCTCGAAGCGATGCCATTCCATTTCCATCAACAGCGCCGGCGACCAACCGGCGGTCAGGGGATCGGCCCGGATTTTCGCTTTGGGCCGTATACGCGCAGGCTCTTCCGGGGAATGCGCGCCCCATGCGCCGGAATCAAGAATGGGATCCACCCGGCGTTTTTTTCCAAACTTCGAGCGAAACCACAGTTTCAAGGCTGCGGCCGCTACAAAGAGCACCCCCATGAAGACCATCAAGTTCTTCGCGGGTGCAAATGGATCGGGACGCGGCGGCGCAGCCGCTGGTCCAGCTTGAACCGGGCGGACGGCACTTGGCGGAGAGACGGTAGGCGCTTGCACCGGACGTGCTGGCGGAAGTGGACGATTAGTCGCTGGGGCTGGCACACGGGCTGGTTCCGCCATCGGTTTCCGGAGCACTGCCTGCGCAGCATTGTTCTGCTGACGCGGGCTGACGGCTGGTGATGACACGGGCTTGCGCTCGAGCCGCTCCACGCGTCCGTTCACCAGCAGAATGCTGTATTCGGGATAGTTGAGAATCGCGCGCTCTTGACTGCCTGATGAACTTTTAGGCCAACCAAGTTTGTCAATGACCTCCTGTTTGGTGGCGCCCGCAGGGATCTGAGCAATGACAGGCAAAGCAAGAATCAGGATAAGTAAAAGGCGCAGCATGGAGTTCTCTCACCGGAAGACGCCGGCGTGCGTTGGCCCGGGAGGAAGCTAGGTGGCGGGGGGGGGTGCCAAGCGGAAACGAAGCCGAAGACGAAAGGGGAAAGGCGGGAGGCGGAAGTAGGGCGGCGAGTGAATTGTGGCTGGAGGTGGGTGAACGTCAGATGTCCGCGGTCAGACGTCAGAAGTCAGAGATCAGCGCAGGCTGGCACGGCTCAACCGCCGCCGGGCCTAGCGGCAGATCTGAAACTCAGCTTTCAGGTTTCAGCTTTCCAATCGGTTTCCCGCTCAGACTTGGGAATATCGAAAGGTGTTGCGGTGGGCCAGCCCGCTGGCGGACGCCCGCAGAGCGCGAGCATCAGCCTTCGCCCGGCCTACGGCTGACAGGAGCTCGCTGGCCCACGGCCAATTGCATGAATTCGTATCGGTAGTCCGCCGAAGATACCTTTTTGCGGATCTTGCGCCTTTTTGCGGCTAACCTGTCGGGGGATCGACCCTACAGAACGGCGCGTTAGGGATAACGCGCCCTACCTTTCGTGACCCGGTAAGGCCCGGCCGGTCGGGAGACCGGCCCTCCACCTCAAGCCTTACGCGTGCGGCTCGTTAGCTAAGATCCCGAAAGGATCCAAACTCCGGGTCGAAGAGGCGCCGATACGTCCGGACCACCATGCCGTCGGTTTGGCCGGCGAGGAAATCGCAGATGCGGCGGGCTTTGCCGTCCTGCGTCTTCTCTGCCTCGATCAGGCGGCTGACGTTGGCGGGCAGGATGCGGATCACGCGTTCGTTGCGCTCGGCGTAGTTTTCCCAGATGGCGTTGTAGAGGGCGTTGATGACCGTCCGCGCCTTGTATTCGAGCTGCTCGAGCTGCGGACTCTCGAAGATGATGTCGTTGGCCATCTTCTTGAAGAAGTCCGCTTCGCTCCGCGCCGCCGGGTCGATGACGAGGTCGAATTTGTAGCGGTTGGTCTTTTCCGCCATGAAGTTGTCGCGGGGCTTGAGCCGGCAGGCCTGGATGAAGGCGCCGATCTTCTTGGAAAAGGTGTTCTCGAGCCGGTCGCGGCGGATGGCGTCGAACAGGTTGTCGAGGTGCCGCTGCTCGGCGGCGCCGATGGTCTCGCCGTCGGCCCAGCGCTCGACGCGCTCGACCGTGAGGAAGCCGGCACGCACGCCGTCCACGATGTCGTTGAGCGAGTAGGCCGCATCGTCGGCCCAGTCCATGATCAGGCACTCCACGCTCTTGAAGTCGTTGAGCGCGTCGCCGCGCATCAGGCTGCCGGGGAGCTTGGCGCCGCCGAACACCCACTCGCGCACCGGCGCCTGGCCGTCGTAGATGAAGTGGTTGAGCGGCGGCGTGGCGAACTCGGTGTAGAGCTTCTTGTATTTGAGCACGCCGTCGAGGAGCGCGCGGGTGGGCTGCATGCCCTTCACCCCGGACTCGTTCTGGTAGATCGTCTCGCAGAGCAGGTGCAGCGTCTGGGCGTTGCCCTCGAAGCCGCCGCGGCGCTTCATCAGTTCCTGCAGCGTGCGCTCGCCGGAGTGGCCGAAGGGCGGGTGCCCCATGTCGTGCGCCAGGCTGCTGGCCTCGACGAGGTCGGAGTCGATGTAGAAGTCGTCCGTCAGCGGGTCGCCGCGGCTGCGGAGGTAGTGACAGATGGAGCGGCCGATTTGGGCGACCTCCATCGTGTGGGTGAGGCGCGTGCGGTAGAAATCGTATTCGCCGCTGAGGAACACCTGCGTCTTCGACTGGAGCTTGCGGAAGGCGTGCGCGTGAATGATCCGGTCGCGGTCGATCTGGAACGGGCTGCGGTAGTCGGTCTTCCGGGCGGTGCCCCACTCCTGCAGGTCGAAGGCGTTGTAGAAGCGATTCTGCGGCATGGTGGTTACGGTAGGTGGCGCGCTCGCGCGCCACGTTGCCCGCCAGCGGGCAACCTACAAGGCAAAGGCAGTGCGAAATCTCGGCGCGGCATGGTTACAGACGGACAGAAGCAGGGGATTCAGCCGGATGCCAGCCTTATGCCGCGGGAAGAAGGGGCGAGGGATGAACACAAAGCAGCGAAGCAGCAAAGGGACGGCATTTGGGAGGGCTCAGCTCCAGCGGGGCCATCCCCACCGCCGGCCCGGAGTCCAGCCCTCCACCAATCCTTCAGACCTTTGCTACTTCGCTGCTTTGCGTGAATTCCTCTCCGCCCGACATAGCCGGCGGCGGCAACGCGAAACCTAGGCAGGGGTTTTGCCACAAAAGATCACCAAAGGGTGATAGCCGTTACCGCCGATCTTCCGCGCGCCTATCGGCGCCTTGGGTGTTTCATATGCCCCATCATTTTGTGCTCTTTTGTGGCCAACCATGCTTGGAGTACTGGCTGCCTCTGACCTCCGACATCTGACTTTTGCTATCCCCTTCAGGTCTCCGCCTTTCGCCTTTCGATTTTCGCCTTTGCTCCGCCTGCTTTTGGTTCGCCCACTTTCACTTTCACTCTCAATTTCGCCGCCATGCTTCGTCCCCTTCTAATCCTGGCCGCCTTCTGCCTCGCCGTCGCTCCCGTCCTGCACAGCGCCGAAGCGACTCCGGTTGCCGACTCAAAGTCACTCATCACCGCGGCCGACCTGCTGAATATCAAGCAGCTCGAGACCCCGGCCCTCTCGCCCGACGGGAAGCAAGTCGTCTACGTCGTCCGCTCCATCGAGATCAAACCCGCCGCCCCCTCCTCCGCCCAGGCTGCGGAGGGCATGAAAGATGAGTGGGTTTACCAGACCCAGCTCTGGCTCGCCGCCACCGACGGCAAGACCCCGCCGCGCCCGCTCACTTTCGGCACCGCCCGCAACTCCAGCCCGGTCTGGTCGCCGTCGGGCGACCGCATCGCGTTTGTGCGCAGTGGGGAGAAGGAGAAGCCGCAGGTCTACCTGCTGCCGCTCGCGGGTGGCGAAGCTATGCCGTTGACCAAGATCGACACCGGCGCCGGCAGCCCACGCTGGTCGCCCGACGGCACGAAGATCCTCTTCAGCACCACGCTCACCCAGGCCCAGGTCCGCGCCGCACTCGAGAAAGCCGAAAAGGATTCCGCCCCCGCCTGGAGTCAGGAGAAACCCAAGCGCACCTGGAACGACACGGCCAGGGGAAAGGCGGAAGGCGAAAGGGCGTCAGCCGTCGCCAAGCCTATGGCTGACTCGTCCAGCGGCGTTGCCGCAGGCGAGAAGGCCGGTGGCCGGAAACCGGACCTGTCAGCCGTAAGCCCGGCGAAGGTTGAAGCCAAGGCAGACGGCTCCTGGCAGGAAATCCGCGACTGGCTCGCGCAGAACGAGGCCGACGGCAACCCGCGCGTCATGAACCGCCTGAACTTCCTCGCCGAGGGTGATCTCGCCGTGGAGCCCACCTACAACCGTTTCTACACCGTCGCCGCCACCGACGGCGCCGAGCCCGTGGCGATCAACCTCGGCTACGAGGGTTTCGCCGGCGCCGAGTGGCTGGCCGACGGCAAAGGCATCATCTGCACCGGCCCGCGCGACCTGAAGGCCCACCCTGACCGCGACCATCTCAGCAGCCTCTACGTCATCGACGCCGCGACTGGCGCCGCCAAGGTGCTGCTCGAGGAACCCGGCTGCAATTATGCGGAGCCTACGCCCTCACCCGACGGCCAGTGGATCGCCTACACGGTCCGGACCGGCGGCGAGTTTACCTTTGAGCAGGTGGTGGTGGCCGTGGTCCCCGCCGCGGGCGGCGCGCCCAAGGTGCTCACGGCCGATCTCGACCGCAGTGTCACCGGCCTGAAATGGTCGCCCGACAGCAAGTTTGTCCTTTTCACTGCCGCCGATCGCGGCCGCTTTCCGCTCTACCGTGTGTCCCCCGACCAGCCCGGCGCGGACAAACTCACCCACCAGGTCGAATGGGGCATCCGCGACTACGCCATCGGCAAGGACGTGCTGGTGCAGGTCGTGACCAATCCCGGCAATCCTTGGGAGCTCTACACCGGCACGCGCGACGGCAAGATCACCCGGCCGCTCTCCACCCACAACAGCGCCTGGCTGCAGGACCGCCAGCTCAGCGCCTACCAAGGACACCGGCTGGTGCAGGCCGACGGCATCACCGTCGATTACTGGACGATCAAGCCCGCGAACTTTGACCCGGCGAAGAAATACCCTCTGCTCGTGCAGATCCATGGCGGCCCGACCGCGATGTGGGGCCCGGGCGAGCAGAGCATGTGGCACGAGTTCCAGTTCTACGCCGCGCGCGGCTACGTCGTCCTGTTCACCAACCCGCGCGGCTCCGGCGGCTACGGCAAGGATTTCCAGCGTGCCAATTTCAAGGACTGGGGCGTCGGCCCGGCGAGCGACGTGCTCGCCGCCGCGTCGTTCATCGCCAAGGAAGCCTACGTCGACAAGGACCGCCAGGTGCTGACCGGCGGCTCCTACGGCGGCTACCTGACCGCGTGGATCGTCGGCCACGACCACCGCTTCAAGGCCGCCGTCGCCCAGCGCGGTGTCTACGACCTCGCCACCTTCTATGGCGAAGGCAACGCCTGGTTCCTGGTGCCGCTCTACTGGGGCGGTTATCCTTGGCAGCCCGAGGTGCGCGCCCTGCTCAACTTCGAGTCACCCCTCACCTACGTCGACCAGATCAAGACCCCGCTGCTCATTCAGCACGGTGATGTGGATTTCCGCACCGGCGTCATCCAGAGCCAGATCCTCTACAAGAGCCTCAAACAACTGGGTCGTGACGTGGAATATGTCCGCTACCCACGCGCCACGCACGAGCTCAGCCGCAGCGGCGAACCCAAGCAGCGCCTCGATACGCTGGTGCGCTACGAGGAATTCTTCCGCCGCTACATCGGGGAGAAGTGAGAGAGCTGTTGAGAAACCTGAAAGCGGAGACCTGAAACCTGAAGTTTTTAGCCACGGATTTCGCGAATGGGCACGGATGGGGGATGTAGGGTCGCTGCTTGCCGGTGGACCTCGGCCCGTGGAGGGCCCAGCTGGGGCTGAGCCCTTCTAAATAGCGCCAAACCAAGGCAGGGTTTTTTGCCACAAAAGATCACAAAGAGTGATAGCCGTTACCGCCGATCTTCCGCGCGCCTATCGGCGCCTTGGGGGCATATGCCCCATCATTTTGTGCTCTTTCGTGGCCAACCATGCTTGGCGAACTGGTGGCCTCTGTCTTCAGACCCTTCAGCTTTGCTTCGCCCTCTCCGCGCAACGATTCCTCAGGTCTCAGGTTTTTTAGCCACAGATGGCACAGCTGGACACGGATGCGGATGGCCGCCTCCCGTTGAGCCCTTCTAAATATCGCCAAACCAAGGCAGAGGGTTTTGCCACAAAAGATCACCAAAGAGTGATAGCCGTTACCGCCGATCTTCCGTGCGCCTATCGGCGCCTTGGGGGTTTCATACGCCCCATCATTTTGTGCTCTTTCGTGGCCAACCATGCCGGGAATTCCCCGCCCGTTTTCCGCTCTTGGCGGCCTTGCCTGCCGCTGCCTGCTTGCCGTCATGCTTGCCGCTCCCATAGTCACCGCCATGCCCCACGTCCTCTTCCCGACCAAATTCGGCACCTGCGGCATCGCGTGGAACGACACCGGCCTGACCGGTTTCCAGCTCCCGGAGGAAACGGAGGCACTCACCGAGCAGCACCTGGCCAAAAAGGCCCGCAGTCTGCTCGCCACCGAGACGCCGCCCGCATGGGTGCAGGGTGTCATCGACCGCGTGCAGCAGCACCTTGAGGGCACATTGCAGGACTTGTCCGGCACAGTGCTCGACTGGTCGCGGGTGACGGATTTCCAGGAGGCGGTCTACCGGCAGACGCAGGCCATCAAGCCGGGCTACAAGAAAAGCTACGGTGAGATCGCCAAGCTGATGGCTCTCGGCCACGAGGCGGCGCGCGCCGTGGGCGTCGCGCTCGCGACCAATCCTTGGCCGCTCATCGTGCCCTGCCACCGCGTCGTGTCGGCCGGCGACAAGATGACGGGGTTCTCCGCCCCCGGCGGCGTCCGCACCAAGACCCGCCTGCTCACGCTCGAAGGCGCGGAACTGCTGTCGGAGTGAAGCCGTTGCGCCGCTTCCTGAGGTGGGAGGGGCTTTATGCCCCGACTTGTGCTTACAGCGAGAGCACTCCGGTCAGGGCATAAAGCCCCTCCCACCATCGATCCCACGCCATCCATGAAACCTCGCTACCAATTCGACCCCGTTGCCGCGTTGGCCCACCTGCGCGCCGCCGATGTGGAGCTGGCCGCGTTGATCGACCGCATCGGACCCATCGCGCTGGAACTGAAGCCGGCCGACAGCCTGTTCGAGGCGATGCTGCGTTCCATCGTTTATCAGCAGCTCCACGGCAAGGCCGCGGCGACGATCCACGGCCGGGTGCTGGCCGAGCTGGACCGGCACGGCGGGGCGACGCCCGAGGCACTGGCCCGCGCTACCGATGCCGCGCTGCGCGGCGCCGGGTTGTCCGGCAACAAGCTGCTCGCCGTGCGCGACCTGGCCCGGAAATGCCGTCGGGGCACCGTGCCGTCCCTGAAGGACGCGCACCGCCTGGCCGACGAGGAGCTCGTCACCCGCCTGACCGAGGTGCGCGGCATCGGGCCGTGGACGGTGCACATGCTGCTCATCTTCTACCTCGGCCGGCCCGACGTGATGCCGACGGGGGATTTCGCCATCCGGCTGGGGTTCAAACGGCTCTATCGCAAACGCAAGGATCCGACCCCGGAGGCGATCGTGAAGCATGCGCGGCGGTGGCAGCCGTATCGCTCCGTCGCGAGCTGGTATCTGTGGCGTTCGCTCGACACGGGCTGATATTCCACCTAAGAAAACGGGAATCACCTCCCGCATGCCCACCAGCGCAGCACCCTTCGCCGCCGCCGAAGCCTACGACAGGGAAAGTGTCGGCCGATTGATGGAGCAGCCCGTGGCGGTCTTTCCGCCCCAGCTGACCGTCGGCGAAGCCACCGAGCAGATTCGCGAACTCGCCACCAACCGGCTGTTCACCTACGGCTACATCACGGACGCTCAGGGCGTGCTTCTCGGGGTGGTCACGATGCGCGACCTGCTGCTCCACCAGAAGGCGGACAAACTGGATGACTTCATGCTGCGGCAGCCTTTCGCGCTCCGACCCCAGATGGACCTGAGGGAGGCCATGCGCCTGACGGTGAACAAGCACTACCCCTCCTACCCCGTGTGCAATGAGCAAGGCGTACTCATCGGGATCGTGCGCGGCTCCCGGATCTTCGAGCAGCAGGCCATCGAGATCAGCGCCCAGGCGGGCACCATGGTGGGTGTCGAGAAGGAGGAGCGGATGAGCACCCCGTTCCGGCGCAGCCTGATGTTCCGCCATCCGTGGCTGCAGTTCAACCTGCTCACCGCCTTTGTCGCGGCCGCGGTCGTCGGATTCTTCGAGGGCACGATCGAGCGGATTGTCGTGCTGGCGGTGTTTCTGCCCGTGCTCGCGGGCCAGTCGGGCAACACCGGCTGCCAGGCGATGGCGGTGGCGCTGCGTGGCCTCACGCTGGGCGAGCTCAAACCGGGTGATGCCCGGCGGCACGTATTTAAGGAAGGGATGCTGGGCCTGGCCAATGGCGCGCTGGCCGGCCTGAGTGCGGGCGCCGGCATGTTCGTTTACGCCAGCATCAAGCACACCCCCGAATCGCCCCTCCTGCTGGGCGGCATCGTGCTGATCGCCATGACCGGCAGCTGTTTTCTCAGCGGCCTCTCCGGCGTGCTGGTTCCGGTCACCTTGAAAAAACTCGGCTTCGACCCGGCGACGGCCTCGAGCATCTTTCTGACCACGGCGACCGACGTGGCGAGCATGGGGCTTTTCCTCGGCCTGGCCACCTGGTGGCTGGGGTGAGTGGCAGAAGAAATCTGAAAGCTGAAACCTGAGACCTGAAGAGGAAGACGAAGTCCCTCTCCAATCCCCCACACCCCGGCGCGTTGCGCCACCCTTCTCTAGAGGAGATCAAGGCCGGGCCAGCATAAATCCCCTCTTGAGCCGGAACGATGCAGTTCGATGTGGGCCAGCGAACTTGCTCGCGCTCCGGGAAGCGCCCGCGAGCGGGCTGCCCACCCCGGCCACTACGCGGTTTCGTTTGCCCAGAGCAGTTGCGGGTTCTCCGGCATCGTTCCGGCTGAGAGGGGCCTGTCGTCCGAAGGCTTGGCGAAGGATGATGCCCGTCAGGGCGGGGGGTGTTCAGGACGGGCGAGAGGAAAATCATGGGGTCTAAGCTCGCTGTGATTAATCACAACGGCGTATGCCTGCGGGGTTGTCTCCGGCCGCCTGCTTGCTGTTATGCCTTTGTTCGCCACTTTTCCTGTCACTCTCACTTTCACTCACTTCCCCCATGTCCACCACCATGCGCGCCATCGTCAAGCCCACCGCCGGTCCCGGGCTGATCATGACCAAGGTCCCAGTCCCCCGCCCCGGGGTCAACGATGTGCTCATCAAGATCAAGAAGACCTCCATTTGCGGCACCGACGTGCACATCAATAAGTGGGACCCCTGGGCCCAGCGCGTCATCAAGCCGCCGCTGGTCATCGGCCATGAATACGTCGGCACCGTCGAGGACGTCGGCAACGGCGTGACCGGCTTCACCAAGGGCCAGATCGTCACGGGCGAAGGGCACATCGTCTGCGGCCACTGCCGCAACTGTCTCGCCGGCCGCCGCCACCTTTGTCCCAACACCATCGGCGTCGGCGTGAACCGCGACGGCGCGTTCGCCGACTACGTCTCCATTCCCGCCAGCAATGTCTGGAAGGTGCCGGCCGGCATGGACCTCGACGTCGTCTCCTGCTTCGACCCGCTCGGCAACGCCGTGCACACCACCCTCTCCTTCGACATGGTCGGCGAGGACGTCCTCATCACTGGCGCCGGCCCCATCGGTTGCATGGCCATCGCCGTCGCGAAGCACGCCGGCGCACGCAAGGTCGTCATCACCGACATCAACGACGGCCGCCTCGAGCTCGCGAAGAAGTTCGGTCCGACCCGCACGGTGAACACAGCCAAGGAGAACCTCTCCGACGTCTGGCACAAGGAGCTCGGTATGACCGAGGGCTTCGACGTCGGCCTCGAGATGTCCGGCAGCCACCTCGCCCTGAACCAGATGATCGACAACATGATCATGGGCGGCCGCATCGCCCTGCTCGGCACGCACACGGCCAAGGCCGAGGTCGACTGGAACAAGATCGTCTTCAAGATGCTGCACCTGAAGGGCATTTACGGCCGCGAGATGTTCGAGACCTGGTATAAGATGACCGCGCTCGTCCAAGGCGGCATGGACATTACGCCCGTCATCACCCACCGGATGCCCGTTGAGAATTTCCAGGAAGGCTTCGACCTGATGGGCGCCGGCAAATCCGGCAAGATCGTGCTGAACTGGGAAAGCTGATTTTTAACGCGGAGCCCACGCAGCATCCAATCCTTCGCGCCCTCCGCGTCCTCCGCGTTTAATCAATGGTCATGAATCCACTGTATACCGCCCATCTAAAGAAAACTCTCGGCGAGATCGAGGCCGCCGGGCTCTACAAGCGCGAGCGCATCATCACCACGCCCCAGACCGCCCACATCGCCGTGGCGTCGGGCCAGCAGGTGCTGAACCTCTGTGCCAACAACTACCTCGGCCTCGCCGACCATCCCGAACTCATCACCGCCGCCCGCGCATCGCTCGACCGCTGGGGCTACGGGCTGGCCTCGGTGCGCTTCATCTGCGGCACCCAGCAGATCCACAAGGACCTCGAGGCGGCCATGTCCCGGTTCCTCGGCACCGACGACACCATCCTCTACTCCTCGTGCTTTGACGCCAACGGCGGCCTGTTCGAGACCCTGCTCGGGGCCGAGGATGCCGTCATCTCCGACGAATTGAACCACGCCTCCATCATCGACGGCGTCCGCCTGTGCAAGGCCCAGCGTTACCGCTACAAGAACAACAATCTCGAGGACCTTGAGGCGAAGCTGAAGGAAGCCGACGCCGCCAAGGCGCGCTTCAAGCTCATCGCCACCGACGGCGTGTTCTCGATGGACGGCTTCATCGCCAACCTGCAGGGCATCTGCGATCTCGCCGACAAATACGGCGCGCTCGTGATGGTCGACGATTCCCACTCCGTCGGCTTCATGGGCAAGACCGGCCGCGGCACGCATGAACACTGCGGCGTCATGGGCCGGGTGGACGTCTTCACCGGCACCCTCGGCAAGGCCCTCGGTGGGGCGACGGGCGGTTACACGAGCGGGAAAAAGGAAATCATCGACCTGCTCCGCCAGCGTTCGCGCCCCTACCTTTTCTCCAACTCCATCGCCCCGAGCGTGGCCGCTGCGTCGATCAAGTGCCTGGAGATGCTGTCCCGCTCGACCGAGTTGCGCGACAAGCTCGAGGCCAACACGAAGTTCTTCCGCGAAGGCCTGACCAAGGCGGGCCTCACGATCCGCCCCGGCACCCACCCCATCGTGCCCGTCATGCTCGGCGACGCCGCCCTGTCGCAAAAGGTCGCCGCCCGCATGTTGGAGAAGGGTGTCTACGTCATCGGCTTCTTCCATCCCGTCGTGCCGCAGGGTGCCGCCCGCATCCGCACGCAGGTGTCCGCCGCCCACAGCCGGGAGGACCTCGCCTTTGCGATTGAGAAATTCGCCGAGGTGAAGCAGGAATTCGGTCTCTGATGGCCACCCCCGCCCAACTCAAGAAGCTCAAGGCGGCCGCCAAGACCGCCGCCGGCCGGGCCTACGCGCCCTACTCCAAGTTCACCGTCGGCGCCGCGATCCTGACTTCGTCCGGCAAGATCTACTACGGGTGCAACGTCGAGAACGCATCCTACGGCCTGACCAACTGCGCCGAGCGCACCGCCATCTTCAGCGCCGTGGCCGCCGGCGAGAAGAACCTGAAGCTCGCGTGCGTCGTCGTCTACACCCCGACCAAGACCGCCACGGCACCGTGCGGCGCCTGCCGGCAGGTCATCTACGAATTCGGCCCCACCGCCCGCGTGATCTCCACCTGCGACGGCCGGCAGGAAGTCGATGGGTCGATTGATGCGCTCCTGCCCGGCGCCTTCGGCCCGGCAGATCTGGCTTAATTTGGTCGGGGCGCTTGCCCTCAAGCGCCCGGCGGAGGACCGTTGAGGGCAACGGCCCCTACCAGCAACGAAACCACCCCATGTCACCCCGTCTCCCGCTCCTCGCCACCCTCGCACTGCCCCTCCTGGCGGCGGCGGCCACCGCCGCCGACACTGCCGCCCCGCGCTGGTTCAAGGGCAATCTCCACACGCATTCCCTCTGGAGCGATGGCAACGACTACCCGGAGATGATCGCCGACCGCTACAAGCAGGCCGGCTACCACTTCCTCGCCATCTCCGACCATAACGTGCTCGCCGAGGGCACGCGCTGGCTGGAACTGAAGGCCCCGGCCGTCGTGGCCGGCACCGTGGTCCAGTTGGGCGGCGGCGCCGTGCTGGACCGTTATCTCACGCGTTTCGGCCCCGCCTGGGTCGAGCAGCGTGAGAAAGCCGGGATAAAGGAAGTCCGGCTCAAGCCGCTCGCCGAGTATCGCGCCCTCCTTGAGGAGCCCGGCCGGTTTCTCCTGATCCCCAGCGCGGAGATCACGGCCCAATGGAGCCGCCCGGCGACCGCCACCGAGCCCGAGCGCGGTGGCGCGGTGCACATGAACCACACCAATCCGACCGCCCTCGTCGCCCCGGTCGCCGCCGACAACGCGCTCGAGATCATGCAAATATCCGTGGACGCCGTGCGCGCGCAGCAGACCCGCACGGGGCAGCCCATGATGATTCACCTCAACCATCCCAACTATGTCTGGGGCGTCACCGCCGAGGAACTCATGCGGGTGCAGGGGGAGAAATTCTTCGAGATCTACAACGGCCATCCCGGCGCGCACAACGGCGGCGACCACGCCCACCTGAGCCCGGACGAGATGTGGGACGTGATCCTCACCCGCCGTCTCGCCGAGCTGCGGCTCGGGGTGATGTATGGCCTCGGCACGGATGACGCGCACGATTATCACCAGATGATTCTCGGCAAAAGCAACCCGTTCCGCGGCTGGATCATGGTCCGCGCGACCCACCTCACCCCGGAATCGCTCATCCGGGCGATGGAGGCCGGCGATTTCTACGCCAGCACCGGCGTGACCCTCACAGATGTCACCCGCACAGGCCAAACCCTGGCCCTGGAAATCCAGGCCGAACCGGGCGTCACCTACACCACGCAGTTCATCGGCACCCGGCGCGGTTACGACCCCGCCAGCCAGCTCATCCCCACTCCCGCCGGCGACGCCGGTGCGGCGAAAGCACTCCCGCACCGCCGCTACAGCAAGGATGTCGGCCCGATCCTCGCCGAGATGACAGGAACCCGTGCGTCCTACAGTATGGCGGGCGACGAGATTTATGTGCGGGCCAAAATCATTTCCTCGAAGGAAAAGCCCAACGCCAGCGTGGCCGGCGAAGTGGAGTGCGCCTGGACCCAGCCGCTGGTGAATGAGGTTGGGGCGCTTGCCCTCACGCGCCCTGCGAAGGGCCTTTGAGGGCAACGCACCCCTGCCTTACCAGGTAGTGTTTTCAAACCCCGGAAGGAGACCACTAAAAGGATTCCGCCAACGGCGGAATCTACTTACCCCGCTCCGGCTGATCGCCTGCGCCGTCAGGCCAAGGGGGCGGCTGATCGCCGCCCATTCAGCCCGCGATCAGCGGGCCCCCGAAACCCACCGCGCAGGCGATCAGCCGGAGCCGCACCGCCAAAATTTCGCCGTTGGCGAAATGCCATTAGGGGTAGCCCTGTCTCGGTTTGGTCGGCTTGGTGTGACCTCCGCCTCTCGGTTCCAAGGTTTGAAGACACGCCTTAATGTAGGGTCGTCGCTTGCCGGCGGACCGAGGCCCGGCGACCGACGCCGGCACTATAGGGAATCCGTGAACTTCCGGAACTCGTCCCAGTAGCGCGGGCCGGTGAAGTCGCCGAGCCCGGCGTGCGGCCCGCCCTCCACGAACAGCTTCTGCTTCCGGGCCGTGATCACCTCGTAAAGCTTTTCGCCGTGCCAGAACGGGACCGTGTCGTCCGCCGTGCCGTGGATCACGAACACCGGCAGCTTCAGCTCCGGGAGCTTGGCGATGTTTACGAACTTGTCGCCGGGAAAAATCGGGATCGTGGTCATCACCCGGTAGGCGCTGACAAACGCACCCTGCAGGACGAGACCGGCCGCCGGCCGTTGCCGGGCCAGCTCGATCCCCGGGCCGCCGCCGAGGGAGTAACCGAAAATGATGATGCGATCCGCCGGCAGACCCAGCTTGGTGCGCAGGTAATCATAGGCCAGGGCGGCGTCGGCCGCCGTGTTCGCCTCGGTCGGCACGCCTTCGCTGCGGCCGTAACGCCGGTAATCGATGGCAAAGACGGCATAACCCTCGGCCACGAACTGCGGCAGGTAATCATTGAGGCTGCCGAGGTCCTCGTAGTTGCCGTGCAGGTAGAGCAACGTGTATTTCGCCTGCGGGTTCGCCCAGTGACGGGCGGCGATCTTTACGCCGTCGGGCGCCGTGAGCTGGATGTAGTCGGGGCCAAGCTCGTACTTCACCGGTGGCCGGGGAAAAATCATCGCCAATGACAGGAAGTGCGCGCCGACGGCGATCAGCACGTAGGCGATGCCGAACAAAACGAGGATGCGGCCAAGGCTGAGAAATACTTCGGTCATTTTGATCATGTCATCCTGGGAGAGGCAAAGAATCCAGTGCGAGATACGATGCAAACATCATTCCGAATTCTTCACCGGGCCCGGAATGACAGGTTGTGGAGGTTTATCCGACCCCGAGCAGATCGCGAACAAGCGCCACGACCTGGTCGCGCGGGATCTCCCGCTCGGCGCGGTCGGCGAGGTCGCGGAGCTTGACGACGCCCTTGGCCAGCTCGTCACCGCCATAGATCAGGGCGAGCTTCGCGCCGGACTCGGACGCGGCCTTGAACTGCTTGCCGAAGGCCAGGTCCTTGAACGGATATTCGACGCGAATGCCGGCCGCGCGCAGCGCCTGGAGGTCGGCGAAGGCCGCCTTGCGCTCCGCCTCGCCGCCGATGACGACGTAGACTTGGGGCGCATTCCCGTGGGCTGGCGCCAGCCCGCGCTGCCCAATCAGCAGGCCGGTGGTGACGTCGCCGATGGCAAAACCCACGGCCGGCAGGTCCGCGTAGCCGAGTTTCTTGATCAGATCGTTGTAGCGACCGCCACCGGCCAGCGCGCGCAGGTCGCCCTTCCGGTCAAAGGCCTCGAAGACAAAACCCGTGTAGTAGGCCAGGCCGCGTACGACGCTCAGGTCGACCGCGATGAAGTCGGCCAGGCCCATGGCCGAGATGCCGGCCAGCACCTTGCGCCAGTCGGCGAGGCGCGCGGCGAGTTTTTCCGTATTGAAGGACGCCAGCGCGGCCTCGAGTTCGGCCAGGCTCTTGATTTTCAGGAAAGCCAGCACCTTGTCCTTCTTGTCCGCCGGCAGCGTCCCATGCGCCTCGGTGTAGACCTTGAACGCATCATCGCCGGCCTTCTCGTAGCGGTCGATGGCGGTCAGCACGCTGCGCGCCTGAGCATCGGTGAAGCCCAGCGCCTCCAGGTAGAAGAACCACAGGTCGCGGTCACTCAGCCGCACATAAAAATCGTCCTTGGTCAGGCCGAAACCGGCCAGACATTGGATGAGCAGGGCGATGAGCTCGATCTCGGCCTCGGGGCCGGCCTCACCGAAGATATCGGCGTTGAACTGGTGGAAGGCCCGCAGCCGGCCCTTCTGCGCGCGCTCATAGCGGTAGAACTCGGCGATGCTGAACCACTTGATCGGCCGTTTGAGTGCCCCGGCCTTCTCGCCTACCATCCGGCACACGGTGGGGGTCATTTCAGGGCGGAGGGAGACCTCACGACCGCCCTTGTCCGTGAAACTGAAGAGCTGGGCCTCTATCTCGTCGCCTGACTTGGTCTTGTAGAGTTCGAGCGGCTCCAGAACGGGCGCATCGTATTCCTGAAAGCCAAAGCTGTTGGCTGCCAGCCGCCAGTTACGGAAGATATGCTGACGGCGGGAAAAGTCCTCCGGATAGAAATCCCGGAAGCCCGGAAGCGACTGAAAGCCGGCCATGCCTCGCTGCGACGGGACGCGCGCTCAGGCCGAGGCCGGAGGCGGCGGGTTGCTGCGCAATTTCTCGAGGCTGAGCTGCTTGATCTTCTGCTTGAGAATCTTGCCCGACTTGAACTTCACCACGGCACGCTCCGGGATGACGACCTCGGTCTCGGGTTTGTTCGGGTTGCGGCCCACCCGGGCCTTGCGGACCTGGACTTCGAGCACGCCGAAGTTGCGGAGCTCGACGTTGCGGCCGGCTGCAAGTGCATCCATGACAATATCGAGCGTCATTTGCACCGTGTCTTGGATTTGTTTCTGCGGGAAGCCGGTCTTCTCGTAGATCTCGAGCACGATTTCACGTTTGGTCAGGTTGGTCGACATGGCGGGGCGTGGGTTGAAATTTTCTTCTGCCTATCTGGTTACACCGCAAATAATTCACTACCCTGTGCTTGCGTCAACCGCAAAGCCGCACAAAGCCTAAGGCCTAACCATGCCCGATCCCAAGGACGTAAACAGCATGTTTGCCCGTATTGCGGGGCGTTATGATGTGGCCAACCACCTCCTGAGCGGGGGAGTGGATTATTGGTGGCGGCAGCGCCTCGTGCGGGTGGTCCATGACGCCCATCCGGGGACCGTTCTGGACCTCGCCACCGGCAGCGGTGACGTGGCTTTTGTGCTGGCCGACGGCCTGCCTCCCGGCACCCCGATTACTGGCATGGATTTCTGTCAGCCGATGCTGGATGAAGCTGTAAAAAAGCGCTCCGGCAGCCCGCGCTGGGCCCAAATCGAGTTCAGTCAGGGCGACGGCCTGGCCCTGCCCCTGCCCGACCGCTCCTTCGATGCGGTCACGATTTCCTTCGGCCTGCGCAACATGGCTGACCGGCATAAAGCCTTGTCCGAGATGCGGCGTGTGCTCCGGCCGGCCGGCCGGTTGTTTGTGCTGGAGTTCTCGCAGCCCTTTTTCTGGTTCCGGCCGTTCTACTACGCCTACCTGAAATTCGTGCTGCCGGTGGTTGCCGGCGTCGTGACCGGCGACAAATCGGCCTACGAATACCTGTGCGGCTCGATCGAGCTGTTTCCGGACCGGGCCGGCATCTCGGCGGAAATCATCCGCGCGGGCTTCAGTGCCGTGAAGGCGACGCCGATGACATTCGGCATCGTCGCGCTGCACGAGGCCGTGGTGTGAGCATTGTCTGCTTAGGAGTGGGAGGGGCTTTAGGCCCCGACAATGCTACGCTCCCATCCAGTCGGGGCCTAAAGCCCCTCCCACCACCAGAGGCAGCAAATCAGTTGAACGACTTCCCGCAGCCGCAGGTGCTCTGGGCGTTGGGGTTCTTGATCTCGAAACCCTTGCCGTGGAGCCCGTCGTCAAACTCGATGCTGCAGCCGGTGAGGTAGGCCAGACTCGTCGGATCGACCAGCACCCGCACACCCTCGCTCTCGAAAACCTGGTCTTCCGCCTTGGTCACGTCGAAGGACATACCATACTCGAAACCCGAGCAGCCGCCTGTCTCCACGAAGACGCGCAGCTGCTTCGTCGGGTCGGTCTGCGCGGCGCGCATGGTCTGAACTTGGCGGGCGGCGCGGTTCGAGAGCGTGATCATGCCCGCAACCTAGGCCCCGCACCCCGTCTGTCAACCGGCCCTTCCGCTTGGCTAACCAAGTGCAGAGCAGGAACCGTGCAAATTTAGCGGATGAGTTCTTGCCACGCACTGGGCCGGCGGTTTTTGTCAATCCGTGGCGACGCAAGCCCTCAAACACATCTTCAACGAACTCCAGTACGAGCTGACCAACAAGCTCGCCGAGGGCGGCATGGGCCTCGTTTACGAAGCCTTGCAGAAGGGCACAGGCAACTTCCGCAAGGTCGTCGCCATCAAGCTCATTCGCGAGGAGTATTCCAGCATCCCCGAATTTCAGAAAAATTTCATCGGCGAGGCCCGCCTCGTGGCCGACCTCATCCACACCAACATCGTCCAGACCTACCACCTTGGCCAGATCGGCGGGCAGTATTTCATGACGATGGAATTTGTCCGGGGCGTTAATCTGGAGCAGTTCATCGACCGCCACCTTGAGCTGGGCAAACAGGTGCCGCTCGACATGGCCGTCTTCATCGCCTCCCGCGTCTGCCGCGGCCTCAGCTACGCCCACACCAAGCGAGACGCCGACGGCCGCCTCCTCGGCATCGTCCACCGCGACGTCAACCCGAAGAACGTGATGCTCGCCATCGAGGGCGACGTGAAGCTCACGGACTTCGGCATCGCGAAGGCGCTGGACCTGATGTATAACGAGGAAGGCAAGGTGATCCCGGGCAAGGATGAGTATCTTTCCCCCGAGGGTGCCAGCTACGCCGTCACCGATGGCCGCTCCGACCTTTTCCCGCTCGGCATCGTCCTGACCGAGATCCTGCTCGGCAAAAACATCTTCCGCGGCGCCACCCGCGTCGAGTCGCGCCGCAACATCCTGACCCTGCCGATCCCGCAGTTCAGCACTCTGCGCGCCGACATCGACCCCAAGCTCGAGGTCATCCTGCACAAGGCCCTCCAACGCGACCGCGACAAACGCTACCAGTCCGCCTTCGCGATGCTCACCGACCTGGAGATGTATCTCTACAGCGACCGTTACGGTCCGACTAACGAGAAACTAGCCGTTTACCTCGCCGAAGTCTTCCCTCCCGCCATAGCCGGTTCAACCCCCGCCGTCCCGACCTCCGCCCTACCCCGCGTGTCCACGCTCGAAAGTTAGAGGTAACTCCTTGCGCGCATGAGCGGCCCCGGACTCAACCAAGGCTTCCATCAGAGGCAGACGCAGCAGCTTGTGCTCGCGCCGCAGATGCGGCAGTCGCTCAAGATCCTGCAGGTCGCGGCACTCGACCTCCGCGCCACGGTCCAGGAGGAACTGCAGTCCAACCCGATGCTCGAGGAGCTGCCGATGGACAACGTCAGCCTCGAGAAGGAGGCCCGCAACGGCGACGACAACGCCACGCCCGCCGACGACCCGCGCGAGGAAATGGATTTCTCCAAGGATTTACAGGTGCTGGAGAAGATCGGCCAGGACTGGAAGGACCACCTCTCGGACGCCGGCGGCGTGCGCCAGACCTCGAGCGAGGAGGATGAGCGGCGTCAGCATTTCTTTGACTCGCTGACCACCGAGACCTCCCTGCAGGAGCACCTCATGGGCCAGGCCGAGCAGTCGGACTGCCCGCCGGATGTGCTCACGGCGCTGCGCTTTCTCGTCGGCAGCCTCGACGACCGCGGCTACCTCACGTCCACTCTTTCCGACCTCGCCCTGCTGGCGAACCTGGCCCTGGCGACCATGCAGGAGGCGGCCAAGCTCCTGAAGACCTTCGAGCCCGCCGGCATCGGCGCCGAGACGCTCTCCGACTGCCTGCTTATCCAACTCGCGCAGAAGGGCCGCGAAAAATCCGTGGCGGCGCGCATCATCCGCGACCATTTCGAGCTGCTGGTCCGCCGCCGTATTCCCGACCTCGCCCGCAAGACCGGTCTCGCCCCCGACGTCATCCAGGAGGCCATCGAGGAGATCGGCACGCTCGACCCCGCGCCCGGCCGCCGTTTTGCCGACGACGCCAACCGCGTCGTCGTGCCCGACGTCACCGTCGAGGAGGACGGTGGCGAGTGGAAGATCATCCTCAACCACGACTACATCCCGCGCCTGCGGCTCAGCAACACCTACAAGGACCTCATCGCGAAGGGCAAGTTGAGCAAGCAGGAGAGCGACTACCTCCGCGAGAAGCTCCGCTCCGGCAAATTCATCATCAACGCCATCGAGCAGCGCCAGCGTACGATCGAACGCATCACCCGCGAGATCATCAAGCACCAGGGCGAGTTCTTCGCCGAGGGCGTCTCCAAGCTGAAGCCGCTCACGATGACGCAGATCGCCGACATCATCGGCGTGCACGAGACCACCGTCAGCCGCGCGCTGGCCAACAAATACATCAAGACCCCGCACGGCGTCTTCGCGATGAAGTTCTTCTTCACCTCCGGCTACCAGTCGGACGCCGGCGAGTCGGTCGCCAACACCAGCGTGAAGGAGATGATCGCGGACATCATCGCCGGCGAGGATCCGGGCAAGCCGCTGAGCGACCAGGAAATCGTGGGCCTGCTGGAGGCCAAAGGTCTCAAGATCGCCCGCCGCACCGTGGCCAAATACCGCGAGGAACTCGGCCTGCTGCCGAGCAACCTGCGCCGGCGTTACGATTGAGCGGGGTTAATCAGGTGCAACCCCCTCCGGAGGGGTTGGACAATTAGCGCTGCGCGCAAAGCCGACCCGGAGGTCAGGCTCCACCTCAGGATCAACCCGTCCGCGCCGCGACCGTCTGGTCGTGCAGCTTGGCGGCTTCCATCACCGTCTTGACGAGCTCGGGCAGGGATACCGGCTTGAGCAGGTAGCGGTAAAGCGCAGCCTCGTTCACGCTGCGCAGCAGCATCTCGGGCTTCATGTAGCCGGTCACGAGCAAGCGCTGCATGTCGGGATATTCTTCCCGGGCGTCGACGAGGAAGCTCAGGCCGTTGCCACCGGGCATCAAATGGTCGCACACGACGACCTTGAAAGGCTTCTTATGCAGGATGTAGCCGGCCTCACGGGTGCTGGTGGCCAGCACGCACTCGAAATGGGGCGAAAGCGCCTCGGCAAAGAGCTCGATCAGTGGTTTTTCGTCATCGATCAGCAGCACCGCACCCAGTTTGGGCTTGGTCGCGATCGGTTCGGTGGTGGGAGCGGTCGACACGCCGCCAAGAGTGCTTGATGCCCCGGGGTTGGCAAACTCAAATCGCAGGCGACTTGCGCGTGGCCCGGTTTAGGTTTGCGTGCCCGGAGACGTCGTATTTTTTTGGCAGGCACTGGCATGGACAATCCTGATATTTACGCCGCCGCCCGTGATGGCAGCCTTTCCACCCTACCCCCGGCGGCGTTGACGGCCGAGTCCATGAACAAGCCCAATGCCTCGGGCAACACCCCTCTGCATATCGCCGCCAAATACGGCCACCTCGGCCACGTGCCCTCAACCATCCTCACCCAGGACAATCTGCTCCGCAAGAACGATGCGGGTTACACCCCGCTCCACCTCGCGGCCCGCCACGGCCACCTCGACCAGATCCCGGTCGACTTCCTCACCCGCGATAACCTCCTCGTCCGCTCCAACAGCGGCTACACCCCGCTGCACCAGGCCGCTTCCGGCGGATCCCTCGACCAGCTGCCGGTCGGCCTGCTCACCGCCGAACTGGTCCTGACCAAGACCGACACCGGCAACACGCTCCTCCACGAGGCCGCCGAACACGGCACCCTCGACTGTTTTCCCGCGCCCTTCCTCACGCGGGAAAACCTCACCACCGCCAACGTCAGCGGCGAGACCGTGCTGCACGTCGCCGTCTTCAACGGCCACCTCGACCAGGTTCCCCGCGCCCAGCTCACGGCCGAAAACCTGCTCACCAAGACCTCGAACCACGACACCTGCCTGCATGCCGCCGCCATCGCCGGCCACCTCGACCAGATCCCGCCGGAGGTGCTCACGCACCACAATCTGGTGCTCCCCAGCAAATCCGGCCACACGCCCATCCACGCCGCCGCCGAGTCCGGCTTCCTCGGCCAGATTCCCCGCGACCGCCTGACCGTCGACCTGCTCATCAGCCGCAATGATTTTGGCGACACGCCGCTGCACGCCGCTGCCGTCGAGGGACACCTGAAGGACATCCCGCGCGAGTTCCTGAACCGCGCCACGCTACTTATTCGCAACTACAACGGCGGCACGCCCATTGGCGCTGCCATCCGCTACGGTCACGCCGACCAGCTCCCCGCGGAATTCATCCCCAAGCCGCCCAGCGCCTTGGACAAGTTCCTCAACCGGCTCGGCGTCACTCGGCCGCCTTTCGGCTAGGCCACGCCGGGCGGTTGTGACACAGCCCCGGGTTGTCACTGGCACGAAAGGTGCCTCAGCTGTCCGTTCCACTCTCACTGTATGAACACCACCATCACCGCCATCACCGCGCGCGAAATCATCGATTCCCGCGGCAATCCCACCGTCGAGGTCGACGTCAAGCTCGCCAGCGGCGCCTTCGGCCGCGCCGCCGTCCCCTCGGGCGCCTCCACCGGCGAGCACGAGGCCATCGAACTCCGCGACGGGGACAAGAACCGCTACGGCGGCAAGGGCACCCTCAAGGCTGTCGCCAACGTGAAAGGCAAGATCGCCCCGGCGCTCCTCGGCTTCGACGCCTTCGACCAGCTCGGCGTCGACCGCACCATGCTCAAGCTCGACGGCACCGCCACCAAGTCGAAGCTCGGCGCCAACGCCATCCTCGGCGTCTCCCTCGCCACCGCCAAGGCCGCCGCCGCCGCGTCCGGCGTCCCGCTCTACAAATACCTCGGCGGCCCCAACGCCAAGGTCCTGCCCGTGCCGCTCATGAACATCATGAACGGCGGCGCCCACTCTGACGCCCCGATCGACTTCCAGGAATTCATGATCGTGCCGAAGAACTTCGACACCTTCGCCGAGGCCCTCCGCGCCGGCGCCGAGGTCTTCCACTCGCTGAAAAAGGTCCTCAAGGCCAAGGGCCTCCAGACCGCCGTCGGTGACGAGGGCGGCTTCGCCCCGAACCTCGCCTCCACCACCGACGCCCTCGACGCCATCGCCGAGGCCGTGAAGGGCGCGGGCTACAAGCTCGGCAAGGACATCTTCCTCGCCCTCGACGTCGCCTCCTCCGAATTCTACGTCAAGGAGTCCAAGACCTACGTCTTCAAGAAATCCGACAAGCGCTCCTTCACCGGCGACCAGTTCGTCAGCTACTACAAGGAACTCTGCGCCAAATACCCGATCGTCTCGATCGAGGACGGCTGTGCCGAGAATGACTGGGTCACCTGGAAGAAGCTCACCGACGCCATCGGCGACAAGGTGCAGCTCGTCGGCGACGACCTCTTCGTCACCAACGTCGAGTTCCTCAAGAAGGGCATCGCGACCGGCACCGCCAACTCGATCCTCGTCAAGGTGAACCAGATCGGCTCCCTCACCGAAACCCTCGACTCCATCGAACTCGCGCAGAAGAACAAATACACGACCATCATCTCGCACCGCTCGGGCGAGACCGAGGATGTGACCATCGCCGACATCGCCGTCGCGACGAACGCCGGCCAGATCAAGACCGGCTCCGCCTCCCGCACCGACCGCGTCGCCAAATACAACCAGCTCCTCCGGATCGAGGAGGAACTCGGGGCCAGCGCCATCTACGGCGGCCGCATCTAAGGCTTGCTCGTGGCCCGCGGATTACTATCGTCACCGCCTACGAAGCCGACCTAACACCAAGCTTCGCCAACACACACACCGGGAAAGGCCGGGCCGCAAGGTCCGGCCTTTTCTATTGGCGAAACCGCCGCCGCTGACAAACGTCTGACCCCGCCCGTCCCCTCCCTTCAACCCACTTCCCTCCCGTGAACCGCCTGCTCCGTCATTATCCTACCGTCCTTTTTGCCGCCGGCGCCGCGCTCCTGCTCCCTGCCGCCGAGCCGGCCAAGCCGGAACCCGCCAAGGCCGCGACCGAGACAGTCGGCCCCACCGTCATCCTGCCCACCGTCACGGTGCAGGAAAGGCGGGTGAAGCAGATCGACAACGAGATCAAGAAGGTCGAGAAGCAGATCGCCCGCGAGAAGAAGAAGTTGAAGTCCACCGACCTCGACAAGTCGCTCAACAGCGACAAGGTCGCGAACGCCGCCGCCCTCTTCGGCGGCAATTCCGCGTCGCACATGGTCGCCGTTGCCGCCTCGCGCGTGAACCTGCTCGAGAGCGAGCGCAACCTGCTCGAGCGCCTCAAGTTTCCGCGCACCGAGGAGGACCAGGCCCTGATCGAGAAGGAGCTGGAGAATCTCCGCACCACCCGGCGGAACCTGGACGACGCCGCCAAGCAGCGGTGATCCCGAAATATTCAATTCAGAAACCAGGAAGCCGGGAATTTGATTCCTGGTTTTTTTGGCTTCAGAATTAATCCGGTCCTACTCCACCCGCAAAATATACCCCCGCAGGTATTCGCTCTCCGGCATCGTCACCAGCACCGGATGGTCGGCCGGCTGGTGGCAGTATTCCAGCACGTGCACCCGCTTCTTCGCGTCCGCCGCCGCCTCGGCGAGCACCTCGCGCAGCTGCGCGTCCTGCATGTGGTGCGAGCAGGTATAAGTCGCCAACACGCCGCCGGGGGTGAGTGATTTCATGGCGCGCAGGTTTAGCTCCTTGTAGCCGCGAAGGGCGCCCTCGAGCGCCGACTTCGACTTCGCAAAGGGCGGCGGGTCGAGGATGATCAGGTCCCACGCCGGCGCGGCGTCGCGCTGCGCCGTGAACCAGTCGAAGACATTCGCCCCGGTGAACTCGGCCTTCAGCCCGTTGCGGTCGGCGTTCTTCTTCGCCTGCCCGACCGCGTCGAACGCGCTGTCGAGCCCGAGCACGCTCGCCGCCCCGGCCTTGGCGCAATGCAGCGCGAACGACCCCTGGTTGCAGAACGCGTCGAGCACGCGCCGGCCGACGGCGTATTTCGCCACGACGGCATGCTGCTGGCGCTGGTCGAGGTAGAATCCAGTCTTCTGTCCGCCCTGCAGGTCGAGCCAGTAGTCGAGACCGTCGATCCTCACCCAGCGCGGTTCCCAGGCCGAGCCCGAGCGCGTGTGCACCTCAGCGGGCAGGCCCTCGAGCTTCCGGATGTTCGCATCGTTGCGAAAAATGATCTCCTTTGCCCCGGTCAGGCCCGCCAGCAGGTCGCTGAGGACCGTGCGGCGTTTCTCCATCGCGAGCGTCTGGATCTGCACGACCAGTGTGTCGCCGAACTGGTCCGCCACCACGCCCGGCAGGTCGTCGGACTCGGACCAAACCAGGCGCTTGAAGTCGCCTGATCCGGCCCGCCGGGCCAGCGCCTTCTCCAGCGCCGCGCGCAGGTAGGCCTCGTCGAGCGCAACGCGGTCCCGGCTCAGCCGCCGCCAGACGATCTGGGATTTGCTGTTGTAGATGCCGGTGCCAAGAAACCGCCCGGTGCGGTCGCGGCATTCCACCACCTCGCCGTCGTGTTCGGCGGGCAGGAGCGCCTCGCACTCGTTGGCGAACACCCACGGGTGACCGGTGAGCACGCGGGATGTGGCATTGGGCTTGAGCTTGAGGCTGGCAGACATGCCCGGACTCTCCGGGGGTTTCGCAAAGCTTAGAAGCTCAAAATCGGGCCGTTAGCCGGCCCACGGCCTCAGTCGGCGTGTTCCCACTGCCATTCCAAGCGGGTCCCCGCCGGTGAACAAACCCGGCCGCGGCTCACCCCCGAAATGAATCCCGTCGGCGCATTCGGCGGGAGTTTTAGCCAGCTTACAACGTGGTCCGTTTGGCCGGAAAATCGCCGTGCCCCGGTGTCTGCCGGCGGTCGGTGAAGGCGTCGTAATAAATCTGCTTGGACCCCCGGTTGACGTGACGGTTCGCGTGGGATTTGTTCACGGCGGTTTCGTAACGTTCCAAAAAAGTGAGCAGACTGAGGGCCAGGGCGGCGAAGCCCATGATGATGGAAACGAGAAGCATAGGTTTGGGAGGTTGGCTCACTATAGCTTTACTTCCCTTCCACTCCCATCCGGCCAATACCGTAACCGGCCCTACGGAATTCCCGTAGTGTAAAAAGCAGACTCACCCGCAGCAAGGCATGCGGCGGGCGGAAATAGGACTGTTCCCCTGCTTTGGGCCGACCCCAGCCCTGATTTAGCCCAAAATAGGCTTCCCACCCGCACCCCAGCCCCGTTTCCTGCCCAACTCTCCTTCCAGCATCCCTTTCCGTCCTCCGTCCTTCGTCATCCGTCCTCCCCTATGACTCCCGCCCAGGAAATCGCCCGCCGTCGCACCTTTGCGATCATCTCGCACCCCGATGCGGGCAAGACGACCCTGACCGAGAAGTTCCTGCTCTACGGCAACGCCATCCACCTCGCGGGCGCCGTCAAGGACCGCAAGAACCAGCGCGCCACCGCCTCCGACTGGATGGAACTCGAGAAACAGCGCGGCATCTCGATCAGTTCGACCGTCCTCCAGTTCGATTACGCCGGCTGCGCCGTCAACCTGCTCGACACCCCCGGCCACAAGGACTTCTCCGAGGACACCTACCGCGTGCTCACCGCCGTCGACGCCGCCCTCATGGTGATCGACGCCGCCAAGGGCGTCGAGACCCAGACCCGCAAGCTTTTCGAGGTCTGCCGCCGCCGCGGCGTGCCCATCTTCACGTTCATGAACAAGTGCGACCGGCCCACGCGCAGCCCGATCGACCTCCTCGACGAGCTCGAAAACGTGCTCGGCCTGCAGTCGTCGCCCGTCATCTGGCCCCTCGGCAACGGCCCATCGTTCAAGGGCGTTTTCGACCGCCGCTCCCAGGAGGTCCACCTTTTCGAGCGCGTCCCGGGCGGCAAGTTCCAGGCGCCCGTCAACGTCACCTCGCTCGAGGACGACGCCGTGCGTGGCAAGCTCGACGACTACACCTTCAACGAGGTGAAGGAGCAGCTCGCGATGCTCGACGGCGCGGGCCACCCCTTCGACCTCAAGGCCGTGCAGGCCGGCCAGCAAACGCCCGTGTATTTCGGCTCCGCCGTGAACAACTTCGGCATCCAGCTCCTGCTCGACGGCTTTCTGCAGGACTCCGTGCCGCCCGCCGCGCGCAAATCCGTCAGCATCACGGTGCCAGGTTTTCCCCAGCCCACCACCGCCCGCGAAGTGCCGGTCGACGACCCGAAGTTCTCCGGCTTCATCTTCAAGATCCAGGCCAACATGGACGCCAAGCACCGCGACCGCATCGCGTTCTGCCGCGTCTGCTCGGGCAAGTTCGACCGCGACATGGTCGTCACCCACCAGCGCACCGGCAAATCCGTCCGCCTTTCCTCCTCCCACAAGCTCTTCGGCCGCGAGCGCGAGACGGTGGACGAGGCCTGGCCGGGCGACGTGATCGGCCTCGTCGGCCACAGCGAGTTCGGCATAGGGGACACCCTCACGCAGGACCGCACCATTTGTTACGACGAGATCCCGCGCTTCCCGTCCGAGGTTTTCAGCTACATCGCCAACCCGAACACCGGCGACTCAAAGAAATATCGCGCCGGCCTCGAGCAACTCCTGCAGGAGGGGGTCGTCCAGTCCTTCACCGCCAAGAACGCCCCGTCCGGCGCCACGCTGCTCGCGGCGGTCGGCCCCCTGCAATTCGAGGTCGTGCAATGGCGCCTCCAGAGCGAATACGGCGCCGAATCGCGCCTCACGCCCGCGCCCTGGACGATGCTCCGCTGGGTCGAACCGCATCCGCTGCTCAAGGATCCCTCGCGCCTCGTCGTCGCCACCGGCGTCAGCTTCGGCGCCGACAAGTTCGAGCACCCCGTCGTGCTCTTCCCGAACGAGTGGACGATGCGCTATTTTCAGGAAAAAAATCCGGAGCTCAAGCTGCACGCCTTGCCGCTGGAACAGACCAAGTAGCGGGATCCGGCCGCCCGGCCCGGGCGGTGCCGTGACCTGATTGTAACACCCGCTGACTGGGATGCCGTTGCGCCGGCCGGCCGGGCCCGCATGTTGGCATCACCAGCATGAAGATCAAATTGTTCAACAACGACTCCGAGTTTCAGGAATTTGCCGCGGGCCAGAACGTATTCCGGGAAGGTGACGGCGGCGAACACATGTATGCGGTCATCGACGGCACGGTGGACATCGTGATCCGCGGCAAGGTGCTGGAAACCATCAGCGCCGGCGGCGTCTTCGGCGAGATGGCGCTGATCGAGGCCCGCCCCCGCATCGCCACCGCCATCGTGAAGACGAATGCGAAACTCGTGCCCATTGACCGCAAACGCTTTGAATTCCTGGTGCAACAGAATCCGTATTTTGCCCTGCAGCTAATGACCATCATGGCCGAGCGTCTGCGAAAAATGGATGAGACGGTCTCGCCTTTCCAATCCTAGCCTGACCGCTTGACTAGCTCGCAGAACCCGGGTTGACCGCGTTGTGCAACCGTGTAGTTTTCCCGCCATGAAACCACGCCGGTTGCTGGTCCTGCTCGTCCTGGTTGCGGTTACCTTCCTGTCGGCCGCGGAACCGGTGGCCAAGCCGCCCGTTCTGGTGGCCGTGCACGGCGCCTGGGCCGGCGGCTGGCACTTCAAGAAGATCGCGCCGATCCTCGAAGCGAAGGGCTGGAAGGTCTACCGGCCGTCCTTGAGCGGCTTGGGCGAGCATTTCAACACGGCCTCGCGGGACATCGGCCTCGCGACTCACATCGACGACATCGTGAACTTCATCCTCTTCGAGGACCTGCATGACGTCATTCTCCTCGGCCACAGCTACGGCGGCATGGTCATCACGGGCGTCGCCGACCGTGTCCCCGAGCGCATCGCGCGGCTCATCTATCTCGATGCGTCCCTGCCGGAAAATGGCGAGAGCATGCTGCAACTGCGCAAGCCGGGCGGGCCGGTTGATTTCGACCAGCTAGGCAAGGATGGGTTTATCCCCGCGTGGTGGGTCAGGCCCGGCAAGCCCTTCCCCATTGACGTCCCCCATCCGGTCAAAACCTTCACTGATCCCATCACGCTGAAGAACCAGGCTGCGACGGCGAAAATCCCGGCGACCTACATTCTCACCGTCGAACCGGGTAAACAGCCGGAGGATGACGATTTCTTCGCCGCAGCGGAACGGGCCCGGGTTCGCGGCTGGCCGGTCATCATCATGGCAGGCGACCACAACCCCCACTGGCGCCAGCCCGAGACGCTGGCCGGGCAGTTACTCGGCATTCACTAAGGCCCAGGCGATCGGTCACTTTTCCTTCTCGGAAGAGGCCGACTGCTGGATGCCCACATTGGATGACTCCACGCGACCCGGGCCGGGTTCGGACCGGGTCGGGGACGGCGAATGCGCGCGCTCCGGGGGCGGGTTGGAGGAACGGCCACCGGTATCGCTCGGCTCGGAACGCGGGCGGTTCTCGTTGCGCTCCCGGGCCCAGCGCTCCGGGTTTGCCGTGCGCGGCGGATAGGCATTGCTCCGCGGCTGGTCCGGGTTGGTGCGCGGCGCGTTGTCCCAGCGCGTGCGCGTGCCGGGCGGGTGATCAGGTTTTCCGTCGGGCTGGTGCGGCTTGCCCTGATCCCGGGGCGGCACCGGGCGCGAGTAGCCGCCGTAGTTGTAGTCGAAGGGGTCATAGTAACCCCACCGCGAGAACCCGGAGTAAGCCGGGTTGTAGGAGCCGTACCGGTAATAGTCGTAGGGATAGTAGTCGTCGCGGCCGGGATAGGCGGCGAGCACCGTGTAGGTGTGGGACGGGAGGTTGCCGATGCGCACGACCGCCCACTGGGGCTCGTCGTCGGGATTGGCCTGCGGGAAGCTGACCTTCACGTAATACAGCCGGTTGCCCTCGAGGCCCTGGCTGTGCAGGTAGTTGATGACCGCCTGCCGCAACTCGACGAGTTGCTCCGGCGTCAGCTCCTTGTTGGTGGAACTTTCCACCACGGCGAATTCCGCCACCGGCTCCACGCGCGGCCCCCGGGCCGTCTGGGTGGTGCAACCGGAAAAGACGAGGGCCGCACCCAGCGCGACCGTGGCCGAAAGATAACGCACGTTGGTCTTCATGGGATATATTCCAAGGGGGATGGGTTGAACCGGCTGGATCGAACCTAGCCGCTTGTCCCCGGCTCGCAAGTGCCTTCAGCCCCCGCCGGCCGGGCGGCTCGTGACTTTAGCTTTGTCTGGCCGGCGACGGCCCATATGGTGGCGGCATGCGTTTCTCCCTTCTGCCCGCACTGCTCCTAGCCGTGGGTCTCGCCACCGGTCTGTCCGCCGCCGCCCAGCCCGACTCCGTCGAAACCAAGGTTCTCCCGCTCATCGTCGTCAAGGCCGCGCGCCTCATCGAACCGGTCACCGGCCGCATCCTCGCCGACCAGGCGGTGGTGATCTCGGGTGACCGCGTGAAGGCCGTCGTCGCCGCGGCCGACCTCGCCAAGGTCGTGCCGGCTGGCACCAGCGTGCGCGTCATCGACCTAGGCAACGCGACCCTGCTGCCCGGCCTCATCGACTGCCACACCCACGTCACCGGTGAGCCGGAGAATTTCTACGAGGACATCTTCCGCAAGAGCCCGATCGACGAGGCCGTCACGGCGCATATCTACGCCCGCCGCACCCTTGAGGCTGGTTTCACCACGATCCGCAACGTCGGCGCGGGCAACTACATCGACTTCGCCCTCCGCCGCGCCATCGAGGCCGGCAAGGTCCCCGGTCCGCGCATGCTGGCCAGCGGTCCCGGCCTCGGCGCCACCGGCGGCCACGCTGACCTCAACGGCATGTCTCCCTACCTGCGCTTCGAGGGCGACATCACTGGTATCGCCGACGGCGTGGAGGAGATCCGCAAGAAGGTCCGTGAAAACATCAAGCACGGCGCCGATCTCATCAAGATCATGGCCACCGCCGGCGTGCTTTCCGAGGAGGAGTCCGTGGGCGCGCCGCAATATTCCCCGGAGGAAATGAAGGCCGCGGTCGACGAGGCCGCCATGTGGGGTCGGAAGGTCGCCGCCCATGCCCACGGCGCCGAGGGCATCAAGCGCGCCATCCGCGCCGGCGTCGCTTCCGTGGAACATTGCAGCTTCATCGACGACGAGGGCATCGCCCTCGCCAAGGAACACGGCACCTGGCTGGTGTTCGACATCTACAACGACGACTACATCCTGGCCGAGTTCGGCCGCATGGGTTATCCGGAAAAGATCCTGGAAAAGGAACGCCTCGTCGGCCGCACCCAGCGCGAAAACTTCCAGAAGACCGTCAAGGCCGGGGCGAAGATCGCCTACGGCACCGACTCCGGCGTCTATCCACACGGTTGGAACGGCAAGCAGTTCTTCCACATGGTCAAATGGGGCATGACGCCCATGCAGGCGATCCAGTCCGCCACCGTGCATGCCGCCGACCTGCTTGGTTGGAAGGACAAGGTCGGCCAGCTCTCGCCCGGATATTATGCCGACCTCATCGCCGTGGCGGGCGACCCGCTCGCCGACGTTACCGTCCTGGAGCAGGTCGGCTTCGTCATGAAGGGCGGCTCAATTGTGAAGAACAACCTCACCGCCGAGGCGCCCGACCGCCTCGACTGATGGTTCCGCCGTGGGCCAGCGAGCTTGCTCGCGCTTCGGGGGGATTCTGGCGCGAGCTAGCTCGCTGGCCCACGCCACCTTCAGTGCCCGAGCACGATCAGCAGCCCGCCCAGCAGCGTGAACAGCGCGCCGAGCAAGCCGGCCTCGTAGCGCTCGAAATCCTTCACTTCGAATCGCTCAAGCCCGACCAGGGTCAGCCACGTGAAAATCATCATGCCGCCGAGTGTCGCCACGGCGAGGATCAGGCTGAGCACCACGAAGCCGCGCCAACCGAACTGCACGCCGGACAGGTAGACCGGCAGGAAGCCCTCGCAGGGTGACAGGGTCAGCATCACGAAAAGGCCGCTGATCGCCGCCCAGTCGCCGGCCTTGGTTTCCACCAGCTGGCTGTCCTTCAGCTCCTCGTCCCAGTGGCTGTGCTCGTGTTCGTGGCCGCACTGCGCGCTCGGGTGATGGGGCGCGCCGAGCACGTGATGGTGCACCACGCCGCCGCGCCATTGCCGCCAGAAATAATAGAGGCCGATCACCAGGAGGATTCCGCCCGCGATCCACGGGAACAGGCGGCCGAGCTTTTCATCAAGCTGGAAGCCGAACCAAGCGATGCCGAGCCCGAGCAGGCTGGTCAGCGCCACGTGCCCCAGCCCCGCCAACGCGGCCACGGCGAGGGTCTTGACCCGGCTCCAGCCCCGCGCCCGCGACACCAGCACGAACGGCAGCCAGTGCGTCGGGATCGCCGCATGGAAGAACGCCACGGTGAAACCGGTGGCGGCGACGGTGGTGAGCACGGCTGAGTTCATGGCGGATTGATGAGAAAATACGGGGCTCCCAGCCCTGTCGACCCCGAAGACTACCAAAGTCGTCAAGGGGCCTAAGCCCGCCGCCGAACGCAATAAACAGCGATAATCGGACAACCCGCACCGAGCTTTTTCGTGTATTTCTGTGTAGCTTTGTGACTATCTCGACCCTGCCTTCCGCCATGCCGCCCGACCTCAACGCCGTCAGCTCCTACCTGCTCGCCCTGCAGGATGACATCTGCGGCGCCCTGACGCGGGAGGAAGACGGCGGCGAGTTTAAGGAGGACCGCTGGTCCCGCCCGGAAGGCGGCGGCGGCCGCTCGCGGGTGCTGACCAACGGCGCCGTCTTCGAGAAAGCCGGTGTCGGGTTTTCCCACGTCTCGGGCAAATCCCTCCCCCCTTCCGCCACCGCGACCCGCCCCGATCTCGCCGGCCAGCCGTTCCACGCCATGGGTGTCTCGCTCGTCATCCACCCGCGCAATCCCTACGTGCCCACCAGCCACGCCAACGTCCGGCTCTTCACCGCCGGCGAGGGCGACCAAGCCGTCTGGTGGTTCGGCGGCGGCTTCGACCTGACACCCTATTACGGCTTCGAGGAGGACGCCGTCCACTGGCACCGCACCGCGCAGGCCGCGTGCGACCCTCACGGCCCCGAGCTCTACCCGAGGTTCAAGCAGTGGTGCGACGACTACTTCTTCCTCAAGCACCGGGGCGAGCCGCGCGGCATCGGCGGCCTGTTCTTCGACGACTTCAACGCGCCGGGCTTCAGCGATGCCTTCCGGTTCCTCCGCAGCGTGGGCGACGCCTTCGTGCCGGCCTACCTGCCGATCGTGGCGCGGCGCAAGGCCACGCCCTTCGGCGAGCGTGAGCGCGACTTCCAGCTCTACCGGCGCGGCCGCTACGTCGAGTTCAACCTCGTCTACGACCGCGGCACGATCTTCGGCCTCCAGAGCGGTGGCCGCACTGAGTCCATTCTCATGTCCCTCCCACCGCTCGTCGCTTGGCGCTACGACTGGAAACCGGAGCCCGGCACCCCCGAGGCCCGGCTGTACGACATCTTCCTCAAGCCCCGCGACTGGGCCAACCATTCCTCATGACTTCCCGCGAACGATTTCTCGCCGCCGTTGCCTGCCAGCCTCTCGACCGCCCGCCGGTCTGGATCATGCGCCAGGCCGGGCGCTACCTGCCCGAATATCGCGCGCTCAAGGCGCAGTCGTCCTTCCTTGAGATGGTGCGCACGCCCGAGCTGGCCGCCGAGGTCACGCTGCAGCCGCTGCGGCGCTTCGCCCTCGATGCGGCGATCATCTTCTCCGACATCCTCGTCATCCCCGAGGCCCTCGGCCAGGGCTACAAGTTCCGCGACGCGGGCGGCATTGAGATGGACTTCCGGCTGGAGACCAAGGCCCAACTCGACCGCCTCGACCCGGTTGGGGTCCAGTTCCGCCTCGACTATGTCGGCAAGGCGCTCGAGCGCGTGAAGGCCGAGCTGAAGGGCGAGAAGGCCCTGCTCGGTTTCGGCGGCTCGCCCTGGACGCTCGGCACCTATATGCTCGAGGGCGGCAGCGCCGACGAGTTTCAGCGCAGCAAGGCCGTCTTCTATTCCGATCGTCCGCTGTTCAACGCCCTGATGGAGAAGCTCACCGCGGCGCTCATCGAGTATTTCCAGATGCAGATCCGCGCCGGGGCCGACGCCATTCAGATCTTCGACTCGTGGGGTGGCATCCTCGCCGGCCAGGACTACGAGGCCGCGTCGTTGCGCTGGATCCGCGACATCATCGCCGCGCTGCCGAAGGACTTCCCCGTCATCCTCTACGCCAAGGGCACGCCTTCCCAGTTCACCGACCAGGCTTTCAGCGGGGCCAGCGTGCTGGGCGTGGACTGGACCGTGGACCTCGGCGTCGTCCGCAAGCTCGTGCCGGGCAACATCGCCCTCCAAGGCAACCTCGACCCGGTGCTGATGAACACCACGCCGGAGATCGTCCGGCACGAAGTGACGCGTTTGCTGGAAACCATGCGCGGCGCGAACGGTCATATCTTCAACCTGGGCCACGGCATCATGCCGCAGGCAAAGATCGAATGCGTCGAAACCCTCGTGGATACCGTCACCCGCTGGAAAAACTGAAATGCCGCTCGCCGGGCCCAAATCCATCGCGGTCGTCGGCGGCGGCCTCACCGGCCTGACCGCCGCCTGGCGGCTGCATCGCGCCGGGCACCGGGTCACGGTTTTCGAAAAAGCGCCGCAGGTCGGCGGCGCCATCATTTCCCTCGCGCGGGATGGCTGGCTGGTCGAGGGCGGCCCCAATTCCCTGCAGGAAACCGCCGAGGTCGCCGCCCTGCTCACCGAGCTGGGCCTCCGCGACCAGCGGGCCCTCGTGAGTCCCGCGGCGAAGAAGCGCTTCATTGTCCGCGGCGGCCGGCCGATCATGGTGCCGCTCTCCCCCGCCGGCCTGCTGACCTCGCCGCTTTTCTCCGTCGGCGCCCGGCTGCGCGTGCTGACCGAGCTGCTCACCCGGCCGCGCGTGCGCACGACCGACGTCAACCTCGCCGCCTTCGTTGCCTCCCACTTCGGCCGCGAGATCGTCGACTACGGGCTGAATCCTTTTGTGGGCGGCATCTACGCCGGCGATCCCGAGAAACTCTCCGCCCGTTACGCCTTCCCCAGCCTTTGGCAGCTCGAGCGCTCCCACGGCTCGCTGTTGCGCGGTTTTCGCGCCGAAGCCGCCGAGCGCCGGGCCCGCGGCGAAGCGAGCGGGGTCGTGCCGATCATCTCGTTCCGCGATGGCCTGCAAACCCTGCCCCGCGCCCTCGCCGCCGCCCTGCCCGCCGGCACCGTGCAGACCGACGCGACCGTCACGAGCCTCATCCCGGGCCAACCGGGGAAACTCATCTGGACGCGCGCCGACTCGGTGCAGACCGCCGAGTTCGACGCCATCGTTCTGGCGCTGCCGGCCAGCGGTCTCGCCGCGCTGGTCTTCAGCACGCTCGGCGAGCGCAGCCTGGCTTCGCTCGACCATGTGCCGCAGCCGCCGGTGAGTTCGCTGTTTCTTGGCTTCAAGCGCGAACAGGTGACCCATCCGCTCGACGGTTTTGGCGCGCTCGTGCCGGTCAGGGAGAACCGCAGCCTCCTCGGCGTGCTGTTCTCGTCGTCACTCTTCGCCGGCCGGGCGCCGGCCGGCCATGTGGCGCTGACGGTGTTTGCCGGTGGCATGCGTCAGCCCGAAACCGGCCGGCTGGACACGGCCGCCCTGCTCGCCCGCGTGCTGCCGGACCTGCGCGACCTGCTCGGGGTGACCGGCGACCCGGTTTTCACGCACCACACCTTCTGGCCCAAGGCCATTCCCCAATACAACCTCGGCCACGAGCGCTTCCTGGAGCCGTTGGCCCGCATCGAGGCCAAGCACCCCGGACTTTTCATCGGCAGCAACGCCCGCGATGGTATTTCGCTCCCGGACTGCCTCAAATCCGGCACCGAAGTCGCCCGGAAAGCGGGCGAATACGTGGCGAAATTGTAGTCTGCCAGCTTTGCTTTGATGGGAGGGGCTTTATGCCCCGACTCAGCACGCCAGTCGGAGCATAAAGCCCCTCCCACCCCAAGGCCGGCGGTCCGATAAGTTGTTGCGGGTTTCGCTCGGAAATCAGCCGCCGGATGATCGGCCGTTTTATACCGGTGTCGCCACTTGACTCCCCCCCTCCGCCGGGTAGTTTCCGGCCCCTTATTTCCGATGGCGACCGAACTCAAAGACACCCTCCTGCTGCCCAAGACAGATTTCCCCATGCGGGCGGGTCTGGCCCAACGCGAACCGGGCCGGGTGGCGCACTGGGAAAAGCTCGATCTTTACCACCAGATCCAGGCCAGGCGCGCCAGCAGCGCTACGGGCGCCTTTGTGCTTCATGATGGGCCGCCTTTCACGAACGGCGACGTCCACATCGGCACCGCGCTCAACAAGACCCTCAAGGACATCGTCAACCGCTATAAGTCGATGCAGGGGTATCGCACGCCCTACGTGCCGGGCTGGGACTGCCACGGCCTGCCCATCGAGCAAAAGGTCTCGCGCGAGATCAAGGATCAAAACCTCACCCTCACCACCGCGGAGATGCGCGCCAAGTGCGACGAATTCTCCGAAAGCTGGATCGGCAAGCAAACCGCGCAGTTCAAGCGCGTCGGGGTCCTCGCCGACTGGAAGAACGAATACAAGACCAAGGCCCCGGCCTTCGAGGCGGACATCCTCCGCACCTTCGCCGCGTTCGTCGAGCAGGGCCTCGTCTACCGCAGCAAGAAACCCGTTTACTGGTCGATCCCCTTCGAGACCGCGCTGGCCGAGGCGGAGATCGAATACCAAGACCACACCTCAATTGCCATCTGGGTGAAGTTCCTCGTGCCCGCGGACGAGGCGAAGAAGTTCGGCCTGCCGACCGACAAGCCGCTTTATATCGTCATCTGGACGACCACCCCTTGGACGATCCCCGCCAATCTCGCGATCGCGCTGCACCCGAAGGTGGAGTATGCCGTCGTCGACCTCGGTACCGAGCGCATCATTGTCGCTTTCCCGCTGATCGGCACAGTTGCTACAGCGGCCAAGCTTGAGGTGATGCCGACCGCCATTTGGCCCACGTCATTCCTGGGCGCCAAGCTCGAGAACCTGCAGGCGCGCCATCCCTTCATCGATCGCGCCTCGCCCGTCGTCCTCGCCGACTACGTCACGACCGACAGCGGCACCGGCGCCGTGCACACCGCGCCCGGCCACGGCGCGGAGGATTACCTGACCGGTCTCAAATACGGCCTCGAGATTTACTGCCCGGTCGGCGACGACGGCAAATACCTCAACGACGGCCGTATGCCCGCCGACCTCGTCGGCCTGACCACGCTCGAGACGGTCGAGGACCTCGCCGCCAAGAAGCCCGCGCCCGCCAACCTCGGCGTGCTCAAGAAGCTGGCCGACGCCGGCGCGCTGCTCGCCAAGGCCAAGTATCCGCATAGCTACCCGCATTGCTGGCGCTCCAAGACCCCGATCATCTTCCGCGCCGTCGACCAGTGGTTCGTTTCCCTCGACAAGGCCGGCCACCGTAAGGTTGCGCTCAATGAAATCGAAAAGATCGCGGACACGCATGGCTGGATTCCCGCCTGGGGCCAGGCCCGTATCTTCGGCGCCGTCGAGTCGCGGCCCGACTGGTGCATCAGCCGCCAGCGCTCGTGGGGCGTGCCAATCATCGCATTCTACGGCCCGGATAAAAAAGCTTGGCTCGACGCCGGCGTCGTCCGCGCCGTGGCCGACAAAGTCGCGAGCCGCGGCACGAATCTCTGGTATGACAGCACGCCCGCGCAAATCCTCGAGGGCGTGAAGCTCCCGACCGGCTGGCCCACGGCCGCTGACCTCACCTGCGGCCGTGACACGCTCGACGTGTGGATCGACTCCGGCTCCACCCAGGCCGCCGTGCTCCGGCGCGGCCAAGGCGGCACCTCGTGGCCCGCCGATCTCTACCTCGAGGGCAGCGACCAACACCGCGGCTGGTTCCAGTCGTCCCTTTGGTGCAGTGTCATCGCGTTCGGCGCCGCCCCCTACAAGGCCGTCCTCACCCACGGCTTCATCGTCGATAAGAACCGCCAGAAGATCTCCAAGAGCTCGACGTACCAGAAGCCGCAGACGGCCAAGGCCTACATCGACCAGCACGGCGCCGACGTCATCCGCCTCTGGATCGCCTCGCAGGATTTCCGCGACGACATCCCGGTCGACGACGAGATCCTCAAGCACGTCGGCGAAGCCTACCGTCTCTTCCGCAATACCCTCCGCTTCCAGCTTTCCAACCTGTTCGACTTCGACTCCGCGCAACACTCCGTCCCGGTTGAAAAGTTGGACGTGCTCGACCGCTGGGCGCTGCATCAGACCGCTGTCCTCATCGAGGAGTGCACCAAGGCCTACGACGCCTACGAGTTCCACCGCGTCTACCAGCTCTGCAATCAGTTCTGCTCGGTCACGCTGTCGGCCACCTACCACGACATCCTGAAGGACCGCCTCTACACGCTCGGCGCCGCCCACCCGCTCCGCCGCTCGTCGCAGACCGCCATCCACGCCATCTTCGACGCCTTGGTGAAGATCCTCGCGCCCTTCATCACCTTCACGACCGACGAGGCCTGGAGCTACGCGAAGACCGGCCAGGAATACTCCGCCGAGTCCATCCACCTGCAGGACTGGCCCGTCGTCCCCGCCGGCTGGCGCGACCCCGGAATCGAGGCCGACTTCGCCCTCCTCTTCCAGCAGCGCTCAAAAGTCACTGAGAGCCTTGAACCTCTCCGCCAGGCCGGCACCATCGGCAAGTCGCTCGACGCCGTGATCAGCATCACCGGCCCGGCCGGCGACGCCGCCTTTGCCGTGTTGGAAAAGCACCGCTATTTTCTACCCGAACTCTTTATCGTTTCCCAGGTCACTCTGGACGCCAAAGCTGGAACCACCCTCGAAACCGCCCCCCGCCACGCCAAGGAAGCCTCCTACAGCCGCTGCCCGCGCTGCTGGCGCTGGGTACCGAAAGTTGTTCACACTCCGCACGGAGAAGTTTGCCCTCGGTGCGCAGAAGCCCTTAACTCCTGATCCTATCCCTATATGGCCACGAAGAAAAAGATCCCTGCCAAGAAGCCCGCCGCCAAGAAAGCCCCGGCCCACAAGCCGGCCCACAAGCCGGCCGCCAAGCCGGCCCACAAGCCGGTCGCCAAGGCTCCGGCCAAGCCCGTGGCTACGAAACCCGCATCCAAGCCCGCCGCCCCAGCCGCAAGACCTGCGCCCAAGCCCGCCACCCCGGCCGCCAAGGGCAAGGCCTCATCCGTCGCCGACCTGAAACGCCTGCTCCTCGAGCGCAAGGCCGCCCCGAAGGCCATCGCCTTCAGCCTCGATGAGGTCCGCGAGATCGCGAAGAAGAACGAGAAGCAGGTGGAGAGCGCCGCCAAAACCGGCAAGAACGGGAAGCCCGGCACCACCGCCAAGCAGACCAATCTCACCGCCGACCTGGCCAAGCCCCACAAGCCGCACCACGTCAAGACCGCCTCGCTCGCCGACATCCTCGGCTTCAACCCCGCCAAGGGCAAGAAGGCCCGGGCCGCCATGATCGACGAGTCCGAGGTCCCGGAGAAATACCGTCGCTATTACCGCCTGCTCCTTGAGCTGCGCCACCACGTGCTCACCCAGCTCGGCGAACACACCGAGGAGACCCTGCTCAAGTCCGCCAAGGACGACTCCGGCGACCTCTCTGGCTACGGCCAGCACATGGCCGACGCGGGCACCGACACCTTTGACCGCGACTTCGCCCTCAGCCTCGTCTCCAACGAGCAGGAGGCCCTCGCCGAGATCGAGGCCGCCATCAAGCGCGTCCACGCCGGCACCTACGGCATCTGCGAAACCACGCAGAAGCCGATCTCCAAGGAGCGCCTGCTCGCCGTGCCCTTCACGCGCTACTCGACCGAGGCCAAGAAGGAGGTCGAGCGCCACTCCCACCGCTCCATCGAACGGGGCGGCCTGTTCGGCGACGGCGCCGAGGAGGAAGGCGGCAAGATCTCCGACGGCCGCGACGACGAGTAAGCCGGCGTCCTTCCACCTTTGCCCGACACCCCCTCACGCCTCGAGCGCATCTTCGCCTATCGGCGGCTCTGGGTGCTGGCCGTAATCGTCTTCGGACTCGATCAGCTGACCAAGTATTGGATCAATGCCCGCATGCCGCTGGGTACCTACGGCCCCGGCGCGAGCATCGAGATATTCCCGGACTTCTTCTACCTGGTGCACGTCGGCAACACCGGGGCCGCCTGGAGCATGTTCGCCGGCGCGGGCTTCTGGCTCGCCTTGCTCGGGCTCTGCACGCTGGGGGCCATCTTCTTCTGGCGCCGCCCGCTCGGCCTGCGCTCCCAGTCCGCCCAGGCCGCCTTCGGCCTGCTCTGCGGCGGCATCGTCGGCAACCTGGTGGACCGCCTGGTGCACGGCCACGTCATCGACTTCCTCGATTTCCACTTCGGCGGCTACATCTACCCGACGTTTAACGTCGCCGATATGGGCATCTGCATCGGCGTCTTCTGGTATGTGCTCTGGTCATTGCGGCAACCCGCAACGACCAGCGAGACCTGAGCCGGGATCAGGCAGTGGGCCGTGGGCCAGCGAGCTCCTGTCAGCCGTAGGCCGGGCGGAGGCTGATGCTCGCCCTCTTAAGGCGCCCGCGAGCGGGCTGGCCCACCGTGGCATCAATCCGTTTCCAAAGTCTGCGGGTAAAGTCTGGCCAACGGCCTGAGTCGGCTGCGAGCTGAAACCTGAGAACTGAAGAATACTGGACCTGAAGGTTTCAGGTCTCTTTTGCGCCGCAGGCGTTACTCCACATTCGCCACCTGCTCGCGGATGCGCTCGAGCTCGTTCTTGAACTCGATCACGCGCTGCGAGATCGCCAGGTCGTTGGCCTTGCTGCCGATCGTGTGGATCTCGCGGCCGATCTCCTGTAAAATGAATTCCGCCTTGCGCCCGATCTCGCCGTCGGCTCGCAGCAGCTCCTTGAGCTGGCCCAGGTGATGCCGCAGCCGGGTGATTTCCTCTGTGATGTCCGAGCGGTCGGCGAAAAGCGCCACTTCCTTCAAGACGCGCTCGTCCGCCACGTCCAGCTGCAGGCCGGCCGTGCGGAGGCGCTGCAGGAGCAGGTCCTTGTAGGTGCCGCTGATCTGGGGCGCCCGATGCGCGATCGCCTCGATCGCCGCGTGCAGCTTCTCCATCCGGCCGAGAAAGTCGATGAGCAGCGCCTCGCCCTCCTTCGCCCGCATCGCGCCCAGCCCGCGCAGCGCCTGGCCAAGGGTCTTGAGGAGCAGGGCCGACGTCTCGTCGTCCACCGGCAGCTTGGCGCCGGAGCGCTGGGCGTTGGCAATCTGCCAGAGCAGTTCGCCCGTCACCTCGAAATTGATGTGCTTGGCCCGGGCGAACCGCGTGAGCTGGCCGAGCGTCGCCGTCAGGGCATCCTGATCCCACTCGGCCGCCGCGTTCGCCTGGCCGGCCACCTCGACCGCCACGTGGACCTTGCCGCGCTGGACGAGCTTGCGCACGGCGTCGCCGACGGCGGGTTCGATGGCCTGCCACTCGTCCGGCAGTGACATCGACAGGTCGAGCCCGCGGCGGTTCACCGAGTTGACCTGCACGGTCAGGTTTTGGTTGCCGAGGGTGGCCGTCGCGCGGCCGTAACCGGTCATGGAATTCATACAGAGGATTTTTTACCCACTAATCCGGATTAAGAGGACACTAGGGGGTGTCTTCAAAATCATCTGGGAGGGGCTTTATGCCCCGACAAAATGATGCGCGAGGCCGAAACAGTCGGGGCATAAAGCCCCTCCCACATCGGCAGATGCCAGGTTTGTTGATTTTGAAGATACACCCTAATGATTAGTGAGGTATTAGTGAAGATTAGTGGTTAAATAACTGCCTTTCACGCCTTCTGCTCCAGCAGGCGTTGCACGGTCTGCACATCCTTATCGCCGCGGCCGGAGAGGTTGATGAGCACGATCTTGTCCTTGCCCAGGGCCTTCGCGCGCTTCAGGCCGTGCACGATGGCATGAGTCGACTCGAGCGCCGGGATGATCCCTTCCTGGCGCGAGCAAAGCTGAAACGCCTCCATCACCTCATCGTCGGTGGCATAAGCGTACTCGATGCGGCCGGTATCGCGGTAATAGGCGTGCTCGGGCCCGATGGCGGCGTAATCGAGGCCGGCAGACACGGAATGCGTGAGTTCGATCTGTCCGTCGGGATTCTGGAGAATGTAGGTCTTGCTGCCCTGCAGCACGCCGAGCTTGCCGCCCTCGAAACGGGCCGCGTGCTCGCCGCGTTTGATGCCGCGACCGCCCGCCTCGACGCCGATGAGCTTCACGTCCTTGTCATCCAGGAATTCGTAGAAGCAGCCGATGGCGTTGCTGCCGCCGCCGACGCAGGCAACCATCTCGTCCGGCAGCCGGCCCTCCCGGGCCATCATCTGCTCGCGCAGCTCCTGGCCGATGACGCGGTGAAAATCCCGGACCATCATCGGATACGGGTGCGCGCCGAGCGCCGAACCGAGGATATAGTGCGTGCCGCGAACATTGGTCACCCAGTCGCGCATCGCCTCGTTGACGGCGTCCTTGAGGGTTTTCTGGCCGGCCTCGACGGCGACGACCTTGGCGCCCATGAGCCGCATGCGGAAGACGTTCAGCGCCTGACGTTCCATATCCACGACGCCCATGTAGACGGTGCAGTCGAGACCAAACTTGGCACAGACCGCCGCGGTGGCCACACCGTGCTGGCCGGCCCCAGTCTCGGCAATGATACGCTTCTTGCCCATGCGCCGGGCCAGCAGGGCCTGGCCGAGCGCGTTGTTGATCTTGTGCGCGCCAGTGTGGAGCAGGTCCTCGCGCTTGAAATAGATCTTCGCCCCGCCGCCGTGCTGGGTCAGCCGCTCGGCAAAATACAGCTCGGTTGGCCGGCCGGCGAACTCCTTGAGGTGGTGACGCAGCTCCTTCTGGAACTCCGCATCCGACCGCGCCTGCTCATAAGCCGCAGTGAGCTCGGCCAGAGCCGTCATCAGGGTTTCGGGCACATACACGCCGCCATAACGGCCGAAATGCCCCGTGGGATCAGGCAACTGGTCAGGGGTGGCGGGCATGGGCTTGGCGGCAACGGACATGGAAAGACAGAACTAGGTGTCGTCCGCCCGAACGCAAATGCCTTTTGCCCGGGCCGCCTCAGCGCCGGCCCGGCCCCGCCTTGCGCCCAACCATGGCTTCCTGGGGAGCCACCCGCCCAAGCAGGGCCAGAATCACATCGCGGGACAGCGGCACCACATTGATGAGATGACAGACCGACCCGGGCGCCAAGAGATTGCGGCTGGTGAAATCCAATTTTGTGACCTGGGGATACTTGGCCGAGGAGGGCTGCCGCCCGTGCTTCTGCCAGAATTCCGCCTCCACGGGGGCCCCACAGGCGACGCCCGTGATCCACATTGTCGCGCCGTCGACCGTCCCCTCCAGCGGCGGCTCACGCTGCACCCGATCATGCAATTCCCGGAAAAACCCGGCATCAGGATGCATGATGAGAAAGGTGGCGAGCCGTTCTACCCGCTGCGCATTGAGCGATTGCCGCAGCAGGATCCGAAAGGAAGCCAAGGCGAGCACCCGGTCCCCCGTGAGCTGCGAAACCGTGGTCTGGGCCATCAGGCGCTCGACCTCGCCCAGCTGTTGACCCTGGGCATCCAACAGCGCCTGCGCGTCGCCCGTCGCACCCACGCCAGCGAGTCGCTCGATCTGATAATGGGCATAAAAGGGGTTGAAGGGACCGGCGAACTTCCGCCGGAACGCCGCCAGGGCGGTGCTCTCGTCCCCGGCCCGCAGATCGAGTTCGGCCGCCAGCAGCAGCTGGGCGTGCGGGGCCAGCAGGACGAGGGTCGCGGACTGCTTTTCGCGGAAACGGGCGGCCTCTTCGACGCGCATCGAGCGTGCGGCCAGCAGCGCGGAGCGGACCCACACCACCGCCCGCCCGGGATCGGTCGAAGCCATCATGACCGTAAACTCGGCCAGCTTCTCCATGCGATCGAGCGACAGGAGCGTGTCATGGTAAACGATGGCGGTGCGCAGGCGCGTGGCGGGATACTTTCGCCAAAGATCCATGAACAGATCGTCGGAGAACAAATAACTGCGCTGGAACATCGAGATCTGCGCCAGCAACAGCGCCACATCGTAATTCGCCGGATCTAGCGCGCGCGCGGTCGTCAGCTTCAGGTGCGCCTCCGGCAACCGGCCTTGGGCAAAGGAATTAATCGCCTGGCGGAACAAATGAGCGGATTGGACGGGCTTGATCTCACGCCATTGGCCGGGCCAGGCCACCTGCAGCCAGCCGACCGGGGCGCCGCCCACCGCCCGCAGCCCCGCCCAAACCGCAACGGTCCCGGCGAGATAGGCCCCCACCAGCGCAAGGCCGATCCAGCGGAACACCCGGCCCCAGTAGGGTCGCACCTGCGCGGCATGCACGGAGCAGCGCCACCCCTGGGCCGTGTGCGCCAACAACGGGCAGATCGGCTGGAAGCGCGCGGGATTGTGCCAGTGCAGGATGGCATCGCAGCGAACCCGGCCGGCAATGCTATCGTCGCTCTCGTTCTGGCACGGGCACTGGCCACGGCGGCCCCGCCACACATAGGCGGACTTCCGCGCATTCCAATACAACATGCCCCCGACAAAACGCCCCGTGTCCGCGAGCCGGTTCAAGAGTCGCTGCAGCATCGCCGCGACCGTTATCCGCGCGCGACGGCCGCCTTCCGCCGCCGGTAGGCCACCAACCCAGCGGCCAGCAGGAACATGCCCACCTGCGCGTAGGTCGCGGGCTCGGGCACGACACCCCAGGCATTGGCCGGGCCGGTGATCGCCCCAAGTTGCGCCCAGGTAAGCGTCGAGCTGGTGTTGCCGGTGGTGCCAAAGAGATCCTGGTTCAACGAATTCGCCTGGGTCGAGGTGAAGGCGATATACGACATGCGCGTGTCGTAGGTCATGTTGAACGTCGTGAGGGGCGTGTAGGCCCGGACCGCCGCCTGCAGATTGGCGAAACTCACCGCAAAGGACATGAACATGTCCGCCGTGCCGTTCAGGAGGGAGCCGTCGTCTGCTTGCTTCACGTCGTAAGTGCTGTTGACCGTCAGGGTGATCGCGGTCTGGGTCGGAAAGGTCCAGGTCGTCGTGCTCGGGCCCGTGTTGGCGCCGATGCCGGGATCGCCCCATCTGAGGGTCCGGACGCGATTGTTCACGTTGCCGGAGTTTTCCGACATCATCATGATCAGATCGATCGCGCCGTCTCCGTTCACATCCATGCCGATACCAAGGTTGCCGCCGTTGCCCCACTGGTCGGCGCCGTCAAACTTGTCCATGCGCGCCCGAAAAAGCAGGTTGTCCACGCCGCCGATCGTGCCGGCCTTCTGGTAGAAACCTCCGTGTGTCGCGTCACTGGCAAAATCATCGGACCCCTGTCCGGTCTGCTGGTCGGGGGTGGCGTCCGACATATACGTGAGATCCCCCTTGGCCCATGGATTCCAGCCGATGTTGTCCGTGACCGTCACCGCGGTCTGTGCCGGCAGCACATTCACCATGCAAAAAGCCCCAATCACCAACGCGCCCCATGCACGCCGCGGGTTATTCAATGGTGACTGGACTAGGTGGTGCACGGACGAAACCTTGTGGGTATTTTACCCAAAGAAAACCAAGCATAAGGCCATGTCCTTTTACCCTATAATCAGGGCGATATTGCCCTATATCATCCGCTTGACCGTCAGAAGTGTATAGTCGTCGCGAAGTCCGGTTGATCCCGTAAATCGCTCTACGGCAGAAAGAATAGAATCGTTTATCTCCCGGGCGGAACCGCGATGCCCGGCTCGCAACGCATCAGCCAGCCGCGACCCACCAAATTCCTTGTCCTCGGCATTGGGCGCTTCGGTCAGCCCGTCGGTGTAAAGCACCAGCGTTGAGCCTGGTCCAAATTCCATGCTCTTGTCCTCGATCGCCGAGTCAAATAGCTCTGGATCCACCAATCCCACCGGCATGCCTTCAGAGCCGACAAACTCGCTGAGGAAGGAACCAGTCGGCGGATCGCGGCGCGACAGCAGGGTGAGTTCGTGTCCGGCCCGGGCCACGGTCAACTGGTTCTTGCCCGCGTCCACCACGGCGTAGGTCATCGTGATATACATGCCCTCCCGCATGTCGCCGGCGAGCGAGCGGTTCAGTTCCGCGAGGACGCGGGCAGGTGAGGTGTGGGCCGGCGCGATCTGCCGCAGCGTAGTCCGGCAGATCGCCATGAGCAGCGAGGCCGACACGCCCTTGCCCGACACATCGGCCACCGCGACACCGACCCGGTCGTAACCGAGCTTGAAGACATCGTAGAGGTCACCACTGACCTTCTGGGCGGCAAGGTAGCGGGCATCAATGTCCAGTCCCGGCACCGCGGGCATGCTGCGCGGCAGCAACATCTGCTGCACGTCGCTGGCCAGCGCGAGGTCGAGGTCAATTCGCTGCTTGTCCACGAGCAGCGCGAGAAAATCGGCATTATGCACGGCGAGGCCGGCCTGCTCGGCCAGCGCCTCCACCAGCGAATAGTCCGTCTCGGTGAACGGCAGGCCGTCGGAGGCGTTGCAGACGCAGAGCACGCCGATGAGCCGCTGGCGCACCGTGATGGGCGCGGCGATGACCGAGCGGACCGTCAGCGCCTCGTCCTCATGCTTCACCATGCGCGGGTCGGCGGCCGCGTTGGTGATCAGCTCACCGCCGCCGGTCGCGGCCACCCGCCCGACCACGCCCTCGCCCACGGGAAAGGACTCGGACTTCAGCACCTGCTCGATGAACTTCGCGCGCGAGCCCAGCTTCATCTTCTGCGTGTCGGGGATCGGCCGGTGCGGGGGAAACAGGCCCTCGACCGCCACGCCGCGCATCATGTTGTCCGCGCTCTTCTCGAAGATGCACGCGCTCAGCGCGCCGGTACTGAGGATGGCGGCGTGCACGATGCGCTGAAACAGTTCCTCGCGCGGGAGCCGTTCGCCCACCGCGTCGACCATGGCGTGCATGTAATCGAGCACGATCTGCCGCTCTTCCATCAGCGCCTGCTTTTCCTCCTCCAGCCGGGCCGCTTCCTGCTGGGCGCGCCAGTAAAGCGCGTAGACGAGCACCGCGCCAAGGATACCGCCGAGGAGGAACCAGATCATGCGCGAAAAGCTATGGTCCAAGGAGCAAGTAACAAGGAGCAAGATGCGGCGGCAATCCGACGGATTCCGGGAGGCGGGACGATCAGTCTCGCGGGTTGCAACTCACGTGAGGCCTCGCGGGACTGATCGTCCCGCTTCCACCGGTCACCGCATCTCCACCCGGTTGCGCAAGAAGGCCAGCACGTCCTGGAACTTGGCCGCGTTGGCGGCGTCCGCATTCACCAGATTTTCATGGGCCTCCAGCACCAGCCGGGCGCTCTCGATCTCGTTCTTGGCCTTCGTGTCCAGCGCCTGCGCGCCGCCCTTGAAGTCCATCTGGAAATTCCCGGCGTCCACGATCGCGAGCCGGTGCAGCCCGAGGTTGCGAATCAGTTCCAGATTGCGCTCCCCCACCCGCGCCAGCGTCAGGGTTCCCGGCGGCGTCTGCCGACGGAGTTCCAGCGCCGCCCCGGCAAGGACGCCCAGAAACGTGCTGTCCATGCTGGTACAGGCGGCGAAATCGATCACGAAGCGCGTCCTCCCCTGCCGGATCATCTCGGCCACGAAATCCTTCAGGCTGCCACTGTTGGCGAACGACGCCCGGCCCTCGATGCGCACGATCACCGGGTCGGCGTAGGCGTCGACGAGGAAGGTGGGCTTGGTGGGATCGGGCATGACTTGGGGTAGCCGGGGTCGCTGACCCCGGTCCGGCCTCACCGAGGCCGGCTCCAGTTCAATTAGCCGCCACGATCTGGCGCAGCACGTAGGGCAGAATCCCGCCATGCTGGTAGTAGTCGATCTCGATGGGTGTATCGATCCGGCAACGCACCGGCACGTTCTCGATCGCCCCGCCCTGGCGGGTGATCTTCAGCGTGAGGTCCTGCTGCGGCTTGATCGCGGCGGTGAGGCCGACGACGTCGTAGGTCTCGGTGCCATCGAGCTTGAGCGTCTGCGCCGTCGTGCCGTCCTTCAACTGCAGGGGCAGCACGCCCATGCCGACGAGGTTGGAACGGTGGATGCGCTCAAAGCTCTGCGCCACGACCACCTTCACGCCGAGAAGGTTGGTGCCCTTGGCGGCCCAGTCGCGCGACGAGCCGGTGCCGTATTCCTGGCCGGCGACGACGATCAGCGGCACGCCCGCCTTTTGGTAGGCCATGGAGGCGTCGAAGATCGAGGTCTCGACTCCGTCCGGCCCGAGGGTGTTGCCGCCTTCCTTGCCGCCGAGCATCAGGTTCTTGATGCGGACGTTCGCGAAAGTGCCCCGGGTCATCACGCGGTCGTTGCCGCGGCGGGAGCCGTAGGAATTGAAGTTCTCGAAGGTGACCGCGTTATCGAGCAGGTATTTGCCCGCGGGCGAGATCTTCTTGATGGCGCCGGCTGGCGAGATGTGATCGGTCGTTACGGAGTCGCCGAAGATGCCGAGCGCCCGCGCCCCGGTGATCGGCTGGATGCTGCCGGGCGTGAGCGAGAAGTTCGTGAAGAACGGCGGCTCCTGGATGTAGGTGGACTGGGCGTCGAAGGCGTAGACATTGCCCGTGGTCGAGGGGATCTCGTTCCACTTCGGGTTCAGCGCAGCGAAGTCGGTGTAGAGGCGGCGGAAAACCTCGGGCTTCAACGCGGCCTGCATCTGGTCGCGGACTTCCTTCAGGGTCGGCCAGATATCCTTCAGGAAGACGGCCTTGCCGTCGCGGCCGGTGCCGATCGGGTCGGTGGACATATCGATGTCGACCCGGCCGGCGAGCGCGAAGGCTACGACCAGCGGCGGCGACATCAGGAAGTTGGACTTGATGTTCTGGTGGACGCGCGCCTCGAAGTTGCGGTTGCCCGAGAGGACGGAGGCGGCGACGAGGTCGTGCTTCACGATGGCGTCCTCGATGGCCGGGTTCAGGGGGCCGGAGTTGCCGATGCAGGTCGTGCAACCGTAGCCGACCGTCTGGAAGCCGAGCTGGTCCAGGTAGGGCGACAGGCCGGTCTTGTCGAGGTAGTCGGTGACCACGCGCGAACCGGGGGCGAGGGAAGACTTTACGACCGGGTTGACCTTGAGGCCCTTCTCAACGGCCTTCTTGGCCAGCAGGCCGGCGGCGAGCATGACGCTCGGGTTGGAAGTGTTCGTGCAGCTGGTGATGGCGGCGATGAGCACGGAGCCGTGGCCGATGTCACCCTCCAGGCGCGGGGCCGGGGAAGACACCGTGTCGGGCGTCGGCCGGTTGTTGGCCATCTCGCGCTCGGTGAGGGGATTCGTGGCGCCGGCCGCCGCGTGCGACGCGGAGACCGGCTCCTGGCTGCCGCCGCTCGCATGGAAATGCTCCTGGCCGTTGGCGGAAACGTGGACGCGCTTGCCGAATTCCTCAGCCTTCTTGCCAAACCCGTTTTCCGTGACGGGCGTCGAGAACGCCGTGATGAACTCCTTCTTCATGTTCGGGAGCTCGATGCGGTCCTGCGGACGCTTCGGGCCGGCGACGCTCGGCACGACGCTCGCGAGATCGAGGTCGAACACCTGCGAGTAGTCGATCGCGCCCTTCGCCGGGATGCCCCAGAGGCCCTGCGCCTTGTAGTAGGCCTCGTAGGTGGCGATGTGCTTCTCCTCGCGGCCGGTGGCGCGGAGGTAGTTGGAGCACTCGGCATCGATCGGGAAAAAGCCCATGGTCGCGCCGTATTCCGGCGCCATGTTGGCGATGGTCGCGCGGTCGACGACCGGGAGCGCGGCGGCGCCGGGGCCGAAGAACTCGACGAACTTGCCGACGACCTTCGCCTTGCGCATTTGCTGCGTGACGGTGAGCGCGAGGTCAGTCGCGGTCACGCCCTCGCGGAGCGCGCCGGTCAGGTGCACGCCGACGACGTCAGGTGTGAGGAAATAGACGGGCTGGCCGAGCATGCCGGCCTCGGCCTCGATGCCGCCGACACCCCAGCCCACGATGCCAAGGCCGTTGATCATCGTCGTGTGCGAGTCGGTGCCGACCAGCGTGTCCGGGTAATAAACGTCGCCTTGGCTTAACACGCCCTTGGCGAGGTATTCGAGGTTCACCTGGTGGACGATGCCGATGCCCGGCGGGACGACCTTGAAGGTGTCGAAGGCCTGCATGCCCCACTTCAGGAACTGGTAGCGCTCACGGTTGCGGCTGAACTCGAGGTCGAGGTTCTTCTTGAGCGCCTCGGCATTGCCGGAAAAATCCACCTGCACGGAATGGTCGACGACCAGGTCGACCGGCACGAGCGGCTCGATGATCTTCGGGTTCTTGCCGAGCTTGGCCACGGCCGAACGCATGGCCGCGAGATCAACGAGCAGCGGCACACCGGTGAAATCCTGCAGCACGATGCGCGCGACGACGAAGGGGATCTCCGCCGTGCGGGCCTCGGTCGGCTTCCAAGCGGCGAGTTCCTTGATGTTCGACTCCAGGACGCGCTTGCCGTCGCAGTTGCGCAGCACGGCCTCGAGCACGAGGCGGATGCTGACCGGCAGGCGGGCGACGCCCGGGAACTGCTTGGTCAGCTCGGGGAGCGAGTAGAACTTCTTGCCGCCCTCGAGGGACTGCAGGGTGTTGAAGGGGTTCGGGAGACTCATGGGATTTAAAAATGTGGGCAGCGAGCTTGCTCGCGCTGGATTGGGGTTGGCGGGGCGCGAGCAAGCTCGCTGGCCCACGGTTTACTTCGCCAGAGCGGCTTTGACCTTCTCGAAGTTGGGCAGGTCCTTCGGCGTCGGGGTCTGCTCGGCGTATTTGACGACGCCGTCGGTGCCGATGACGAAGGCCGCGCGGGCCGACGTGTCGCCGACGCCGGCGAGGTTCGGGAACACGACGTCGTAGGCCTTGGTGACGGTCTTGTTGAGGTCGGAGAGCAGCGTGATCGTGATCTTGTTGGCCTTGGCCCAGGCCTCGTGCGTGAAGGGGCTGTCCACGCTGATGCCGTAGACCTCGGCGCCGAGGCCCGAGTAGCCGCTGAGGCCGTTGGAGATGTCGCACATCTCCTGCGTGCAGACCCCGGTGTAGGCCAGAGGGAAGAACAGCAGCACAGTCTGCTTCTTGCCGAAATTGTCGCTGAGCTTGATGTCCTTGAGACCGTCGGCGGTCTTGGTCTTGAGGGTGAAATCGGGGGCTTTGGATCCAACGGCGATGGGCATGAAAGGACGGAGTTGAGGGCTGGGTTGGGCGGACGGGGGACCGCCGCGCGGAAGCCCACCATTAGAGCCACCGCCACTCCCCGGGCAACCCATTTCAGGCAGGTATGAACCCGCTTACTAAATTCGCTGCGCTGCTCATAAGATTGTCTGTCGGGTCGCCGCTGGTCGGCGGACCGGCCTGCCGGCAAGCGGCAGCCCTGCAATTCAAATCCCCCTTGCCTCCCCCGCCCGGCCCACCTGATATCCACCCACTCCATGAGCGACATCTTTGCCGAACTCGAATGGCGCGGCCTTTACGCCGACTGCACCGACCGCGACGCCCTGGCCAAGCGGCTCGCCGAGGGCCCGACCACGCTTTATTGCGGCTTCGACCCGACGGCTGACTCGCTCCATGTCGGCAACCTCGTGCCGCTTTTTGCCCTGCGCCGCTTCCAGCAATACGGGCACCTGCCGATTGCCCTGGCCGGCGGCGCCACCGGCATGGTGGGCGACCCCTCCGGCAAATCCGACGAGCGCAACCTGCTCACGCCCGACCAGCTCCAGCACAACCTCGACTGCATCAAACCGCAGCTTGCGCGCTTCCTTGATTTCTCCGGCGCGAAGAACCCCGCCCGCCTCGTCAACAACTACGACTGGACCGGCGCCGTCACCTTCCTCGAGTTCCTCCGCGACATCGGCAAGCACATCACGGTGAATTCCATGATCGCGAAGGATTCCGTCCGCTCGCGCATGGAGGACCGCAGCACCGGCATCAGCTTCACGGAGTTCAGTTACATGCTGCTGCAAGGCTTCGATTTCTACCACCTGCGCAAAACCTTCAACTGTGAGCTGCAGGTCGGCGCGACCGACCAGTGGGGCAACATCACCGTCGGCACTGAGCTGACGCGCAAGAAACTCGGCGCCACCGTCTGGGGCCTCGTGTTCCCCCTGCTCACCAAGTCCGACGGCTCGAAATACGGCAAGACCGCCACCGGCACCGTCTGGCTCGATCCGAAAAAAACCAGCCCCTACCGCTTCTACCAGTTCTTCGTGAACGCCGACGACGCCGACGTCCTCAAGCTGCTCAAGACGCTCACCTTCCTCTCGCAGCCCGAGATCGCCGCGCTCGAAGCCGAGCTCAAGGCCAACCCGGGTGCCCGCGCGGCGCAGAAGGCTCTCGCGAAGGAGATGACCGTCCTCGTCCACGGCCAGGAGGCGCTCGCCGCCGCGCTCAAGGCCAGCGAGATCCTCTTCGGCGGCTCGCTGGATGGTATCACCGAGGAAATATTCAAGGATGTCGCCGGCGAAGTCCCAACCAAGGACCTCGAAAAGGTGAAGCTCGAAGGTGCCGGCACGCCCATCGCCGATCTGATCGTCCATTCCGGCCTCGCTCCATCGAAAGGCGCCGCCCGCAAGGACCTCGAAGCCGGTGGCATTTACCTGAACAATATCCGCGTGCCGGACCACACCCGCAATGTCGCAACCAGCGACCTGCTGTTCGGGAAATATCTGCTGCTCCGCAAAGGCAAGAAAAGCTACGCGGTGCTCAGGGTGGCGTAGTTTTCTTTTGCGCCCCCGGCTTGATGTGCAGGCCGGCGAGTGGAGCAAGATCAAGCGCCAGTTCCACCGGCTGGTCGCCACGCCCTCCCCGCAGGAACATTTTTCTCGGTCCTGGCGTCATGGGGAAGAAAAAACTGCCTGTCACGCTTTGCCCTCCCGGAATCGTCAACGGCAGCGCCAGCCGCCGGCGGTTGAATTCGGCCACCACTTTTTTCTTGTTCTGATTGTTCATAATGGCGACCGCGGTGATGTCCACCAACGCCACCACGGGAATGATGTTCAAAATGGCCACTCCCCCGCCGGCCGCCGCCCCGCCGCCCATGATCGAGCCAAGCGACGTGGCCACGACCGCGGCGCCATACAAGGTCACCGCCCCGGCCCCGGCGAGTAACTTGAGCCCCGTTTTGCCGTATTTATCCCAGTTGGTGTAGCTGAGCTTTTCCAGTTTCCACGGCTCCATGCCGGAAACCTGGGGCTGCCCCAGCAAATCAATCAACACCGCCTCTCCGACCACCAGCGGGGCCGATCCCCGGTTCGCAACCGTCACCGTATACTCGTCCCACCGGGCCTCACGTTTCCACGAGCCCGGTCCTTTGAACACAATGACCGAGTGCAGCGTCAAATCCGCGGACGAAGCCGAGGCCTGCCAGTCAAACATCCGGGCTGGCGGCATGCCCTCCTTCTTCGCCATCTTGTATTTCTTGGACGTAACGCAGCCGGTGAGCATCAGCGCCATGCCAGTCAATAAAAGCAGCCGGAAGAACGCGGGCGCAATGGATGGCATGATGGATTCAAGCCCGCGCACGGCACCGCGGCAAAGAAAATCACCTTCCCGCAAGATCAGCAACCCTTCGGCGGCTGCCAGAGCTCGATGCGGTTGCCTTCGCCGTCCTTGATCCAGGCGAACTGGCCGTATTCGGAGGACTCGATGCCTTTCGGGTCGATCCAGACCTTTCCTTTTTTCAGGACGGCGAGCACCTTCTTCAAATTCGCGACGCGGTAATTCACCATGTGCGCCTGCTTGCCGGTGCCGAAATATGCCGTGTCACCCGGAAACGGGCTCCACACCGTCGTGCCCTTCTTCTTTGGGTTTTTCGCGTCACGCCACGGGAACGAACATCCACCCCAGGGCTCGACCGGCAGGCCGAGATGCTTCTGATACCAAGCGCCCAGTTTCTTGGCATTCTTCACCTTGAAGAAAATACCGCCGATGCCCGTCACCCGTGGTTTGGTTTTCATGAAATCATTTAGCCACGAATGACCCGGATTATCACGGATAAATTCGTCAGCTTGCCGCGTGGGCGAGGGGCGTTACGCCCCGACTTCGCGACTTCGTGAGAATTGTCGGGGTCTAAAGCCCCTCCCACCTCTCCTGCCCTTAGTTGCCGACCCTTTTGTAGGGAAATTCGATGCGCCGCGTGGTGCCGTCCTTCCCCGGACCCTCGATTTTCGCGATCAGCGAACCGTCGGACTGCAGCGCATAGATGATCTTCTGCGGGAAATCATGCCCCTTGTTCTCGAACACCGCCTCGCGGTCCGTGAGCGACACGATCTCAAACGCCGCCTCCTTCTGCCCCGAGGGCATCGCGATAAAATACAACGCCCCACCGGGACCCTCGCGGATCTGCGTGAATTCGTGCTCGACCACTTTGCCGCGCGCGATCGTCCGCGACATGCCGAGCATCACGCCCGCCGCAGGCGCCATCCACTGCTCATCCACCACCCGGCCGCCCTTCTCCATCCGCCAATGGCCCGCGAGCCAGGCGAGTTGGTTGAGGGCGACGGCCGCCTTCGCCTGGCCCGGCGGCGGCGCATCTGCCGCGAACAAAACCCCCGGCAGGAACAACAGGCCCAGCAGCGTCCGTTTCATGCTCAGGCAATAACAACGGAACACCCGGAATACACGGAAATTTCAGCGGAGACCTGCCTCCTTCCGTGTGTTCCGTGGTTTACCCTTTGGTCGTCAGCTTCAGCCCAACGATGCCGGCGACGATCAGTAACATGCACAGCAGCCGCGCCACCGTGGCGGGCTCCTTGAACAGGATCATCCCCAGCACCGCCGTGCCGACCGCGCCGATGCCCGTCCAGATGGCGTAGCTGGTCCCGAGCGGCAGGCCCCGCACCGCCTGCGCCAGGCACCAGAAGCTGGCTAGCATCAGCAGCACCGTGACGATGCTGGGCTTCAGCTTCGTGAAACCATCGGCGTATTTCAGGCCGATGGCCCAGGCAATCTCGAGGAGACCGGCGATGATCAACCATATCCAGGACATGGTCCCATTAGCCACGGATCGCGCCGGGAGGCACGGATAATTTTCCGCGCCGCCTGCCGCCTAGTTCTTTCAGAGTAAACGCCCCTCCCGCTCAACATCCGCGCAGCCTCCGCCAAGGCATGCGCAGTCCCCCGGCCCTGCCCCCGCTATCTTCGGCCGAAAGCCCCTGCGTTGGTCCGGCCGTCCGCCCGGCCGGCGTCCCGCGCCTCCCGCGCCATGATCGCCTCCGCCCGCCCCAAACCCTTCCTCCAGCCGGAGTATTGCAAAGGCTGCCTGCGCTGCATCGACGCCTGCCCGCGCGATTGCATCACGCCGGGCACCGTGCTCAACCCGCTGACAGGCGTCATGCCCGTCGAGCTGCACCTCGACGCCTGCAACGGCTGCTCACTGTGCATGCAGGCCTGCCCCGAGCCCTACGGCTTGCGCCCCCAGACGGAGCACCCGACCGGAGCCTTCGACTTTGAGCTCGAGGACCCCGCCCAGCGCTTCGGTCGCAAGAAGCTGCCCGAGATCGCCCAGGTGGACCAGCCCGACGAGTTCGTGCCCCTGCCCGCCTGCGAGCCGCTGGTCCTCAAGGGCACCTACGCGTCCGCCGTCGGCGCGCTGCTCGCCGGCTGCCGGCACTTTTTCGGCTACCCCATCACGCCCAGCACCGAAGGCTCGGAACTCATGGCGAAGATCCTGCCCAAGGTCGGCGGGCACTTCGTGCAGGCCGTGAGCGAGACCGCCGCCGTCAACATGATGTATGGCGCCGGCGGTGCCGGCGTGCCCTGCATGACCTTCACCAGCGGCCCGGGCTTCAGCCTGATGCTGGAGGGCATCAGCTACATGATCGGCGCCGAGGTCCCCGGGGTCTTCGTCAACATCATGCGCGGCGGCCCCGGACTCGGCAACCTCGGCCCCGAGCAGGCCGACATCAAGCTCGCCTGCCGCGGCCTCGGCCATGGCAACACCCACGCCATCGTCCTCGCCCCCGGCACCCCCGAGGAAATGCTTTACCTGACGATGCATGCCTTCGAGCTGAGCTTCACCTACCGCAACCCGGTCATCGTCCTCGGCGACGGCTTTCTCGGCCAGATGACCGGCGTGGTGCGGCTGCCCGCCACGCTGCGCAAACCCGGCCGCCCCGCCTGGGCCGTCTGCGGCGATTACGCGCACCACCTCAACCTCATCTGCTCCATCCATCTCGCGGAGGGCGACCTCGAGGCCCACAACCGCCACCTCAACGAAAAATACGCCCGCATCGCCGCTGAGGAGCAACGCTGCGACACCTTCCGCTGCGAGGATGCCGCCGTGCTCGTCATCGCCTGCAACACCCCCGCCCGCATGGCCAAGGGCGCGGTCGAGGCCGCGCGGGCGCAGGGCGTGCGCGCCGGCCTGTTCCGCCCGGTGACGCTGTGGCCCTTCCCCATCACCATGCTCCGGACGATCCTGCCCGCCGTGCAACACCTGGTCATCGTCGAGGGCAGCCCGGGCCAGCTGGAGGACGAGCTGCGCCTTGCCCTCAGCCATGCCGGCATCGCGCCGCCGCCCATCACCCCGGTCCAACACTACGGCGGCGTGCTGCCGTCCCAGGACGAGATCCTGCGCGCCATCCTTTCAACCCGCAGGGTGCAATCGTGAGCGGTGTCTTTTATCAGAACTTCCGGCGCCACGCGCACGGCGAGGGCCTCAAAGGCCACAGCACGCACTACTGCGCCGGCTGCGGCCATGGCGTCATTCATCGCGACCTGGCGGAGGTCATCGAGCAGCTCGATCTGCAGCACCGGACCATCCTCGTCAGCCCGGTGGGCTGCGCCGTGTTCGCCTTTTTCTACTTCAATGTCGGCAACACGCAGGCCGCCCACGGCCGCGCCCCGGCGGTCGCGCTCGGCCACAAGCTGGCCAACCCCGAGGCCGTCGTCATCTCCTACCAGGGCGACGGCGACCTCGCCTCCATCGGCCTCGCGGAAACCATCTCCGTCGCCCAGCTGGGCCTGCCGATCACGGTCATCTTCGTGAACAACGCCGTCTACGGCATGACGGGCGGTCAGCTCGCGCCGACCTCGCTGATCGGCCAGCGCACCGCCACCAGCCCGGACGGGCGCACCGCGGCCATGGGCCAGCCGCTCAAGATGGCCGAGCTCATCGCCTCGCTCGACGGCCCGGTCTACGTGGAACGCGTCGCCCTTTACGACGCGAAGAACCGCGTGAAGGCCCGCCGCGCCATCAAGAAGGCCATCCAGCTGCAGGTCGAGGGCCGCGGTTATGCCTTCATCGAGATCCTCAGCGAGTGCCCCACCCACCTGAAGCTGTCGCCGATCGACGCGGAAAAGTGGGTGCGGGAAAAAATGGAGCCGGTCTACCCGCTCGGCGTGAAGAAAGACCTGACCCGCGAACCGTGGTTCAGTCCCGCGGCCCCGCGCTTCGTGCCGGAGGAGATCCTCGGTTACTGCGGCGCCGATCCGGCCGCCGGCCCCCGCCCCGCCGCGGTCTGGCCGGCCCACCTTGGGCAACGCGACGTCAGCCTCAAGCTCGCCGGCGCCGGCGGCGACGGCGCCCAGACCGCTGCGCTGCTCCTGGCTCGTGCCGCCATCGCCTTGGGCTTCGACGCCACGCACATCCCGAGCTACGGCCCGGAAAGTCGCGGCGGCACCTCCTACGCGGACGTTCACCTCGCGGCGCACGAGGTGCTCAATCCTGCTGCACCCGCGCCCGACATTCTCATCGCCTTCAACGCCCCCAGCCTCGCCAAGTTTGCCGGCACCGTCGTCGAGGGCGGACTCATTCTCTACGACAGCACGCTCATCCCCGAGCCGGGGCCGATGCCGGCGGGCCGCCGCGTGCTGCCCGTGCCCTTCTCCCGCCTGGCCTCCAACCTGGGCCGGCCGGTGGTCAAGAACATCGTCGCCCTTGGCGCCCTCCAGGCCGCCAGCGACCTGCTGCCGGCCACCGCCCTGCTGGAAACCCTGCGGCATGTCCTGAAGGACAAAGCCGCGATCCTGCCGCTGAACGAGGCCGCCTTCGCCGCCGGCCAACAGGCCGTGACTCCCGCCCCTGCATGAACACCTCCAGCTTTGTCCCGGAGACCGAGGCCTACGCGCTGCTCCAGCGCGCGGGCCTGCACCCGCCGCGCCACGGCGTCGAGGGCGGCCCCCTGCCCTTCGAGCCGGGCGAACCTGTGGTGGTGAAGGGCCTCGGGGAAAATGTCTGGCACAAGTCCGAGTTGGGCGCCGTTCACTTCCTGCCGTACGAGCGACAGACCGTGCTTAATGAATTCAAGGGCATGCACCAGCGTCTCGAGGCGGGCGGGCACCGCTGGATGGACGGACTCGTGTGCGAGCAGATCGACCTCGCGCATTGCCCCCACCTGCCCTCGGAGGCCCTCGTCTCGCTGACCCGCGGCGAGACCGGCTGGACGGTGATCTTTGGCTTCGGTGGCCTGCAGGCCGATACCCTCGCCGAACTCGCGCCGCCGCGTCGGTGGCCGGTGGCCATTACCTCCGTCGATCAGGCCCTCCACGATCTTGAAACCCACCTGCTCGGCCGCATCTGGCTTGGCCGGATCCGCGGCACCCGGGAATTGACCGACCGCGCCACGCTCGAGGCTTTCCTCCGATCGCTGTGGACCCTCGCCGAAGTGTTGGAAAAAGACGGTCTGTCGCTGCTGGAGCTGAACCCGGTGGCGCTCGACGTGGAAGGTTTGCCCCGCCCGCTCGATGCCGTCGGCAGCCGCGGACCGCGCCCGGCTCCCCGCCTCGGTCCGCCGGCGGGATTCCTGAGCGCCCTGACCGCGCCCGGTCGCATCGCCCTTGCCGGTGTATCCACGCAGGCAGGCGGGGTTGGCCGCACCATCCTGGAAAATCTCACCCGTTGCCCGCTGCCCGCCGGCGACCTCCTGATCATCAAGTCCGGCCACGATGAACTGCTCGGCTTCCCCTGTCTGGCCGACGTAGCGGCCTTGAAGGATCAGCCCGTGGACCTGCTGCTGCTGGCCATGCCCGCGTCCGGCGCAGTCGAGACCTTGGAAAAACTCATCGCGCAGGGCGGCGGCGCGCGCTGCGTGGCGCTGGTGGCCGGAGGAATCGGGGATGGCGCGGATCATGCCGGGCTCGGCCTGCGCATGATCGCCGCGTTGCACCGCGCCCGCTCCGCGGGCCGTTGGACACCCGCCGTACTCGGACCGAATTTCCTCGGACATTGGGTGCCGGCCCGCGCACTCAACACGTCTTTCATTCCCGCCGGCAAGCTCGCTGCCCCGTCCCCGCAGGGCGGTGAACTCACTTTGTTCAGCCAGAGTGGGGCCTTCCTGCTTTGCCTTCAATCGCGTCTGCCCGCGCTGCGTTTCGGTGTCGCCGTCGCTCTAGGCAACCAACTCGATGTCGCGCTGTGCGACATGCTCGCGGCCCTGGCCGCGGAGCCGGGCTCCGGGCCGGTGGCCTGCTACGTGGAGGGTTTCGGCCCAGGTCAGCTCCCAGTCGCGGCCGAAGCCATCCAGCGCCTCTGCGCGCAGGGCCGGCCCGTGGTGCTCCACCGCGCCGGCCGCACCGCCGCCGGTCAGGCTGCGGCGGCCAGCCACACCGGCGCCATGGTAAGTGACATCATCCTCGAGCGCACCCTGCTGGAGCGGGCCGGCGCGAAGTTTGCCGACACCATCGCGGACTTCGACGCGGCGCTCATGTGGCTCAGCGCTTGCCCGCACTGGCAGGCCGGACCGGTGGCCGTGGTGACCAATGCCGGCTTTGAAAGTGTGAACGGCAGCGACCTGTTCGGCACCGGCCTGCCCGCCGCGCAACTGGATGACTCGAAGCAACAGGCCCTGGCGGTTCTCCTGCAGCGGCACGACTTGTCCGGCCTGGTCGCGCCCCGTCTCCCGCTGGACCTGACCCCGATGGCCGGCCCGACCGATTTCATCGCCGCCACATCCCTGCTGATTGAAGCCGCGGAGGTGGTGGTCTTGGGGCTCGTCCCCTTCACGCAAAAGCTCGACACGACCGAAGCCGGCGCCGCGAAGCTCGCCCGCATGCTCACCGCGCTGCGGGATGTCCACCACAAGCCGATCGCCATCGTGGTGGACGCCGGGCCGGAATACACGGAGTTCCGCTCGGTCTTCCAGTGCGCCGGTCTGCCCGTCTTCGACCGGATGGAGTCCGCCCTGCGCGGCCTGCGGGTGCTGGGCTGAGCCACGGCCGCAAAGCAGCACAAGCCTCAAGGTTCCCCCAGCCGCGCCAGCAGCGGCGTGCGCCGGTCCTCCACCAACCAATACCCCTTCTGTTCCTTGGCGATGTCATTGAGACCAGGGATACGGCGGTCAGGCGAATCACCCAGGAGTTGCCGACATTCTTGAACCGGGGGCCGCCTTCCTGCGCGAGAAACCCGGTGGCACGCTGCTGGGCTTGGTCGAACTCGCGCCGCTGCGCAAACTCCGCGAGGTCGGCAAACAATTCACCCCAACGATTGAGCGACGCCTGCCGGTTGAAGGCCACCGATCCCAGCAGGTCCAGACCCTGTTGCAGGAAAGCAAATTGTTCCCAATCCCAACTGGTCATCACCTTCCCGAAAGATCTGCTCGCCTGCTCAATCCTCGCAAAACGAATGGCATAGACGCGGCGCGCCCCGGCCGTCCCGCCCCCACGGGCCACCAGCGCGGCGGCAAAGCGAGCCCGGGCCTCCGCCGACACCGGGGTGTTATCCAGCACGAAGCCCGCCGCCTTGATCGCCGCATCCTGCATCTCTCGCGCATCTCTCCAATACCGCACCCCGCGGGCCGCCTCCTCGAGCTTGCCCCCCACCTGCAGCAGCGGTAGCAGGGTGGCGAGCGCCGCATCGCCCTGGCCGTCGAGCGCCTGGAGGGAGGCCCAGGCCATGGTGTTTAGGACCAGCGGCCGCAGCACCTGGAAACTAAACATGCGGACATCGCTCAGGTCGCGGGGCAGGTCGGCGGTGGCGTTGGCGGACAGTTCCTCCGGCCGATCGAATTCCTTCACGGTGTGGCCGCGCAACAGCTCCTGCTTGAACTCGGCCAGCTTCGCCGCCAGCGCGGGGTCGTTGTCCGTCTGCTCCGGCGAGGCAGCCTCGCCGCGTTTGAAATAGACGAAGCACGGCAGGCCGAGCGAACGCGCCCGCCGATACTCCGCCGCCGTGATGCCCGAACCGTAGCGGTGGCCGATGATGCCCACAAACACCTCGCACAGGTCCACCTGGTCGATCGAGACGTGGTGCGTGTCGTCCGGCCGGTTGCCGAAGAACTCCATGCCCACGAAGCGCATCTCCTCCATGCGGTTCAGCGCGTCCATCAGCGCCCGGCGCTCCGGCTGCAGATCCAGCCACGTCGAGCTCACGAACACGCGGTAGATCGGCCGCACCCGGCGGGCAGCGACACCACCCGGAGGAACGGCATCCTGCAGCGGGTGGTCGGCTGGCATCGCGGCAGTCTAGAAGAACATCGCCTCGCTTAAAGCCATTTCTGGCGCGAGGAAGTGCGCCCCGGCCACCAGTGTCGTCCGGCCCGTGCCGAGATCGCCGGTGAACGCGGCGTGGTCCTGACTGAGGTCGGCCTCCCAGCGGAAGACCTTCTTCGGATCCGCATAAACAAACTCCATGGCGAAGCACCCGGCGCAGTCCACGCCGGTCACTTCAAAGGCCACCCCGCCGGCGCCGCTGCGGATGAGCCCCTTTTTCACCCAGCCGAGCAGGCAGCTGGCCTCGGCGGCGAACTGCTGCCGGTGGCGGATCGTCACCTTCTGCAGGCCGGCGATGATGAGCGCGGGCGAGTAGCGGCTGAGGAACTGCCCGAGGTTCTGGCGCAGCGGCAGCGTGCGGGTGTAGGCGAGATCGCGCACGGCGGCGAGGTTCGGCCACGGATAGGTGAAGGCGTCCGCCGGCACCACGGCGCTGTCGAACAGGATACGCTTGGAGCGCGTCAGCAGGTAGCCGTAGTCGGCCAGCCGCTTCGCCGAGGTGAACTTGTGGCCCCAATAATAGAGCGGCATGTCCGTCGAAAGGCACACGGACACCTGGTTCTCCAGATGGCTCCGCACCGCCATCGTGTAGTGCAGGATGACAAACTCGACGCAGCGGGTGTCGTTCTTCGATTTGCCCAGGAAACACTCGCCGTAGATCTTCGCGCGGATCTCGGCCGGCGCCTGCTCGTCAAAGTCAGGGCACAGCACGACGACCCGCGCCGGGTAGCGCTGGGCGAAGCGCAGCGTGGCCTGGAATTCGTCCACCGCGTTGGCCGGCGTGGTGTTCCCCCCGAGATGCAGCACGAGGTTCAGCTGCACGGCGCGGCTCTCCTTGGCCGGGGAACCGGCCCAGAGTTTCTGGAAACCCGCCACGATGCCGCCGACGGGCACCTCCTGGCCGGGCAGAGCGTCAAAGACGGCGGGCATGGGGAAAGTGATGGGTGAAGCGTGACAAGTGATGAACCGGGAGATTGGGGCGGGGGTGGAAAGGATGAACTCGTCACTCTTCACTTATCACTCGTCACAGCTCTTTACCATTCACGGCTCTCGCCACGAATGTCCGTTCGCCGCGAGGAGCGCCTCGGCCGACTTCGGGCCCCAGGCGCCCGAGGCGTAGGTGTCCAGGCCGGTGCGGCCCGCCGCGGCCCAGTGCTCGAGGACCGGCGTGCAGAGCTGCCAGGAGCGCTCGGTCTCGTCGCCGCGGAGGAAGAGCGTGCCGTCCCCGATCATGGCGTCGAGCACGAGGCGCTCGTAGGCCTCCGGCGTGTTCGAGCCGAAGGTCGTGGCGTATTTGAAGTTCATCTTCACCGGCTGCGTGCGCGTCTCGAGGCCGGGGATCTTCGCGTTGAGGATGAGGCTCAGGCCCTCGTCGGGCTGGATCTGGAAGGCCAGCGTGTTGGCGGCGAGCATGGAGCGGTCCGTCTCGGCAAACAGGCTGCCGGGCGTGCGCTTGAAGCGGACGGCGATCTCGCTGACGCGGCGGGCCAGGTGTTTGCCGGAGCGAAGATAGAACGGTACGCCCTGCCAGCGCCAGTTGTTGATGCTGAGGCGGAGCGCCGCGAAGGTCTCGGTGCCGGACGCCGGCGACACATCCTTCTCCTGCAGGTAGCCCGGCACGGGCTTGCCGCTGATGACCCCCTCGCCGTATTGCGCGCGGGCCACGTCGGGGTTCGGACCGTCGAGCCGGAGGGGCTGGATGGCCTTGAGGACCTTCACCTTCTCGTTGCGCACGGACTCGGCGTCCATCGACACAGGCGGCTCCATCGCGGTGAGCGCGAGGAGCTGCATGGTGTGGTTCTGGATCATGTCGCGCAGGCAGCCGCTCTGCTCGTAGTAGCCGGCGCGGGCCTCGACGCCCACCTGCTCGGCCACGGTGATCTGCACGTGGTCGATGAAGTTCCGGTTCCAGATCGGCTCGAAGATGGAGTTGGCGAAGCGCTGCACGAGCAGGTCCTGCACGGTTTCCTTGCCAAGGTAGTGGTCGATGCGGAAGACCTGCGGCTCCTGGAGGACGGAAGTAAGCTCCCGGTTCAGGGCCTGGGCGCTGGCGAGGTCGCGACCGAAGGGTTTCTCGATGATGACCTTCGACTGGTGCGCCTGGCCCAGGTAACGCGCGGCCAGGCCGCTGGCACCGAGATTCTGGATGATCGGGGCAAAGACGGTCGGGGGCGTCGAGATATAGAACAGCGATTGCAGCTGCTGGCCGATCTCCTGCTCGAGGCCGGCAATGCGTTGGGCGAGGCGGTCGTAGGCCGGTTTCTCGTCATAGCCGCCGCTGACATAGAGCGTGCGGGGCGCCAGGCGGGCCCAGACCTCGGGGCTCGGCTCGCGGCGGGAGAATTCCTTGATGGCGCCGGCGGCAATCTGCTGAAACTCCGCGTCGGGAATCGCCTTCCGGCCGAAGCCGATGAGATAAAAATCCGCCGGCAGCAGGCCGTCGTGGGCCAGGTTGTAGATCGCGGGGATGAGCTTGCGGGCGGTCAGATCGCCCGAGGCGCCGAAAATGACGATCACCGTCGGCGGCGAGCCGCGGTGCTTGCTGAGACCATGCAGGAACGGGTGACGGGCTTCTTCTGCCATACGCCGGAAAAATCGGCCCGACGGGTAGCCCCCGCAAGGCTATACTTCCCGGCCTGTGTCCTAACCGCGGGCCGGACGACAAGGCGATCCCTCACATCTGGTCCAGCGAGCCGCTTTGCCGCGCGACATGGTAACCCTTGGGGAAAAGCGGAACATTCGCGAAATGCATCACCTGCGGCGGCAGCCGGCCGCTGAGCGTGACCTCCGCGACGTCGAACCGAAAGGTGCGGGGCGGATTCGCCAGCGCCCCGAGATAGGAGTGCACCGCGCGGCGCAGCGCCCGCTTCTTCCGCTCATTCACCGCCGAGAAACCCGACACGAGCGCGCCCTCGGCCCGCGCCTTGACCTCGACGAACACCAGCACGTCGCCGTCGCGGCACACGAGGTCGATCTCGTCGCGAAGATCACGCGGACTGCGCCAGTTCCGGGTCACGATCGCGAAGCCGTGGCGGGCCTGGAGGAAGTCCGCGGCGGCCCGCTCGCCCCGGGCCCCGGCTTCCGCGCGGGCCGTGGGGGCCTCGCGTCGCACAACCTTGCTCCAGATCTCTTTGAGCCAGCCAAGCATTTGCAATTCGCCCTCGACCACGCGAAAAATTGCCCTTACAAGCAAGCGCGTTTTTCAATCTACCGTCGCCGTTCCACCCGGCGCCGGCCGGCCGGCTCTCCTCCACCTCCCCTTCCTCATGGCTACCTCCAGCAATCTCACCGGCACGCTGCGCCGCTCCCTGCTCATCAAGGTCATCTCGAAGCCCGCCCCCAGCAAGGAGGACGTCAACACCGTGCTCGAGCTTACCTCCAGCAAGGTCGTCGAGTCGCTGCAGGCGCAGTCCATGACCTTGTATCTGGTCGAGGGCGGCGAGATCGCGTTCAAGCAGGTCTATTATTCGCCCACCCTGTGGGGTTCCGACAAGGGCAAGGAGGTCCAATTCCGCGAGACCGCCAAGAAGCTCCTCACGCTCAAACTGCCCGCCGGCACCGGCAACGTCGGCAAGGTCATCCAGACCGGCGAACCCCTCTTCTTCAGCGGCAAGGGCGCCGACGCCGCCACCCTCAAGAAAATGGATGTCGGCTTCGAGGTGAACTCGATGCTCACCGTCCCGCTCAAGACGAACATCATCATCGGCGCCATCCAGGTCCTCAACAAGGAGCCCTCCGCAGGCACCGGCGGCTCGTTCACCCCCAAGGACCTCAGCGTGCTCCTGGAGGTGGCCGAATATTCCTCCACCCTCATCCAGCGCATGCTGGACCCGAAGTTCCAGCTCACCCCCGAGGACACCGCCAAGTTCATCGCCAAGTTCACCGAACTGCCCCTCATCACCAAGATCGAGGATGTCGAGATCGACGAGAAGCTCGTCGAGATCACGGGCGACGCCGTCATCCGCCGCGAGTGCATCTTCCCCTACAAGAAGACGGGCACCAACTCCTGCTCGGTGCTGATGACCAACCCGCTGGACTACGCCAAGCGCGAGGCGTTCTCCCAGGCCACCGAGATGTCGATCGACGACGTCAAGGTCATCCCCGCCAGCCTCCTCGACGCCCTGCTCAAGAAGTGCTTCGGCGAGAAGGCCGGCGCCGGCGCCAAGACCGGCGAGGCCGCCACCGAGGTCGACATCGACGAGGTGAAGGACCTCATCTCCGGCGCCTACACCGAGGGTGGTGGCGGCGGCGAGGTCAAGGCCGCCGACCTTGAGAGCGAGGACTCCGCCCCCATCATCCAGCTCACCAACCGCATCATCGAGGACGCCTACATCTCCGGCGCGTCCGATATCCACATCGAGCCCATGGAAAAGGACCTCGTGGTCCGCTACCGCGTGGACGGCATGTGCGCCGAGAAGATGCGCCTCCCGAAGCAGGTCGCCTTCGCCATGGTCGCCCGCCTCAAGATCATGTGCAACCTCGACATCTCGGAGCGGCGCCTCCCGCAGGACGGACGTATCGTCTTCAAGAAGTTCACGAAGAAAAACATCGATATCGACTTGCGCGTCGCCACCGGCCCGATGAACCACGGCGAAAAGGTGGTCATGCGTATCCTCGACAAGGCGAAGTCCACCCTGCCGCTGCCCCAGCTGGGTTTCTCGGAGGAGAATCTCGCCAAATACCGCGACTGCGTCCGCCAGCCCTACGGCATGATCCTGCACTGCGGCCCGACCGGCTCCGGCAAGTCCATGACCCTTTACGCCGCGCTGGCGGAGATCAACACGCCCGACGTCAACATCCAGACCGCCGAGGACCCGATCGAATACACGCTCCCCGGCCTGAACCAGATGCAGATGAACAAGCAGATCGGCCTCGATTTCCAACGGGCGCTGCGCTGCTACCTGCGGATGGATCCGGACATCATCCTCGTGGGCGAAATCCGCGACAAGGAAACCGCCCAGATCGCCTGCGAAGCGGCGCTCACCGGTCACTTGCTCGTCTCCACCCTCCACACCAACGACGCTCCCTCCACGGTGTCCCGCATGGGTGAAATGGGCATCGAGCCCTTCAACATCTCGGCCGCGCTCGTGTGCGTGTGCGCCCAGCGCCTCCTCCGTCGCGTCTGCAAGAACTGCAAGGTGAAATACACGCCGGAGGGCCGCGAGGCGGACATCATCATGAAGGCGCTCGACCTCAAAGAGGTGCCCGAGATCTTCAAGGCCGCCCCCGGCGGCTGCCACATCTGCGGCGGCAACGGCTACAAGGGCCGCGTCGGCATCCACGAGCTCATGGTCAACTGCGAGGAAATCGTCGAGGCCATCAACAAGGAAGTCGAGGTCGCCGACCTGAAGCGCGTTTGCATGAAAAACGGGATGAAGACCATGCACCAGGACTCCATGCTCAAGGTCAAGTTTGGCCTCACCACCATGGAGGACGCCCTCTCGAACGTCCCGGCGGACATGATCGCGGTGGGCGGCGGCGGCGAGGCCGCCGAGCCCAAAGCCAAGAAGCACGGCCACTGATAATTCCCGACCGGACTACCCCCCGGACGGGCAAGCAAAAGAGGCGCGATCCGCGAGGGTCGCGCCTTTTTGTTTGTCATACTGAGTAGCGCGCAGAATCCAGCGGATGTAGGTCGGGATCGCTGATAGCGGCCTTCCCTGTGGGCGGGGTGCCCCCACCCCGCGTCCTCATCTTAGTCGGAAGCACTATTGACCCAATCGCTCCCGTGGCCCAGAGATGCTGCGGGCCCGCTAGCAAGGCCCGGTTCCGCGTAAGTGAACCGGGCAATCTTTTTATTGCCGTTCGCCAACCCCCGCCCTCCCCGGTCCATGCCCGCCGCCTTCGACCATTTCTTTCAGACTGCCACGGGCAACACGCCCTACGACTACCAGTGCCGTCTCGCCTGCGGTGAGCCCACCTGTCCTGAGCCTGTCGAACGGGGTCGAACCGCTGCGCCGCGCACCTCGGCCAATCCTCCCAACCCTTGAGCACCCGATGAGCACCATCGTTCTGTTTGAAGAGAAACAAGTCCGCCGCACCTGGGACAAAACCGCGGCGAAATGGTATTTCGCCATCGTCGATGTCATCGCGGTGCTCACCGACAGCGCGAACCCGCCGGTCTATTGGCGGGTGATGAAAAAGCGCCTTACCGACGAGGGCAGCGAAACCGTTACAAAATGTAACGCTTTGAAAATGCCTGCCGCCGACGGCAAGCAGCGCCTCACCGACGTGGCCGATACCGAACAGCTCCTCCGCCTCATCCAATCCATCCCTTCGCGCAAGGCCGAGCCTTTCAAGCTCTGGCTGGCGCGCGTCGGCTACGAGCGGCTGGAGGAGATTGAGAACCCCGAACTGGCCGCCAGGCGGATGCGCGAGCTTTATCGGCAAAAAGGCTACTCGGATGATTGGATCGAGAAACGCGTGCGCGGCATCGCTGTCCGGGATGAACTCACCGATGAATGGAAAAAGCGTGGCGTGAAAGAGCACCGCGACTTCTCCATCCTCACCGCCGAGATCAGCAAGGCGACCTTTGGAATGACGCCGTCGGAATACAAAGACTTCAAGTCTCTGGCCGCGCCCAAGGACAACCTCCGCGACCACATGACCGATCTGGAACTGATCTTCACCATGCTCGGCGAAGCCTCCACCACCGAGATCGCCCGAAAGAAAAATCCCCAGGGCTTTCCTGAGAACAAACAAGCCGCCAAAACCGGCGGCACCATCGCCGGCAACGCCCGCCGTGAACCGCATTTACCAAGGCCGCGTCTCGTCGGTTGCGTGACACCGCGTTAAGCCATGCCCCACTACGCGCACACCGCCAATTTGTCCAACGACACCCGTGACAAAGACGAATCGCACTGGCAGCGATTGGACGTCCAATTGAAATACTAACCTTATGAAATCCTATCCCGTGCAGCTTGAAATTTCGGGGCCGACAGCCATGTGGACGAGACCTGATACCGGTTCATCTCCCGTGTCCTACGTTGCACCTACATTTAGTGCGGTTAAAGGCATCTTTGAATCAGTCTTGCGTTGGAAATCAGTGAACGTTCGACCAACCAAGATTGAATTGTGCGCTCCGGTGCAATTTCACCGTTACACTACGAATTACGGCGGGCCACTCCGGGCGAGCGACGCGATGAACAAGGGCGCGTCCTTCCAGTTCTACACCGTGGTATTAGTTAACGTGTGTTACCGACTGTATGCCGATATTGAAGAAGTTGGTCGTGCTCCAGACGGCACCTTCGCCCCACACGCCTATCAGGATGCGTTCAATCGTCGCTTAGGGAACGGACAATGGTTCTACACGCCATGTCTAGGCTGGAAGGAATTCGCTCCAGACTACGTCGGCCCATTCCGGACGGAAACTCGCGTCTGCGAAACTGAAAATCACGATTTGCCCACCATGCTGCGAATGGTGTTCGACCAGATGCAGAACGGCCAAGTGAAACCGACATTCTATAACAAGCGCAATCACCCCGACCTGCGCGTGGAAAAAGGAGTCCTCGTATATGCTTAATGAACTCTCGCAGGCTGTGGATTCACTGAAGCGGCTGGGAACGGTAGCGCCGTCTCGGCATCCTCGAATCAATCCTATGGGCAAGAATAGGGACTTGCTTGTCGTATCGTTGGAAAATGATGGAAACCTTTCGCGTGTCGAAATCTTGCCGGGAGAAACTGCTGCGCGATTGTTCCGCGTTGAGCACGGCTCCGTGGGTTCAAGCTTCCCAGGCTTCAATATCCCCACTCCGTTGAGGCTACTCCATGAAGTACCAGTCCCAGTATTGGTGCCAGTTGTTGCGAAGTTACTGGCGCTCGGCAAAAATAAGCACACCAGCGTCGCAGACCTAGCGAAAGCCATTCGAGACCTGTTTGTTTTATCCACACCCAGAACGTTTAGAGAAAACCAAAAGGATCTGGAGAAGCAGTCGAATCAGGAAAAGCAGTTTCAGCGGTCTTGCTCCGAGTTGGCGGTGGAACTCAACGAGACGATGCCTCTTGATCAAGCCGAGTTGAGGAACTTCAGAACGCTCATTGCGACTGTATTAAAATCAAAGCAAACCTTGCCCTTGTTTGCCGAGGCGCTTGCGGGGTTATTGGTCAACACAAATGAAGATTTTGACCGACGGATGCTGCTTGTGTTTCAGGATGTTCTTTTCGGCGTGCTCGAATGGAAAAAGCCTACGACTGAAATCGGGTCGTCCGCCTATTGGAAGGAGAAGATGAAACAGGACGACAAAGCCAATCAACCCGTTTATCTCGACTTGGCGTCACCAGACGTAGCGGGCTGGCGGGTTGCCCATTCAGAAACTAGTGCGCTGATCAATGCGGCCTTGCTCAAGGCCCAACCCGATGCGGCTGTGAACAAGCCAGACCAAGATGCTGCCATTGAGGACGCCTTTGGAGAAACCACCTCACTGCAAGACAAGTTCCCAGTTGGGCCGAAGGTTGCGGAACTCGGTAACATCAAATTGTTTTCAGTGAATACGAACGAGGTGCAGGCACTTCAACGCTATGGATTCAAAGGCTCACAGTCTTTCCCTATTTCCTCCGCACTGGTGCAGAAAATGAGCGACGCCCTGCTTTATCTCGCCAGTGAAGACATGCGCGGTATCACCTGTCGCGCGATCCCCAGCGCACAGCCCGACAAACGTGATTTGCTTGTTGCCTACCTAGAAGGTGAGCCTGAGGGGCGTGCTCAACTCGCAGAAATGTTTGGCGGCGAAGCCAACTCGTTTTCGGATGCGGATTTCGCCGCCGTCGCACAACCGGTCATCGAAACATTGGAAGGCAAAGCCGCTGCAAATCCCAATCTCAATGTTCGCCTGCTGTCATTCTGCCCAATTGATAAGGCTAAAAAGCAAATTAGCCTTAATCGCTGTCTTCATGTGCAGGATGTCATCCGGGCCGCCAAAGAATGGACAGCAGGTGCTCAAAATGTGCCGAATGTCTCGGTCTGGTTCTACGACAAGAACACCAAACTGTCTGTGTTTCGATCACACACTGCGCCGTGCCCACTCGAATTTGGATCGGTTATCAATCGCGTGTGGAGCGCGGATGCAAAAAGCGGTTTCAACTCAAGCAACCAACGTGCGGTCTCGGTTGCTGACGCTTATGATGTATTCTTAGGGGATTCACCTCGCACGCGGCAGAAGTCGCAATTAGCGCTTGGATTATTGGTGGGCCGGATGAGCACAGTGTTAATCGCCCTCGGCGCAGCTAAGACAACCCGCAAGTGGACCGGGTTGAGTGACACCGTTCGCTGGCAGTCCCTCAAAGCCATTGCCCTGCTCGGAATCCTGCTTCGTCAATTTGGACACAACAAAAATATATTTATGCAAGAACCCATAACTCAAGTCGGACGGTTGCTCGCCTTGGCGGACAGCCTGCACCTGCAATACTGTAAGCATGTGCGCAAGGGTTCATCACCCTCGCAGCTTATCGGCAACGCCCTGTTCAACACCGCTCTTGACCAGCCGATCTTTGCATTGGCGCGCTTGGCTGAACGATTGACTCCCTATCAAGCATGGGCGCGAACTTTCCAGAGCAACGACCCTGAAGCGGGTGTTGGACTGGTGAAATACTTCCTCGGCGAAATCGCCTCCTGCACTGCCGACATTCGACCGGATGAATTGCCGCAAAGGATGTCTGACACGGACAAAGCCAAGCTTTTACTCGGCTATCTGGCCGACCATCCAAAAAACGAAACCAAATAACGCCAACCAACTCCACGTCGATTTATGAGCATAAACAAAGACAACAACCTCGTTCCCCGCATCACCGGGCTTCTTATCCTGGAAGTCCGCAAATCCAACCCAAATGGCGATCCTGAACGCGAAAGTTCTCCGCGTCAGCGACCCGACGGCAAAGGCGAAATCTCGCCTGTTTCAGTGAAACGGAAACTACGCGACCTTGTTCTCGAAAAGGAAGGCGTCGTATGGGAGGAAATTAGGACGACGCTCGCGCTCGATGACGCCCGTTTCCAAATTCTTGAGAGCCGCGGGCGCAATCGGGACGAGATCAAAAAGAAAATGGAGCCAAAAGACGGAAAAATCGGGCAGGAGTTCATTGACGCTTACTGGGACGGTCGCCTGTTCGGCAATACTTTCCTTGAAGAAGGCGGGGCCGATACCATTCGCGCAGGTGTGGCTCACTTCGGCGTTGGTGTATCAATCGCTCCGATTGACATCGAATTTTCCACTTGGACAAGTAAGTCCGGGGTCGAAGCCGGTAAAGATCGCGGCATGGCTCCAATGGCGTTTCGTGTCGTGAAGCATGGGCTTTATGCAGTGCCATTCTTCGTCAATCCCAACCTTGCTCATAAGACCGGATGCACGAAGCAGGACGTGGATTTGATGCTTCAGCTCCTCAAGCAAACCTACGCGAGTAACCGTTCGGTTGTTCGCTCGATGGTCGAAGTGGTTCATGCCCACACTCTGACGCACAAGAGCCGAACAGGCTCAGTTTCTGATTTTGCCTTCCTAGACGTTCTCATGCCGAAGAAGCCCAGTAACCAGGACAAACCGTCCGAGTCGTTGGCGGACTACGGCGAACTTCCAACGTGGGAAAGGATCAAGGATTTGCCTGTCCGTCCTGGCAGCAAAGTGACGTTCGCTCAGTGCGGGGAATACCACGATTATGCCTTGTGACCACCGGTTCAAATAGACCAGAGCCACTGGCCCACAGTGCCCGTGACGGCGCGCCGGAGCAGACGTATCGCGAACATGCAGGCAATGTTCTCCGCGATGCCGTGCAATTTGCGCGTCAAGCGGCCGTCTGGTCACCCAAGTGGCGAGAACCGTTTGTGGGGGCAGTCGAGCGAGCTGCTGCTTATCATGACCTCGGTAAATTGGACGAACTGTTTCAAGAAGTCCTGCGCCACAATCATAAGAATAAACACGGGTTTAATCACGTTGAAGCAGGCACGGCGTATCTGCTCCGCTTGAAGCAATTTGAAGCAGCGTTCACGGCCTACGCACATCACATTGGCCTACCTTCATTCCCGAAAGAGAAAGCCAAATTAGCCAATGGGAATAATCTCGTCTGCCGCGATACAGGCGAACTGAAAGGGTTGAGCCAAGCGTCGTGGCAGCGCACAGAGGAATATCTGGAGAGCTACCTGCTTGAGCAGCATAAGCTGTTTGTTCCTGTTCCGCCGGTCGCTAATCTACACTTCTCCGGCTTAGTTCGCCGCCTCGCTCTCTCTTGCTTGGTAGATGCTGATCACGGCGACACGGCGCGACATTACCGGAACGAACACGAAGTGCCCAGCCCGGTGTTGCACGCACCAGAACGGTTGGCACGGCTAGATGGATACGTTGCGGGATTGTCGACGAAGAATCCGCCAACGAATGAACGTGAACAGCAGCGGGTCAAGTTGCGGCAGGAGGTTTATCACGCCTGCCGTGAGCGTGAAGTGCTGGACGATGAACGCATCCTCGCGTGTGACAGCCCAGTTGGTACAGGCAAAACGACCGCTGTCATGGCTCACTTACTGCGCGTAGCGTCAGAGCGGAAGCTGCGGCGTATCTTCGTTGTGCTACCGTTCACCAACATCATTGACCAGTCAGTGGACGTCTATCGGCGAGCGTTGCGGTTGGCCGGGGAATCCGCGACCGAAATGGAAAGTGTCGTTGCTGCGCATCATCATCGCGTGGACTTTGTCAGCTACGAGGCGCGTTGCTTAGCTGCCCGATGGAACTCCCCCATCGTCGTCACCACCGCTGTACAGTTTTTCGAAACATTGGCCGCGTGTGATACGGCCTCTTTGCGGAAGTTTCATCAAGTCGCCGGTAGTGCAATTTTCGTGGACGAGGCGCACGCGGCTGTCCCTCCTGCACTCTGGCCGCAGATGCTTCGATGGCTGCGTGAACTTTGTGATGACTGGGGCTGCCAGCTTGTATTGGCCTCCGGCACCCTGCCTCGTTTTTGGAAACGTGCCGGTTTCCTACAGGAGACGGAACGCCGCGAAATCCCCGATCTTATAACGCCGACCGTGCGGGCAGATACGGCGAGGTTTGAAGAGAAGCGGGTTTTTATTCGCACGGAAGAGCAGGCCATGTCCATAGAACGACTTGCTGGTTTCGTTCACAGTAAGCCGGGGCCGCGACTGGTTATTTTCAACACGGTTCAGTCGGCAGCGGTCTTTGCGCAGTATCTCCGTGAAGACTTGAACCTCGGGCTGAACGTCGAGCACATTTCGACCGCGCTTACGCCGCACGACCGCGCCCAAACGATAGCACGCGTAAAAATGCATCTAGTTTCAAAGCGCCCGGATTGGACTTTGGTGGCCACCAGTTGCGTGGAAGCAGGTGTGGATTTTTCCTTCCACACTGCTTTCCGTGAAAGTTGGGGGCTCGTAAATCTATTGCAGATCGCCGGTCGGGCTAGCCGTTCGGGAGAATACGATGATGCCGAGGTCTGGGATTTCCGGCATGACTCGGACAAGGGCTTTTCCATTCATCCGCAAGCCAAGTTGTCGCGGCGTATCTTGGAACAGTTGTTCACTGAGTGCGCCCGACAGGATCGCCAGCCTGGCCCGGATGATTGCACGGATGCACTCCAGTGCGAAGTCCAGCAAGACCACGGCGAAAAAGCCTCGCGCATGGAGGAGATATTTCAGGGGGAGAAGGATGCAGATTACCCACAAGTCGCTAAGTTATGTAGTATCATTGATGCGGCCACGCAGACGTTTGTGGTTGAGACGTCGCTGATTGAGCGGTTAGAAAACCCCGACCGCAGCCAGTGGCCAAACTGGCGGGAAATGATGATGGGGAGTGTGCAACTATGGACAGGCAAGGAGCGGGAGCTCGCATTGCCTGAGTTGCACGGCTTGCCCGGTGTATACCGCTGGAATCTGGGATATGATCCGTTTTTAGGCTACATGGCTGGTGTATTACCGCTTCTCAAAGCCGGACGGTCAGGGATTGCTCCGATCTGAGTTATGGACCCCCTGCCCATCAGCGCCCTCAACGACTTCCTCTTTTGCCCGCGCCGGGCGGGGTTGAAGTTCATCGAAGGGCTGCGGGGGAGCAACGAGCACACCGTCATCGGTGATCTCGCCCACGCAAACGTCGATCATCCCGGGTACGAGCAGCGCGCCGGGTGGGAACTGCTCCGCGCGCTGCCGCTCTTCTCGGACAAACTCGGTCTCTCGGGCAAGGCCGACTTGGTGGAAGTCCAGCGCGACGCCACCAGCCGCATCACCGTCGCCCACCCGGTCGAATACAAGAAGGGCCCCAAGCGCCGCTTCGACAACGACGAGGTCCAGCTCTGCGCCCAAGCGCTCTGTCTGGAGGAAATGCTCGGCCTCACCGTTCCTGATGGCGCGATCTATCACGCCGCTTCGGCCGGGCGTACGGAGGTGCTTTTTGATGCCGCTCTGCGTGAGCGCACGCTGTGCGCCATCTCAGATCTCAACGCCCTCATCTCTAATTCCTCGATCCCGCCGGCCGTGCTGAAGCCGCAATGCGAAGGCTGCTCGCTTCATCCCGTCTGTCTCCCCGAAGCCGCCGGCCACCGGCCCGCCGCTCTCTTTGCCCCGCGCATTTACGCCTGATTCCCCACTTGCCTTTACGCCCATATGCACCGATATGGGTGCCCATATGAAGACCACCATCGAGATTTCCACCCCGCTGCT
>Ga0163150_10000430_pt1 | contig 78987 bp, 67 predicted proteins | sample OliLakLV19P2IB_FD_148628 | JGI IMG/M metagenome (GOLD analysis project Ga0163150, IMG submission 148628) | Freshwater microbial mat bacterial communities from Lake Vanda, McMurdo Dry Valleys, Antarctica - Oligotrophic Lake LV.19.P2.IB | ecosystem: Environmental > Aquatic > Freshwater > Lake >... | reverse complement strand
CCCTCCCTCCCCCCACCGCATCTCTCCCTGCACCACCTTCCTCACGGAGTTGCTCCATGTCCTACCGCCTGACTCGGGGAGCCCTGCCGGGGCTTCTCCTCGCCGCGGCCGTCGCCACCGCCGCTCCCCACCCGCTCCTGGCCCAGGAAGGAAACGTCCAGGTCTTTGCGTTCGGCCGCCCGCGCATTGGCATTTCCCTTGATGCCCGGGCCAATCCCGAGACCGACAAGCTCGGGGCCCGGATCCGGGAGGTGGTGCCGGATGGTCCCGCCGACAAGGCGGGGCTCAAGGCTGACGACATCATCACGAAGTTCAATGGCGTCGCGCTCGGCGGCGCCTCCGCCGGGGACGAGGATGCCTCCGGTCCGAGTGAGCGGCTGATCGAACTCGCCCAGAAACTCGACGCCGGCGACACGGTCAAGGTCGAGTACCGGCGGGGAAGTGACAGCCGGACCGCGACGATCGTCGCGAAGGATCTGTCGGAAATGAGCGGGATGCGGATGCGGTCGTTCGAGCTGCCCCGGATGCCAGGTGGAGAAGGGATGAGCGGCCCCGACATGCCGGGCCCGCGCAGCCGCGTTCCCGGGGTGGAGGGCATGGGCGAAGGCTTCCGCTTCATGCTGCGGGATGATGAGGACGCGGGACTGAGGCTGATGGAGCTCAATCCTGAACTGGGCGACTACTTCGGCACCAGGGAAGGCATCCTGGTGTTGCAGACTCCTGGCGATTCAACCCTGCCGCTCAAGGCCGGAGACGTGATTGCGACCCTCGATGGCCGGAAGCCGCAATCGGTGGAGCACGCCCGGAAGATCCTCGGATCGTATGAGCCCGGGGAGACGGTGAAGGTGGAGGTGATGCGGAGGCAGAAGAAGCAGACGCTGACGTGGAAGGTGCCGGCCGAGCGGCGCCATGACCTGCGGTGGAAGACGCCGCGCCCGGCCCGGGATGGTCCGCCGCTGGAACGCAGTTGAATCTGTGAGGCCCGTGCCCGGTGCGATCAATCCGCGCCGGGCACGGGGCTTTCCGCGGCACTTCCCACCCGGGCCAGCAGCGCGGTCTCACCAACCAGCGCCGCGAGGTCACGCCCTGCCGTCCGTGCGATCTTCGCCGCCCGGCCCAGAAAGGTGCCCAGCGCCGTCGCCCAGTCGGGTGCGGTCGTCGGGCCGCCGCCGTTGAGCGCCCGCAGGATGCGGTCACGGTTCCGCAGCAGGATTGGCGCGGCGACGGTGATCGCGTTGAAGCGCGGATCGTAGCGGACGCCAAGTCCCTCGATCAGTGCCGCGGTGCGGGCGAAATACACCAGGTCGCCCGGCAGCACCACGGGCCAGTCGTACAGCGTCGTCATGATCTCTTCGCTGAGATACTGCAGCCGTTCCTGTGCCGTCGTCCGGCGCAGGGTCAGGGCGAGCAACGCGGCCGCGAGTGCGCGGATCGTCTCCAGGTCAGCGCTCGGGTCCAGCATGCCGAGTTGCTGAAAGCCGCGCAGTACCCCGTCGGTGTCCTGCCGGATTGCGGCGACCGCGGTGTCGAGGATCTGCTGCCGTCGCTCCCGGCCCACCCGCACCACCATGCCGAAGTCGAGCAGGATCAACGCACCATCCGGGCCGACCAGCAGGTTGCCCGGGTGCGGGTCGGCATGGAACAGCCCATCCACCAGCATCATCTGGATGTAGAGCTCGAGCACCCGGCTGATAACATCGTCGGGGTGCAGCGCGCCGCTCCCCAGTTGTGCATCCAGGCCGTCGATGCGAGTGCCTTCCATGTATTCCAGCACCAGCACCCGCTCGCGCACCAGTTCCGCCACCACGGTGGGCACCCGGATACGCCGGTTGCCCTCGAAGTTGGCGCGAATGGCGACGGCGTTCGCCGCCTCCAGCCGGAAATCCATCTCCTCCACCACGCGGAGGGCAAACTCATCCACCGCCGCTAGAAGGCCGCGCACATGGGGATGGTTGAACCACCGCAGCACCCACCCGAGTATCCGCCGGGCCGCCGCGACATCGCGGGCGACGAGCCGCTGCACGCCGGGTCGCAGGACCTTCACCACGACCTCGGCGCCACCGAAGCGGGCCCGGTGCACCTGGCCCAATGAGGCCGCGGCGATCGGCTCCCGGTCAAATCGCTCGAAGAGCTCCTCGGGGGAGCGGCCGTAGCTCTCCCGGATCACCCGCTCGATCTGCGCCAGCGGCACCGGGGGTACCCGGTCGGTCAGTCGGCTGAATGCGCGGACATACGGCTCGGAGAGGAGATCCGAGCGGCCTGCGAACAGCTGGCCGAATTTGACGAACGTCGGCCCGAGCGCGCCGAGGGTGGCGACGATCCGGGTCGCGCGGCGCTGGTGGAACGCCGCATCGCGCGGTACGGGGCCGCCAAACACCAGGAAGCGTTTCCGGTCGCGAAACCCGCTCAGGACCAGCGGGACCAGCGCCTGGAGGATCTGCAGCGTGCGCATCAGTCTCCGCCGGGCTTCAATCGGCCGACGATGATCGTGGTGTTGTCCGATCCCCCTCGTGCCAGGGTGAGGTCGACCAGCTCCCGGCAGGTCGCTTCCGCCGACGTGCTGCGGCGCAGCGCATCCCGGATCTCGTCATCGGTCACATGCTTGGTGATCCCGTCGCTGCAGAGCATCATCACGTCATCCCACTGGACGTCGGTGGTGAGGGTATAGGGCTCCGCGCGGGTCGCCCCGAGGGCGCTGTAGAGGACATGCTTGAGCCCCGAGTGCTCCGCCTGGTCGGGGGAAAGTGCGCCGGCATCCACCATCGCCTGGGCCATCGTCTGGTCCTTGGTGAGCAGCTCCAGCTCGCCATTGCGCAGCCGGTAGCACCGGCTGTCTCCCACATGGACCACGTAACCGCGGGGCCAGCGGATGCAGACCATCGTGAGCGTCGTCGCCATGCCGATCCGCTCGTCATCCGCTTCTCCCGCTTCCCGCACCCGCTCATGGCTCCGCTCCACCGACCGCTGCAGTTCGGCGAGGAAGGCCGGCTCGGCGTCCGGATCGAGCTGGACATAGAGATCCATGGTGCGCACGACGTAATCGACGATCGCGGAGAGCGCAGTCCGGCTGGCGTCGCGCCCCCCGGGCAGACCACCCACGCCGTCCGCGACGAGGAAGACGAATCCGCGGGAGGGACTCAGCAGCTCGCCGATCGCCTCCTCCGGCAGGCTGGAGTGATAGATCTGTATTGCCTTGTGCAGGCTCGCCACCAGGAAGTGGTCCTGGTTTTCGGTGCGCACGAGACCCTGATGGCTCATCCCGAAGACGTCGATATTGGCTTTCGTCGGGCGGGGCGGTGGGTCGGTGAGTTCTTCCGGCATGGCAGCCTCTGGTCTCTGGTGGTACGGCGCTGGTCCGGAGGGAAGATCGACCCGCTGGCGCCGAGCTTCAAGCGCCAGCCCTGCTACCCGCGGCGGGCTATTTTGCTCCGGTGTCCGACCCCCTCCCCATCGAGCCGGTGCTTCCCGCCCTGGCGGATGCCCTTGGCACTGCCGGCAGCGCGGTCCTTCAGGCGCCACCCGGCGCCGGAAAAACCACTCGCGTTCCGCTGGCACTCCTCGGACAGCCGTGGCTGGCGGGCCGATCGATCCTGTTGCTTGAGCCCCGCCGGCTGGCGGCGCGGGCCGCGGCCCGGCGCATGGCTTCCACCCTCGGTCAGTCCCCGGGCGAAACCGTGGGGTACCGCATTCGTCGCGAATCTGTCGTCGGTCCCGCCACCCGGATCGAGGTCGTGACGGAGGGCATCCTCACCCGGATGCTGCAGCACGATCCCGCTCTTGAACGCGCTGGCCTGGTAATCTTCGATGAGTTCCATGAGCGCAGCCTCCATGCCGATCTCGGGCTTGCACTGACGCTGCAGTCCCGGGCACTGCTCCGTCCCGATCTCCGGATCCTGGTCATGTCTGCCACCCTGGATGGCGCAGCCGTTGCCCGCCTGCTCGGCGGCGCGCCGCTCATCACCAGCGAAGGCCGTGGTTTCCCGGTGGAGACACGGTATCTGCCACCGCGGAGCGGCCTGCGCCTCGAGGGTGTCGTCGCCGGTGCGGTGCGGCAGGCGCTGACGGAGGAACAGGGCGACGTCCTCGTCTTTCTTCCCGGCGCCGGCGAGATCCGGCGCACGGCGGACCTGCTCGACGGACTCGATCGGTCCATCGCGGTCTGCCAGCTGCACGGCCAGCTGCCGCAGCCGCAGCAAGACGCGGCACTGCGCCCCGCTCGGGCGGGCGACCGGAAAGTCGTGCTGGCAACGTCGATCGCGGAAACCAGCCTGACGATCGAAGGCATCCACGTCGTCGTGGACGGCGGCTACTCCCGGGTACCGCGTTTCTCTCCCCGCTCCGGCATGACCGCGCTGGCGACGGTGCGCGTTTCGCGCGCCTCGGCGGATCAGCGGCGTGGTCGCGCTGGCCGGACGGCGCCGGGTGTATGCTACCGGCTGTGGGCGGCGGCCGAGGATCATCACCTGCTGCCGCGATCGACGCCGGAAATCCTGGAGGCGGATCTCGCGCCCCTGGCGCTGGAGCTGGCCGCGTCAGGCGTGGAAGACTCGAGCGACCTGGCCTGGCTGGATCGGCCGCCGGCAGCAGCGCTGGCGGAGGCGCGCGCACTGCTGCACCTGCTCGGCGCGCTCGACGCCGGCGGCCGCATCACGCCTCATGGGAAACGGATGGCCGACTCCGGTACCCACCCCCGACTCGCCCACCTGCTGATCCGTGGCCAGGAACTGGGTGCCGGCGCGGCGGCGGCGGATCTCGTCGCGCTGCTGGAGGAGCGCGACCTCCTGCGCCGCGACTCCGGCCCGCCCGACGCCGACCTGCAGCTGCGTCTCGATCTGATCGCCTCGCGCGAGACACCTCCCAGCTGGCATGGCTGGACGGTGGATCAGGGTGCGCTCCATCGCGTACGGCAGGAGGCGCGCACCTGGCGCACGCTGCTGCGGGAGGCCGGCCCGACCGGTGCTGCGGTCGGTGATCCGCCCTCCACCGGGCTGCTCCTCGCTCTGGCGTACCCTGATCGGATCGGGCAACGGCGCCCAGGTCAGGCCGGGCGCTTCCTGCTGCGCAATGGGACCGGGGCCGCCACCGACACCGCCGCCCTGCTCCGGGCCGACTACCTCGTCGCGGCCGAGCTCGACGGCGACCGACGAGAGAGCCGGATCTGGCTCGCGGCACCGGTCGAGCTCGCTGAGCTGGAGGCGCACCTCGGCGATCAGTGCGAAGTGGAAGAGCTGGTGGGCTGGGACGACACTACCCAGGCGGTGATCGCCGTCCGGCGCGAACGGCTCGGTGCCATCGTACTGGCGGAGACGCCGCTCCGGGCTCCCGATCCGGTGCAGGTCGCCGCAGTGCTGGCGCGGTGGATCAGGCGGGAAGGCATTGGAGAGCTGCCGTGGCGGTCCGAGAGTCTCCACCTCCGCCAGCGGCTCGCATTCCTCAATATGGCGATCGGTGCGCCCTGGCCGGACGTCTCGGACACCGCTCTGCTGAGTCGCCTTGAGGAGTGGCTGCAACCCCACCTCACCGGGCTGCGCCGTGCCGCGGATCTCGAGCGACTTCCCCTCGACCGGCTGCTGCTCGATCTGCTGACGTGGGAGCAACGACGCCTGCTCGACGAACTCGCACCCACCCACCTGTTCGTGCCGAGCGGTTCCCGGATTCCGGTGAACTACACCGATCCCTCGGCGCCGGTCCTGGCGGTCAAGCTGCAGGAGGTCTTCGGCCTTACCGAGACGCCGCGGCTGGCGGGCGGCAGGGTGCCGGTGACGATGCACCTGCTCTCGCCGGCGCAGCGGCCCGTGCAGGTGACGCAGGACCTCGCCGGCTTCTGGCGCACCAGCTACTTCGACGTGCAGAAGGAAATGAAGGGCCGCTACCCGCGGCACCGCTGGCCGGACAACCCGCTGGAGGCGGAGGCCAGCCGGAGGACAACGAAGCCGCGGGGGGAATAGGATGCGAGGGGCGGAGGAATAGGCGATGGGCGATAGGCGCGATGAGGAAGGAGGCACCGCCTAACTCCCCGCGCCTACCGCCGGTCGCCGGTCGCCTCCTATTGCGCGACGACAATGAGATAGCGCGACGGCTCCCAGAATGACTCCGGCGTCCCGATCGTGATCGTGCCTCGTACCGCCCCCTTGCTGCCCACCGGGCTGTCGAGGGAGGTCAGGTTCTGCCGGCTCACGATCCGATAGCGCCGGTTTGCGTCCGGCAGCGGGATGTCCTTCGTCTCGCTCCAGTTGATCGACGTGAACTCCTGCAGTGGCAGCTCGCGCGCCGGCGTCACGCCGCGCCGCCCGACCAGCGGGATGCCGCGGTGTCCCTCCTCGACCAGCACCCCCCGCTGGATCAGTTCCTTCCTGCTCCCCACCACGTAGTACGCCGTACTCTGGCGATCGGTCAGGCGGTGGACGCTGTCGGCCAGCGTCAGGTTCTCCACGAGCAAGCCCTCCACCCGCGCCGTGAGGCCGTCGATTGTCAGCCGCTGGCTCCCAACTTCCTCCGCCAGTTGCGCCGCGACGATGCGGGCCGCCGCTGCACCTTCGGTCAGGGTATCCACCGCCTGGGTCAGCTTCCGCACCCGCCGCTCGCTGGTGGCCAGGCGCGCCTCGGTGCTCTTGAGACGCGTTGCGACCTCCCGGACCCGATCCAGGGTATAGCCGCGCCGGTCCTTGGTGATCTCCAGCACCGGCGATTCCGCGACGCCAGTCGCCGGGGCGACTGGGAGCACGCGGGCCAGCTCGCCCTCGATGTCAGTCAGCAGCTTGCCTGTGGCCGCCACCTCCAGCTGCAGGCTGTCGCGTTCGGCGACGAGCGCCAGCTCCTGCAGCTGGTGCTCGAGTCCCGGAGAACGGGGACGCGGTTCGGAGGGGGAACAGGCGGTGGCGACCAGAACTGCGGTCAGGACCCACGCGCCGGCCAGGGTCGGGCCGTGTGTGGTACGCATGGCGCTACTCACTTTCTTTCGAATGGTGACCAGCATCACCCGCACATCGTGCGATGTGAGGGTGATGAGAGTCTAACGTTCTCTGATGACGTGACGGAGCAGGTTGGATGACGAATCGTTCTCGTCATGGTGACGAATCGGGTGCAGCGGGGAGCTGCCGGGGTACGGTGGTGGGAGATGCCGGCTCAGGCCGGACCCGCTCGACCGTCCCCGCCTGAGATTCCCTCGAGCGCGCCTGCCAGCTCGGCGAGCGCCCGCTCGTCTGGTGTCGCTGCGGGGAGGCTCCCCTGGGCGATCCGCGCATTTCCGCCGCCCCGGCCGCCCAGCGCGGCCAGCACCGGCTTGAGCGTGGCGCCGGCGTCAATACCGGTATCGGCCGAGGTGGCGAGCAGGAGGGAGGGTGGCTCGGCGAGGCAGCCGATCACGATCGTGCCCGGCAGCGCGATAGCCGCCGTCGCGAGACCACGCAGCTCTTCCACGCCGTTCAGGTCGCCACCGATCACGAGGTGGCGCCAGCCGCGGGCGTCGGGGGTGGCGGCGTGATGCAGCGCACGCGATCGGTAGAAGTGCAGCTGTTCCTGCAGCGTCCGCCGTTCCGCCTGGCCCATCTTGAGTTCGGCCCGCAGCTTCGTGACCGCTGCGGGCACGTCGTCGATCCCGGCCGATGCCTCGACCGCCATGCCGCTGAGCCGCTCGAAGTCGGCTCGTGCGCGTCGCACCGCTCGTCCACCGCAGAGGAATTCAAGCCGGACCTGCTGCTTCACCCGCTCCGCCTTCCTTATGAGTAGCGGCCCAATTTCCCCTGTCGCCCGCACATGGGTCCCGCCGCAGGCGCTCCGGTCCAGCCGCTCGATGGTCACGATCCTCAGCAGCCCGCTCCGCTCGGGGACCTTCGGGAGCCCGGTGGCGGTTGCCGCCTCCTCCATGCCCGCCGAGACCGCCCGGTTTTCCATGACCACTGCGTTCGCCCACAGTTCTGCCTGCCGCAGCACCTCCGGCGCGATCGCCGCGACCGCCAGGTCCAGCGTCGACGACTCGTCGCCGAAGTGCACGCTTACGGTGGCATGGCCCAGCCGCTCGGCGATCACCGCGGAGAGGAGATGCTGGCCGGTGTGCTGCTGCATGAAGTCGTGGCGCCGAGTCCAGTCGACCTGTCCCTTCACCTCGGTCGCAGGCAGGGGTTCCGCCAGTCGGTGGGCGATGCGGTCCCCTTCGTCCACGACATCGGTCACCCGGATCCCGTTCAGTGTGCCGGTGTCAAACGGCTGTCCGCCTGAGGTGGGATAGAACGCGGTGCGGTCGAGGTAGATCGACCGGCCGCCGTCGCTCTGGTCCGTGACCGCGGCGTCGAAGGCAGTCAGATAGCTGTCGGTGTAGTACAGTCGCGTGGTGGGCACTGGGCGCTGACCGGAATAGGGAGGGGCGGGAGACAACTCTACTCTATGCCGATGCCCCCGTTCCCCGCTAGAGCGGTGCGCTCCCCTCGGGTCAGCGCATCCGCCAGCCGCGCGGCGGAGGCGAACCGATCCGCGGGGAGTGCGGCGGTGGCCCGGGCGATGGCATCGTCCAGCCAGCAGGGTACCTCGGGTCGCACCAGCGAGGGACGCTGGCCATCGGGCAGGGCGGTGGGTGGGGCGTGGGGCGACGGCCGTTCCGGCAGCCGGCCCGTCAGGCCAAAGTAGAGGGACATGCCGAGGGCGTAGAGATCGGCCCGGGCGTCGCCCCGCTGTCCTGCGAGCACCTCCGGGGCGACAAAGTCGCGATCCATGGCCTGGCCAGCTGCTCCGCGGCCCGGGGCCGCGCCGGGGATCCGGGTGGCGCCGAAGGCGGCGAGTTGCGCCCGGCCGTCGGCATCCAGCAGGATATTGGCCGGCTGCACGTCACGATGCAGCATGCCGCGCCGATGCGCAGCCGACAGCGCAAGGGCGATGGCGCGACCGATTTGCGCGACCTCCTCGGGAGGGAGCGGCCCGCGTTCGCGGACCCGTGTCGCGAGGTCAGGCATGCGAAGCCATGGCCCGATACGACAGCACGCCGCAAACCGCGGCAGGGTGAACACCCTGAACATCCAGCGAGCGCAAGCAAACCTCCAGTTGATTCACGAGATGGCGTCGGCGGCGGGAATGCCGCGACGATCCCACTGGGGGAAAGGCAACCTGTGGGCCAGTCTCCGGGGGGGAGATCGTCATTCCGGTCACCGCTGGTGAGCCGGATCACGCAGCGGTGAGGCGCGCTTGCCGCACCCGGTGACTCACCGTCACACAACGTGACACCTCCAGATTCTGGGAGTGGCGCGGCCTCGAGTCTGCTGAGATCATGATGTGCCTGCCGGGCGACATGCCGCAGGGCGCGTTGCCCGGTCCTCCATGAACAGCTGAAGGGAACCCCATGCGCCAGCTCTCCCGTCGCCATGGCCTCACCGGCCTGGCCCTGGTCCTTGCCGCGTGCAACGCAGCCGACAAGTCGCCCACCGGACCGGGCGGTCCTCCCGCCGGAAGCCTCCAGAACTGGTCGGATCCCGCGACCTGGCCATCGGGCCAGGTGCCGGTCACGGGGGACTCGGTCGTGATTCCGGCTGGTCTCCGCGTGAGACTCGATACCAGCCCTCCAGCGCTGCACAGCCTCACCATCGCCGGTGACCTGGTCTTCGGAAGCCAGGACATCAGTCTGACCACCGGGTGGATCCTGCTTGACGGCCTGCTGCAAGTGGGGTCCGAACAGTCGCGCTATACCCACCGGGCGCTCATCACCCTGACCGGGACGACTGGCAATCCCAGCGTGTCCGGCATGGGCAACAAGGTGCTCGGCGTGAACGGCACCATCGAGTTGCATGGCGAGTCACGGGCGGGCTGGACCCAGCTCAGTCAGACGGCCGCGGCGGGGGCAACGACGATCGATCTGGCCCAGAACCTCGGCTGGCGGATCGGGGACCGGATTGCGCTGGCTTCCAGCGATTACAATCAGGACAAGGTCGAAGAAGCGGTCGTGGCGGCGGTCAGCGGTGTGCACCTCACTCTCGCAGCCCCGCTGCGGTACAGCCATTACGGGCAGGTTCTCACCATCAACGGGACGGCGCTGGACGAGCGGGCGGAAGTCGGTCTGCTATCCCGCAACATCACGATCCAGGGCGACACCGGCACGACGCCAGGCTATGGCGGCCACATCATGGTGATGGCCGGCGCCACGGCGCACATCGAGGGCGTGGAACTGTTCCAGATGGGCCAGCGCGGCCTGCTCGCCCGCTATCCGATGCACTGGCATGTCGCCGGCGATGTGACCGGCCAGTACTTCCGCAACAATTCCGTCTGGCGGACCTTCAACCGCTGCGTCACGATCCACGGCAGTGACAACGCGACGGTCAAGGACAACGTCTGCTACGATCATACCGGCCACGGCTACTTCCTCGAGGATGGCGCCGAGAGCGGCAACCTCATAGAGCACAACCTGGGCTTCTTCTGCCGGGTCCCACAGGGCGCCGACCGCCTGCTCGCCTCGGATAGCCGGCCTGCCACCTTCTGGCTCACCAATCCCGACAACACCGTGCGGGGCAACCATGCCGCCGGTTCGCGCGGCTTCGGCTTCTGGTACGCCTTTCCCGCCGCGCCGACCGGGCTCTCCGTCGGCCAGCCGGACCTGCCGCGCACCACTCCCCTGCGCGAATTCTCCGGCAACGTCGCCCACTCCAATCACAGCGGCGGGCTGAATGTGGATGATGGGCCGAAGATGGACGGCACGACCGAGGTGACGTCCTATGCCCCACGGATCGATCCGGCCAGCAGCTCGGCTGCGGTGGAGGCCAACTTCACTGGCTTCCTCGGCTACAAGCATTACGGACGTGCGGTCTGGTTCCGGGGCGATTCCCTGACGCTCTCGAATTCGATCTTGGCCGACAATGCCATCGGCGCCACGTTCGCCGCCTCCAACACACGGGTCATCAACACCCTGTTCATCGGCCAGTCGGGTGCGATCGCCGCGCTGCCCTCGAGCACCGTGCTGCGGGGCTATGAGTTCTATGACGGCCGGGTCTGGGCCGATCAGGTGACGTTCGTCAATTACACCGCCGCGACCACGGTGCCGGCGAGCGCGCTGGGCTACAACCGGACCAACGCCTTTCCCATCGACCCGCTCAACTTCGGCGGGCGGATGACCTTCGTGAATGCGAACGAGGCGTATCTCGAGAATCCGCTGGCGGACAAGGACGGCGACAAGGCCGCCGCATTCCTCGACCAGAACGGAGACATCACCGGTACGGCGGGACGCTGGGTGGTGGCCAACAGCCCCATCCTGGTGACCGGCGCGTGCACCTTCCGCAGCAGCTGGAACGCGCACGTCTGCAGCAATCGCTTCGCCAATCTCTCCTTCAATTCCAGCACGGGAGAGGCGGTCACGCCGGCCACGATCCAGCGGGATGATGCGGTCGCACTGCAGATCACCGGCACCGGCGGCGGAACGACCCACGGAGCCATGACGGCGATCCCCGGCCGTGCCTACAGCGTGCAGTGGACCGCCGCCGCGCCGGCAAGCCCGAACTTCTACCTGAACAGCGCCGCTGCCGGTGACGTGGTGTCGCTCGCCATCCCCTATGCCTCGGCGCCGTCCCGGATCATCCGGGATTACTACAGTGGAAACCCGATGAGCGCCACGGCCAGCAAGGCAGTGCTCGATGCCAGCACCGCCGGTGACCTCTATTACTACGATACTGGCACCACCACGCTCTACCTCAAGTTCGTGGTGATGGCGGGGCGCGATTGGGCGACGCTGTTCGTCCGGCCGTAGGCGCCGCATCCTGAGGTCACAACGGCAAGACGGGGCGCCCACCCGGGCGCCCCGCCTCAGCCTTCACCCCATCCGTGTCGCCGTCAGTGACCGAAGCCGGCCGCCGGTTGCGTATGCTCGGTCGGCTGCGCCGGGGTCAGTCCAAGCAGGCGCTGCACCCGTTCAATCAACTCTCCGGGGAGGAACGGCTTTTCGAGGAAGCAGGCCTGCCCGGTGATCTGCTCCGGCAGGGTCGCGAAGCTCGGCTCACCGGAGACGAACAGCACCGGCAGGTCGGGGCACGACTCTCGAACTCGCCGCGCCAGCGTGTCGCCGCGCATGCCGGGCATCTGCACGTCGGTCACCAGCAGGTCGACCGGCACGTGGGTGCTCTGCAGGACGCGCAGGGCATCATAGGCGTCCTCCGCCACGATCACGCTGTAGCCCTGATGCTCCAGGACCCGGCGCATCGCCGCCCGCGTGGTGACGTCGTCATCCACCACGAGTACCTGCACCGGGTAGAAGGTGCACTGGAACGGATCGAGGGGACTGGTCAGGGCCGAAGGCATCGAGGAATCTGCGGGCTCAGGGATGGATGATCCGGGAGGGCAGAAGATCCGCGTTGCGTACTCGACCGTCAAGCCATCAGGTGCAGCACTTGACGAGTGCAAGGTGTGGACACTGTGGACGACTGTGGAAAAGGGGCGCCGCGCGCGGCGATCAGGGATCAAGCCGTCCAATCCGGCCGGTGCCGCTCAGCGCCAGCCAGAGTCGCCTCCTCGTTCGGTCGACCACCATGTGGCGGACCACGCAGCCCGGCGTCGGGATGGTCACCGTCTCCATCTGGGCGCTGACCGGATCGAATGCCACCATCAGGTTGCTCCGCGCCTCATTGATGCACCAACGGCGTATGCGGATTCCGTCCGGTGGCGGGCAGGGGAAACTCGGTGATCACACCGGACGCGGGATCGAGCCGGCCCAGCGCGCCAATGCGCTGGGCGGTGTACCAGATGCTGCCATCGTCGGCGACATCAAGCCCGTGCGGGCCGGACCCCTCGGTCGGGGTCGGGAAGTCGATGATCTCACCCGACTCCGGGTCGAGCCGGCCGATGGTGCTGTTGGCCTGGTCGGTGTACCACACGATCCCTGAACGATCCACTGCGGGGTCGTGCGGAAAGCTTCCGGCGAGTGGAATCTCGTATTCCTGCACTCTCGGCGATGGTACGACGAGCGGCAGGGCGAGGAGCGTGAAGAACCAGGAGCGGCGCATGGTGCCTCAGGGCTGCGGGGAAGCGGCTCCTACGGAGCCTACATCCCTGAGGTTGCGTCGGTGCACTGGGAAACGCAACGCGGGCGGGCCGCGTGACTGATCACGTGGCCCGCCCGCGACGCTCCCGCTGCGTTGTTACCGGACGGTGGGGAGTCCGTCGCCCAGGGCGCGCAGGATGGCGCTGATGGAACGGGGGCGCGCCCCCTCAGGAATCGCCTGCCAGGTCTGCATCCTCTGGTCGACCCACCCGCGAATACCGGTGAACCGGGTAGCGGAGGCGGGGGTGCGGAAGGTGATCACCCCGGACTTGTACTCGTACTTCCCGTCGAGCGCGGCCAGGATTTCCAGGGCTTCGCCCACCTGACTCATCATCAGGTCACTGAGCTGGGCGATGTCCGCCGGTTCCGCCGGACTCTGGTGCGAAGCATAACTCTGCATCTCCCCACTGGTCCATTTCTGCGCCCGTTGCGAGCTCAACACGCTATCGGCATATGCCTGCTCGAGCCGCGCGACGCGCGCACGGAACTGGCGGATCGCATCCGCGCCAGCAGTCCAGGCAAGGCGGGCGCCGGCGACACCATCGTTCGTCGCCAGACGGTCCCCCGCGAAGACTCCGCGAAAGCCCGCCGCGGCAAGTCGCGACTGCAGCTCCTGTTCGGCCTGACGCTCGGTGGACTCGAGGCGACGAGTCAGCTCCGCCGGCGAGATCGCAGTTACGGTAGAGGGAGCGCGAACATCCCCGCCGAGTGCCAAGTCCGCCGCACCCAGATCCACCACGCCGGAGAAGTTCGGCTTCACGGCGGCGATCACCGTCTCCTCCTGAGGCTGGGTGACGAGCGAGTCGTTCCGCGCTGTCGTCGCAAGCGGGACGACCAGTGTCGTCGGCTTGCCTGGCGCGGAGATGACTGGTGCCTCGGTTACCGGGGTGGGGTTCGCTGATTTGCCTGTCGCCGGGCTCTCGGACGGGACCGCGCCTGTCGTGGCGGGGACGGATTCCGCCGCCACGGCAGAGGTTGCACCGCCACCACTCCATGGATGCCAGGCCAGCAGCCCGCCGCTTACCGCCAGCGAGGCGACGATGCCGACAATCATCAATCCATGCGACTTCGGCGCGCCGTGGGCGACCGGAGTCGCCGATTCGGCTGGAAAGTCTTCGGCCCGGGCCGCGAGCGGTCCACCGGGAATGGCGAGGTCTTCCGCCGTGGTCACCCGTGGAACTGGCGGAGCGGACGGTCTGGTCGGCTGGGGCGGGGCCGGAACTGCGGCAGGAGCAGCCTGGCGAGCCTCGACCTTGGGCGCGGCAGTCGCGGTCGGCACCACCACCACCGGTGGTGCGGGGGCAGCCTCCACCTTCCCGCTCGGTCGGTTGGGGGGAGCAGCGACCTTCGGCGCCTTGCCCGTGCTCACCCGACCACTCGTCGGGTGCTCGGTGCTCTCGATCGGGGCATCAAACAGCAGATCAAGATCTTCCGGAATCGTCCGATGGCCGGTGGACGATCGTACTGGCGATTCGATGCCACCGTCCATGACCAGAAACTCGACTTCCGTCGGACACTTGGCCGGCTCCGCGACGGGCGACGCTGGTTTCCTGGGCGGGTCCGCGACGGCTGCGTTGCCGCGAGTCGGATTCGCGTCGCCCAAATTGACGAAGGTCAGCTCGCGGCTTTTGACGGGCGGACCGCTTGGCCGGGCCGGCGCGGGTGTCGATGCGGGTGCAGCGAGAGCCGCGTTGGCCGGCGCTTGAAGCTTGGGGGCGGACGCGGCCTGTAGCTGCGGGCGAAGTGTCGTCTGAGGCGCGGCCTTGACCTGCGGCCGCTCGAACACCTGCGCCCGGGACGGCGATGTCGCCATCGGCGATTGTGACGGGGCGGTCCGCATCGGGGGCGGAGCCGGCGCGGCAGGAGCCGACAGCGGTCCGGACCAAGCGAGCGCGCTACGGTAGTGCGGATGACTCTTCACATCGAGCCAGCGATTCGCCCGGGTGTGAAAGATCTCGTCCTCGGGATGCACGGCACCCCGATGCACCGCAGCCGAGAATTCCTCGAGCGAGTTGTAGACCGCCTCTGTCCCTGCCGCCGACCTGATCCTGTACATGTGCTGCCTCCCCTCCCCGGATCGTGACGTGGGCCCACGTCGTCCGGTGGATGAAGTGCAACACTCAGGCCTGTTTGCTAAAGCGCTTTCCTGTAAGGGTTTGACTGTCTGATGTGGGGGGAAGTCAGCCGGGGACAATGCGGCGTTCCGCGAGGCTCATGGCTTGGGGCTGGTTCGCATAGTCCCTCAGAGGGCGGAGCGGACTGCGTCACCGAAACGCCGCACGATCGCTCCGGCTGGCTCGATTGTCTCGATGGCCGCGACGCTCTTCCCCGCCTGCCAGTAGTCTTTCGCCCCCGTCTCGTCGAATGAAGCACGCTTGAGCTGCCACAGGGAGCGGAGGGCGTAGACCGTGCGCATCAGGTGCTTGGTGCGCCGGTGGCGCAACATCCAGCGGGCGACGGGACCCGCAGTGAGGCCCATGCGTTCGATGTAGGGTGTGCGGATCACGGCGACCGGAACGCCCGTGATCCGCTCGCTCAATACGATGTCGTCCTCCTTGGCGGCGACGATGGCACGCTTGTAGGCCTCGCTGGCGCGGCACTCCACCGTGGCGATGAACCGGGTGCCGAGTTGGGCGCCGGCGTAGCCCATCCTGAGCGCGGCGACAAACCCGGCCGGATCCCCGATACCTCCCGCCGCCACGACGGGCAGGCCGAGTCCACCCAACTCCTCGATCAACTGCTCGGCGGAGCGACCTCCCGCATGTCCACCGGCGCGCCGGTTGACGGCGATCAGCCCGTGCACTCCGCCGGCGATCGCCTTCTCTGCCCAGCGCCGGTCGGTCACGTCGTGGTAGACCACGCCACCCACGGCGCCGACCCGTTCGACGACCCAGCGCGGGTTGCCCAGCGATGTGACGAAGAACCGGACGCCCTCCTCCAGCGCGACGTCGATCCAGCGGGTCATTCGCTCGTGATAGGAGCGCGATGACTGCTCGATCAGGGCATTCATGCCGATCGGGCGGGGGGTGAGCCGGCGGATCAGCTGCAGGCCGGCGCGGAAATCATGGCCGTGGACGTAGGTCAGCGAGATCGGCTGGACGATGCCGATGCCGCCGGCGTCGGACACGGCAGCCACCAGTTCGGGATTGCTGCAGGGATACATCGCGCCGCAGATCAGCGGGATCCCGATGCCGGCGTGCCGGGAGAGCGGAGTGTCCAGTGAAAGCGGGCTCATGAAGGAGACAGGCGCCAGCGCACCGTGGCCCGGGCGACGACCACCCCGGCGGCATCAGCGATGTCAGCGGTCACATCCAGGTCGCAGGGGCCGGTGACGATCGGCAGGGTGGGCAGGCTGTCCGCGGTCAGGGTGCCGCGGGCTTTCTTCAGATACTCAATCGACAACTGGGTGACGATGCCGCGGACTCCGATCGGCAGCGCGGTGAGCATGGCGAGCCCGCTGCAGACCTCGGCCAGATTCACCAGCGCGACGGCATGCACCGATCGCAAATGGTTCCGTACCGCCCGGCGGTCCCGGAGTTCCACCCGCGCATGCCCCGGTTCGAGCAGGCGGATGTGGGCGCCGATCGAGCCGGTGTAGGGCACCATCAAGCCGAGGACTCTGCTGAACAGCCAGGACCCTCCCGGCAGGGGAGCGAGGCGCTGCCAGAGCCGCAGGAGTCTGGCACCTGGTGCGGCGGGATCGTGTGTCATGGGGCGGGAATATAGCGCCACCGGCGGGCTGCTCTTCCGGCGTGGGAGAGGGCTGAAACCCTGCCCGAGGGTGCCCCGTCTTGACTTCTCCACTACGAATGTAATATTACATGTGTAGTTAATGAGCGACTCTTCTGGCGCCCATGGTTTCGCACCTGAGTGGAGGCTTGCCCGCATGCCTGAAACGCATCAGCTGACCGACCTGCAGATCTCCCTCATGCGGGTCTTGTGGGACCGGGGTCAGGCCACGGTGGCCGAGATCTGCGATGCCGTCCGGTCGGAGCGGGGCCTGGCCCTGACCACCGTGGCGACACTGCTCTCACGGCTGGAGAAGCGCGGAATCGTGAGCCATGAGACCCGGGCCCGGCAGTTCGTCTACCAAGCGCTGGTGACGGAAGCGGATATCCGCCGCTCGATGGTCCACGAACTCACCGAGCAGCTGTTCGATGGAGACGTCGCGGCCCTGATGTCCCATCTGCTGACCGCGCGGGAGATCTCTTCCGGCGACCTGAACCGGATCAAGGCGATGCTGGCCGAGCATCAGGCCGGACGCAAGGAGGCATGATCATGCGCACCGACTTCGTACTCATCGCCGGCAGCTGGCTGCTGACCTACCTGATCCACAGTACCCTGCTTCTGTCGCTCGCCTGGCTGGTCACCAGCCGGGTCCGCGGCGGGGTGCGGGCGCCGGCCGTGCGTGACCTGGTTTGGAAAGCAGCGCTGGTCGGGGGTCTCGCCACCGCGACGCTGCAGACCGGACTGGAGCTGCAGCCGCTCGCAGGGGCGATTGCCCTCGACCGCACAGCGGCCCCGCTGGCAGAGCTGACGGTGGCCCCACGTAACCTCGCCGCAGCTTCCAGCCCGAGTGTGGATCGTCCAGCATCGATCGATCTGAGCGGTCTGATGCTGGCAGGCCAGGCGCTCGAACCGGCGCCCGCGCCACCAGTGCCTGCCCCGAATGTCCCGGTCGCCATGACGCTCGATCCGCTTGCCGCCCTGCTTTCCCTCTGGGCGATCGTCGCCGGGCTGTGGTGTCTGCTCTACTTGCTGCAACGGGCGCGGGCGTTCCGGCGGATCGGGCCGCGGCTCGCGGTCGGGCACGACGGATTGCTCCGGATGCTGGACGCGCTCCGTACCGCCGGTGCGGTAGGCCGGCCGATTCGTCTGACCACCGCACGTGGTCTCACCAGCCCTGTCGCGCTCGGTGCGGACGAGATCGTGCTGCCGGCGGCGGCGCTGACGGAGCTGGAGCCGGAACAGCAGCGCAGCATGCTGGCCCACGAACTGGCCCATCTGGTGCGGCGCGACCCGGCCTGGCTCGCCCTCGCCTGCCTGATGGAGCGGGCGCTCTTCATCCAGCCGCTCAATCGCCTGGCCCGGACCCGGTTGCAGGATGCCGCGGAATACCTCTGCGATGACTGGGCCGTTCGCCGCACCGGTTCCGGCGTCCCGCTCGCCACCTGCCTGGTGAAGGTCGCCGAGTGGGTGCAGGGCCCGTCGCACCTCGTTCCACTCGCGGGAATGGCGGAACGCCGTTCCCAACTGGTCACCCGCATTCACCGTCTCATTGAGGGCCGACCCATGCCGCACGCACCTCGCACACTCTGGCTCTCCGCCGGCGCCATCGCGCTGATTGGCGTGACCGCCATGGCCGCACCCGCCGTCACGACCCACGACCGCGGGATATCGGCGGCTCCGGCAGACACGCAGGACTTTTCGGCAGACTCGGCGAGTGACGCCGCGGCCGCTGACGACATCATCGAACAGTTCGTGGTCGACACCGGCGACAGCGTGGTGGAAGCGCGCACCATCAACGGCATGTCGCACTCGGGAGTTGCCCGCATCCGGCGGGAGACCCGCCGGGCCATGGCGAATGCGCGGCGCTCGATGTCGTACGCCCGGATCGCACCCACGGCTCCCCTGCCAGCGCTCGCGCCCATGCCACCATCCCTCGGCGCCACGGTCCGGATGGACATGGCGCGTGGCTTCGCCCGGGCCGCGGCAGTCTGGGGCGGTGGCAGTGGCCGGCAGCGTGACACAACGAGTATCGCCGTCCCTGCGCTGATCAGCGCGCTCAAGGATCAGGACGTCGAAGTACGCCGGGCCGCGTCGCGCTCGCTGGCAAATCTCGACGATCCCCGCGCCGTGCCAGCGCTCATCACCGCCTTGAAGGATGACGATGCGGAGGTCCGGCGCGCGGCACTCTCGGCGCTGCAGAGTCTGCCCGGGCAGGTGCCGGTGGAGGCGATTCTCACGGCGTTGAGCGACGGCGACACCGAAGTTCGGCAGTCGGCGATCGGACTGGCGATCTCGCGCATGGAAGGCGACGAGGGCATCAAGGACGCTCGCCTGACGAGCGCGATCCTGAAGCTGCTCGGCGACCCGTCGACGGACATCCGGCAGGAGGCGCTGAGCGCCGTCGGTGAGCTCGGGCTCAAGGAGGTGCCGTCGGCCGTGCTCAGCATGGCGAAGGACCGGAACGCCGAGATCCGCCAGCAAGTGGCCTCAGCGCTGGGCCGTATCGGAGACCCGAAGGGGGTCCCGACGTTGCGAGATCTGCTGACCGACGATAATAAGGATGTGCGCGAGTCGGCGGTGAATGCGCTGTCCGAGATTCGTGATCGCTCGGCGCTCGAAGCGCTGGTTGGTGCGCTCAAATCCACCGATCCGACCGTCCGGCGTGCCGCGGCTGAGGCGCTGGGACAGTGGGAGGACTGAGTCAACATGTCACTCCTCCTGGTACTGGCCATGGCCAGCAGTGCACTCCAGGCCGCGCCACCTCCACCGGCACGCCCGGCCCGGGTGCCGATGGCAATGGGAGGAATGCGGATCCATATCCCCCCAATCCGGGCACCGCGGATTCACTTCAACTCTTTCCGCCGAGCCAGCGGTCCTGGTATCGATTCCACGCGGGTCGCGGGCCTCCTGACCGCGCTGGCCGCCACCCCGCCTGCCGTCTGTGAACTCGCGGTGGACATGCTGGGCAACGGCTGGGGCTGGTCGGGACGCAATGGGGAGGTCCACTCCCTGCGAGACCAGTCGGCGGATGTCGCGCTCGAGCGGGCGGCATTTCAGTCGGGCGTGACCGATCGGCGCGCAGTTCCGCTTCTGAGTGGCGCGCTGGGTCGCACCGAACCGTGCGTGCGCAGAGCGGCGGCGCGGCTCCTGGGGCAGAGTGCGCTCCCCGATGCCGCGCGCGCGCTGCGTGACGGCCTGACCTCGAATGAGGGGAGGGTGCGTGAGGCCGCCGCTCTGGGGCTGGGGATGATGGAGGATCCCGAGGGGTACCAGCCGTTGCTGCGCGCGCTCGGCGATCGCGACCCGGAGGTCGTGCGGATGGCGGCGTGGGCCGTGGGCGAATATGAAGACCCGCGCGCGGTGACCGTTCTTGCGCGGCTGCTCGAGCGGCCGGAACCCGGAATCCGCCGAGCGGCAGCGGGTGCCCTGGGTGAGATCGAGGACGCCGCCGCGTCCGCGTCGCTGGTGGATGCAATCAACGACAGGGATGGTGCGGTGCGGATCGCCGTGGTCAACGCGCTCGGACAGATCGAGGATCCCAAGACGGCGCGACCCCTGGTCGAGCTGCTGCGGGACCCGTCGCCCGACCTCCGTGCGGCGGTAGTGAATGCGCTGGGACAGATCGAGAGCCGGGAAGCGGTGCCGGGCCTGATCCGAGCGCTGCAGGATCAGGTGGCGGTGATCCGCGCGGCATCGGCGGCGGCGCTGGGGCAGATCGAGGATCCGGCGGCGGCGGAGGCGCTGGGACGTGCGCTCAGCGATCCGGTGCTGAGTGTGCGGCGGGCGGCGGCGGCAGCGCTCGGGCAACTCGACGATTTGCACCGGGCACCGCCGCAGTTGCTGACGGCACTGCGGGACCCGGACGTGGAGCTGCGACAGGACGTCATCCAGGCGCTCGGCAATATCGGCGACGCCGCAGCGGTGGCTCCGCTGGGCGCGCTGCTCAAGGACCCATCGGTCGAAGTGCGCCGCGCCGCGGTGGAGGCACTCACCTCGATCGAGGCTGCGACGGTCACGCCGCATCTCGTCGTCGCGATGCGGGACCAGGATGCCGAGGTGCGTCGTATCGCCGCGGAAGGACTGGGGGACCGGAAGGACGACTGAGAGAAGGGGCAGGGGTAAGGCAACAGTGGGAGAGGCTCCGGGGCGGTGTGGCCCCGGAGCCTTTCTGCAACCAGTGCTACCTGAGGTCGAGCGTGTCCGGCCCCGCGACCTTTCGAATGTGACAGCCCCCCGGGACATCAAACAGAAACCTGACCAGCGTGTCGGAGCCGAGGAGCGGAGACACGGTCACGCCGATGGAGTCGCCGCCGGGCTGGAGTTGATCCTTGGCGCCATCGGTGAGAATCACGTAAACGCCGGGATAGGACAGCGGGCCGGTCAGCGGAAGTGGAAGGATCTCGCCGGTGCGGAGCAGTCGGGTGGTAATAGTGGCACCGGACAGGAGCTGGCCGGTCGAGTCGCGAACGACGAGGATGGCTGAACGAAACTCCTGGGTACACACCACGCCCTGGGTCTCACAACCGATCAGCCCCAACGTGGCCGCTGCCCATAGGATGCGGACCCTCATGAAACACCTCCCTTCTGTGCCCTGCGCAGCGCGCGTCAAGACCCGCGCAGTGTACGCCACAGGGCATCGCGACGCAACAAGTCGCAGAATGCTCCACTGCTCTGTTGGTGGTCCGCCAACCATGGCTCAGCATGAGAGACGAGTCCCACGTTCAACGCTGCACCATCGGTCCTCCACCGCTACGAGCACCGTGGCCGAGACCCATGTCAGTGGCGTGCTGGTTCTTCGGATACGAACGGCTGACATTCCTCTCGCGTGCGGCTGATGGTTGGGGTAACATACCCCGCACCTATGGCACCTCGCGTCCCTGCCTCAATCGTCAGCCCGGCCTGGGTGGCCGAGCATCTGCTCGTGCCTGAGCTCGTGGTGCTCGACGCCTCCTGGTATCTCCCCGTCGCGAGGCGGGATGCCCGGGTGGAGTATCAGGCGGGGCATCTGCCTGGTGCTGTGTACATCGACCTGGATGCGATCAGCGATCCCGCCGGCGATCTGCCGCACACGCTGCCCGACGTCGCTTTCTTTGGCCGCGTCGTCGGCGGGCTCGGCATCAGCAATGCCAGTTCTGTCGTGATCTATGATGGCTCGGGCAACAACCTGAGCGCCGCCCGGGTGTGGTGGATGTTCCATGGGTTTGGTCACACGACGGTGGCGGTCCTCGACGGCGGCCTCGCGGCCTGGCGCCGCGCCGGCCTGCCGCTCGAAACGGGGGATGTCCGGCGGTTGCCGCAGCGCTATCAGGCGGCGGGCCCCATCGCGGGGGTGACGGATCTCTCCGCCGTTCGCGCTGCGCTTGCGTCAGGCAGCGCGCAGGTTGTGGATCTCCGCTCCGCTGGAAGATTTGCGGGTCGTGATCCCGAACCGCGCCCGGGCCTGCCGAGCGGTCACATGGCGGGGGCGATCAGCTTGCCGTACACGGATCTGGTGGACGGGGAAGGGTTCGCCCTGCCTGACAAGGTCCTGCGAGCGCGACTGGTCAAGGCCGGGATTGATCTGGCGCGACCGATCATCGCGACATGCGGTTCCGGCACCAGTGCCTGCAATCTCCTACTGGGCCTCGAGCGACTGGGTGTGTCCGGTGCGGCGCTCTACGACGGTTCATGGACCGAGTGGGTCACCCGCGGCATGCCAATCGCCACCGGCGGGACCGCGGCATGAACGCATCATTGCGTAGTCGCGGCTGCCTGCTGGTCTTCCTCGCGCCCTTCATGTTTGCCGCGCTCGGTCTGGCAGCGTCCGGCCTCCAGGCGCTGGCCGCGCACGACTATCCCAACGCGGTGCCACGGCTGGCCTTCGCCGCGATCTTCGGTGCGGCGGTGATGTTTGCGGTGGCCGTCTCGCGGAAATCCGCTTCCCGCACCGCCGATGTGGCCTCGGCTGAGCCATGGCGCGCGCGATCGGACTGGAGTGCCCGGCGCATCGAGGACGGGGCACGGGGCCAGGCGCTGTTGCTGGCCTCAATGGCGGTGTTCTGGAATGGAATCACGGGGGCGGTGGGCTACCGCATGATCTCCTCCAGCGGCCTCGCCGGGCCACAGCTGCTCTTCCTGCTGTTCCCGCTCATCGGACTTGGCCTGATCTGGGCGGCGGCTGTCGCGCTCCTGCGCTGGCGTCGCTATGGCACCTCCACCTTCGAGTTGGCGACCCTGCCGGCGCCACCGGGGCGCGCCCTGGCCGGCCGGGTGCACCTCTCCGTAGCGATCAACCCGCCGGGTGGCTTCGGGATCACGCTCCGCAGCATACGGATCACCGTCACCGGTTCGGGCAAGAACCGGTCGACGCATGAAGCGGTTCTCTGGGAGGGTGCGTTGACCATGCCCGGCGCTCTGCAGGAGGCGGGAGGGATCAGCATTCCGATCGCGATTCCGATTCCCGCGGATGCGCGGCAGACGGACGAGCGGGACTCGAGCGACCGGGTCATCTGGCGACTGGCGATTACGGCGGACGTTCCCGGGGTCGACTACAGCGCCACCTTCGAAGTGCCGGTCTTTCGAACAGCCGAGAGTGACATACCGCTGACGCCGGAGGAATTGGCCGCGCTCGAGCCGGGCCAGGCCATCAGCCTTCAGCTATCAGTGAACGGCTGATGGCTCATGGCTGCCGGCTCCCTAGAAATCCATCCGATAACTCAGCGTCACATTCCGCCCCGGTGCGGGGCGGAAGAAGCTGGTGTTCGACGCCTCGCTGTACAGCCGGTTCGCCAGGTTCGCGACGGTCAGGCTGACGGAGTGCCGTGTGCCGCCTGCTTCGAAGAGTCTGGCGCCGGCGCGCGCATCCTGGACCGTGAACGACGGCGTGGGTGAGCCCACGCGCGAGCTGATCACGACGTCCTTCTGCTCCCCATAGTGGCGGACGTCGTAGGCCAGCCAGAAGCGGCCGGTCCGTTCCTCGTAGCGAAGCGACCCCCCGACGCGGGTGGCATAGCTCTGGCCCACCGGATTGCGCGGGTCCAGAACGTCCTTCGTATCAAAGACGGTGAAGTTCGCGGCGGCGGAGAATCCGGCGCCGATGGCAACTTCGCCGGCCGCTTCGAGGCCGATCGTGCGCAGCTTTTCCACGTTCACGTTCTGGAACTCCTCAAGCCCCTGCACGGTATCGCCCGTCGCCTGAATGGCGACGCCGTTGGAGATCTGGTTACGGAATCCGAAGAGCTCGAGGTTTACGCCGCGGGTGCGGACCCGGAGGCCGAGGTCGGTGTTGAGACTGGTTTCCGGCTTCAGCCCCGGGGTCTGCTTCTGGAAGCCACGTATTTCGGCGATGGGCCCGGTGAAGAACCGCTCGACCAGGTTGGGTGAGCGGAAGCCCCGGCCGACGGTGCCGACGAGAGTGACGTTCGTCCCCAGTGCATAACTCGCGTTCAGGCTACCGACGATGGTCCGGTCGGTGGAGGTGACGCTGGGGGCGGTGATCCCGGGCGTGGTTCGGGTGGAGGCGCGGATGTCCTGGCCACGCACACCGGCGATGACAGTGAGCCGCGGAGCCGCCGCCAGTTCCATCTGGGCGAAGGCCCCGACGCTGCGGAAACTCGCGTTGGGCACCTGGGGCGCGGTGCTGACGGTCGAGGTGGGTGGCCCGAAGCCGACGACGGTCTGGGTGATTGAGTCGGTGTTGGTCGAGCCGTCGCGGAACCCGTCAATGCCGTAAGTCAGCAGGTGCTTGAGCGCGACGGCCTTTGCCGCCTCGACCCGGAAGCCCCAGGTGTTCAGGTCGGTGAAGTTGCGCGTGGTGGCGATGAGCCCCGCGCCCGGGGGCGTCCCAGGTCCGAAGGGGATGAAGATGTCGAGATTGAGGTGCCGGGCGTTGCTCTGGTAGTAGGTGGTGACATCGAGCCGGTCCGCCAGCGCTGAGCGAAGCGCCGTGGCACGGTAGCCCAGCGAGAGCTTGTCCACGCCCTGATCGGGATAGGTGATCTTGATCGTCGGCGCATTGGGGGTGTTGAGCGCGCCGTTGTCGACGTTGCCGAACCCGGCATCGTTGGCGGTGTATCGCTCATAGCGGACCCGGAGATTCCGGGTCTGGTTTACCGCGAAGCCGAGTTGGGCGGAGTAGTTCTGGTCCCGGACGCCGGTGTCGCGGACCCGGGTGCCGGAGGCGAGGGTCTGCCCGCCGAAGGTGCCGGGTGGCGCGATGTAGGAACCGGCATCGCGATAGCTGCCAAAGGCCAGGAAGTTGACTCGACCGGCGGAGCCGCTCATCAATGCCCAGGGGCGCTGTTGGCCGCCCGCCCCCTGATACCGGTAGCCGACACTGCCGTGGAATTGTGCCGGGCCGCTCGCCGCGGGCGGCTGCCGGGTGATGAGATTGACCGCTCCACCGATCGCGTCGGTGCCGTAGAGCACCGAAGCCGGTCCCCGCACAACCTCGACCTGACGGACTTCCTCCAGCGCGACAATTGACGGAATCTCCCCGAAGTCCTGCTGCCGACGGGTGTTGTTCATCCGGATGCCATCCTCCAGCAGGAGGATGCGCTGCCCGGTATAGCCACGAATGACCGGCCGTGCCTGAGTCGGCCCGACGCCGTTGACATCCAGCCCGGGCAGATCGAGGAAGAGGTCGGTGACGTTGGCCGGGGCGCGCCGCGCGAGCTGGGTCGAATCGACCACGCTGACCGGGGCCGGTGTATTGAACAGCGGCCGGGGAGTCCGCGTGGCGGTGACGGTCATCGGTGTCAGCTCGATGATGCTGTCCCGACGGCTCCTGGCCCGCGGGGAATCCTGCGCGTGCAGGGTCAGCGGGGCGACGAGAACACCCAGGCAGGCCGGGAGCATCATGGCGATACGCATACGCGGGTCTTCGGAATCGGTGATCGGGCGATGGCGATGCGGGCGTGGTGCAGGAAGGCTAGCGGAAAGGGGAACCGCGCGGCATTCGGAAAGGTGCGTGGTGGCGTGGGGTAGAAGTACGGTACCGGTAAGCAGCCATCAGCCATCAGCCGTCAGCTGATCGCTCATGACGATTCTCCCTCGCGACTGACCAGTCCCGCCTCGACGGCGAATCGGGTGAGACCGGCGACGGTGCGGATATCCAGCTTGCGCGCGAGGCTGTCGCGATAGGCCTCCACAGTCCGGGGCGAGAGTCCAAGCCGGGCGGCCATCTCGCGACTGGTTTCCCCGCCTGCGACGCCGCACAGCACCTCGCGCTCCCGGGGGGTCAGGCGCGCCAGGCGGCCGGCGGTGTCATCGCCGGAGGCCTCGCCCCGCACCGCGGCGGAGAGTTGCCGCGCGACCGGGGGGCTGAAGTAGGACTCGCCGCTGGCGACCGCCCGCAGCGCCTCCCGCAGTTCCGTGGGTGAACTGTCCTTCCGCAGGTACCCCTGGGCTCCCGCGCGCACCGCGCCGACGACGTATTCCGCGTGGTCGTGTACGCTGAGGATCAGGATCCGCACGGCGGGCAGAAGCACGCGCAGTTGCCTGGTCACCTCGAGGCCGCTGAGGCCGGGCAGCGAGAGGTCGAGTACCACCACATCGGGCAGGCACTCCTGCGCGAGCGCGAGGGCGGTGTCGCCGTCGCCCGCTTCCCCCACGACCTCGAGACCCGGTGTGGCGGCCAGGACATGACGTACGCCTTCGCGGACGATCGCGTGATCGTCCACCAGCATGATTCTGATTGCAGGTTTCGCGGTGGTCATCCCCGGCTCATTCCTCGTTTTCTTCCCGCACCAGCGGGAGGGTGATGGCGAGTCTGCCGCCGCCTCCCGGTCGCGTCGTCAGCTCGACCTGGCCGCCCAGGGCGGCCAGCCGTTCCCGCATGCCGGCCAGGCCGGCACGGGGCACGGCGCTTCCGGGTCCGCGCCCATCGTCGTCCACGGTCACGAGTAACCGCTCCGGCGAGGCGAAGATGGTCACGTCAGCCCGACGGGCATCGGAGTGGCGGGCGACGTTGGCGAGTCCCTCCTGGACCGCACGGAAGATGGCGAGTTCTCCGTCGGAGGATACCGGGGGAAGTACCGCGGGTGCGGTGAGGGTCGCGGCGATGCCGGTCCGGGACTCGCTATCGCCCACCAGCGCGCGCACCGCGGGGAGCAGGCCGAGGTCATCGAGCAGCGACGGGCGCAGCTGGTCGGTGACGCTGCGGATCGAGGTGATGCCGTCGTCCACCAGGGCGACGACCTGCTGCAGCTGGCGTGCCTGTGGCGCCGGAACCTCTTCGCTGAGGAGGCCCAGCTGCAGCTTGACGGCGGCGAAGACCTGCGCCGTCTCGTCATGCAGCTCGCGCGAGAGGCGGCGGCGTTCGTCCTCGTGCTGGTCCAGCATCCGGGCGGAGAGTCGCTCGAGATCATCGGAACGGGCGCGCAGCCGGTCGGTGAGGTCGGCATGCTCCAGCGCCGCGCCGACCTGCTGGCCCAGCGCAATCAGGAAGGAATCGTTCAGCGCGGTGAAGGGGTCGCGCGCGTCGCCCACGATCACCAGCGCCCCCGCGACCCGCTTGGCCCGTTCCACCGGCAACACCGCCGCGAAGGGGAAGGGGGGACGCGTCCCGAGCCCATCCGGCGCGTCCCAGCCGGTGGCGGAGATGGCCCGTCGACCCTCCACCGCTTCCCGCATCAACGGCAGCGCACTCGCCGGCGGTGTCTCTCCCTCCCAGCCGGCACAGGCGCCGACGCCGCGGAGAAAGCGTCCCGTCGCGCGATCATACAGCGCGCTCCCCCGCACGCCGGGCAGGACGAGGGCGCGGCCCAGCAGCGCCGCGGTGGCATCGGGGGCGCTGCCGCGCTGGAGATCGCCGGAGAGCGCCGCCATGGCGCCGAGGCCACGATCGATGTCCTCGAGCACGAGGAGCAGGATGCCGGTCCCGACGGCGAGGGCGAAGATGATGTCGAGGTAGTAGCCCCACGGATTCCACGCCCCGCGGGCCCGGAGCAGCGGGTAGTCGAGATGATGGATGCCCCACAGCAGAAACGCGGAACCGAGCAGCAGCGCGCCGTTGGAGCCGGTCTGGCGGCGGAAGCGGAAGAACACCCAGGCGGTCCAGAGGGTGGCGCCGCTGAGAAAGACAACGGCCGGCACCGCGGCATAGAGGAACTGGTCGGCCACCCCGAAGTGATAGATGGCAAAGGCGGACCAGACCGGCGGGAAGAGCGCAACCAGGAGGTAGCGCGGGTGGAGGCGTGCGCCACGGGAGAACACCAGTGCGCTCCACAGCAGCGCGAGCGCGGTCCACCCGGTCATGACCTGATGCACGAAGAGCCAGAGCGATTCCCGGGTGACGACGTAGATCCCGATAGCGAGCAGCCGGCCGAGATACAGCGTCCACGCGATCGACCACCAGAGGAAGTAGGGCTTGTGGTACCGGCGGTAGAGCAGCGCGACGAGTCCGGCGATCCCGAGGGTGATCGCGGCCTGGAGAATCGCGGCGTGCAGTTCGGAGATCATGGGGATGGGATGGACGCCGCCGTGTAGCAGGGGACGGTGGTCCGTCGCCCGACCACCGGCCGCGGCCTACTTCGCGAACATCCGGCTCGGGTCGCGGAACGACTTGAACTCGAGCGCGTTGCCGGAAGGATCCAGCAGAAACATCGTCGCCTGCTCCCCGACCTGACCGGCGAACCGGATGCCGGGTGTGATGATGAATCGCACGCCCGCCGCGGTCAGCGAACTGGCGAGGGTCTGCCAGCGCTCCCACTCCAGCACCACGCCGAAGTGGCGGACCGGGACGTCATGCCCGTCGACCACGTTCGCCGCCGCGGCGCGCGCCTCACCGGGGGAGAGATGGGCTACGACCTGATGGCCGTAGAAATCGAAGTCGATCCAGGCGTCGCTGCTGCGCCCTTCGGTACAGCCGAGCAGCCCGCCGTAGAACTGACGCGCGAGGGCGAGGTCGTGCACCGGAAAGGCGAGGTGGAACGGCGGCATCGGCGCGGGCATCAGCGGGCCTTCCGGGCACGGATCTGACGCCAGCCTCCCGGCCCGAAACTCAGGGTGACGAACTCATCAGATTTCCGCTTCGACTCCAGCTTCCCGTTGGTCTTGAAGGCGATCACCTCGCCCTTGACCCGGGCGTACACCAGCTCGTCGCGTCGGGTGACGACGCCGATGGTGTAGGTCGCTTCGAGCGACTTGATGCTCTCGTCCTCGAACAGGCCGCGCCAGCTGCGATCGTCGCTGTCGTTCATGTTCGGCAGCAGCCGCTTCACCTCGCCGAGCTGGCGCGACTCGATGGCACGCTCCAGCTCGACAAAGAACTGGCTGACCGCCACGGAATCGGACACGACCGGCGGGGTGCGTGGCTCGCCAGTCGGGTTGGGCTGCGGTTCTGCCGGGGGTGGTGCGCTGCTGGCGGGAGGAGTCTCGCGTGGCACCGTGGGCTTCGTGGTGGGCGGCGCGACCGGGATCACTGCCTGCCGCTCCGCCGCCGTCCACAGGCTGGTGGCCTGGGCGAGGGCCAGTGCCGCCTCGGTCTTCAGCCCGAGGGTTGCCAGCGATTCCCCCCGGGCCATCAGGGTGTCACCGCTGGCCAGCGCGGCGGCGGGCGTGCCGGATGCCAGCACCCGTTGCCTGGCGTAGGTGGCTGCCCCGCGGGCGGAGAGGAGGATGCTGTCGGCGCGAGCGTCCACCGGCGGCCCAGCCAGGAGACTGTCCGCCTGAAGTCTCGCCTCCTCCCGCGCCTGAAAGGCGCCCCACGTCGCGATCGCGCCGAGTCCTGCGAGGAGAAGGCCGATGAGAACGCGGGTGAAGTGGACCCGTTTCTGCCGCCGGACGGTGGTGGTGCCGGGCACCTGGGGCAGGCGGGTCGAGCTCACGGGGGTACGGCGCATTTCGCCGACGGGGCGCCCGGGCCGGGGGACCGCGAGCAGTCCGATGTGGCTCCGGACGTGATCGTCGCCGCCCTCGACCTGCCCGCCGCTGACCCGCCCCCCTGCCACCGCCTGGGCCGCTTCCTTCATGGTGGGGAAGCGATCCGCGGGGGACTTCTCCAGCATGCGCATGATGGCGTTGCGGAGATCGGGCGGACAGTCGGGACGGAGCTGCTGACTGGGCCTCGGCGGGCTGTGCACCTGGGCGTACATCATGCCGAGGCTGGAGTCCGCGGAGAACGGCAGCTGGCCGGTGATCATTTCGTAGCCCACGATGCCGAGCGAGTACTGGTCCGCCGCGACCCCGACGATGTCTCCCGAGCAGGCCTCGGGGCTGAGATAGCTGGGCGTGCCGACCGTCGTGCCGGTGCGGGTGAGGGTCTCGCCCTGGGCCGCCTTGGCGATGCCGAAGTCGGTGATGACCGCGAACCCCTCCTCGTCGATCATGACGTTGCCCGGCTTCACGTCACGATGAATGACGCCCTGGCGATGGGCGTAGTCGAGCGCCGAGCCGACGTCCGACAGAATGGAGCGGACCATCGGGAAGGGCAGTGGCCCGGCATCCCGGAGGATGGCATCGAGGGAGCGGCCCCCGATGTACTTCATGATGAAGTACAGCAGGTGCTGCGACTCCCGCACGGCGTAGATCGGAATGATGTGCGGGTGGTTGAGCGACGCGGCAAAGCGGGCCTCGCGCTTGAACCGCTCGATCATCTCCACACCGTGCAGGAACTGGGGCGACATGACCTTGATGGCGACCTTCCGGTCCAGCGCGATCTCGTGCGCCAGATAGACCGTCGCCATCCCGCCCTGCCCGATCTCGCGCACGATCTCGTACTCGCCGAGGGTGGCCTGCCGCAGGATCTGCAGCAGCGTGGGCAGCGGCGCGGTCTGCTCGCCGGACGCACTCAAGCCGCAGACCTGGCAGAACCGGGTGCCTGGGTCGAGCGGTGTCTGGCAGCGGTGGCACGCGGTGCTGGTCACGGACATCTGGGGCAGGGTCGACCACCAGTCAGGGGTAAAATGCTGCAGCCGCCGGGATCGGGGTGATCCGGCGCCCGTCCCTCTGCGGGATTCTAGCCCCGTCCGGGCCGGGGCGGTATCGCGCGGGACGATTCCGCGTGTAGAGTTACCGGTACGGCGGGAGACGCGGAAGGGTGGTGTCGTCCGCACCCTCAGCCCGCGCCCCGTATCCCCGGACCCAAGATGCCGATCGAGTCGCCCTCCCCCGATCCCTCCCGGCGAGACTTCATCCGGGCCGGTGCCGCACTGACCATCGGTGCCGCCCTGCCGACCACGCCGCCGGCTGGTTTCTCGGCCGCCCCCGCCGAGCCGCTTCGTGCCCCGCCAATGTCACGAGTCCGTATCGGCTTCGTGGGGGTCGGTGGGCAGGGCTCGACCCACGTCGAGAACCTGCTCAGTCTGGAGGGGGTCGAACTCCGGGCCATTGGCGATATCGTCGAGGGCAAGGCGCAGGCGGCCGCGGCCAAGGTGGTGGCGGCGGGCCAGGCGCCGCCGGTGCTCTATACCCGGGGCCCGCGCGATTTCGAGCGGATGTGCGCCGAAGCGGAGCTTGACCTGATCTTCACGGCCACGCCCTGGGAGTGGCATGTCCCAATCCTTCTCTGTGCCATGCGCCACGGCAAGCATGCGGCGACGGAAGTCCCCGCCGCCATGTCGCTGGACGACTGCTGGGAGCTGGTCGAGACCTCGGAGAAGACCCAGCGGCACTGCGTGATGATGGAGAACTGCAACTACGACCGGTTCGAGCTGATGACGCTCAACCTGGTGCGGAAGGGACTGCTCGGTGAGTTGCTGCATGGCGAGGCGTCGTATCAGCACGACCTGCGGGAGGTGAAGTTCAGTACCGACGGCGAAGGCTTGTGGCGCCGGGCCTGGTCGATGCGTCACAATGGCAACCTCTATCCCACCCACGGACTCGGGCCGATCGCCAACTGCATGGACATCAATCGAGGCGACCGGTTCTCCCGGGTCGTCTCGTTCAGCTCGCCATCGTGCGGCCTGCAGCTGTGGCAGGCGGAACACCTGGCGGCGGACGACCCGCGGCGGCGGGAGAAGTACATCCTGGGCGACGTGAACGTCAGCCTGATCCAGACCGCGCGCGGCCGGACCATCTACCTGGTGCATAACACGAGCAACCCGCGACCCTACAGCCGGCTGCAGCTGCTGCAAGGCACCAGGGGCATCGTGTCCGGCTGGCCCTATCGGGTGCATCTCGAAGGGCAGAGCCCGGCCGACCAGTGGGAGGAGGCGGAGAAGTTTTACGCTGAGCATGAGCATCCGCTGTGGCAGTCGGAAAAGATCCGGAAGATGGATCGGGGACACGGCGGCATGGACTTTCTGGAGGACTACCGGCTCATCGAATGCCTGAAGCGTGGCGAGCCGACCGACATGACGGTCTACGACGCAGCTTCTATTTCCAGCATGGTGGAGCTGAGCATGCGTTCGGTGGCGTCGGGTGGCAGGCCGCAGGAAGTGCCGGACTTCACCCGCGGGCGATGGCGCACCTGGCAGCCGTGGGGGATCGTGGGGGAGTAGCGCCGGCGGGGTATCGCGGGAGAGGAGAACCGGGACAGGGAGAAGGGTAGGCGCGGAGCGATTGCTCCGTACCTACCCGGGTTTCGTCGCCGCTACTTCAGCCGCTCTGCCCGCACCACCACTCCCGCGTTCACGGCGCCTTCTGCACCCGGAAATTCACCATCCCATCCGCGTTGACCAGCTTCACTTCGATTTTCCAGGCGCCGGTAGTTGACTTCGAAGAGTGGAAGGTGCCGTTGGTCTGGAGATTGGACTGGTAGACCACGACACCAGCCGGATCCCTGACGGTCAAGGTGGCGGTTCCGCCCGTCACGGCGGAGGACTGATTGACATTCGCACTGTCGCCGGTGTTGGTCCAGGTATAACGGAGCGTCTGGTCGACGTTCGCCAGGCTGGTGACCTGGAATTGAAAGTCGTCCGGCGCATTGGTGACCTCGAGCTGATTTCCGGGACCAATGATGTTCGCGGCACCGCTGCAAGCCAGAACAAGGGCGCCGAGGGCCGCGGAGATGAGACGGAATCGGATGCGCATACACACTCCAGAAGAGGGGGAGGAGGAATGTAGTGAGCGGAGGTGAATCGGAAGTGAACAATCCGGGAAGAAGAGCTCTGTTCCCCGCTGCCGCTACTTCACCCCCTCCAGCAGCACCCTCACCCCATCCACTCCCGCCAGCCGCAGCAGTCCCTGCGGCTTGGCCAGTTGATCCAGCGCGGTGGTCGCACCTGCCTTCCAGCCCGCCGGCGCCTGGCCCTGCGTGAGGTAGTCGAGTGCGTCGAGGCCGACCCGCGCGAGGTCGCCCAGTGCCCTGGCCGCCGGGACGCCGTCGGCCGCGATCGGCAGCGAGTCAGTCAGCGCCGCAACTCGCGCTCCCAGCGGGATCCAGTCGGTGAAGGTCGCTCGCAATGATGCACGCGCCGCCACCGCGTCGTCGCCGTCGCCGGTGGCCACGTGCGCCTGTCGGAGCAGATCGTTCCGGCTCCACGGGTCGGGGTTGGCGGCATCGACCAGACGGGTGAGTGGCGGGAGCAGGCTCAGGCCGCTGGCCCTGCCCCGTTCTCCGAGCGTCACCGGCCGGGTCACGGCCAGAAGATCGTGCAGCGGCTTCACGCCGCGCCGGCCGGTCAGCACCCGCAGCATGCGGTAGGTATGCCCCTCGTGTCCCAGTCCCACACGCTCGAGTTCCACGCTGAGCCGGCTCAGCCGGCGGAACATGTCGGCCACATCGCGCACCTTCCCCGGCGACCAGAATCGCTCGGCGATCGCGCCCAGCCTGGGCCAGAGGCGGGAGTCGATTGTTGCCGCTCCGACATGTTCCGCCCACATCGTCGCCTCACCGCCGAGAATGCGGGCCTGCTCCGCGGTGCTGAGGGTGGTTCCCGCGGGCAGTGGATCGGCGAGGTAGTACTCCTCGGTCGGCTTCATGTGGTCGAGGTAATATGGTGCCGAGAGGATGCCGCCATGTCCCTGTCGCGCCGCCTGGCCGAGGTATTCCGTCCCGCGCCACGACTGGATGATCGCGGTCGAGGGGAGGTCGGTGTGCAGGATCTCGTCCCAGCCGACCATCCGCCGGTGGTATTTCGTGAGGATGCGCGCAAGCCGCTGGTTGAAGTACGTCTGCAGCGCCTCATTGTCCTTGAGCTGATGCAGCCGCTTGAAGCGGAGAATGCGCGGATTCCGGTTCCACTGCGTCGGAGTGACCTCGTCGCCGCCGATATGCCAGTAGGGGTCGGGAAAGAGCTGCACCATTTCACCGATGAAGCCGTCGATGAACTGGTAGGTCTCCTCGCGGGTCGGATCGAAGGCGGGATCGAAGACGCCGTAGTTCCGCTCGATGGTGTACGGCCCCGGGGCGCTGGCGAACTCCGGGTAGCCGACGAACCAGCTCGTCGCATGGCCCGGCATATCGAATTCCGGGACCACCCGGATGCCGCGGTCGCGGGCATACGCGACGATCTCGCGGACGTCCGCCTGGGTGTAGTAGCGACCGTCGGAGCCGAGCTGGTACAACTTGGGAAAGCGCCGGCTCTCGATCCGGAAGCCCTGGTCGTCGGACAGATGCCAATGCAGCACGTTCAGCTTCACGACCGCCATGCCGTCAAGCGTCCGGCGCACGGCATCCGGGGGGAGGAAATGCCGGCTGACGTCGAGCGTCAGACCGCGCCAGCGGAAGCGCGGCGTATCGCTGATGCGGACGACGGGGAGGTAGAACCCGGCGCTGTCGGCCGTCACCAGCTGCAGCAGGGTCTCGAGTCCGCGGAGCGCGCCCACCACCGTCGGCGCAGTGAGCGTGGCTCCCTGATCCGTCACCGCGAGCGCGTACGACTCGTCCTCCTCCGGCGTCTGGATCACCTCGCCGGGTCGGGTGACCGCGATGCGCAGGGTGGCGCTGCCCTCACCCTGCGGCACCGCCCGGGAGAGCGGCAGACTGAGCCGAGCCTCCAGCCGGAGCGTCGCGCGGAGGACGGCACCGGCGAGTCGCTCGTCTCCGAAGCCGGTCAATCGCGACGTAAATGTGCTGTCGAGCCGGAGCCTGCCCTCGGCGATCTCCAGCTGCGCCGGCAGGGGCATCAGGGCGAGAGGGGTCTGGGCCGGGAGCGCGCCAGCCCCCACGAGGAGAGTGAGGGCGAGAGCGATACCTGCGGGCCGGTTCATCCGGCCCGGGGGGGAGAGGTGACAGGCTGGCATTCGGCTGACGCCCAGCTCAGAGATTGCCCGTCACGCACTTCAACGCCAGCGCCTTGTACTGCCGCTTGGTGAAGGCGATGGGGTTGCTACCGGCCGTGGGGTCCTTCATCGCCATCGCCGCCACCACGTCGAGGCGGGCGGTATCGATCCCGATATCCCCGAGAGTGTGGGGGATTCCGATTTCCTGGCGCAGGGCCAGCACCCACTTGAGGAAGCCGCCGAAGCCGCCCTTGATGCCGAGGTAGGCGGCGGCGCGCTTGATGTCCGGCTCGATCGCCCGCCGATTGGCCTTCAGCACGTAGGGCATGATGATGCCGTTGAGCAGGCCATGGTGCGCGTCGTACAGGCCGCCGAAGGGGTGCGACAGCGCATGGATGGCGCCGAGCCCGCGCTGGAACGCCACGGCGCCCATGGCGGAGGCGACCAGCATGTTTCCGCGCGCATCGAGATCGGCGCCGTTCATCACGGCCTGGGGGAGGTTGTCCTTGATCAGCCGCATTCCTTCCAGGGCCACCCCCGCCGAGAGCGGATGGTAGGCGGGCGTGCAGTAGGCCTCGAGATTATGGGCCATCGCATCCATGCCGGTCGCCGCCGTCAATTTCGCCGGCAGGCCGACGGTCAGCTCGGGGTCGAGGATCGCCACTTTCGGCATGATCGCCGGATGGAAGATGATCTTCTTCTCGTGGGTGACGGGATGGGTGACGACGCCGGCGCGGCCCACCTCCGAGCCGGTCCCGGCCGTCGTCGGCACGGCGATGACCGGGGCAATCTTCGAGGCATCCGCCCGGGTCCACCAGTCGTCCACGTCCTCGAGCTCGAAGACGGAGATCTGCTGGCCGTGCATCAGGGCGACCATCTTGCCGATATCGAGCGCCGACCCGCCCCCGCAGGCCACCACGCCATCGTGATTGCCGGCCGTGAAGGCTCGCACGCCGTCGGTGACATTAGCTTCAACCGGATTGGATCGCACGTCGGAAAAGACTGTGAGGCCGAGGCCCGCTCGCCGGACGTCCTCGACGATGGCTTGCACCATCGGCATCGCCGCGAGGGCCGGATCGGTGACGAAGAGCGGCCGCATGATGCCACTGGCCCGGCAGTGATCGGCAAGTTCCTTGATGCGGCCCGCGCCAAACTTGATGGCGGTCGGGTAATTCAGGTTGCGGTTCGGAATGGTCATGTCCTGGTCCTGAAGTGGTAGCTCTTGGGTCGGGTCAGTGCGTCGTATCCGAGCGGCGACAGCGTGGCGCCGCGGCCGGTATCCTTGACCCCGGTCCAGGTGAGCGCCGGATCAAGATAGTCGCAGCGGTTCATGAAGACGGTGCCGGTGGCGATCTCGTCGCCGATCCGCCGGGCGGCATCGGCGTCCCCGGTCCAGATCGCGGCGGTGAGTCCATAGGGCGAGTCGTTCATGAGCTCGATCGCGTCGTTGTCGTCGGAGACCTTCATGATGCCCACCACGGGGCCGAAGCTCTCCTCGATCATCACGCGCATCGTGTGGTCGACGGAGGTCAGCACCTGGGGCGCCATGTATGGCGTGCCCGCCTTGTCCATCGCAAAGCTCTTCGGGTCGATATGCGCCCTGGCGCCGGCACGCACGGCGGACTTGATCTGCTTGCGGACGAAGTCGGCGGCGTCGGCCTTCACCATGGGGCCGAGTGTCGTCGCCTCGTCGAGGGGTGAGCCGAGGACGTATTTCCGCGTGAGTGCGACGAACCCCTCGATGAAGTCGCCCCACACCCGCTTGTGGACATAGATGCGCTCGATGCCGCAGCAGCTCTGTCCGGAATTGAAGAAGGCCCCGTCGACCAGATTCTCGATGGCGTGCGCCAGGTCGGCGTCGGGCCGCACATAGGCCGGATCCTTGCCGCCGAGCTCCAGCCCCACATTGATGAAGCGGCCGGCTGCCGCCTGCTCCATCGCCCGGCCGCCCGGCACGGACCCCGTGAAACAGACCATGTTGGCGTGGCCACCGGAGATGATGTCGGCGGCCTGCTGGTGGTTGACCACGAGATGCTGGAACACTCCCTTGGGCAGCTTGGCCCGGTCGAAGGCCTGCTGGAACCGTTCCGCCACCAGCAGCGTCGAAGCCGCATGCTTCAGCACCACCGTATTGCCCGCCATCAGGGCGGGGATGATCGAGTTGACCGCCGTCAGATAGGGGTAGTTCCATGGGGCGATGGTGAACACCACACCGAGTGGCTCGCGCTTGATATAGCGCTGGAATCCATCCTTCGGGCCGGGATCGATGTTCGCCAGCGCCCGCTCGGCGATGCCGATCATGTACCGGGCACGTTCCTCGAAGCCGCGCAATTCGCCGGCGCCATAGCGTACCGGCCGGCCCATCTGCCAGGCCAGTTCCGGCACGATCTCGTCCTTCATGGCGAGCATCGCGTCGACGGCGGCCGAGCAGCAGGCGGCGCGCTCCGCGAGGGGGAGCCGCTTCCACTTGTCCTGGGCCGCGTGGGCCGCGGCGAAGGTGGCCGCGATCGCCTTCTTCGAGGCGACCGGCCGGCTGGCGTAGAGTCGGCCGTCAACCGGGGAGACGCACATGATCGATTCAGTCATGGTTGGTCCTAGTAGCGCTCGAATCCGCGCTTCAGTTCAAGATCGGTGATGCGGCGGTCGAATTCGAACTGCTCCCACTTGGCGGTGTGCACATAGTGATCGATGACGTCATCGCCCATCGCGGTCCGCAGCAGTTTGGAGCCGTCGAGCAGCGTCGTCGCCTCGCGCAGGGTCTTGGGAATCTCGCGGAGTTTCTTCGCGGGATCGTAGGCGTCGCCGGAAAAGGCGGGCTCGAGTTCCATTTTCTTCTCGATGCCGTCAAGGCCGGCGGCGAGCAGCGCGGCAAAGGCGAGGTAGGGATTCAGGTCGGCCCCGCCGACACGGCATTCCACCCGTATGCCCTTGCTGTCGGCGCCGCACAGACGGTAGCCCGCCGTGCGATTGTCGAAGCTCCAGATGGCGCGGGTCGGCGCAAAGGTGCCGGCCATGAATCGCTTGTAGGAGTTGATGTACGGCGCGAGGAAGTAGGTGATTTCACCGGCGTGATGGAGCTGGCCCGCGAGATACCACTTCATCGTCTCCGACATGCCATGTTCACCCCCCTTGGCGAAGAACATCGGCGACTTCCCGTCCGCCGACCAGAGCGACTGGTGGATGTGCGACGAACTGCCGGCCATGCCGTAGTCCCACTTGGCCATGAAGGTGATGGCCTTGCCGAGACCGTAGGCGATCTCCTTGCAGCCGTTCTTGATGATCGCATGCCGGTCCGCCATGTCCAGCGCGTCGGAATACTGGACGTTGATCTCCTCCTGCCCGGGGCCCCATTCACCCTTGGAGTTCTCCACCGGGATGCCGGCGCCGTGGAGCCCGTTCCGGATGGCCCGCATGACGCCTTCTTCCTTGGTCGTCTGCAGGATGTGGTAATCCTCGATGTAGTAGCCGCTGGTCTTGAGGTTGCGATACCCCTTCTGATTGGCGATCTCATAGCTGTCGTCAAACAGGAAGAACTCGAGCTCGGAGGCCATGTAGGCCTTGAGCTTCCTGGCCTCCAGCCGCTTGAGCTGTTTCTTCAGCATGGCGCGCGGCGAGTGCGGCACGTCCTCGTGGGTGTGATGGTCGAGCACGTCGCAGAGGACGAGCGCGGTGCCGGGCAGCCAGGGGATCCGCCGCATCGTCGCCATGTCGGGCTTGAGGACGAAGTCGCCGTATCCCTTTTCCCAGCCGGTCGCCTTGTAGCCGGGCACCGGCTCCATCTCGATGTCCACGCCCAGCAGGTAATTGCAGCCGTGCGTCTCCTCGTACGCACCGTCGGCGAAGAACTGTGCGTGGAACCGTTTGCCGATGAGCCGGCCCTGCAGGTCGACCATGGCGGCGACGACGGTGTCGATCGTCCCCGCCGCGATCTCCCGCTTCAGTTCATCCAGCGTCAACATTCCGATGGCCATCCTCGTCCCCTTGGCTACGTCGTGGCTGCGTGCATGAGCGGCGCCGCCAGCAGCTGCGCCCACTCGGCTTGTCCCGGTGCGGTGGAAATGAAATCGTTGCGGATCTCGATCATGGCATGTTGCAGGCTGCGGGGCGCCGCATGAAGATTGAGGGTGTGCAGCACGCCATCCTCCGGGCCATAGGGCTCGTTGGGGCGCGCATCCACATCGGGGAACCGGTCAATGAGCCGGGCCGAAAGCCGGGTGTCCCGGTCGTGCAGGATGCCGAGTTCCACGGTGCGCCGCTTCCCCTTGTAGACCGGCGTGAAGCTGTGGATCGATGCCACCAGCGATCCGGTGCCCTCCGCGGCCCTCCGATCGAGCAGATCGGCCACGGCAGCATGAAACGGCCGGTAGATTTCCGTGGTGCGCGCCAGCCGGTCCGCCGGCGAAAGGTTCCGGTTGCCGGGAATGGGGGTGGTCTCGCTGATCTCCGGCATGGCGTCAGCGGCATCGGGCGGGCGGTTGCAGTCATAGGCGAGCCGCGAATACCGTTGCAGCACGAGCGGCGCATCGATCAGCCGGGACAGCTGGCGGGCGACCTGTTCGGCCCCGATGTCCCAGGCGATATGGCGCTGCAATGCGGACTCCGGCAGTCCGAGGGTGCCGAGCGCTTTCGGCAGCAGGTTCGAGGCATGCTCGCAGATGAGCAGATACGGCGAACGCCCGCTGCCATTCACCAGCACAACCGGACTCGCTTCACCGGCGAGCAGGATCGTCTCGACCCGTTGGTTCAAACGAGGCACGAGGCCAAAATGATGGAAAGTGCCATAGCAGGCCTCAACTTATCGTTCACCTCGGGGAGGCGCTAGATGCAGGTGCATGGGTAGGATGACGGGCTTCCGCGCCGATGCCGTCGGCTGGGCCCGCGACCGCTGGTGGCATTGGCGGGTTCCGCTCCTCCTGTACCTCGCGTGGGATGGGCGGGCCCATCTCGTGGATGCCGATGCGCGTGGTCTGTTCGGCGGTGTCACCTTCGGCGTCCACGAGTTTGGCCACCTGCTCTTCGCCTTCTTCGGCGAATTCATGGCGGTGGCGGGTGGCAGCATCAATCAGCTCCTCATTCCCGTGGCCACGGCGCTGCTGTTCTATCACTATAGAGACTACTTCGGCATCGCCGTCGCGGGCGCCTGGCTCTCGTCCAGTCTGCTCGATCTCGCGGTCTACATCGGTGATGCCAGGAGCTTCGACCTGGATCTGGTGAGTTTTGGCGAAGATGCGGTGCACGACTGGGCGTTTCTGCTGGGGCGGATGCACCTGGTGCAATACGACCTGCAGATCGCGGCGGCCACCCGCGGGTTGGGTGTGCTGGTCCTGCTGGCCTCGCTGCTGTTCGCGGGCTGGCTCTGCCTCCAGATGGGGGGCAAGACGAACGATTCTGTCCCCCCTTGACGGAGGTGGTCCGGGGTGTAGAGGTAGGTGGGCCGTCAGCCGTCAGGGGTCGGCTGAACGCTGAACGCTGAACGCTGAATGCTGAACGCTGAATGCTCCTCCGGTTCACCTCAACTCCGTGTCCCTCATGGCTTCTCTGCTCCAGCTCTGGTTGCCGATCCTGCTCGCCGGGTTCGCCGTCTTCATTGCGAGCTCGATCATCCACATGGTCCTGCCGATCCACAAGGCGGACTACCTCGGCCTCAGCAACGAGGATGAGGTACGGGCCGCCATCCGGAAGGCGAGTCCCGCACCGGGGCAGTACATGATGCCGTGGGCCAAGGACATGTCGGCCATGAAGGACCCGGTCATGCAGGCGAAGTGGGTGGAAGGTCCGGTTGCCACGCTCACCGTCCGCCCCAGCGGGGCGATCAACATGGCGCCGTTTCTCTCGCAGTGGTTCGTCTACACCCTCGTCGTCAGCACGCTGGTGGCCTACCTCGCGAGCCATACCCTTCCCGTCGGGACGGCCTACCTCACGGTGTTCCGGGTGGTCGGGACCGCCGCATGGCTCGGGTATGCGGGTGGCACGCCGATCAATGCGATCTGGAAGGGCGTGCCGTGGCGGATCTCGTTCATGGAGGCGATCGACGGGCTGGTCTACGCCTGTCTGACCGCGGGGGTCTTCGGCTGGCTTTGGCCGCAGGGCTAGCCCGCCGTAGCGTACCCCACCTCCGGGTCAGGCGTCCTCAACCGGAGCGTGCGATGCCTTCAGGCCCTCGGGAAGTCCTGCTGAGGGACTCGATCTCCTGTCAACCGATAGTTATCATGGCTAGCATGGGCGGTCCGGAACTGGCCGCCATGCTCCTGGCCCGGCGACGAGGCATGCGAGTGCTGCTCGTTTCGGGTTGCGCCAGCGAAGTGCTCGACCTGCGCGGTGTGCTGGCCGCCGGCACCGAGTTTCTCCAGTAGCCGTTCGCCCCGTCGGTCCTGCTGGCGCGGGTGCGAGAATTGCTCACGGTCAAGTCACAACGCGTCTGAGTTGCAGGTCCGGCGCTTCCTTTTCCCCGCAGGAGTCAGGTATGCGTTTCCTACATTTACCGGTCGTTCGAGTGTCCGCGACTGTCGTGGTCGCCCTCGGCCTGCTGTCGTGCGCCACCAATCCCGTCACCGGCAAGAGTGAACTGGCCCTGGTCTCGGAATCCCAGGAAATTTCGATGGGCCGGGACTACGCCGTTCAGGTCAAGCAGGAAATGGGGGTCTACCCCGATTTCGCCGTGCAGACGTACGTGAGCCGGATCGGCCTGGCGATTGCCCGTACCACCGAGCGACCGTCGCTGCCCTGGGCCTTCACCGTCATGGATGATCCGCAGGTCAACGCCTTTGCGCTGCCGGGCGGCCCCATCTTCGTCACCCGTGGCCTCCTGACCCACATGACCTCCGAAGCGGAACTGGCGACGGTGATCGGGCACGAGATCGGACACGTCACGGCACGTCATTCGGTGCAGCAGATGACCCGGCAGCAGCTCACCCAGCTCAGCATGGTCGCCGGCGCGATCGCCTCCAGCAAGATCGCCGACAACCTCGGCCTCATCAGCCAGGTGCTCGGCGTCCTCTCGCTCAAGTACAGCCGGGATGATGAATCCCAGGCCGACGGGCTCGGCTTCCGCTATGCCCTCGACAACGGGTACGACGTGCGCAAGATGGTCGACATGTTCCAGGTGCTGCAGGGCATCTCGGCGAAGGCCGGCCAGCGGATTCCCGAATGGCAGTCGACTCACCCCGATCCCGGCAACCGGATCGAGGTGACGGAACGGCGCATCGCCCGGGTGACGGTCCCGCTCGACGACAAGATCGTCAATCGCGACGGCTTCCTCCGGATCATCGACGGCATGATCTACGGCGACAATCCCCGGAATGGCTTCTTCAAGGGCGCCCGTTTCTACCAGCCGGACCTTGCCTTCTCGCTCGACTTTCCCGCCGGGTGGCGGACACTCAATCAGGCGCAGTCGGTGATCGGCGGCAGCCCGCAGCAGGATGCGCAGGTCCAGCTGACGCTTGCCGGGCAGGAGGCGCCGGCCGAGCTGCTCAAGAAGTTCATGGCCCAGCAGGGACTCCAGCCCGGCCCATCGGGTCCAACGACGATCAACGGCAACCCGGCCGCGGCGGGATCATTCACCGCCCAGCAGGAGGATGGCTCGCAGCTCGCGGGCAGGGTGGCCTACCTTTCCTACGGCGGGATCACCTACCAGTTGATGGGGATCGGCACCGCCGCGGGCTGGTCCACCAATGACCGGCTGGTGCAGCAGTTCATCGGGAGTTTCCGCCGGGTCACGGATCCGGCGGTGCTCAACGTGAAGCCAAACAGGATCAGTGTCGCCCGGGTGGGGAGGGCCACAACGCTGGCCGCCTTCAATCAGCAGAACCCGTCGGTGATTTCAATCGAGGAACTGGCGCTGATCAACGGATTGGCGAATGGCAACTCGGCACTCGTGGCGGGGACGTCGGTGAAGCGGGTGGTGGGGATATAGCGAGGATGCGGTCGTAATCGAAATAAGGGCGGCAGGCGCTGGGCGATAGGCGGTGCATCGTGGGCGGTTGAGTTGGCTTGCGGTATGAGCTCTCACGTCGCATGCTCGCCTATCGCCTATCGCCTATCGCCTATCGCCTATCGCCTCGCGCCTACGAAACTTTCCGCGTCTTCCCCTTCATGAAATCCATCAGAATGAACTGACCCAGTGTCATCGTGCTGGTGAAGTAGGCCTTTCCACGGCACAGCTCCGAGACATGTTTGACGAATTCCACCAGTGACCGCTCCCGCGCCAGCATGAAGGTGTTGATCATGATCCCGGCGCGGCGGCAGTTGGCCACCTCTCGGTATGTGGCCTGCAGGATCTGCGGGTCGAGGCCCATTGAATTCACGTAGACCCGCCCGTCGGGCAGGGTCATCGCGGAGGGCTTCCCGTCGGTGATCATGATGATCTGGCGCATGTCCTTGTTCTGTGCCATCAGGATCCGTCGGGCGAGCTTCAGTCCCTGCGCGGTGTTGGTGTGATACGGCCCGACCTGGACTGTGGCCAGCTTGGCGAGGGGAATCTCTTCCGCGGAGTCGTGGAACAGGACGCAGCGAATGCCGTCACCGGGGAACTGGGTGCGGATCAGGTGGGTCAGGGCGAGTGCGACGCGCTTGGCGGGGGTGAAACGATCCTCGCCATAGAGAATCATCGAGTGGGAGCAGTCGAGCATCAGCACCGTCGATGCCGACGACCGGTACTCCGACTGATTCACCATCAGGTCGCCGTAGTCGAGGTCGATTGGTACACCGATTCCGCCCTGCCTGGCGATGGCGCGCGAGAGCGTGGCGGGGACGTCGAGGTTGAGCGTGTCGCCGAATTCGTACGGCTTGCTCGCCGCTTCGGTCTCGGGTCCGGTGGCAAGGTAGGGTGTGTCATGCGCGCCCGCGCTTGCCTTGCCGATGCTGCCGAGGAGCTGCTTGAGCAGCTTGTAGCCGAGGAAATCGGCGCCCTTCTCGGTGAGGCTGAACTGCACCTGCCGCGCGGCTGAGCGCGCTTCCCCTCCGGGACCGTAGAGGGCGCTGTAGCCGGCCGGCATCGTCGGAGCGTCGGTGGTGTTCAGGTAGCCCTCGTCCATCAGCCGCTGGATGATCTGGTCGAGGAGACTGGCCACCGCCTGCTCGGTTGCCGCGTCCTGCTCGGCGTCGCCACTCGATTCGCCGCGCAGGAACTGCATCATCTCCGGCGTGAGCTGGCCCGAATCCATCAGCGCCCGGAGGATCGCCTCGCGCAGCGCGTCCATCGAGCGGTCGCCGGGATCTTCTCCCCACGCTGGATCGCCGGAGAAGCCCGACTGCAGCAGGAAATCCCCCAGCTGGTCGAGCAGCGCCTGGAGATTCATCTCTTCGGCGAGACCGGGGACGTATTTGGAGTAGGTGGTGAATCGCATGAGGTGGCAGGTGGCAGGTGGCGGGGAGCAGGGAACTGAGACGAAGGTACGTCGCTCAGACGATGGCCGCATCCTTCTTTTTGGGACCCCCCGGAATCGCCTTGGTTCCGCCACAGAGCACCCCACTGCCACCTGCCCCCTGCTCCCTGTAACCTTTTCGAGTGCCCGCCCCCTTTCCCGCCCTGCGCCACCGCAATTTCCGGCTGTTCTTCGCCGGCCAGTTCATTTCACTGGCGGGCACGTGGATGCAGGTCGTGGCCCAGGGGTGGCTGGTCCTTGAGCTCACCAACTCCGCCTTCCTGGTCGGGCTCGTCACCGCGCTCGAGTCATTGCCGATCCTCTTCCTCACGCTGTACGGCGGGGTGCTGGCCGACCGGGTGGACAAGCGCCGCGCCATCCTCTGGCTGCAGGGCGGGATGCTGCTGGAGTCCCTGGTGCTCACGCTCCTGACGGCGACGGGACACATCACCGTCCCCGCGCTCATGGTCCTGTCGACCGCGCTCGGCGCGCTCACCGCCTTCGAGGTGCCGATCCGGCAGGCGTTCATGATGGAGATGGTGGGCCGCGAGGACCTGATGAACGCGATCGCGCTCAATTCCTCGATCTTCAACCTGACGCGGATCATCGGCCCGGCGGTCGCGGGTGGTCTGATCGCCGTGCTGGGCATGACCGCCTGTTTCGCGATCAACACCGTGAGTTTCCTCGCCGTGATTGTCGCCTTTCTGCGGATGCGTCCCCCCTTCCCCGGCGCTCGCGCCGGCCCCCGAAGCGATGAACCGACCTTTGCCGACGGGGTCGCCTTTGCGCTCGGCCGGGCCGAACCGCGCGCGCTGCTCGCCCTTGCGGCGACCCTCAGCGTCTTCGGCACGTCGGCCTGCCTGGCCATGCTGCCGGTGTTCGCCCGGGAGGTGCTGGCGCTCGGTGCTGGCGGCTACGGGATGCTGATGGCGGCGATTGGAGTCGGCGCGGCGGCGGGCGCACTCACCATGGCAGTGATCGGCCAGCGGTTCAACCGCCGGCTGCTGATCCGCTGGGCCACGCTGCTGTTCGCCTCGAGCCTCGCGATCTCGGGACTTCACGCCTCGTTCGCGCTGGCACTGACCGGCCTGGCCCTCGCCGGATTCGGCAGCGTACTCGCCGCGATCAGTATCAACACCCTGCTGCAGACCGAGGCCCCCGATCACCTGCGTGGCCGGGTCATGGGGTTCTATTCATTTGTCGTTCTGGGCCTGGCACCGTTTGGCGCGCTGGAGGCCGGCTGGGTCTCGGAACACCTCGGCGTGCCGATGTCCTTCGCGCTCGGAGCCGTGGTCTGTGGCGTGTCGGTGCTCTTCCTGGCCCCGGGGAGCCCGCGCTCGGCGGTTGGCGGTAAGTCGCCGCGGGAAGTAAGCTGATACCTGCTGACGTCTGACGGCTGACGGCTGACGGCTGATGCTGAGGGCTCGTTTCTCCTTCCCCACCTTCCCCACGCCCATGCTCATCACCATCTCACGTCAATTCGGGGCCGGCGGATCCGAGGTCGCTCGCCTGGTCGCGGACGGGCTCGGCTGGAGCGTGGTCGACAACGAAATCATCGACCGGGTGGCCCGGCTGGCGGGTCTCACCCCCGATGTCGTGGCGCAGCAGGATGAGCGGGTCCCCGGCTTCGTCGAGCGCCTCGCGCGGGCCCTCACGGCCTCGTCGCAGGAGTACGCAGTGCCGGAGCTTGGCGTCGCGCTGCGTCCGGAAGAGCCCAGCCTCGTGCGGCTGACGGAACTGGTGGTGAAGCAGGTCGCGGCGGAGGGGAAGGTGGTGCTGGTGGGGCGGGCGGCGCCGGCGGTGCTCGGCCAGAGCGAGGACACGCTGGATGTGAAGCTGGTGGCGCCCCGTCCCTTCCGGATCCAGCTGGTCATGATCGCCGAAGATCTCGAGGTACCGGCCGCCGAAGCGCTCATGGATCGCACCGACAGCGAGCGGGCCCGCTATCATCGAGAGCACTACGGCCGGGACTGGGATGACCCGGCGCATTTCCACCTGATCGTCAATACCGGATTGCTCGGGCTGGAGGGAGCGGCCGCGGTGATCCTGGCGCAGGCGCGGCGCATGGGGTGGTAACAGCAGGTGGAGGGCGATGGCCCGTTGGTCCCTGCCACCTGCTCCCTACATTCCACTCACCCCATCCCGCCCTTCCCATGTCCATGCTCCCGCCGCTCCGGCCGAGCCCGGCTGTAGCCCAGCTCCTCGCTGCGCGAGATGCGCTTCTGCGCGGCAAGGCCCTCGAGGATGAGCTCGCAGGCACTGACCAGCATCGGTCCATCCTCCCGGGTGGACAGCCCACCGGCAACTGCGGCGTTGAGCAGCCCCGGGACCACGCCGAAACCCTTGAGGCACAGTTCGGTCTTTTCGTCACCCTTCACCTTGAGCGCCCCGCCGCCGTCGAACCAGGTGACGATGGTGTCGAGTCCGATCTCCCCCATGCGCTCATCCAGCGTCCGCCCCGCCGCGCGACGCACCAGCTCCCGGGCAATCGTCTCCGGCCCCTGGATCTCGCCCTCGTACTCCAGCTCGATCTTGCCGGTGATGGATGGCAGTGACGCGTACACATCGCTCACCCTCGCCACGACACTCGCCTCGCCGGTGAGCAGGGCCCGTCGTTCGGCGCTGCTCACGGCATGTTCCAGCACGCTGATCGGCAGGCGCTGGCTCACGCCGGAGCGGCGGTCGATCCGCTTGTCCTCCCGCGCTTCGAAGGCGATCCGCTCGATCAGCTCCTGCAGGAACTCCGGCACCCGCACCGGCCGCCCGCCCCGCAAGGTCCACGCCTCCTGCGACGTGATCGCCATGCCGAGCTCGACGGTGCGCGGGTAGTGGGTCAGCACCTCCGAACCGATCCGGTCCTTGAGCGGCGTGATGATCTTGCCGCGCGCGGTGTAGTCCTCGGGGTTGGCGGTGAAGGCCATCAGGAGGTCGAGCGGCAGCCGCACCGGATAGCCTTTGATCTGGACGTCGCCCTCCTGCATGATGTTGAAGAGCCCCACCTGCACCTTGCCTGAGAGGTCCGGCAGTTCGTTGATGGCAAAGATGCCGCGGTTGGCCCGCGGCATGAGGCCGAAGTGCATGGTGAGCTCATCCGACAGCAGGTGCCCGCCTTTGGCCGCCTTGATCGGATCGACATCGCCGATCAGGTCCGCCACCGTGACATCCGGTGTGGCCAGCTTCTCGACGTAGCGCTGTTCCCGCGGCAACCAGGCGATCGGTGTGGCATCGCCGCATTCGGCCAGTCGCTCCCGGCCGAACTTGGAGATCGGCTGGAAGGGATCGTCGTTCACCTCGCTCCCCGCGACAATCGGAATGACCTCATCAAGAAAACGGGTGAGCTGGCGCAGGATCCGGCTCTTGGCCTGACCCCGCAGTCCCAGGAGGATGAAGTGATGTCGCGCCAGCAGGGCGTGAGTCAGTTGCGGAACGATCGTGTCGTCATAGCCCACGATGCCGGGGAAGAGCGGCTCGCCGCGTTCGAGCGCCACGAGCAGGTTGCTGCGAAGCTCTTCGCGGACGATCCGGCCACGCAACGGCCTTTCGGCCCATGGGGAGCGCTTGAGATCGCCAAGATTCTGGGGCAGACGAGTCATGAGGAGGATGTATCCGGAACGGGAAACCTTAAACAAGGAACGGGAGGAGCGCTGGCCGAAAGCTGCCAAGCTCCTTCCGTCGCGGCAACAGTCTGGAGTCAAACCCCGTCGGGGTGGTGACGTTCCGCGTGAGGGATCAGCCTCCAGCCGTCAGCCATCAGCCATCAGCGGCACCGCCTGCCGCCTGGCGCCTCCTCCCTCTTCACTCCACCCTCAAAACCCCCAGTAGCAGACCACCGTCTGATTCCCGCTCGCATCGGTGGCATAGGGCGAGAAGCCGCGCGCGCGGCTGGCGGTGTAGGCCGCAATCGCCGCGCTGCGGCTGCCGCAGGAGCCCACATAGTCCTCCGTGCCAATGAAGAACGGCCGCCCGCCCGGCAGCAGCCCGTTCCCGCCCCACGCGATCAGCTCTGCCTCCGACTGGCGGTCGTACTGCGGCGCATACACCTCCTCATGCGAGATGCCATCGAGCAGGGCGGTGAAGGCCTGCCCTCCGGTCATGCCGAGCCGGGTGATGTCACTGGTGGCGTTCTGCATCACGAAGAGATGGTTCGGGAACTTCGCCCGCAGCCGCCGGATCAGATCGAGCCCGCCCTGTCGGCAGGCAGCGGAGCAGGGGCCGTTGCTGCTCGACGGTCCATGCTCCACGATCTCGAAGTTGTCGAAGAAGAAGCCATCCACGCCGCGCGAAACGAGGCGTGGTGCGACATGGTCGAGCAGCAGCCGCTGGTAGCTGGTGTCGCCCACATCCATCCAGTCTTCGTCGGGGTACCCGGCATAGCTGCCGCGCCGGGCCGCGCGGTTGGCCTGGCACGAGACGAAGCCCGCCGGCACCGTCGCCCAATAGCTCCGGTCGTGCTCGCAGCTGCCGAGATTGAAGTAGCTGATGACCCGGTTCCGGCCCCCCGCCTTGAGCTGGCTGATCTCCGCCGTGCTGAAGTTCCCGGCATCGGGGTCGGCGTCGATGTTGCTGATCCGGAAGGTGGCTGCGACGGTGTCGAGGTTCCCCATCTGGGAGGCTGTGCCATAGAACGAAACCCAGGGGGTCACGGCGGGGAAACCGCGCCCCGGGCTGGCCGCAGGGACAGTGTCGAGCGGACCGGGGGGGCCGGGGTCCGCGGGGCCGTCCCCCGCGCCGCAGGCGACCACGCCTAACACCACGGTCAGGATCCACATCCCGGAGCTTGACATGGGAGCCTCTGGTCTTAACTTGCCCGCGGTTTTCGGGGCGTCGGCGAACGCCCGGCCATCCACGCGCAGTTTCAACCACGTTTTGTGAGGATTAACCAGATGAAGAAGGTGCTTGTAGTGGCGGGGCTCCTGGCCCTGGCCGCCTGTGGCAAGAAGGAAGCGGCCGTGCCGGCCGCGGATTCGACCGCCGCTGCCCCGGCCATGATGGACTCGATGTCCGCCATGCCCCACGATTCCATGATGCCGCGGGACACCTCGAAGGCGATGTAATCAGGCTCACGCCGATGCCGGATCATGCGGGGCTGCCGAATCAGGCAGCCCCGTGTTGCACCCGGAACCGGCGCGTCCCAGCAACCAGGCGCGCGCGATGCCCCACGCTGGGCGGCCACCACAGGACTGTCCGGGCCTGGGGCGGAGGAGCAGGGAAACCGGTGATCAGGATCAGTCGCTGAGCGAGGGAGCGAAGGGCAGGGCGACAACTCGGGCGGGCGCGCCCGCCGCCATGACGCTGCTGTCGAGCGCGATCTCCCGACGGACCAGCCCGAGGCCGACCACCCGCTCGCCGAGCCGCAGCAGGGATGTCACCGCGCCCGCATCGCGCCCCTCCGCCCCGACAATCCCCCGCTCATCAATGGCGGGTGTGCCCTCCCAGATCAGCCCGCGCAGCTCCCGGTTGGGGTGCCCCCGGAAATGCAGCCGCGCGACGGTCTCCTGCCCGGTGTAGCAGCCCTTCGTGTACGACACGCCGACGTTCTCGTCGAAGCGGACCTCCTGGGGGAGCGTCTTCTCCAGGATTTCGGCGCCGAGGCCGGGCCAGCCGGCGAGAATCCTGAACGCGACGGCGTCCTCGGCCGTGCCGGAGACGAGCCCCGCCGCGGTCAGCGAGGCGTGGAGCGAGCCCACCGCGGCCTTCGGGCCGATGATCACCGATTGGAACGGGGCCGCCGGTGCCGGGCGCCCCACGACCAGTTCAGCCTCCCCGGCATTGTGTGTACAGCACCCGCCGCCCGCTGTCGCCGGCAGGGCGTGTCCCAGTGCCTCCATCCGCCCGGCGACCGGCTCACCGTGGAGCCAGAGTGATTCCCACTCCGCGCTCCGGTCGGTGACCTTGGCGAGCCGCGGCGGCATCGTACGATGGAAAATCGTCGCGACCCCGTCGTGCCCCGCCGGCTCCGTGATGAACAGCAGTCGCTCGGCGGAAATCCGGAACGTCCACCCGTCCGCGACGATCATTCCCTTGGGCGTGAGCAGGGCGCCATACACCAGGACGCTATCGCCCGGCTTGACCAGGTCGTTGGTGAGCAGGCCCTGCAGGCAGGTGAGTGCGCCGGGCCCGCGTACGTCGAAGATCGCGGCGGGACTGAGCCGCTGCATGCCGGCTGTACGCAGTTCCCGGAGCCGCTGTGGCGAGATCGTGGGAATGGTCATTGCGCTGCGGCCCAGGGCAGGTCGCGCGGATGATGGCCTTGCAGGTCCTCCCAGACCAGGTCCGCGCCCACCAGCTCGGCAGCCGGGTGGGAAGTCGCGACCATGGCGCAGCGCAACCCGGCGCCGCGCGCCGCGGTCAGTCCCGGGAGGGAATCCTCGATCACGACCACCTGCTCCTTCGCCAGCCCGAACCAGGCGAGCCCCCGGAGGTAACCCGAGGGATCGGGTTTGCAGGCCGCGACATCTTCAGCGGCCACAACCGTCTCGAACAGCGGGAGCAGCCCAGCGGTACCGAGGACCAGCTCGATCTCGCGCCGCAGGGCGCCCGAGACGACGGCGAGCCGGATGCCATCGGCGGCGGCGGCGCGGATGAAGTCGGCGGCGCCCCCAACCAGGACCATCGACGCGCGGATCGCCCGCTCGTAGCGCGCCGCCTTCCGCTCGATCGCTTCGGCGACCCGCTGGTCGTCGTCCGGCAGTCTCATGCGCCGGAAGGTGAACCGGAAGCACTCGCGATCATCGAAGCCGAGGTAGTCGCGGAAGTAGCCCGCTTCATCGAGGGTGTAGTGGTAGCTGGCGAGTGTCTCGATGACGGCGGCGCAATGCTGCGGCTCGTCGTTGATGATGACGCCGTTGAAGTCGAACAGGATGGCACGAGGCATGGCGGGAAGATAGCGGGGGCGCGCGACGGGGAACGGGCTGGAGGTGGCGCCTGTCATCCCGAGCGAAGCGAGGGATCCCTGCGCCCCGAAGCCGTACTCTGACCGCGGCCCCGGCCTGAAGGGATCCCTCGTCGCTCCGCTCCTCGGGATGACAATCTGCCCCCTGCCACCTGCGCCCTACTCCCTACTCTCTCCATAGGACCAATCCAGCAACTCCACCGGATGCACCACCTGGATCGGGAGCCCTGCCGCGCGCAGGCCGGCGCCGATCTGCATCAGGCACCCCGGATTGCCGGTGGCGACGAAGGCCGGGCGCGGTGCGGCCGCCGCAAGGCTCGTGATCTTGGCCTCCAGCACGGTCCGCGACATCGCCGGTTCCAGCAGCGAGTAGATCCCGGCGCTGCCGCAGCACTGCTCGCTGCCGGGCAGCAGCTGCAGCCGGAGGCCGGGGATGGCATGCAGCACCGCAAGCGGCGCCGACTGGACCCGTTGGGCATGCTGCAGGTGACAGGGCGCATCGTAGGCGACGTCGAGATCGAGCGGGGCGCCCGGCACGGGGCCGCGGTCCGCCAGCAGCTCGGTGACATCCCGGACCCGGGCGCCAAGATCGGCGGCATCGGGCGTGCCCAGCAGGTGGGCGTACTCCTTGAGCAGTGCGCCGCAGCCGGCGCTGTTGACCGCGATCAGGTCCGCGGTGCCGCGGAAGGCCGCGACGTTGGTGCGGGCGAGCGCTGAGGCGCCGGCCCGGTCACCAGCATGGTCGTGCAGCGCACCGCAGCAGACCTGGCCCGGCACCTCGACGACCCGATAGCCGTTGCGTGCGAGCGTCCGCCGGGTCGCGTCGTGCACATGACCGAACAGCGCATCCATCACACAGCCGCGGAACAATGCGACGGTGGTCGCCGTCTGCCCGGCGCGTCCCGTCTCACCCCGCGGGGCGGTCACAGCCATTCGCCGCGGTGCGGTCGCCGCCACCATCCCCAGCGAGAAACCCAGCGAGCCTCGGCCAGCGAGAACCCTGGCGAGACCGAGCGCTCGCATCCACCGCGCCAGGCCAAAGACCGGCCGCCAGAGCCAGCGGCGGCTGAACAGGCCGAGGACGACGCGGGCCAGCGGCCGCAGACCGCGTCGCTGGACCAGGAGTTCCCGTGCGGCCTCGAGGCCCCGGCCGTAGCCGACCCCCGCCGGACAGACCGGCTCGCAACCCCGGCAGCCGAGACAGGAGTCGAGGTGCTGCCGCAGCGCGGCGTCGTCGGGTGCCACATCGCCGCGTTCAAGTGCGCGCATCAGCACGATGCGCCCGCGCGGGCTGTCGGCCTCGTCGCCGGTGGCGAGATAGGTGGGACAGGCGGGCAGGCAGAAGCCGCAATGCACGCAGGGGTCGAGGGCGCTGAAGGGGGAACTGCTACTCACCCAGGCCCTCGAGTGCGACGGCGATGGACTGCCGGGGATCGAAGGTGTCGCGCAGCCGGCCGACCAGCGGGCCGACCCCTTCGCGATACGCGCCGAAGTGGCCGATACTGCGGCGAACCGGCCACGGAGCCCGCTCCAGTGTGAGCGGGACCTCCCGCGTGGCCAGCAGCAGGCGCAGCGCACGCAGCCGGGGCGCGTCGACTTCTCCCGCCCAGCGGACCGCACCGCTGGTGATCCCGGCGGCGAGCAGCCCTTCGCCGAGGTGCGCCAGCAGGATGTCGAGCAATGGCTCGAGTCCGTCGGCGGGTGTGCCGAGACGGATGACGATGCCGCCGCCGAGCGGCGCGCGCGCGACCAGATTCCACAGCGTCGCCGCCCGTTCCGCCGTAGCGGCTTCCCACCGAATGCCGGTCTCCGCTCCGAGTCGGGTTGTTTCCGCCGCCACGCCCTCTGCGGTTCCCGACAGGCGCACCGCGAGGGTCCAGTCCGGCGTCGCGGCGAGCGTGGGCGACAGCAGCTCGAGCGCGATCGTGCTGACCGCGGATGCCATCGCCCGCCGTCCGGCATCGAGCAGGTCGAGGCGTGCCCCCTGGGCGAGGAGGGTGAGGTCCACCGCGGGCTGTGCCCGCAGCCGCAGATGCAGGTCGGTGATCACGCCGAATGCACCAAAGCCGCCGGCATGCAGCTTGGTGAGGTCATAGCCGGCGACATTCTTCACCACCCGCCCGCCCGCCGCGACGAGCCGCCCGTCGCCGGTGACGACGGTGCAGCCCAGTATCTGGTCTCGCACCGGACCGAAGCCATGCCGGAGCGGGCCCGCCGTACCCGTCGCCACGACCGACCCGATGGTCCGGTCCGGTCGCCCCGGCGGATCGACCGCGAGCCAGAGCCGGTGGGGCAGCAATGCCGCGCGCAGCGCCTCCATGGTGACCCCGGCCTGCACCGTGGCGACAAGATCGGCGGGACTGAGGCTGATGATCCGGGTGAGCCCGCGGGTCGAGAGCGCCAGATCGGCTGGGGCATCGGCAGGCAGCCAGGTCCCGTTGCCCTCGATCCGGATCTTCCATCCTTCATCCAGCGCCGCCTGACACACCAGGACCAGCGCATCATCGCTTTCGGGCACGGCGCGCGGCAGGCCGCGTGGATCCCGTTCGACCCCTTCGGGTCCCAGCAGGCGCGTGAGTCGTTCCGCGACGGTGTTGCTCACAGGGCGTTGCTCCGGTGCCATTCGCGGCAGGTATGGATGGGAAACACCTTTCCCGGATTGGCGCGGGCGTCCGGGTCGAACACCCGGCGCACCTCGCACATGAGGTCGAGCGTCGCGGGGGAGAACGCCTGGGGCATGTACTCCCTCTTGTCCGACCCGACGCCATGCTCCCCGGTCATGCTGCCCCCTGCCGCGAGGCACGCTTCCATGATCTCCCGGCTCGCCTGGGCGACCCGCTCACTCTGCCCCGGGCCGCGCCGGTCGAAGGAGATGCACGGGTGCAGGTTGCCATCGCCGGCGTGGAAGACGTTGCTGATGGCAAGCTGGTACCGGTCGCGGATCGTCGCGACCTGATCGAGGATCGCTGGAAGCGCGGAGCGGGGAACGACCGCGTCCTGCACCGCCAGATCCGGGGCGATTCGTCCGAGCGCGCCGAAGGCCTTCTTTCGTCCCTGCCAGAGGCGGGCCCGCGCCGCGGGATCGGTCGCGCTCGCGACGCTGCGGGCCCCGTTGGCCGCGAGCAGCGCTTCGACGACCACCGCATCGGCTGCGACCGCCTCCGGCGAGCCGTCGAGCTCCGCCAGCAGGACCGCGGCGGCGTCGGTCCGTGCGCCGGTCGCGTAGATCGAGGCTTCGACCGCGCGGATGCAGGACTGGTCCATCATCTCCAGCGCTGCCGGCACGACCCCCGAGGCGAGAATCGCCGTGACCGCCTCGCTCGCGGACCGCAGCTCCATGAAGTCGGAAAAGATCGTCCGGATCATCCGCGGCACCGGTTCGAGCCGGACCGTGATCTCCACGGCCACGCCGAACATCCCCTCGCTGCCCACGAAGAGCCCGACCAGGTCCGGTCCCCATGGCTCTCCGTGCGGCGAGCCGAGTCGTGCCAGCTGACCATCGGGCAGGATGACATCCAGCGCGGTGACGTGGTTGGTGGTCACCCCATACTTGAGGCAGTGCGGCCCACCGGCGTTCTCCGCCACGTTGCCACCAATCGTGCACGCGCTCTGGCTGGACGGGTCCGGCACGTACTGCAGCCCGGACGGTGCGGCCGCCTCTGACAGCCGGGTGTTGATGACGCCAGGCTCCACGACCGCGCGCCGCTGCCCGGGATGAATGGCGAGAATACGATGCAGCCTGGTCAGGGTGATCAGCACCGCGTCCATCCCCGCGAGTGCGCCGCCCGACAGGCCCGTGCCCGCGCCCCGCGCCACGAAGGGCAGGCCCAGCAGATGGAGCAGGCGGAGGACCGCGGCCACTTCCTCCCGGGTGCCCGGCAGGACGACGAGGCCGGGCAGGGATTCGTGCGTGGGCAGGCCGTCCGCCGCGTAGGTGGCGCGCTCGGCGGCGCGGTGCCGCACCCACCGTGGACCGACGATGCGGCCCAGCGCCTCGACCAGCGCGGGGGTCATGTCTCCGTCACGATGTCGTGGCCATGATGCCCCTTCCCATTGGTGCGCGAGCGCACCTCGACCTCGGCTCGGGACTGGACCTGCTGCACCAGGGCGGGCAGGACGCGGAGCAGCGTGCGGGTGCGTTCGCGGGTGGAGCGATCAGCCAGCAACCGTTCGCGCGTCTCGAGATCGCTCCCCACCAGCGCGCTCACCTGGAAGGAAAACGCCTCCGCGTCATCGGCCCAGGCCTCCAGGTCGGTGTTGGCATCGGCGAGAATCCGCAGTCCCGTGCGCGCCGCCTCAGCCAGGACGCGGAGTTCGCGCCGCTCGTCGGGGAGCGGCGCCGTGCCCGGCTGATCGTCGAACCCATCCACCGCCCCGACGAGGTACGGCTTCCCCTCGTCGAGCAGGGCCCGCAGCGCGAACCGCCGCTCGCCGACCACGACGATCGCAGACCGGCCATCGGGCAACTGCTGGCTGGCCTGAATCAGGGCGCTGCAGCCGAGCGCCCCGGGGCCCGGGTCGGGATCGGCGGTGATGCCAAACCGCTTGTCGCCTCCCAGGCAGTCGGCCAGCAGCTGCCGATACCGCGGCTCGAAGATGTGGAGGGGAAGCGGCTCGCCGGGGAAGAGGACGAGTTTGAGGGGAAAGAGCGGGAGACGGGAGGGCATGGAAACAAAGGTATCAGGTCGCAGGTGGCAGGTGGCAGGTAGCGGGAATTGACAGACGTTCCGAAACACCGAGGGCCCCCGACTACCGTATCGGGGGCCCGTTGAGATGGGCGGGCACACGGTGGCTCCTGCCACCTGCCCGCTGCGACCTGCGGCCGCTTACGCCGCCACCCAGAACCCCTTCAGCCCCTTCACATCCGGCGATTCGCGCAGCTTTTCGAAGGCCCGCTCCCGGATCTGGCGGATGCGCTCGCGGGTAACGCCGAGCAGCTCGCCGATCTTTTCGAGTGTCAGCGCCTCGCTGCCCTCCTCGAGGCCGTAATAGAGGTACAGGATCTTCCGCTCACGGGGGGTCAGATACCGGGTGAAGATCCGGTCGATGAATTCGCGCATCAGCCGAGCGTCGGTGCCTTCCTCAATCTCCGCGCCCTGGGCGCCGGCGAAGCGCTCACCCACGGTGCCGCTGCTCTTTTCGCTCCGTTCCACCGGCGCATCCAGCGACAGCTCCGCCGAGGTCATGCGCCGGGCGGAGCGGATGTTGTCGACCGAATCATTCAGAGCGAGCGCGATCTCTTCGTCGGTCGGCTCGCGGCCGAGTTCCTGGGACAGGAAGCTCTCCGCGCGCGACATGCGGATGAGGGCGGAGTTCTGATTGAGTGGGATGCGCACGCTGCGGGTCTGCTCGGCAAGCGCCTTGAGCACGGCCTGGCGAACCCACCAGACGGCGTAGGAGATGAACTTGACCCCATGCTCCGGGTCGAACTTCCGCACCGCCTTGAGCAGGCCCTCGTTGCCGATGGCGACAAGCTCCGAGAGGTCCAGTCCATGACCCTGGTACTTCTTCACGTAGGATATGACGAAGCGGAGGTTGGCCGTGACCAGGCGTTCCGCCGCTTTTTCATCCCCCCCCTGGGCCAGCCGGGCCAGCCGCTTCTCCTCGGCCGGATCGGTGATCATGGGGAGCTTCTGGATGTCCTGAAGGTACTGGTCGAATGCCCCAGTCGCGGTCGGACGGAAGAACGCCTTGGGACGGCTCTTCTTAAGCGAAGGCATGACTGCTCCGCACGGGTGGCCCAACGGGTTGTCTGCTGAGGTGCGGTCGTGACAGTGACCGCGGAGAGGTGTGCGAATATAGGAGGTGACAAAAATTCGGTCAAGCAGTTTCTATTTTCCACATCACAAATCGTTCATTCACATTCAGTTGCAGCGTTTGTCCACGGCGGGAGCCACTCCAGTTGGAAAACGTGGTCAGTGTAGTGACCGTAAACCATTGTACTGAAACAATTTATCTGGTGTTGAAATGTCGATTTCCTGCGGAAAACCGGTGGGGATATGTGGCTTCAGGCCAATCCGGCGAGGGCGGCACGGAGCAGTTCCGTCGGCACGGGGACAGTCCAGTGGCCATCGCCTTCATGCATCGTCCCCAGTCCGCCTGGTAGCGACAGTCGGACCTGACCATCGCGATTCTTCTTGTCATGCGTCATCGCTTCCAGAGCGGTCGATACCTGCACCCGATCGCCGCTCCGGGTCGGAAGGCCCAGCGTGCGGAGCAGACTGCTCACCCGCTCGGCGAGGTCGCCGGGTGCCAGCCCGAGTTGTCCGGCGATGCGGCACTCCGCGATCAGCCCGAGGCCGACGGCTTCGCCGTGCGGCAGGCGATAGCGGGACTCCTGCTCGAGCCCGTGGGCGATCGTATGACCGGCGTTCAGGATGGCCCGGCGTCCTGTTTCGCGCTCATCCGCGCTGACGACCGCTGCCTTGATGATCACGCTCTGGTGCACCAGGTGAGTGAGCGCCTCGAGATCACGGGCCAGGAGCCGGCGGGCGTTGGTCTCCATCCATCCGAAGTACGCCGCATCGGCGATCAGGCCGTGCTTGACCGCCTCGGCCAATCCCGCACGGAAAACCCGATCGGGCAGGCTGAGCAGGGTCAGTGGGTCGGCGACGACGATCGCCGGGGGATGAAAGGCGCCGATCAGGTTCTTGCCGGCGGGTGTATCGACTCCGACCTTGCCACCCACCGAGGCGTCAAGCATGGCCAGCAATGTGGTGGGAACCTGCGCATACGGCACTCCGCGCAGGTAGGTCGCCGCGACGAACCCAGCCAGATCCCCGACGACGCCACCCCCGAGGGCGACCACTCCTGCGTGACGGCCGATGCCGGCGGTGAGCATCTGATCCGACAGCTGCAGCCACGTTTCCCGCGTCTTGCTCGCTTCGCCGGCGGGGAAGGTCAGCCGGGTCTCGCACTTGAGCCGGATGCCGGCATCGCTGGCCCGCGCGCCGAGGGCGCGGGCGTCAGTCGTCGCCCGGGTCCACTCGTCGTAGTACCGCCCCACGATGTCGTCGGTAATGAGCACCAGCGGACGCGCACCCATTGCCGTGGCCAGCATTTCGGGCAGCGCCAGCAGAGCGCCGGGCTCGATATGCACGTCGTAGGCACCGAGGGCGTGGCGGACGGGAATGGTGGGCATCAAGGTGGCAGGTGGCAGGTGGCAGGAGGGCTGGCGACGAGCCGGCTGCGTGCTGTTGAACACCGAACGCTGGATGTCGATCGCTAACGGCTAACGGCTGACGGCTGACGGCTCACCCCCTACCACGTCACATCCCCCGCCCCATCGCGATGATTGGCCAGCCGGGCCAGGGCGAAGAGCAGGTCGGAGAGACGATTCAGGTAGACCAGGAACAGCTCCGGGACGGCGGCCTCGTGTGACAGGCGCACGACGCTCCGCTCGGCCCGGCGGCAGACGGTGCGGGCGAGGTGCAGCGCCGCCGCCTTGGGCGTCCCCGCCGGCAGCACGAAGGCGGTGAGCGGCGGGAGTTCGCGATCCGCTTCGTCGATGGTGCGCTCGAACTCCGCGACCCGGGTCTCGGTGAGCGCGGCCTTCTCCAGCGCCTGGCGAACCCGCTCCGGATCCGGCGTGGCGAGATGGCCGCCGAGGGCGAAGAGGTCACGCTGGATCCCCTCGAACAGCGGGTCCATGAAATGCACCGGCTGGGTCGCGCGGACGACGCCCAGGGCGGAGTTGAGCTCGTCGACATCGCCGTAGGCCTGGACCCGGGAATGGTCCTTTGCCACCCGCCCGCCGCCGAACAGGCCGGTCTCACCGGCATCACCGGTCTTGGTATAGATCTTCATTGCCGGGAAGATAGGCGGGGAGCTCTCGGCTGGCAGCCGTCAGCCTTCAGGAACAGGCTGCCAGCTGACGGCTGATGGCTGGTGGCTGGTGGCTCTCATCCACGCCGCCTGACTTCATAGAGAAGCACGTCATCGATCTCCTCCTCCCACACGGTCCCCGCGATCCGCATCCCCACCTTCTCCGCGACGCGGCGGGCACCGGTGTTGTCGGGCGGGATGCTGGCGCAGACGCGGCGGACGCCCTGCTGGCGCAGGGCCCATTCGACCAGTGCCTCGGTCGCTTCGGTCGCGAAGCCATGTCTGGCGGCGCCGGGGTAGGTGGCATACCCGATCATCACGGCGCCGTCCGCATCGGGCGGCCCGCCGAAGCCGAGGGCGCCCGTGACCGCTCGGGTGGCGCGGTCCACAGCGAGCCAGGTCCACCAGCCGAGGGTGTCGGGCGCGGCGCGCAGCTGGTCGCGCACCCGCGGAAGCAGCGCTTCCATGAGGGGTGGTGGCTGCAGCGGAACAGGGAAAGTCACTCCGGTCAGCCGGTGGAGGCGCTCGGTGTCGCCTGTGAGTAGCGCGTCGATCGCATCGGCGGTGAAGGGCAGCAGCTCGAGGCGGCCGGTGGTCAGCACGGGCCCTCCACGAGCGCGGCCGCGACGACGGTGTTCCCTCGCGGCTCGAGGATGACCCACAGCACGCTGTCGTCTTCCACGTTCACCTGTTCCATCCAGAGGTAGTCCCGCCCGAAGGCAAAGCCGCTGACCGGTTCAAGCCGGCGCCAGAAGAGCGGCAGGGTGCGCTGGCTTCGCGTCCCGACCAGTCGTCCGCGGCGCCGGTCCAGCAGGGTGGGGCGGAACACCACCTGGCGCCAGACCCCGGTCGCATCCCACACCATGACGATCGCGGCGACGGCATCGGCACCGCTGGCGGTCCGGCGCCGCTCCCGCAGCGAGACCGCGTACCGGATGCGCCCGTCATCGAGCCGGAACGGCAGCACGTCGGCGGCGTCGTCGTCGTTGAGCCCATTGAGTTCGAGCCGGTGACCGGTCGGGGTGGCCAGCGGGAGGTCCCGTGCGGAGAGCCGGGGCGCCAGCAGCGAGTCCATGGCGCGACTGGTCCAGCTGAGCAGGCTGTCGGTGAGGTCTGGCGCAGGTGGCGGCAGTGCGTCGCGGAAGCGGCGGTCGGTGAAGAGATCGTCGCCTGGCCCGCGAAATGACCCGACGACCGGCCCACGGAGGGAGGGTCCCGTGCCGCGGGCCTGATCGACGATGAACTCCGCCTGGGCGCCGCGCCAGCCGCAACTGGCGCCTTGCAGGACGATGCGCTCGAGCCGCACCGGCGTGTGGCCATCGGGGGAGCCCACGATCAGCGTCTGCTGGAGAATGGTCGAATCGATCTTCGGGTCCAGCGTGATGGTGACCCGGCGGTCCGCCAGCCAGGCCCAGATGTCTCCGCGGCGGTCACGCACCGGCCGGTAGCGGCGGGCGAGGCCGGCGATCAAGCCGCTATCACTCGAAAGGAGATGGACCTCCCGACGTGTGCCTTCGCCGACGAAGCTCCCGGCAATGCGGCCGGTCGAGTCGAGCCGGGCATCACTGGCGATCGTCGCTTGGTCCAGGGCAGCGGGCGGTCGCTCAGTGGTGAGGTCGTCGATGAGGCCGCCGATCGCGGCGCAGGCCGGCAGCAGGAGGAGGGCCACGCTCAGCCCGAGCGCGGCGCGGTTGCGGGTCCGGCGGGCAATCGGCATGGTGGACTCCGAGGGATTGGCGCAGGGGCCGGCGCGCACTATCGACACTACGCTCAAGGCATCTTCACCGCCAGAGACCGCGACCCGCTCGTCGGTGCGGACCGCGGGGTGCTTCACGACTTCGGTGCTACGGCTCCAGCGCGGCCAGCATCTCCTCCACCCGGCTGAACTTGAGGCGGGGCCGTCCGACGGCGGTCCCGCGACTCTTCTCGAGGCCATCGAGTCGCTGCCAGTCGGCCCAGGTGACGACGCGCACTCCCCGTTGGGTCAGCAGCTGGTGCACGCCAGCCGGCGATGCCTCTGCCGCTGCCGGCAGGGTACCCGCGGCCAGGTCCGCGAGCAGCAGGTCGGCGCTTTCGACGGCATCCGGCTTGTTGGTGCCGATCACGCCGCTCGGCCCGCGCTTGATCCAGCCGACGACATATTCGCCCGGGGCCGGCGCACCGTCCCGGATGATCCGCCCGCCGGCGTTCGGAATGACACCGCGCTTCCGGTCCAGCGGCAGCTCGGGCAAACCGGTGCCGAGGTAGCCGACCGAACGGAAGACGAGGCCGACGGGAAGCGTCTCGGTCTCGCCGGTCGCCTCCGCCTTCACGTCGCCACCGCCGCTGGCGACGAGGCGGTTCTTCATCAGCACGATCCGTTCGACCCGACCGCCGCCCTCGAGGGCGATCGGCGAGCGGAGGAAGCGGAGCGCGATCGTCCGCGGCTTGCCCGTCGCCGGCGTGGCCGCAAAGCTCGCGAGCGTCCGCAGATTGCGCTCCGTGCTCGTGTCGTCCGCCGCCGCGAGTGCCGCCGCGCTCGCGGGGTCGAGCACCAGCTCCGCGGCGCGCACGTCGATGTCGGCGGCGTCCATCGCACCCAGCTCCTTGAGCTCGGGGTTGGTGTACGCGCCCTGCGCCGGCCCGCGCCGCCCGATCATGTAGATGGTCCGCACCCGGCTGTGCCCCAGGGCCTCGAGCGCGTGCTGGGCCATGTCGCTGCTGTGCAGCTCTTCCGGCGTGCGGGCGAGGATTCGCACCACGTCGACCGCGACGTTGCCCATGCCGATGACCGCAACCGCCTCCTGCGTGAGGTCGAACTGCTGATCGCGATAGTCGGGATGGCCGTTGAACCAGCCGACGAAATCGGTGGCGGGATGACTGCCCGCCAGATGCTCGCCCGGAACGCCAAGCGCCCGGTCGCTGGGGGCGCCGATGGCGTAGATCACCGCCTGGTAGTGCGCGCGGAGCTCGGCGCAGGTCAGGTCGCGGCCGATAGTCACGTTGCCGAAGAACCGCGCACCGGGCTGCGTGGCGATCCGCTCGTAGATCCGGGTGACCGATTTGATCTTCTGGTGATCGGGGGCGACGCCGCCGCGGACCAGACCGAAGGGCGTCGGCAGCCGGTCGAAGAAATCGATCTCGACGCCGGGGTGCTGTTGCTGGAGGTGCTCGCCCGCGTAGAATCCCGAGGGGCCGGTACCGACGATCGCGACGCGCAGGGGGAGTGGGGAGGTCATGGCGCCGAAAAGTAATTCCTCATCCCGTCTTCGGCCGCCACAAGAATTCCAGCGTCGCTCCGCCCGGCCCGATGCGCTCGGTCCGCAGGCCGAGCACCGCCGACTTGGCGAAATCGATCGCCAGGCGATCGTCGCCCACCAGCAGCAGCGCGGCGAGCTCGCCGAGCCATGGCTCGTGCCCCACGAGCGCGACGAGCCGATCGCCGGTGGTCGCCCCGATCGCCTTGGCGATGGCCGGCAGCACCGGGGGAGCCGCCAGCGCGGCGCAGGCGGTGGGCGGATCACACCCGACCACGTCGGCCGTCAGCGCGCTGGTCTGCCAGGCACGGAGCCACGGACTCGACAGCAGGAGGTCGGGGACCAGATCCTGGCGCCGCATCCGCCGGGCGACTTTCGCGTGCCGCTTGCGGCCGCGCTCGGAGAGGGGCCGCTCGGTGTCATCGGCCCAGAGCGCGGGGTTGCGATCGCCGGCATCGGCGTGACGGATCAGGAGGAGGCGCATGGTTGGAAGCCGGGAGCTGGAAGTGGGCGTTGGGCTGTGGACGGCAGGGGGTGTGGGGCGGGAGCCGCGGGCCGTCACGCGCCTCCCGCCGATTGCGTCGGCGCGCACTGTAGCGGTCGCATACATGCGGCCGCTACCGGGTGCGCCCCGCCGCCTTCGCCAGGGCCACGACGATGCTGTCGATCTGCGCCAGCATCTGTCGCCCGCCGAGGGCGTGGTGATTGGCCTGCACCGAGAAGGTGAGGGTGCGGCCGGGCAGCTCGATGTATCCCGACAGCGTGTTGACGCGGGCGATACTGCCGGTCTTGGCCCGCACCAGTCCGGCGATCGGGGTGTCGCTGAACCGCCGCTTGAGCGAGCCGGTGTTGCCCGACTGCGGCAGTGCCGCGCTGAAGGTGGCGTAGCCCGGCGATCCACGCATGTACTGGAGCAGGCGGGTGAAGGCGAGCGGTGAAACGAGATTCTTCGCCGAGAGGCCGGAGCCGTCGGCCAGGCTGAAGAGGGTGGAGTCGATCCCCATCGAGTCGATGAGCACTCGACGCTCGACCATCAGGCCAGCCTCCCACGATCCGCTGGCTCCGAATTGACGGCCCAGCTGCTTCAGCAGCATCTCGGCATACCAGTTCTGGCTGGTGTTGAGGATCGGGAAGATCCAGTCGCGCAGCGGCCGACTGGTGGATTCGGCCAGCGGCGGTGTCCGGCGTGCGGGCAGGGTGGCGAGCGAATCGGTGGTGCTGCGGGTGGTGCCGGTGACGCTGATGCCGGCCTCGCGGAGCGCCTGGCGGAAGGCGCGGGCGGCGAAGAGATCCGGGTCCGGCAGTGCGAACGACTCGAGTCCCTCGTCATGATCGAGTGCGACGGTGCCCTCGGCCCAGAGCTGCAGCGTCCCGGGGACCCGGTACATCCGGTCGCCGATATCGCTTTCACCGCCGGCGGCGACGGTGCGGGTACGGTTTTCCAAAGTGACATCGCCGAGATTCGGCTCGAGCCGGAGGACCGCGGGTGCGTCGACCACAGCGCCGGGCAGCCAGGTGATGTCCACGCTGTTGTCGTTGAACCCCAGTCCGCTCACCGGGGCGGCATACCACCAGTTGAGGTCTTCACTGCTCCAATCCCCGCGCGTCAGCTCTCCGGTGAACCAGCTCCCGTCGCCAATGAGATCACCGGCGACGCTGGTGATGTCGCGCTCGGCCAGGGCCCGCGCGAGCTCGCGCAGCCGGGCAAAGGAATCGGTGTCGCAGACGCCGCTCAGGGTGGTGTCGGTCGCGTAACACCGGCGGCCGAAGGTGGGATCGCCCCGGCCGTAGAGGATCAGGTCGCCCTCGAGGATGTGGTCCCGGACCGGTGCTGCGCTGTAGAGACTGGTGGTGACGGTCCAGTCGGCCGGCAGCATGGTGGCGGCCACCGCGCTGACGACCAGCTTGGTGTTGCTGGCGGGGATGAAGAGCCGATCGGCGTTGCGGCCGTACAGGAGGCGTCCCCGTTCATCCACCAGGGCGACACCCCAGAGCAACCGGTTGAACGGCGGGGCATCCAGCAGGGCATCGAGCTGGCGGACGGCCGCCTTCGGGAGCTGCGCCGTCAGGGCTTCCGTGGAGCCGAGCATGGCGAACAGCGCGACTGGGAGTGACGCCACCATCAGCCAGCGTGGAGCGCGGCCGAGCCATCGGTTCGCCGTCCGGTTGAGGGCGGAGTGGTGTCGCCGTAAGTTCGACTCATGTGTCCGATTCATGCACGTTCCCCGGTGAAGCGGTCCGAACGTTGACTCTATCGTGTAACTCCGCCATCCTACAGCACTTGGATCATGTCGTCAATCTCGCTGTGCGCCGGGGGTTCCCCGCGCCCTCCTGTCTGATTTTATGACGCGCCGCCTTGCGGGCTTGCGGGTGCTGCTGACGCTGGCCCTGTGGGGCGCGCCGCTGCACGCGCAGGAACCCGCCACGGTGATCCGTGGCCTCACCTTTCGCGGCAATCATGCGCTGGATGATGCCACGCTCAGTGTCGCGATCGGTACGACCAATTCCAGCTGGTTCGCCCGCCAGTGGTTCGTTCGCTGGCTGGGTCTGGGGGAGAAGCGCAGCTTCGACGCGACCGAGTTCCGGCGGGATGTTCTGCGCCTGACGCTGCTGTATCGGCAGAGCGGATTCATGGAAGTGAAAGTGGATACCGTTGTGCAGCGAAGCGGCAAGGACATTCGCCTCACGTTCCTGATCACGGAAGGCCCACCGGTCGTCGTCTCCGCGCTCAAGGTGGGCGGACTGGACTCGCTTCCGCCGCATGACAAGAACAATATCCGCCAGGACCTTCCCCTGCGTGTCGGCCGGCCCTTTGACCGGTTCCTCTTCCAGGCCAGCGCCGACACGATCATCAGCCAACTGCGGAATCTGGGCTATCCCGGCGCCGAGGTCTATCGAACGTACAGCGTGGACCGGGCAGCGCGAGATGCGAAAGTTGGCCTCGAGGCGGCGCCGGGACCCCGCTCGACGTTTGGTGCGGTGACGGTGGCGGGTGCGAAGCAGGTTGACACCACGTTCATCCGCCAACTCCTGCCGGCTCGGCCGGGCCAGCGCTTTAATCAGCAGGATCTCTTTCAGAGCCAGCGGAAGCTGTACCAGACCCAGCTCTTCCGATTCGCCACGGTGACGATCGACTCGGCCAATTTCCAGCCGGAGTCCGGCATCGTGCCGCTGGCGGTCGTGGTTGCGGAGGGTCCGCCGCACCGGGTGAGCAGCAGCGTGGGTTTCGCGACCAACGACTGTTTCCGCGGCGGGGCGGGCTACACGGACCGCAATCTGTTCGGCACCGGGCGCCTCTTCGACCTCTCCACCCGCGTGGGCAAGGTGGGGGTCGGCCAGCCGTTCGGCGCCGGACTGGACCGCTCGATCTGCTCGAGCCTCAAGGATGACACGATCGCCTCCGCCCGCGCGACCTACAGCGTGACCGCGTCGATCCGGCAGCCCCGTTTCTTCTCCCCGCTGATCACCAGCACCTACACCCTGTTCGCCGAGCGGCGCTCGGAATTCAAGGTGTACCGGCGAGAGGAGATCGGCGCCAGCGTCGGGTTGCGGCGCGAGACCGCACGTAACGTTCCGATCAGTGTGGGCTATCGCCTCTCCTACGGCAACACGATCGCCTCCAGCGCCACCTTCTGCGCCTTCTTCAACGCCTGCACGCCGGCGGATGCGAGCCGCCTGCGGGAAAAGCGGGTGCTGGGTGTGGTCAGCGCGGGGGTCAGCTGGCCGCGGGCCAACAATCCCCTCGATCCCACCCGCGGTCACATCTACGCCTTTGATGCCAGTCACAGCTCGCGCTTCACCGGCAGCGCGCGGCTGCAGGAGTTCACCCGGGTGACCGCCGACCTGGCCTGGTACAGGTCCCTCGGTGGATCGGTGGTGCTGGCGGCTCACCTGCGCGGCGGCGCGGTGTATTCGCCGAGCATTTCCCTCGACAGCGCGAGCGGCAGCTTCATCCCGCCGGAGCAGCGCTTCTACGCTGGCGGGCCGAACGACGTGCGTGGCTACGATCTCAACGGCCTGGGGCCGGTCGTGTACGTGCTCAGTCGTGACTCGATCACCCCTGAGCGGCAGGACAGCCTCAACGACGGGTCCTTGCGCCCCCGCTTCAGCGCCACGGGGGGCAACACCCTCGCCATCGGACAGCTGGAGCTGCGGGTGCCCTCGCCGGTCTGGGGCAACCGCCTGACGCTGGCGTTCTTCGTTGACGGGGGCACGCTGTACGAGCGCGGCAAGACCAATCTGGCGCCGGTGCAGTTCCGGGTGACGCCGGGAATGGGCCTGCGGATCAGCACACCGCTCGGGCCGGCCCGCTTCGATGTCGGCTACAACGGGTACGACCAGCCCCCCGGTGTGCTGTACCTGCAGAAGTCCGACGGCTCGCTGGCACCGGTGCAGAGCAATTTCGTCCAGAAACGCTCGAGCCGGCTCAGCTATCACTTCAGCTTCGGGCAGCCGTTCTGATGCGCCGCCACATCGGCCGCTTCAGCGCCGCGCTCCTGCTCGCGATCGTGCCGGCCGTCCTCGGCACGCTCGCCGCGCTGCTCTACACCGACTCGGGCACCCTGCTGCTGGGACGGATCGTCGGCCAGGAGCTGACGGCGCGCTTCCGCGGGAGTGTCGAAATCAGGCGGATCAGCGGCTCGTTTTTCAGGGGCGTCGAACTGGCGGACGTCAGGATCCGCGACTCCAGCAACGCCCCGTTCGCCGACGTCAAGCGCATCGTGGTGACCTACGCCCTGCCCAATCTGCTGGCGGGCCAGATCATTTTCACCAGCGCCGAGCTGGACGATCCGGTCATCCGCCTGATCAAGCGGAAGAATGGTCGCTTGAACCATCAGGAGATTTTCCGCCTCAGCGAAGGCCCCGGCGGTGGCAGGTCCCCACTGATCGAAGTGCGCAACCTGCGGATCCGGCGGGGGACGCTCGAGGTGCGCCTCCCCTGGTCTCCACCCGACACGGCCCGCACCGCGGCCGAGGTGACCGCGGCGCTGGCCGCCGAGCGCGCCCGCCCGGCCCGGGTGATCCTCGAGACCCCCGATGGCCTGCGTCGCGTCGTCGTGCTGGCCGAGCTGAACGCCAGGCTGGGACTGCTCCGGATCAGCACGCCGGATCGCAAGCCGCTCAGCTTTGACATTGATTCGCTGGGGACCCGGATCAGTGATCCCGCCATCACCGTCGTCGATCTCGCGGCACATGGCTGGACTCACGACGATAGCTTGGGGTTCACGCTGCATCGGGCGGCGCTGCCTGACAGCCGCTTCAGCGGCGGCGGCGTCATTACCTGGCCGCATGGTCCGGTGCTGTACGATTTTGCGCTCGACGCGCGCCGGCTCAATCTCGATGACCTGCACTGGATCTCGCCTGACTTCCCTGCCATGGTGGGGAGCGCGAAGGTCACGGCGAAATGGCGCACCGAACAGCAGACGGCGTACCGGCTGCAGCGCCTGTCGCTGCAGGGCGACGCCGGTCGGATCAGTGGTACCGTCACCGCCCTGGTGGACAATCATCGCGGACTCGGCGTGGAGGAGATGGCGCTCGACCTCGCGGAGCTCGACCTCGATGTCCCGCGACCCTACCTCGATTCGATGCCGCTTCACGGGACCCTCACCGGTCACGTCGAGGGAGCCGGCTTCAAGGACGGCATCGACCTCGAGGCCGCGATGCTGTTCCGCGACCGGGACGTGCCGGGCGTGGCGGAAACGCGGTTGCAGGCCGCGGGACACATGATCCTGGGTGGTCCGCTCGGCACCGTCTTCGACTCGCTCCAGCTGGTCGAGAGCGATCTGGACCTTCGCACCGTCCAGCACCTGGCCCCTGCGGTGGCGCTGCGCGGCCGGCTGGGGCTGACCGGCTCGCTCAGCGGGCCGTGGCGGAATGTGACCTTCACCGGCACCGTCCGGCACCGGGATGACAGCCTGCCGGAGAGTCAGGCGACTGGTGTCGCGACGCTCGACACCAGGCAGGACGCCGTCGCCTTTGATGCGTCCATGCGGATGGCCCCGCTGGTGTTCGACGGGGTGCGCCCGAGTTATCCCAGCATTCCGATTCGTGGTGCCGTCACCGGTCCCGTCGTTATCCGCGGTACCACCGACCGCTTCGTCCTCGATGCCGCGCTCGAGGGGGATCTGGGTGCACTCGCCATCCGCGGCACGATCGCCCGGCCGCCCGGACGGCTCGAGGCCGACAGTCTCGTCGCGCGCTTCACCGGACTCGATCTCTCGGTCCTGCGCGGGGCCGGACCGCGCACCCGTCTTGCTGGCAGCCTCGAGGCTGACGGCGCCATCGACAGTCTTGCCGGCCCCAGTGGCACGCTGGCACTGGATCTTCAGGCGGGCAGCGTCCTCGAACTCCCCCTCGACTCGCTGCATCTGCGTGTGCGGGGCGAGGAGGGCCGCATCCGGGTCGACACGCTCGAGCTGGCCGCACCCGCCGGCGTGCTCGCCGGGGCGGGGACGCTGGGCTGGGACCGGACCGACCAAGGCAGCATCGTCGCCACCTTCGATGCTGACAGCCTGACGCCGCTGCAGGCATTCCTCGAGCGCTTCGTGGGGCCGACGCCGGACACCGGTGCCGCCGCACTGCTCCAGGGTCGGATGCATGGGGAGCTCGAAATCCTCGGCTCGGCCGGCGCCCCGCGACTCCTGGTTCGCGCCACCGGCGAGGGCGTGGCATGGCGCGGTGTGCGCGCGCCCACGGCCTCGGTCAGCGTCGGCGTGAATGCGGCGGCCCGACCCGAGCTCGGCGTCGGGATCCGGGTGGACAAGCTGCTCGCCGGCCGCTTCGTGCTACAGGATGTGACTGCGCTGCTGGGCGGTTACCAGGACAGCCTGCACTGGGGTGTCGAGGGCTCGCTGAATGGCGCGGCGCAGGTGTCCGGCACCGGCTCGTGGTGGAATCCCGGCGACAGCACCCAGCTGGCCATCGACAGCATCCGCCTGGCCCTCCCGCGTCATGACTGGCGCCTGCGCGCGCCCGCCAGCGTCACGCTGCGCGACGGGCATATCGACCTGACCCCACTCGAGCTGGAGGCCACCGATGGCTCCGGCACGATTTCGCTCGCCGGACGCATTCCGCGCGCCGACGCGGGCGACATGCAGGTGTCAGCCGTCGGCCTTGAGCTGCAGGACATCTACGCGCTGCTCCAACTGGACACCACGGGCATCGGCGGCAGCGTGCATGTCGACATGGCCGTCGGTGGTACGGCGGTGTCGCCCACCTTCCAGGGGACGGCGTCGGTGGCCGATCTCGCCTACGGAGAACTGGGATCGCCCTTCGTGCAGGGGATCGTCAATTATTCCGACCACCTGCTCGATGCGAATCTCCTGATGTGGAAGACGGGCGAGCCAGTCCTGCGGGTCGAGGGGCGGCTCCCGCTCGACCTGGCGCTGCAGGCGGTGCCGCGCCGCCAGCTCGATGGACCCCTCTCGGTCCGGGTGATCGCGGACAGCACCGATCTCAGCCTGGTCGAGGCGTTCACCCGCAACCTGCGCCGGGTGGGCGGCACCCTGCGGGCGGATGTCGAGGTTGCCGGCACCTGGGACCGGCCCGAGCTGCGCGGCTCGGTCCATCTCCAGGGAGTCTCCGCCACCGTGCCCGGTCTCGGCGTGCGGTACACCGACGTGAATGTGTCGGCGCGCCTGGCCGGTGACTCCATCCGGGTCGATTCGCTCTTTGCCCGCAGTGGCGAGGGCACCCTGCGCTCGACTGGCGGCCTGCGGCTGATCCGGCTGACCGATCCGGTCTTCGACCTGAAGCTCATCGCCCGGCGCTTCCGGGTCATTGATGTGCGCCGCTTCCTCACCCTGGACGCGAGCGGTACCGTCACGCTGAGCGGTCCGGTGCTCCAGCCGCATCTGACGGGGCGGATCACCGCGGATGCCGGCAACCTCCACTTCGCCGATCTGCTCGCCAAGCGCATCGTGGACCTGGAGAATCCCGGCGACTCGGGGCTGATCGACCTCGACCTGGTTCGCGCCGAGCGGCTGGGCGCCAACTTCCAGAGTCGGTTCCTCGACTCGCTCACGATTAACGACCTGCGGATCCAGATGGGTGAGAGCTTCTGGCTGCGCTCGAGCGAGGCCAACATCCAGCTCGATGGCGACCTCACCGTCAACAAGACCCGTGACCGCTACCGCTATGACGGTACCCTGAACGCCGTGCGCGGCAACTATACCCTGCGGATCGGAGGGGTGGTGTCCAACGACTTCACCGTCGAGCGCGGGACGGTGCGCTACTTCGGGACCCCGGACCTGAACGCCGACCTGGACATCGAGGCGCGGCACGAAGTCATCGCCGCGATCACCAATGAGGAGATTCCCGTCGTCGCCCGTATCACCGGCACGCTGCTCCAGCCCAAGCTGGAGCTCGCCAGCCCGGCGACGTCCAGCCGGCCAGCGCTGTCGCAGACCGAACTGGTGTCCTACCTCATGTTCGGCCGGCCCACATTCAGCCTGCAGGGTCCCAACGGCCAGGGCAGTCAGGTTGCCGCGGTGAATGCCGGCGTCGCGTACCTCACCAGCGCCTTCTCGAGCGAACTGCAGCGGACCCTGATCAGCGACCTCGGCGTGCCCATCGATTACCTCGACATCCGGACCGGTGGTGTGGGCGGCGGCGGTATCGGGGGGCAGGGCGGATCGGCCCAGGTGGCCACGGTGGCCGCTGGGTGGCAGCTGGGCCGTCGGTGGTTCGTGACGCTGGTCGCGGACCTGTGCACCAATACGCAGCGATTTTATCCCAACGCCGAGTTCCGGATCAGTCGCGGGCTCCGGCTGAAGACCAGTGTCGAACCGACCTACTCCTGTCAGACGGCCAGCACCTCACCCACCTTTTCGGCGAGCAAGTACCAGGTGGGTCTCGACCTGCTGTGGGAACGGGAGTACTGACCGGTGACTCGCGCCCTCATCATCACCAATCCCGCGGCGGCCCGGACCGACGAGCGCACCATGCAGTCGGTGATGGCCACGCTGCGCGACGGTGGCTGGCAGGTGGAACTGCGGGCGACCGGCGGGCCGGGCGATGCACGCCGGTTCGCGGCCGATGGGGTGGCGGCGGGCGTCGATGTTGTCGGCGTCTTCGGCGGCGATGGGACCACGATGCAGGCCGCTGCCGCCCTGGTGGGCAGTCGTACGTCGCTGGGCATCCTCCCTGGCGGCACCGGGAACCTGCTGGCCGGCAACCTCCGCATCCCGGCCAATCCGGTGAAGGCCGCCCGGATGATGCTCGAGGGTCGGGCGGTGCCGCTCGATCTGGGCCGGATGGACCGGGCGGATGGTCCGCACTACTTCGCCGTCGCCTGCGGTGCCGGCTATGATGCCCGGGTGATGGCCGAGACCTCGACGGCCAACAAGCACCGCTGGATGTTCGCCGCCTATGTGGCGACGGTCTTCCGTCTGCTGCCCGACCTGCGCAACGTCGACCACTTCATCACGGTGGATGGCGTTGAATTCGAGGCCAGCGCATCGCTCGTGATGGTGGCGAACTGTGGCGAGGTCATTCCGCCGTTCGTCAGGCTGCGCAGCGGCATCGCACCGGACGACGGTCTGCTCGACATCATCGTCCTGCGGGCGGACTCGCTGGTCTCGAGCGTGCGCGCCGTCTGGGAACTCCTGCGGGAGCGCGGTTCCGCCGTCCCGGGCACGGGTCGGGTCGGCTATGCCCGGGGCCGCGTAGTGACGGTGGAGAGTCACCCGGTCCAGCCGGTGCAGCTCGATGGCGAAGCGCACGGGATGACGCCGTTCACCGCGACCAATGTCGCGGGGGCGATCACCGTGATCGCGCCGGGGAAACCATGAGCGCGGGTCATGTCGCTGCGCTGGGGCGGGTGGCCCATCTGCTGGCCGGAACCGAGGATGCGGCGGGCACCATGGCGGCGGTGGCGGAGGAAGGACTGCGCGTATTCGGGGCGGAACGCGCCGGCGTCTTCCTGCTGGATCAACGCACCGGCGCGGCCGAACCGATGGTGATCCGTGGGCTTTCGCCGACCTATGTCGCCGCGGTCGGTCGGCAGTTTCGCGAGATGCATTCGGCCGGAAGCGCGCTGCGGGGCCAACCGTACTTCGCGCGCGATGCGCGGGAGGACCACAGCAGCCCGATTCACGCGACGGTGCTGCAGGAAGGATTCGCGGCGGTGGCGGCGCTGCCCCTGGTCTTCTGTGGCGGCGTCATCGGCTGGCTCTCCTTTTATCACGATCAGCCGCGGGACTATGCGCCGGACGAGCGCCAGCTTGCCCTGGCCTTTGCGGACCAGGCCGCGCTCGCCATCGGCCGGAGCCGGCTGCTGGAAACCGTCTCCCGCATCAAGACCGAATGGCAGGCGGCTTTCGATGGCATCGGCAGCGGACTGGCGCTGGTGGATGGCAGCGGGCGGATCGAACGGGGCAATCGATTCATGGCCAGCCTTGCCGGGGTCGAGATCACCGCGCTGCCCGGCATCCCGCTCGCGCCGCTGTTCCGCGACTGGCCGGCGCCCCCCCTCGATCCCCTGGCGGGCGCGACGGTGCGTGGCACGCGCACGAGCCTCGTGCTGAACACGACCCACGGGCAGCATGTGGCGTTGACGGCGACGGCGCGCCCGGAGGGCGGCTTCGTGGTCGCGGTGGAAGACCTCACTGAGTATGTGCGGCTCGAGGCCCGCTACAGCCAGCTGGTCGAGACCGCGCAGGAGGCGATCGTGCTGGCCGGTGCGGACGGTGTGGTGCAGTTCGCCAATCCCGCGGCCGCGGTGCTGTTCGGGCAGCCGGCGGCGACACTGCAGGGAAAATCACTGGCCGTGTTGCTGCCCGACGACACCGTCTCCGGGCGGCCCGCCGGGAGTGCCCACCGGTACGAGGCGCTGATCCGCCGGCCGGACGGAATGCGGATCGCGGATGTCTCGGTGGCCCCGCTCGAGGAACGCGGCCTGCCGGCCGGAGTCGTGGCGGTGGCGCGCGACGTGACCCGCGAGCGCCTCGCGACGGAAGCACTGCGCCGCTCGGAGCGGCGCTTCCGGGCGCTGTTCCACCGCGCCCCGCTGGCCATCTTCACCCTGGACCATGCCGGGCAGTTCCTCTCGGCCAACCGGGCCACCTTTCGCCTTGCGGGCCTCAACGCCGCGCGCGCCAGCGCGATGCTCTCCGATTTCGTCGTGCCGTCCGACCGCGCCCGCGTGAGCGCGGAGGTGGAAGGGAGCTTTGCGGGCGAAACGCGCGATTTCATCTTTCATTACCGGCGGTCCGACGGCGCGGTGCGTCAGGCGGCCGCGGTCACCGTGCCGGTGGAGGAGCGCGGCGGCCGGAAAGGGGTCCTCGCCCTCGCGCGCGACGTCACCGATGAAGTCGAACTCCGGGAACAGCTCAATCACGCCGAAAAAATGGCGGCGCTCGGGGCGCTGGTGTCCGGCGTGGCGCACGAGCTGAACAATCCGCTCGCCGGCATCGCCGCGCTGGCGCAGGCGCTGCAGGGCGACGCCGGGGTACCCGCGGAAATTGGCCAGGGACTGGAGACGATGCGGCGGGAGGCGATGCGGGCCGCCCGCATCGTGACCGACCTGCTCACCTTCGCCCGGCAGCGCCGGCTCGAGCGTCAGGCGACCGACCTCAATGCCCTCGTGCGGGAGACCTTCGTGACCACGCCCGCACTTGCCGGCGATGGCGTCGACTGGACCCTCGGGCTCGATCCCACGCTGCCCCAGGTGAGCGGCGACCCCGACCAGGTGCGTCAGGTCGTCACCAATCTCCTGGTGAATGCGTCGCAGGCGATGGCGGCGGGGTCGCGTCGCGCAGGACAGGTCCGCACCTGGTGGGATGCGGACTGGGTCGGCTGCGAAGTGCGCGACTCGGGTCCGGGGATTCCGGCGGATTCGCTTTCCCGGGTGTTCGAGCCGTTCTTCACCACCAAGGCGCACGGGCACGGGACCGGTCTGGGCCTCTCCATCTCCCACGGAATCGTGCGCGCGCACGGCGGCGAGATTCGCGGCGAGAACCGGCCCGAGGGCGGCGCCTGCTTCTCCTTTCAGCTGCCCCGCGATCCCACCAGAATCTCGAGGACACGCCATGTCTGATTCGATCCTGCTCATCGACGACGATGTGGATGTGCTGCGCGCCGTCGGCATGATCTTCGAGCGCGCCGGCTACGAGGTCGCCCGCGAGCTGAACGCCGAGTCCGGCCTCGCCGCCTACGACCGGCTGCGGCCCGAGGTGGTCATCCTCGACCTTCACATGCCGGGCCTGAGCGGACTCAACGCGCTCGCCCGCTTCCGCGAACGCAACGCCGCGGTCGTCCTGCTCACGGGCCATAGCGACGTCGCCACGGCGGTGGAGGCGATGCAGCTGGGTGCGGAGAATTTCCTCTCCAAGCCGGTCGATCCGAGCCACCTCCTTGCCGCCGTCGCCCGTGTCGCGGACAAGGTCCGGCTCCGCCGCCTGAATGAGCTGCTGCTCCTCCGGACCGTGCCGGATGACGGGCTCGAGTCGCTCGGCGGGTCCAGCGCGATGCGTGAACTCAGCCGGCAGGCCGGGCTGGTGGCACTGTCGGAGCGCACCCCCGTGCTGATCACCGGAGAGAGCGGCGTCGGCAAGGCCTGGCTGGCCCGGACCATCCACCAGCTTTCGCCCCGGTCGGCCGGACCGTTCGTGGAGCTGGCGGCGTGGGCTCGTGGTCCCGCATCGCTGGAGCCCGAGCTGTTTGGCACCGAGCGCGCCTCGGAAACCGAAGGCCGCGAGCGACGGCCCGGCCTCGTCGAGCTGTCCGCGGGCGGCACCCTGTTCCTGCGGGAGATCGCCGATCTGCCGGCCGAGATCCAGCCCCGCCTGCTCCGCCTGCTGGAGACCCGTACCTTTCGCCGGCTGGGAGGCGCGCGGGATCTCATCAGCGATGTGCGCATCATCGGGGCGACCAGCCGTGACCTCCCGGCGCTGGTCGAGGCGGGCACCTTTCGTGAGGATCTCGCCTACCGGCTGTCGGTGGTTCCCTTCCACCTTCCACCGATCCGGGAGCGGCTGCGCGAGGACCGTCTGGCCCTGCTGCTGACGCTCCTCAACGAGTTGCAGCACGAGGTGGAAGGCGCGCCGGCCGCGATCGGCCCCGAGGCGCTCGAACGGATGTTGACCCACGCCTGGCCCGGCAACGTCCGCGAGATCCGCAATGTGCTGGAGCGCGCTCTCATCCTCGCGCGGGGACAGCCGGCGGTGGTGCTGGAGCACCTGCCGGCGGAGTTCCGCAATCGGCCCGGTGTCGGAGATCGCCGCCACACCCCGATGTCGCTGGATGAACTGGAGCGGGCCCATATCGAGCGGACCCTCAAGCATCATGGCGGGAATCGCACGCGGGCAGCGGTGGAACTGGGCATCTCCCGCGCCACACTGATCAACAAGATCAAGCGGTACGCGATCGGCGCGTAGGACGGAACACCGGTTCGCCCCTCGGCTCACAGGAGCTGGACATGAAAAAGGACGACATCAAGGAAAAGGACGCCATGATCTGCCGCGCCTGCGGCAGGGAGGAGCGCGCCTCGGAAGGCTACCCCTGCCAGATCTGCGGCACGTTCATCTGCCTCATGTGCTCGTTTCGCGGGGTGGTGCGCTGCAAGGAGTGCCAGAACAAGTGACGACGACCTCGCTCATCGCCCGCGCGGGGGTCGCGCCCGTCTGTTGCGAGCCGAACCTGCGGGCGGAGCAGGTGACCCAGATCGTGCTGGGGGAGACGGCCCGCGTGCTGGAGACTCAGGGCGAATGGCGCCGCATCCGGCTCGACGGCGACCGGTATGAGGGCTGGTTGCACCGGGGCTACGCGCTGGAGACCGATCACGAAATTGCGCGAGGCTGGCGGGAGACCGCGACCGCCTGGAGCGAAGGCGCGGTGGTCCAGGTGGACGATGGAGTGCTGGTCCGGTTGCCGGTGCGTGCTCGCGTCGGCCTGGCGGCACCGCGGATCAGTCTTCCCGACGGCCGGCAGGGGACCGTCATCGCCGGGCGGGTCACGCCGCATGCCCGTGTGGTCGCACGCGCGAACGCGTCGTCGCCGGACCTCTGGGCGCTGCGCGCCTTTGCCGGCACGCCGTATCAGTGGGGCGGCGTCACTCCCTGGGGCGTCGACTGTTCCGGCCTGGTCCAGACCACCTTCCTGGCCCGTGGCATCATCCTTCCGCGCGATGCCGCGGCGCAGGCGGAGATCGGCGTCGAGATCACGCCGGGGGAGCATCGCCCCGGGGATCTCCACTTTTTCAGCGAACGCGGCGACCGCATCACCCACGTTGCGCTTGCCGGTCCCGGCGACACGCTGGTCCACTCCACCATCGCATGCGGCGGGCTGGTCATGGAATCGTGGGGGCCGGGGAGCCGCGCCATGATGCTGCGGACCCAGCTCGTCACCGTCCGACGGGTCACCTGACCGATGCTCTCCACGCTCGTGCTCTTCGACATTGACGGCACCCTCCTGTTGACCGCCGGCGCCGGCCGCCGGGCCATCATGGAAGCGCTCGGCGATCTGATCGGAGGCGCCGACGTGTTTGATCGGGTGCGCTTCGACGGCAAGACCGACCCGCAGATTGTCATAGAGCTGCTGGAGGCGGGCGGACACCACGCACCGCGGGATCCCGCAGTCATCGACCTCGTCTGCCGCCGGTATGTCGGATTGCTCGCCACTGAGCTGCTGCAACCCCGTTCGCGCACCACCCTGATGCCCGGTGTCGTGGACCTGCTCGTCGCGCTGGAGGCCGAGCCCGGCGTAATGCTCGGTCTCGTCACCGGCAATATGGCGGAAGGCGCGGCGCTCAAACTGCGGGCCGGTGGTCTCGCGCCGGAACGCTTTCTGGTCGGCGCCTACGGCTCGGACTCGGCCCATCGCCCCGACCTGCCACCGATTGCCGCCGGTCGCGCGGCACCACACTTCGGCCGGGTGCCTCGCGGGCGGGAGGTCGTCATCATCGGTGATACACCGGCCGACGTGACCTGCGGGCGCGGCATCGAGGCCCGCGCCATCGGGGTCGCGACCGGGGCCTACCCGGTTGCCGCACTGGCGGAGGCTGGGGCGCATCTCGCGGTGGCGGACCTCACGAATACTACGCGGCTCGTCGAGGTAATCCTTGGCGAGTGAGCTGGAACTCAAGGCCGTCATACGTGACCTGGGCGCGCTCCGCGCCGCGCTGGATCGTGTGGGAGCGGTGCGTACCTTTCGCGGGATGATGCGCGACCGGCGACTCGATTGTGGCGGAAGGCTCACCGCGCTGGATCAGATGCTGCGTCTCCGGACCCTGGACGCGGAGGCGGGTACCAGCCATGGCGAGGTCACGTGGAAGGGCCCGGCCACCGTGACCGACACCGGGTACAAGCACCGCGAGGAACTGGCGGGTGACATGGGGGATGGTCCCGCCGCGTTCGCGATCTTCCAGGCACTGGGGTATCAGGTGATCCATGCCATCGACCGGTTCGTGGAGGTCTGGGAGTACGGCGGGGTCAGCGCACGGCTGGAATGGTATCCCCGCATGGACCCGCTGCTCGAGATCGAGGGGGCACCCGAGGGCATGGAGCGCCTGATCACGGCCCTTGGCCTCGATCGCTCCGATTGCGTCCCGGATGCACTGGCGGAGTTTGGCGCGCGCTACGCGGTCCGCACCGGGCGGTCCGCGTTGTGGGCGGAAGTGGACCTGGCGGGGGCCGCGCCGGGATGGTGCGACGTATGACGATTGCGCGCGCGGTGACCATCCTGACCATTCCCGAACTTGGTCCCTCGCTCGGCCGCCTTGTCGCGCCGCCTCCAGTGGTGTCGGACACCGGCGCTTTCGGTGTGCGGCTCGATGCTGTCCGGCTCGCCCTGGTGTCCCAGCTGTTCGATCTGGCCGGTGACGCCAGGCGCTGGGCCCGTGAGGGCGACACCGAACTGGCGCTCGCGACCCTGGGGCGCGCCGCCTGGGATGAAGCCTGGCAGCAGGCGGTGCAGGTCGCCGCCACACGCCTCGCCACCAGCGCCAACGCGCGTCTGCTCGCGGCGGCCCGTGAGGTTCGCCTCCCCGCGAGTCGCACGCGCGATCTCCCCCTCGATGTCGATGAAGTCCGGGCACTCGGCGCACGTCTCGCCGCGGGAGCGGGGCCCTTCCATGCGGCGCTCGAGCAACTCGATCGGGCGGCGCATCCGGTGCGCGGCGGGAAGCCGTCCACCGCCGCGGTGAGCGCCTGGCAGGATGCGCTCGGAACCGTGGCGCGCCGGCTGGAGCTCGCCTGGCTGGCGCTCGAAGAGGTGATGGCGACCGAGTGGCGTGCGGCGGAAGCGGAGGTCGCCGATCTGCGCCGGTGGCGCCGGCCGGTGTGGCCGCTCTGGCTGTTTGCCGCACTGCTCTTCGGCGGGGCGATCTACGCCGGCCTGGTCCTCGGGGGCTACGTCCCGGTCCCCGCATTCCTGCGTGACGCGGTGGAGGCGCTCTGGAGCCGATGGAACTGATCGGGATCGGGATCGACCTGGTGGATGTCGCCCGGGTTGAACGGATGATGGCGCGCCATGGCGACCGGGTGATCGCCCGCTTCCTCACGCCGCGCGAGCGGAGCTACGTGGAGGGGAAGCACCGGCCGGCGCTGCACATCGCCGCGCGCATCGCGGCCAAGGAAGCGGCCTACAAGGCGCTGCAACGCCTCCCGGGCGCGAGGTCGGTGAGCTGGCACCAGCTGGAGGTGGAACGTGAGACGGAAGGACGGCCCTACCTCACGCTGTCGGGGCTGGCGCAGCAGCTGGCCGAACGGCACGGCCCGCTGATCATCGAATTGTCGTTGAGTCACTCTGACGCGACGGCAGGGGCGGTGGCGGTGATCATGCGGGGCAAACGAAGTGAACCCATCGCGTGACCGATCGTGTCGTACGAACGCTTTCAAGCACACCCCCCACCCCCCACCC